>Ga0255756_1003205_pt1 | contig 16649 bp, 17 predicted proteins | sample 011ome_20_FD_179956 | JGI IMG/M metagenome (GOLD analysis project Ga0255756, IMG submission 179956) | Coastal salt marsh microbial communities from the Groves Creek Marsh, Skidaway Island, Georgia - 011509CT metaG (version 2) | ecosystem: Environmental > Aquatic > Marine > Intertidal zone > Salt...
ACGCCCCACAAAGTCCTAGCGTGGTCTATGGTCTGGGCGACGTAAGTAAGCTGCTGGTTAAGAGTAGACCTGCTGATTGGCGCTCGGCCCTTGTACCCTGCCCTTCGCTTCTCGGCATATTTAAATAACATGTCGGGCGTAAGCTGAATAACACGCACACCTTTAAAATGCTCGGCTGTCATTTTAATGGTGGTCATCTTGCTACGTGCAAAGGGTCGATGGGGGTGAACTTCGTCGATGTACCGATGTAGCAGGTAGTCTAGCGTGTAGCCTTCGACTGCTTTAGATTTAGGCAGTGGTTCAGACTTAAGTTCTGCCTTTTTAAGGACAGCCCAATTCTCTGCAGCTGCTTTTGTGGGGAAGGTTTTATTATATCGCTTACGGTTATGAGAGATGACGCATAACCAGCTGTTACCCCGTCTTGTAATACTCGCCATACATGGCTCCCGAAACTTAATTTCGACAGCTGTCGAAACAATTAATCGTTATAGTTTCGACATTATGGCGTTTCGACAAATTTTCGACAAGGGAAAAATAAATGTATATAAATCATGGGTTTGAAATTTGGCGGAGAGAGAGGGATTTAACTCTTTAACTTATTGATATATCGAGTTTTACCTCTATATATCTCTATTATTCTTGTGAGACTTTTCTATTTAGTACTATTTGCTTTTTCGACAAAGTTGCGACACGGAGAGAGCGACTCTCGAATCGTTACCCTCTCCTATTCGCTCCGTCACTTGGCCTTTGACGCGTAACCCTTGGCGGCTTTACCTTTCGGCATTTTGTCTTTTTTGGGTGGCTGATTCAACGTGCATTTTTTACCTTTGTGCATGGTCATACTCCTTTGGGTCTAGAGGTCTTTATCGCTTGCCTAGTGGCAAGCACACTGGTCATTTTGTCGCCGAGAGAAATGCCTTGGCTGGCTAGTTCGGCAAATGCTTCGAAGATAGCTTCTTGCGCAGCGCCTTCGCTTTCCAGTTTTTCATAAGCGTTCTTACGGGACTCGATCGGGTCTTTCGTTAGGTTTCTATGCGACATTTATAATTAGCCTTTTTGAGACATACATAGGATGTCTAAGCTCAAAGAAATAGTCCCCCCCTACATCAGCGCTGAACGAGAGCTCTCCATCATCTTCAGGTGTTACTACTGCGTCGGGCCATCTCACCTTTGTTCCAGTGGGAATATTAGTAACACTTATTGTGCTGCCTAACGTGGCAGGAGAAACGTTAAGTTCTGGGAACTCGGTCTTATCTACTATCGCACCGCCGCTTATGTACTGTGTATCGTAATTTGCGAATACATCAGTGGCCATATACAACTGACCTTGGTCAATGTTCATTTCAATTTCTTCTTCTGAACAAGAGATGGCTTTGACAAGAGTACCGTCGGTTTCATAGACAGCATAAATATTCATCGTTTAACCCCCAACAAAGAAATAAACCAGTTACCACCAATAGCGCCCGAACCCGTACTGCTGCCGTAAATACGGTAAGTAGTATTCCCAGTAGACGGTGTATGAACAAAGCCCGCACTCATACAGTCAGAGAAACCTTGAATGCTAGACTGTCCAACTATACCTTCTGCCGAACCTGCAGCTATTCTAAGTCCACGAGTAACTTCGTTAGTACCAGTTGATGTAGCAATAATGTTTAGCTGACCAAAAAATTGCACTTGAGATGGTAGGAGTGACGCGGTAGAACCCCAGTTAATTGTGATAGATCCGATTTGGGTCCATCCCGATCCTATAGAAACACCGCTTCCAGCTGATATAGCGCGAGGGACAGTGATATTTTCGCCGGCGACATTTAAAGTTTGTATTTGAGCACTGCCAATCTTTGCAGTGGTTATTTGAGCATCACCAATCTTAGCGCTGGTTATTTGAGCCTCACCAATCTTAGCGGTCGTTATAGTTGCGTTGGCTATCTTGGCCCCCGTCACGGCCAGGTTATCAATTTTTCCTGTAGTCACAGCTAAGTCGGCAATCTTTGCGACGTCTACTGCTAGATCTCCAATTTTGGCAGTAGTAATAGTACCGTTCTGTATGAATGCGTCTTTTATATAAACCCCAGTGAGAACAGTTTCTCCGCCAATCGTTGTTGGGCTCGTCCTTATAATAAAAGGAATATCGAAATTTTGAGTCGTAGAACCGATAGCAAACTCATCGGCTCTTACATAAAACTTAGAAGAAGTGCTGTTATTAACGAGCCCAAACCCCGCAACCATGCCATTTGAATCAATTCTTACTGAGTACTCGCCCTCAAGCCCATCTATAGACGTGGAGTTCTGGCTTACTGTAGCCGACAACCCATTCACGTTTGTAGTGACTTGGTTCACTGATGAAGCGAGCGTGCTTACCTGACCCGTGACTGAGTTGACACTCGACTCGACAGTGTTTATCTGTTGAACGAGCCCTGAAGTACTGCTGCCGATAGTAATCTCGATAGCATTTATATCTTGGGCATTGGCAGATATTGTGCCCGCTTGCGAAGTCACAGTCGTTGTCAGGTTAGATAAACCAGTCGCCGTAGCAGTCAATCCTGTAGCCGGATCGTTAACACTAGACTCGAGGGTGTTAAGCCGAGAACCGTGGGAAGTAATTACCCCGTTTTGTGTTGACACAGTAGTGCTGAGGCTCGATAACCCTCCAGCTGTCGCATTCACACCGGTAGTTGGATCATTGACCGTTGTCTCAAGGCTGGTGATATCTAAGGCGTTGGTAGAGATATTGTCGCCTTGTTGAGTAACCGTATTTGACAACGTAGAAAGAGCGCCAGCCGTAGCAGACAAACCGGTTGTCGGATGGTTAACAGTTGTCTCGAGGCTGGTGATATCGGTAGCATTGGTAGAGATGTTGTCACCCTGCTGAGTAACGGTCGTAGACAAGTTTGACAGCGCGCTAGCTGTCGCATCAACTCCGGTTGTCGGGTGGTTTACAGTTGTTTCAAGATTCGTAATGTCAGAAGCGTTAGTTGTAATACTATTGCCCTGCTGCGTCACTGTTGTTTGCAGACCAGACAAAGCACTAGCTGTCGCATCAACTCCGGTTGTCGGGTTGTTAACAGTTGTCTCAAGAGCAGTAATGTCAGAGGCATTAGTTGTAATACTATTGCCCTGCTGCGTCACTGTTGTTTCTAGACCAGACAAAGCGGTGGCTGTCGCATCAACTCCGGTTGTCGGATGATTGACCGTTGTTTCGAGAGCAGTAATATCAGAAGCGTTTGTGGCGGTAGTTTGTTGTAGAGTGGTTATATTTGAACTGTTCGAACCCACAGTCGTATTCAGATTAGTTATTAGTGAAGTTTGCGTCGCAGTCACTGTCTCTAACGACGCAATATCATTTTCGTTTGCCGCAATGCTCAACTGAGCTGCCGTTATAGCTCCCTGTGCAGTAGCTAAATTGGACTGAGTTATAGCTAAATTTGATTCAGCCGTAGCTAAATTGGTTTCAACCGTAGATACAGCAAGCTCAATATCAGCAATGCTAAGCTCCTGCGCATCTATTAGATCTATTTTGTCAATCAAACCCTGATAAAACGCATCCTCAGTTATCGAACCCGTAAGCAACTCAAGAATAAATTCGACATCGATAGCCGTTTCAGCAAACGTGCCAGCATTTGAGTTCCAAGGCCCCTTCTGGTTACGAGTATTTACATGCCGCGCCCAATAGTAGTTCGCTTGCCCACCGCCAACTTGGTCGGTAAACATCATGCCGTGCGAAACACCTACTAAGACTGCATCCGCCAGCTGGTCAACAGTATGCCGCCAAACTTCTGTGTAAGCATGGGGAAAATAAGTAGGTTGGTCCCACTCCAAAATAACAACACTGTAAGCGCCGGTCGCTTCAAACCCCGTAGGCGCCGGTGGCAAACTTGTCTCGTTAACGTCTGTACCAATTGGCAGCAGACTAGACTGAGACTGCCCAAGAATGAACGGTTTGCCCTCGACAGCTAACCCGCTGTCAATTAACTCACGCGCAGTGATTGCTCTGTCCCTTGAGTCGCCTCGGCGCCCCAAACGAATTTCGAGAGCCTCTGCGACAGACTCTAAGTACCGCCTCATCGCGGGCGAAGCATCGGCGGGGAGCTTAGGGAATCCAGGAATTTTGGTTTCTTTAGGCGTCCTCATGCATTTATCTCCGCCATAGTAGACGCAAGCACTATCTCGTTAACTTGGTGTGTCGAGCTCACCTCTACTTCCCACTCGCATCCGTAGTTAGAAGGTAACCTCATGACAGGCGCGGTGAGGTTCCCGTTAGAGATACCAGCAGGGACAGTAGTCACCTGAGTGTAAACTCCGGCTGTCTCTTGCAGCTGATAATCAGCTATAAGGACTCCATCACCCCAGACTTTTACATCTATAGGATACTGGTCGCTGTGGACTTTTATGCAGCCCATACTTGTTGGTGTGCTCACAAACTTACGACTCTTCCAAGACGACGTGCGCTTAACACTTGACCCTCGAAACTCGACAATTTCATTATCAATAATGAGATAAAGCTTACCTGTCTTTTTCCGAGTGAAACCGCCACGCACTTCATTACTCATCGTAAAAGTAGAGAAGGCATTCTGTGGTTGTCGAGGGTCAAATATCCATCCGCCGTCGTTAGCGCCGTCATTCCAGAACGCGACGTACAGTCCTTCGTATAAGAAGGCTTTGTAGGTCGACGCGTAGAAGTCAGCCGCCCACTGTTTTGGCTCTATAAACTCAGAGGAGACAACCGACCCTGTGGTGTTGGACACTTGTACGAGCCCGTCAGGACCGGCATAGAGTACGTACTCTCCCATATCAACAATTGACTCTTTGTTGATGCATGACTGAGCAACGTCTACTTGTATAGCGGTCATGGCCGAGGGTTCAGTGCCAGTGACAAAATAAGGGTAGCCCTTGGTCATTACCACTAAGCCATTGTTAGTTGCTGACAGTCCCACTATCTCTTCTTCTATCGTGAGTCGATACTGGATAGGCCAAGCATGGGGCAGGTACGGTTCAGACAAACATAGTCGAGCGCCGGCGAATCCGGCAAAGACACCATTTCCAATAGGAAGCAGCCCCTGCAAGGGACCGTCGGGATAAAGAGATGTGTTGTCATCTGGCGGGCCAACCCAAGTCTCAGAAGGCAGTACTTCGCCTAAAGCCGCTGACGCTTTGTTATCGCTGTAACTAACAGTGGAGAATGGAACCTCTGCAACAAACTGAAAGTAAGTCGCTGTACTACCAACGTTAGCGCGATATATGCGTTTTAATCCGTTACTAAAATCATAAGCGCCTGACGGATCGTTTGCGCTCGGCATCGAGATAGAAACCGTTTCAGTTGAAGTCCACTCAACAATTGCAGATGCGGGACTTGGAGGCCCCTCTTCTCCGAAACTCGTAACTAACGTATAGACGTAAGATAAGTCCTGTGCTTCTTCTGTGTCGCTGGCTGTGCCTGTCTTGGACAGCGTAGGTGCACTAGTAGGTGCAGGTACCCCTAACCTATAAGATGCCGCCGGAAATACCGAGCCACTTATCATGCTGGTATATGTGCCCACGCGCGGATAATCTTGCCCTGTCCAATAGGCTCTTTCGTAAGTGTCTTGTGCAATAGGTGACTGTACTACAGAGATATTGGCTTCGTTAAACTCAAATACAGCCCCGCCATCTATGCCGATGCGCTCATAATAATAAAGAGATTGGCGCTGGCCATTTGACAGCGTAGCAACGGCCAGATCTTCCTCAATAGGCGACAAGCGCCCAGTGGTAAAGGTCACATTCTCCGCTTTCTGGCCAAGTGTTTCGCCGAGAAGTCTGGCTGATTTCGCCGGTGCAATACCGGCAAAACTTTCGAGTCTGAATACGGCCATTTAGCCTCCTTTATTCTGCATCCAAAATATGGCCAGTAACGCTGACAACACAGCCGTAGTAACAAATTGCGCAATCGTTATGCGTATAGCTCTTTTAGTGCCGCGCCAAGACTCAAGTAAATTTCTTAATTCATGCATATCGCTGTAAGCATTCTCGTCATGAAGACCTATAGAACGAAGCGCCTCTTTTGCCCCCCTTGAAGCCGCTGCATCAAGAAGTTTGTTTAAACGTTCATCGTCGTTGTACAACATGACTACTACTCCTACGTTATTTCGTAATAACGCTAACGATCGCTAGCCCACAAAATAAAAATATAATGCCTATAAAAGCGAAACCTATACCGTCGATAATCAGACGTCTTCGTGCGGCTCTTGCTCTTGCTGCGTCTAGTCTCTGCTTGCGAATCGCCGTGCGCGTTCTAAGCATTTCGACATAAACGTCTTGGCCTACTGTATAAGTGATAATTTCACGTAGCTGCCGTTCCATCTGCATGGTTTTTTGTTTGGCCATTGTTATTTCAAGAGCAGCACTTTCCACTGAACCCTTGGCAAATAACTTAGACATAGCCGATGCGTTCTCTACACCAGCCTCAGCTTCTGCAATCTTGTCTTTGGCATCGAAAAAAGCGCCAAACTTATGCGCAAGATCATTGATCTCGTGACCTTTGCTAACCGCCGCTTGGATATAGTTAAACGCTTTCCCTGCGGCTGATACGGCTGCGATGATTTCTATCATTTGAAGACCTCAACTTTTTTAAGATCGACAAATTCGGGGACGCAAAATGCGGAGATATTTGGTCCGAGGGAGGGAGATTTTCTTTGGCGGGTAAGACGGACAGCAAAATACTGGCAGCGATTTAAATCGTACCAGTGTGTCTTTCTAGTGTCTTGAGCGTTTCCGTCCAAGATAACTATAAGCGCAAATACTAAGCTCATGCCGGAGGCCCATCATAATTCAGGAAACAAACAATCCTGAATAAACGTATTAACTACCTCCTCCTGATACCCTAGCGCTGCCATGACTTTTGGTGTGTGTGGGTTCTGCTTCTGCCAGTAACAGTACTTATTCTGCGCTGCCGTGTAGTCCGTTTCACTTCGACTACCCACATTCTCTAAATAATAATCCAAGTTGCTACTGACCAACTGCACCACTTTATCTAGTTCATCTATGTCCGTGATAAAACCAGCAGCGACCATGTTGCTACTAAAAATATTCCTTGCCCACTCAGGTAGCTCTCTTTCTTTCGACCAGCTGAACGGTGTTACTTCGTCTTGGAACTTCAAGAGCATTTCGTGACTTTGATCTATAGGACTGAAGTCATGGAATGCACCTGTTACTTTCTTAGGCCCCGCAATGAGGTCAAAACCAAAAACCGGTGCGCCATCGTCTGTGTGCGGAAACACGGTAAGATGCATCATGTAGAGCTTCTTAGTGTCCCTTGCATCTACAACATCAAGATGCGCCCTTCTAAACTTACCCGACCGCCACAAGAAGTTTTGCCACGGATAACGATGCCCTTCGTCGTAGGATTCATATTGCCCTAAAGTGTGAACTAGCTTTTCTTTCGCGCTTTCTAACTTGGCAAATATTTTACTCAACTTCAATAAACCCACGTCGAAGCAGAGTACCTTTTACCCGCTGTTATTGGTTTAACAACATGCGGGAAGAGAAAAACACTTGGAAATACCAAGAGGTCACCTCTTTCAAAGTTAATAACTTCGTCGTCAAAAAGAGCGAGCTCTCCGCCAGAAAAATCATCGTTTAGTAAGCCAATCACAGTCAGGATTGGTATGCCTTTTTTTTCCCCATCAAACATTGAATGTATATGGTCGCAGTGTTTCCGCATCTCCGTATCAAGCGAATACTGAACAAATTTGAGAGGGTCAAAACCTTGCCAAGAAGGGAACCAGCTAAACCCAGCTGTCTTTGTTACATACTCATGTATCACAGACCAATAAATATCCATCAGTTCTGGTATTACAGTCGGCAATATTCCTGGGTGCCGCAAAGGGTCTCTTTCGCTCGTAAATTCAACGAGGTTGCCGTTTTCGTAACCGCTAAAAGTGTGCCTTTGCCACTCAGAAGAAGACTCAAGCTCTTTAACAGTAAGCGCGCACAACTCAGGCGGTATTCGCGCCTTACTCAGAGCAACGTAATCAGATAGATTCTTTTTCATATATCTCTATAGCTTCGTCAAAAAGAGCAATAATAAATGTGAACACTTTTATCGCCTCAGTTGACATACTGTCAGTTAATTTGGCGCGAAGACACGATATTAGTTTTGGCCTGTCATCAAAAAGGTATCTATTGTTAGGGCCTGGCAATTTGCTCTTCATGATTTGCCCCCCATACATATCTCCCATGTGCAGTACGTATAGATGCGCAAGCGCTTCTTCGCGGGTAAGCTCACGAACATACCGCGTGTAGCTCGCTGAGATGTCCGAACTTGCTAGCTCGCCGGCGTCCTGATAAGAAGCTAGGTCGAGTGCCATCAAGTCGGCCCTGCAGATCCCATCCATATCTACCAGCAGCCCAAGCTCTCTGGCGCGAGTTTCTATTGATTCATAACAGGCTAGAAGCCCTTTCAAATAATAGAAATAGACACGCGCCGGTAATTGACCCGCCATAATCAACGCCGTAAACGGATGCGACTCAGCGGCGTTGTGCGCATCGCTTATTGCTTCTCGTAACGTCACTATTTTGCGGGCGGCTCAGGCCATATAATCTCACTATGGTTTGTCGCCTCCGAAAAAGTATCAGTCATATCACGCAGCTGCGCTCTATACGCTGCCCACTCGGACTTTTTCTCTTCTGTCAAAGGACTATCTGTTGCTTGAGTCCAGTCGCACCAAAGAAGAAGTTCCGCACGGCGATATCTTATCAACTCATCCAATGCGTTCTTCCTTGTTAAGTCTACAACTTCATAATCAACAGAATATGAGCCGTCTTCTTTTTTTGAAAATCCGAGTTTTTCTAGCCTCTGAGAGTCATTTATCTCGGGGGGAATATCTATAATTTGGTGGTAGCCGTGTCGCAGCATGTTCTGGGCATTGATTTCCTCCGCAGGAAATACATAGCTTAAATTCTTGCGCGTGACGGGATGCCCAACTGGCAAACCACCATTACTAACTTCTATAAACAACATAGTATTCTCCACCGCCGTTTAAGTTGCGTTACTGGGATATGACCGGCCGGCGCCCCAAATAATTCGAACGCCCCCAATACCGCCTATTCCACCATTACCAGGCCATCCGTCGCCGGCACCGCCGCCACCACCACCACAAGTACCGCCGACCAAGCCTGTGTTACCACCTTGGCCCGTGCTGTTTGTTGGGTTCTCACCACTCATTCCGTTCGTACCTCCGGACCCGCCAGCGCCGCCGCCGCCATTACCTTGGCTTGTCGTAAAATTCTGCCCCGTGGAGCCATGCCACCAGCCAGTGGCTGTTTCGCCCAGACCGTTCAAACCTGTGCCGCCTCCGGCGCCCCAACCGTATGTGGATGAGTATCTTCCGCCGCCGGCGGCGCCACCTGAGTTCGCGGCAGGCAGGCTGGATCTATCACCACCTTTGCCGTTATATCCTCCGGCGCCTCCACCTGAGCCACTTGATGAATCTGAATCCCCTCCGGCACCGCCTCCATCACCAAAAAAGCCACCACCTTTGCCGTAAGTCGACGTGCCTTGATTGGGCCCGCCAGTAGCAGCTTGAGAGGGGTAGCCCCGTCCACCCCCATAACCCGCAACAGTGCTGGTGTTAATAAAATAGGAGTTCTGTGCATCGCTCCCTTTTGGTGTTTGGCGCGCTACAAACACATCATAACTAGTGCCTTTGGTCACCTTAATATCGTTTTTCCAACCCAAACCCGCGCCGCCGCCGCCGCCGTAACTTGAGCTCCCATCAATCCCACTACCCCCTCCGCCAATAGCTACAACACTCACGGTACCCGTGTGAGGCGCAATAAAGGTGTACGCTCCTGCTTCAGTATAGGCCTGTTGTCCTGCCGGTATTACAGGAGCTACCAATGTCCTCATTGTAGACGCCTGCGCTGTGACACCTTCATATGATAAAGCGCCCTCTAGTGAAGATGCTTTAATAGTCGTTGCAGTCAATTCTCCCGCTTCGAGTTTGGTACTCATATCGCGCCCCCTATTCCTGTAATGAAGCAATCTCGGCAGCAAGCTCTTCTTCGGTCATTGGCCTTATGATGCCGTCTACGCGAATTAGCCGTTCACCCATAAATGAATCATCGCATTCTTCAAAACCTTCACCGAAGTCACCCTCGGGCTTTATATTTGAACAATGGACAGCAATATCGTTCTCAAAATATGCAAACATGATTATCGGTCTCCGTAGATGGTTGCCGTTTTAGTCCAAAGAACTGGAAAATTAGTGTTAATTGTGCCTGTGTAGCCCATGTTAAAGCGCGTACTCCTCAGAGAGGAAAGCATAGACATGTCACATATCACGCCCGCTGCCTCAAGCGCAGTGAGATCATAGAAAAAATTAGTGTCTTTAAATCTATAGGTAGTGGTGTACCAGTCTGTGCTAGCAATACACGCAAGAATTGTTGTGTACGCTGGGATAGTTGCGCTTCCCGTCATATTAATCATTGTTGCGTTAGAAGTGCTTTGTGCAAGTGACGCACCAACTACGCTAATGACACCTGAATACAAACCGGCAGTCGGGGTAAACGTAAATAGCGCGCAACCTTCTGATCCCGACTGCCAATAGTTTGAAGCGTAGGCTTTCAGCGTCACAGTAATATCAGTATCAGTAGGATTTCTAAGCGGCATTATCTGCCACGAATGTCCAGCGTTTGATTGGGAGTTGTCGTAATGAAACTGATCACGCGAGTAACCGAGGCGATTACCATTAGCAAATAGAAGCTGGCGGCTGAGAGCACCTTCGGTATCACCTATCCATTGCTGTTGCGACGTGCCGTTCGCCCCCATTCCATCTCCCAGCGCCATATTCATAAATTGAATAGCGTGATTATCTTGGTGAGAAGAATAGTTAGTAAATGACGTCCACGGGCCGCTACTTGTCCACTCACCCGTAGAATAAATGTTCTGGCGGTCGGTATGTGAAACTATAGAACCGAAGTTGTTATACCCTTCCGGAGCTACGAGCGGAACTGGCGGTGCAGCTGGTGCAGCAAAAGAAAGAGCGCCGCTCCCATCGGTTACCAAAGATGCTCCAGCAACCCCGTCTGAACTTGGCAGAGTAAGAGCAGCCCCACCACTTTTTTGGATTTGATCCACAACTATCTTAGACATAATTTAAGTCCTATTTATTGAAACAGCGCAAAGCCGTTCGGATTAAGTACAAAATGATAAGATCCGGTGGGGATCGTATAAGTGACACCGCTATTAACGGTGACCGTGTCCATCGAGAAACGCATTGAATTTGATGGCACCGACCCGTCAGCAGAGATCGATGCTATGAACGGAATATCTGTTGATGAGACGCTGCCGAGCTGTAAATCTGTGTAAGCGTTAGCTGCGGTTTCAGCTGCAGATTGTGCTCCTGACGCTGTCGTATCGACATAAGTCTTTACTGCATACTCAGTAGGTACTGCAGAGTTACTAGCCCCTGAAAGAGTGGCATCGGCGGAAAACTCGTTAATAGTTTCGCCAAGCTGTGCGCCAATAGAGCCTAGTCGTAATGATGTAAGACCCGCGAGGTCAAATGCGCTGGCATTAAGCGTAGCTCTACCCGTTGCTTGGTCTATTCGGAAGTACTCACCTACACGGAAGTTTCCATCTTGATCCGTAGACACGTAGTACACGCGCCCAGGAAACGCTTCATTCGTCTCGTTACCTTGAGCCGGCGGCTGTATTGGGACGCCAGGATAATTGGTCGTCGCAATTCCGCCGGTGCCAATGTTTAAGAAGTCATGCCCCGTCAACCGAATTTGCGAGTACGCCTTACGCAGATGGACCGCCGCGTTGTCAGCTGACCCAGCAACTTTCTCTTGAGCAAGTACAATTATTAGCTCACTCGTAGCATCTATGTATGTACCACTTACAGATTGGATAACGTACGAAATAGGGTCTCCAGAAATCGACAGACTCATGCCTGGCTTTGGAGCGCCATCAAAACCGTCCATCATTAGAATAAAACCGGACTGGTCCTCTAACCCTCCCCCGCTTACTGATCCGTTCGCGCCAGAGGTACCGAACGTCAAGCCGTTAGTAACGCCGAACGTGCCGGTGATGTCCTTGACATAGATCTTGTTAGCAGATAGCTGAATATTCGTTACAGTGGCCGTACCACCAGTTACGTTGTCAGTAACCGTTTCACCCTCAACAGGATTACCCGACGCAAGCGTGAAGTTAAGTTCTTGGCCAAGAATTGCGCCTGAAATGTAGAGTTCATTGCTGTCGAAACCGCTTGAAACTGCGCCCCACGTGCCATACGAGTTATTACCATTTAGCGCGCGTATGAAGCCGCCGCCAGTCGTGGCATACCCAAAATAACAATAGTAAGTAAAGCAAGATACAATCTCTGCTTTGCCCGCTTCTTTGATCCAGAAGCCCACACCGTTATCAGCAATAACCGTATAGCCGTGGAATAACATCGACTTGTTACCGGTCGAATGTACTGATCCGTCGACGACTGCACCAATGGCACCTGATCCTATTGCCGAACACTCAATTACGTAAGGCGACTTAGTAGCGACTGCGGATGAGGGATTCAAAGCGCAGAAAACGCCACGCTCAGTCGAAACAGTAATATCTTCTGCCGGAGTTCCAGGAAGCCAGCCCGTCATGCCCTTAAAAGTCATCTTATTGAGCAAAGAGCCGTCAGATAGCAGCCACATGGTTGCTTCGTTATTTGGTATTATGCCACCGTCGGAATCGCCGGATGCGGGCTGTACTATTGTCGTCCGTTGACTGTCTCCGATGATTGCTACATTAGCTGGGACTATGATCGGCAATTGCTCATCGTATGTACCGTTCTTTACATAAATAGTCGACTTAGTATTACCGACAACTTGTGAACAGGCATACCTAATTGAAGCAAATGGATAAGCTATAGATCGTCCGTACCCTACTAAGTCTTGCCCGTGAGACGCTACATAATAAACATTAGCAGAGCTATCACTTGTCCATTCTAACGTAGCGCCATCACCCGAAATCGAAAGCTGCTTTGTGGAATCGCCCGACACAATAGCGGGCAAAACATCAGCCCCGCCTGCTACGAATAACGTCCATGCGCCGCTTACATCTTTGTCTGAAGCAAAATCAATGCCGGAGGTATGAGTTAAATTAGCAATGTAAACCGTGCCGACGCTGTCCCTGACAATATCGTCAGTTAAGTAATCAACTCCGGCACTCCAAGCCCCTCTCCAAGCAACACCGCCGTTGAATTTAACCCACTGCCCATTTGCAAGGTCAGTATCAAAATTAGCGGAAGCATGGGCTGTTAATGAACGAAAAGTATTGCCGCCGTAGCTAACAACATCGCCAGGATAATAAGCAGTCGCAGTAGACCACACCCCGCGGGCGTTCATACCATCTTGGAACAGTTGCCAGTAGTTTGTGGCGGTAGGCGCGTTGCCAGTAGTATCAGCAATCGCCCTATACAAGCCGCCGCCATAACCAACAACGTCATTCAAAGCATAGGCAGTAGCGGCGTCGTATGCCCCCAGCGGATTGAAGCCAGTAGAAAATACTTCCCAATGTGTGGTGCTGCTTGGGGCATTGCCAATGGTGTCAACCTTCGCTCGGTAAAGATTACCGCCGTAAGCGACAATATCATTCAGCGCGTAGGCTACCACCGCATCATAGGCGCCTCTGTTGCTGACGCCCGATACAAAAATTTCCCAGTGCGTGGGACTGCTTGGCGCGTTGCCAGTAGTGTCACCTTTTGCTCGGTAAACGTTGCCGCCATAAGCGACAAGGTCATTCTCAGTGTAAACAGTCGAAGCGTTATAAATACTTTGTACTGATATACCTTCTAAGAATTTCTGCCAGTAGGTAGTGTCCGAGGGTAAATTGCCGGTAGTGTCGACTTTAGCTATGTAAAGAGAGCCGCCTCCGTAGGAGACAAGGTCATTCTTCTGGTAAGCAGCAGTATTGTCATAGGCGCCTTCCCACTGAATGCCATCGACAAACTGAGACCAGTAAGTGGCATTAGGTGGAGTGTTACCTTGAGTGTCAAGCTGCGCGACATATACCTTACCGCCGTGAGTGACGCCGTCGCCGACTTGGTACTCAACTGAGCTGTCAAATACACCAGAGAACTTAAATCCCTCGACCATCAATGCCCAGTAAGCATTATCGGTAGGCAGGTTGGCAGAAGTCTTCAGCCCATAAGTGTAGACATAGACATTACCACCATACTTAACGATGTCATTGGCTTCATATTGCGTAGCAGAGGACCACTCACCGGCGAAATGGAACCTCAGTTTCCCGAGATCAATAAGTTGTGTCATAAGAATTTCACCATTAAGTGTCCGTTGTTAGCCCACTGGAATCGAATAGTGTCTCGACTCCAGACCCACGCTTTGTAATCATTAGCATCTATGGCCCCTTCCTGAGGAATATGCACTTCACTCCCATCGTTGATAATCTCGACATTTAGGTCGCCTGTGGCGTTGTCTAAACGAAAACCATAAAAAGTCTGTGTGGCTAAATCCGTGCCCTCGTAGAATCCGGCCATCATTTAACCCCTGTTAACAAAGATGCGATGACATCATATGCGTCATCTATTCCAGCCGTGGCAATCAGCTTATCGCCGGCGACCATAACTATTCGGCCTTTCATGACTTCAACATTTTCCGAGTTGAGTACGCGCAAGTCTTTCGCGATGTAGATGTCGCTACCACTACGCCTCAGAATTAAAGAAAAAGGCACGATAGAGCCAAAAACATTTGCTGCATTACAGCCTATAAGTAGCGCTTTAGAATCTGCCGCCACTGTGTAAATTGTGACCTCGCTCGTTCCAACGTTGCTTGCTGTCGCATTAAGAAAGCTAGTAGCCATTCTTCACCTTTAGCCTAGCGCGATAGCCATTGCCATCGCTTCGTCTGCTGCATCTTCTTGGATGTCGTCCATTAATGCCTTGGTCATCCTGAGTTCGACTTTATCGCCGGCGTTGAATGCACTTGCTGTTGTTCCATCAACGCCTCTGATAATCGTCATCGTGTCCTCGGTGCGGGCAGTTACTTTTACAATTTCTGCTGCGCCCTCATCTTCGCCAATCAAAGTCACGTAGAAATGATCACCTACTCCTGGATCTGGAAATTCAGCGCCACTAGAGGTCGACACCGTAAGTGACGTAGCTGTATCAGTAATGCCACCGGTCAAAGTCGATGCCGCATTGTTTGAATAAAGAACAGCCATTACGCAGCCCTTAAATAGCTAATTATGTAAGTCTCTGCATACTCAACTTCGGCTGTAGCAATCACACCCAGCTCTACCGTGGCCACTGCTGATACCCCACTTACGACCGCAGAGTACGTGGCGTTCGCGGCAACAGGCGTAGCACTATAAGAGCCAAAGGAGGCAGAATAAGTTGAGTTGTCTAATTCATATGCAGCACTCGCACCACTCACTGTAACTGCAGCAACTACGTCGTCGTAGTATGTAATTACTCGAAGCGCCGCGTCAGGAGTTAGTGTTACCAGCGTAGTCGCCGGATCAGCGGCTACCGGTATATCGAGATGGACGTCTGCTTCAACTGCAGCAGTTGCAACGGCGCTGGCAGCTGAATTCTTAGTGATGTGAATATTGCCAGAAGCGGCGACAGGACCAAGCACCGCCGTGCCAAGTGCCGCTGTGACATGCAGGTCGCCAGCAGTTGCTGTTTGTGCGGCGGCAGATCCCTGCAAATTAACAACTATATTAACGTCAGGCTCTGCGACTGCCGTTGCAAATGCATCACCCGCAATAGGTATATCAAGGTGGATGCCACCCGCAGTAAACGCGCTATTAGCCGCTGCGCCCGCTACAGGAATGTCTAGCTCAATATAACCATCAGTAGCTGCTGCAATATCTGCGAAGCCGCTAACAAATATGTGAAGATCAATACCGCCTGTTAGTGTACCTGTGGCAGAAACACCGCCTATATCCGACTGACCATCAAGGTTAACAGTCAGGCCAAGATCAGCCTCAGTATCAGCAGCAACAAATGCCAGTGCAGCCACTGGTATTTCTAGTTCTATACCGCCAGTAGATTGAGTCGTTGTACTGACAGTCGTCGCTAGAGGTACTGCTATAGAAACATCACCGGCCAATGAACCGACGGCTTGTGCACCGCCCAGATCAGAAAGGCCATCAAGCGGAATCTCTAGAACCACTGCCGCATTAGCGGTGCTTAATACCTCTGCCTGTGCGGCTACAGGGATCAGTAGCTCTACGTCGCCTTGGGTAGACACGCTGCTAGCAACAGCACCATTAACAGGGATAGATAGATCTATACCGCCTGTAATAGCTGCCTGAAGCACCGATGCGCCTTCGACAAATATATGCAGTTCTATGCCGCCGGCTAAAGAGCCAGAAGCAAATACGCCTCCGAGGCCAGACTGACCATCAAGGTTTACCTGTAACCCTAATTCCGTTGCTGTGGTCGCCGTGACAGATGACTGACCCGCCACTGGTATGACTAGATCAATTCCGCCTAAAGTCTGTACCGCTATATCAGCAGCAGCCGCGAGAGGCACGTCAATTGCCACGTTTCCACTGAGAGAGCCAACCGCTTGCGCACCACCGAGATCAGACTGACCATCAAGCGGTATAGCGAGAGTAATTAGACCGTCGGTAGAGACTGCTACATCGGATGAGCCGGCAACAG
>Ga0255756_1003209_pt1 | contig 16640 bp, 10 predicted proteins | sample 011ome_20_FD_179956 | JGI IMG/M metagenome (GOLD analysis project Ga0255756, IMG submission 179956) | Coastal salt marsh microbial communities from the Groves Creek Marsh, Skidaway Island, Georgia - 011509CT metaG (version 2) | ecosystem: Environmental > Aquatic > Marine > Intertidal zone > Salt...
AGAACGACGGCGTGTGCGTCGTGTTCTTTGCCAGTCCAAGCGCCAGAGAGGATAGATTTTATTTACGAGCGAAAAAAAAAACGAGGGAGTCGTCACAACAAATATCCCAGAAAACCTGCGACAATGTTAGGCTTAACCATGAGAACTGCGTCTTTGGTTGGAACCTCGGTTTCTTCCACGTCCGCGAACAGCAGAGGTACGCGCGATTCATCGTTCGCGTTTCGTCGTTCAGAGCGCGTTTCCGCGTTTAGCATTTTTTTTTTGTTTGGTTTTAGGAAATGTAGAGCGCTCTTTGTGACTGCGCCCTGTAAAAGTGGAAAGGAGGGGAGCGTCATCCAGAGAGAGCGCGAAAATCGACCCGTCCGCCGTCGCGCGTGGGGTCGCGCGAACGTCTTCGGTTCTGTTTGATGGAATAAACGTAAACGACGAGATGTGAATCGCTCGAATTTCCGTTTATTTTGTGAACAACGGATCTGGAATGCGCGCGACTCGCGCGCACCCCGGCGGGCTGATTTTTTCTTTTCCTCTCCTCTCTCTCCCTCAAAAAGGACAGAAAACCTATAAACCTGCTTTATCCATTTCTCTTTTCGATTGCATTTGCGTTTCTTTATGTGCTCACCTTCTCTTCTCTTTCTTTCTTTTCACACTCTGCACTGAATGAACAACGAAATCAACAGTTCAACGACAATCTCCGATGAGACAAACGATGAGAGTGAACGCGGCTTTGGACTTTGCGGAGCTCGAAGAAGAAGTTGCGGCTCCCAAAGCGCGAGCTGTTCGTAAAGATGGCTTGTCTTCGAAGGAAGCGAGACAGTCTCGAAGATTTAGAGCGGCTCAAAAAGCCGTCCCGGGCAGAATGCAACCGCAAGCGCCGGAACAAGCGATTGCGTTGATGAAGGCGAACTCAAACACTAAGTTTGTGGAGACTGCTGAAGTGCACGCGAGATTAAACATTGACCCGAAATACAACGACCAGCAATTGAGAGCGACGGTTGCGTTGCCGAAAGGGACGGGGAAGACGGTTCGAATTGCCGTCTTGTGCTCTGGGGATAACATTGCTGCTGCGAAGGGTGCTGGTGCGGACTTTGCCGGCGACGATGATTTGGTCGCGGATATCTCGGGTGGTATGTTGGATTTTGACCTCTTGGTGGCGACTCCGGATATGATGCCGAAGGTTGCGAAGTTGGGGAGACAACTCGGTCCGAAGGGTTTGATGCCGAACCCGAAAGCCGGTACGGTGACGACGGATGTCGCCACTACGGTTGGTGAGTTTAAGGGCGGTAAGGTTGAATTTCGTGCGGACAAGCAAGGTATTGTGCACGTTCCGTTTGGTAAGTTGAGCTTTGCCGAGGGTGATTTGTTGACAAACTTGCAGTCGGTTGTGAACGCTATCGACGCGAACAAGCCGACTGGGGCGAAAGGAAACTACTGGAAATCTTTGTACATCGCTTCCTCTATGGGACCGTCGGTTCAAGTTGAAATTTCCGCGATTAGACAGCAAGACTAAAGCTCAAATGGCAAGAAAGAGAGAAGAAAGAATTTGTAACGTAAACCTTAGCTTAAACTAGAAGAGAGAGAGAGAGAGAGAGAGAGACTTGACTATTAATTGAAATATATAATGTGTGATATTGACTGATATATTATTATATTAAAACTGAATAATCGCTCTCTTCGTTATATGTAGAACTATATTTGATCACTATCTAGTCTACGTATATCATGTACATAAACGTGCGTCTTCATCAGCGCAACTTTAAAAATCTCTAAAAGAATATAGAAAACAAGGTGGTTCCGCTTTCACATTCTATATGCTGTGCTCTCTCAGTGAATGCGGCAATAAATGAATATAAATACAGCAAAAAAAATCGTCATGAAATTATTGGTAGTTTTCCAAAGTCGTCTTCGGCTCGTCGAGAATATCCAACGGAAGATCTATGGTATCGAGGCGGGAGTTCGCGCTGAAATTTGAGTTTTCAGTGAGTGCGGATGAGACCCTCACGAAACCATCCTGTTTTGTCCGAGGAACGTTATTCACCGCCTGGTTACCGCTATAGACTATGCCGCTGTTGCTACTGAATGCTTGCGAATGAAAACCACCGGTTAAGCCTACTGCCGTAGACCCTATACCATTATTATTAGCACTAAAGTCTTGCTGCTGCTGCTGCTGCTGCTGCTGCTGCTGCTGCAACGCAAACGCCTTTGCGGCGCTTTCGGCAGCCGCACTCGCGTTTGCATATAATTGCTCCGCGCCTATCATTCCCGCAATGGAATTATTCGTATTGTACATGCGAGCATCGTTACTATTATTATAACCCATCGCCGAAGAAGTCGATTGATCGATAAACGCCTGGTCGATTGAATATCGCTGATTCTGCGCTTGCCCGTAATACGCGCTCGCTTGAACGAAATCCTGCGGCTGCCCGTTGGCCTGACTCGACAAGTACGACGCCTGTTCCGGTGCAGAATTCGTAGCACCAAAGTGCAATTGCTGCTGATGCCCACCTCCACCAATCGTCTGCGCGTAGCGATTGTAATTACCACCGTTCACAAGATTCGCTTCCTGTCCAGCCGCGCCGGCGTATTGATAGTGATGATGATGTTGCGGCAGGCCCGGTATCGATTGGCCGCCTCCTCCCGGCGGTTGTTGCCCGCCTCCTCCCGGCGGTTGCTGCTGTTGCCCGTAGTACGCCGACGCGCCGTTCTGTAACTGTCCAGGCATTCCATTACCGACCATTGTCGGTAACGCACCGTGGAAAAATCGGCAACTGTTTTAAAAAGTAAAGTATGATATAATATATAAAAAAGAGAGCGTGCGTGTTGTTGTGAGCGTCGCGGTTGAATACAATACAAAAAAGACGGCGCGCTCGCGCGGCTGCCCAAAAAAGAACCGAGAAAAAAATCGTCCCAATTGGTGTCGAAGGGATTTTTTTTGGCCTTCTTCCCTCTCTCTCGATGTTCGATGTAAAAACGCTTTGCGGCGTACCTGGATCTGAAACACCTCCCGTTTTGGAAGTCTCTGCATATGGGCTGCGATGTCTGTCGAGGAGAGAGAGAGAGAGAGAGTGGACGAGTCAGTTTTGATGAGAAAGAGTATCTAAAGACACACGGAGAGAGAGAGAGAGAGAGAGAAGCGAGTCGTCGTCGGTTCAAAAATTAGGTTCGTTGTTGCTTTTGCTGACGCAAAAAACAGAAAAATTCATACGAAACACACACCTGCGGCAGCTGCGCGCCTAAACCCTCCGCGTGCGCGTGCGAATACTTGCAGTTCTCTCTGAAACACGCTCCCTGAGAAAGAGAGAACACATTCGGTCAGTTTCTTTCTCGCCGGTAAAACAAAAAGAGCAAACCTTTAAAAAGTCTCGGCATATTTCTTCCCCGCCTCCACCGGCGCCGGTTGAAGGCGAAACAAGCGGATTCGACAAACTGTTGTTGAATTGCATCCTAAAAAACTCTTCTCTCTCTTCCCCAATTTTTTTTTTATGTGCGTTGTTGCAGCCGCGTGATGTATGTGCAACGTGTTTACGTGTGTGCGCGCGCGTTTATAAACGGGCGGGTATAGAGAATAACGACCGCGTTTTGCGCTCTCTGGAGTTTTGTGCTTGCGGGTTTGCGTGTGGCGTGTTTGCGTTGCGCTTTGTTTTTTCTGGCGTTTAATTTTCTGTCTGTGAATCCCTCTCGTTTTGAACGGCTTGTCCCTTGATAATTTTGGGCGCTTTTTCGTTGATTTTTTTTCTTCTCTCTCGCTTTTAAAAATACAACAACAACAAAAAACCCACACGCACGCGCACGCGCGAGTGATGCACAGAAAAGACTACCGACACACACAGAGAGAGAGAGAGAGAGAGAAAAGAGAAAGATGACGACGACGACGATTCGTTCGGTGGCGGAGTGCCTGGAACGGTTAGTTTTGAACGGCATCGAAGCGGACGCGAGAGAAGTCTCGTGCGAACTCTCGCTCTCTTCTTCTTTCCAGGAGCAGCGGCCTTCTTGGATACGAGTCCGAGACGACGGCGAAGGGATGACGGAGAAGGATTTACATTTGGTCGGAGAATACGGGTGCACGTCGAAGCGAGGGAAGCGCGGGGCGTCGTTAGCGTCGATCGTGGAGAGAGCGTCGCGCGTGCAGATCGTGACGAGGAAGAGGATGGGCGGTGGTATGACTTCTGAAGCCTCTCCTTCCACGAGAACGTTCTCGGCGACGCTTTCTTCTTCCGGCAGCCGGAGTACGAGAAAAGTGAAAGGTATGCAGCCGAGCGCGTACCGAACTTCTGGAACTATAGTTACGGTGCACGATCTCTTTTCGCAAAGGTCGACGTTGATTCAGAAGAAGATGAAAGCGGATGGGTTTGAGAAGTATTCGAAGGCGTGCGAGAAGGAGGCACTCGAAAGCGTGTTCGCTCTCTCGCTCATAAATCCGAGAGTTACTCTCGTTTTGACCATGAACGAAAAAGAACTCTTCCGTAGTTCTGGGAACTGTCTGGCGAACTTAGCAGCTTTTTACGGAGAAGAAGATGTCACCGTGCGCGCGTTGCGTCCGGTGTGTCACGAGAACTACGGCAGTATTCCGATGCGCACTTCTGGATATATTACTTGGGCCGAAAACTACATTCACAGAAGAAAAATTCAGTACCTATACATTAATAGGGTCCATATGAAGGAGCGAACAAACTATCACGCGCTCATAGAGAAAACGTTCGAGGAGATTCACAAAAAAAAGTCTTCCTCCGTCGCGTACGTATTGAATATCTCGATAAGAACGGTAGACGAAACAAACGAAGAGTTGATCTCAACTTTCTTACGCGAAGCTTTGCGAAAGATATCGTCCGAAAACATCAACGAGAAAGAAGACGTGGCGGAGTCTCCGCGCGTGCCATCGAGTTCGTCTCAGAAGAAAAGCTCGTCGAAGAAAAAAAGACACCTCGACAACGACAACGACGACGAAGAAGAGGAAGTGAAGAAACATAAGCAGCAATGCAAGTGCTGCACGATTCAAAAGCCGCCATTTCAGCTGAACAATGCCATTCTATCTCCAAAGAAGATGCATTCATCACCCAAAAAAAACTGGATAAATCCGGCGTTTACTCTCGTTAATAACCGCGAAGTGTTAAAGCTTCCACCTTCGTCCAAAACGATTACCTCCGATGAGCTCCGAGAGTCCATCGTGGTTGGACAGTTTGCGAAAAAGTTTATCGTTTTGATAACCAGAGACACCAAAGAGATAATATTAATCGATCAACACGCCGCTGACGAACGAATTATTTTAGAAGACCTCGAAAAGAGCTACCTCGAAAAGCCGTCAACGGGGCGAAAAGCGGTCAATCTCGAGATGAAACTCGATCGAGACGAATACATCACTTTGTGCGACTTTCGAGACATCATCGTCCGTTCCGGATTTGAATGGGAAGAAATTGGACTGTTACACATCAAATTAACGCGCGTGCCAGATTCTCTGACCAACGACGTGCTCAAGGAGTTTAAATCTTTCCTACACGAGCTCGCCGAAAACGGCGGCGGCCCTCCTGTGGCTCTCCCGCCTTCGCTTCGTCGCGCGTTCGCCAAAAAAAGTTGTCGCTCGGCGATTATGTTTGGCGATCGACTCACCCTGAAAGAGTGCACAATCATCGTTAAATCTCTGAGCGAATGCAAATTGCCCTTCTTTTGCGCGCACGGAAGACCAACATGTGTACCGCTGGGTGCCATCAACGAGAATTGACTTTACGCAGATAGATAGAAAGAGAGAGACTTCCCTTTTGTACACCTTTAAATTTGAAAACGCACACGAGTATTTTTTGCTTTCAAAAAAGCCACAGAATTCTGCTGCGCTTTGCAGACGCATCCACACGTACACACAAACAGGTTACGGACTGATAATTCGCTCGGTTCGTTCGCGGATACGATACGAAAATCCACCGCCATGGTCGCCTCCTCCTCCTCCTCTTTGAAGCCGCAAGACCTGCAGAAACTGACCGTGGTAAAACTCCGCGGCGAACTCGAAAAGAGAAAATTAGATTCCTCGGGAACGAAGCCGATTTTAATCGCGCGACTGAAAGAGTTTTTGGAAGAGAACGAAAACGGCGGAGATGGCGGCAAAAACGCCGAAGACGAAAAAAAGGAGGAGCGTAAGAAAAGTGCAGAGGCTGAGGAGACGCCCGCGACAGAAGGAGAAGGAGACGCGAAAGGAAACGAATTGGAGACCACGACGATTGAAAACGAACAAGAAGAAACTCGTGATACTAACAACAACAACAACAACAACAACGATGACGAAGAAAGAGTAGACCCAGCTCCTTCTTCTGTAGAAACGGACGAGGAAGCCGATGCAGCGTTTGACGCGCATGACGACGGCACGAATCCAATCGTCAAATCAAACAGATTGACGAACGCTCGAAAAATTCTTCGGAGGAACCCATACGACGCGTCCGCGTGGGACGTGTTCTTCGTCGAGGCGAGAGGAAGGCCGTCCGTGGCAAAGGATGTGTACGAGGAGATTTTACGGTATCATCCGAGATGCGTGAACGCGTGGATCGCGTATGCGCAAAATGCTATGGAGAAGAAAGACGACGAGGCTGTTTCGGAGATTTTTTCGAGGTGTTTGAGGGACGTTTTGGCGCCAGAGTTGTGGTTGGCGTACGTGAACTACGCAAAGGCAACGAATGAGAACGGGACGACAGAGGAAGGGGCGAGAGCGATCAAAGCGGCGTTTGAATATTGCGTTGATCACGTGGGAGAAGACGTAGAGAGTGGAAAAATTTGGCAGGAGTACGTCGAGTTCATAAAAGAAGTGAGCCCGGGGTTTATAGCGGTACGTTCACATTCAATTTTGTTTTTTATATTTCGTTCTGTTTGCGCGACAAAAAAAAAGAGACCAAAGTTCGTGGCGCGTGACGAGTTACAAGTATCATGGGTAATTTGCGACTGAAACGGGTTCGCCCCCGATAAATGGTGTTGACAACGATGCCTCTGATGCCACGAACACTTGATGGATATTTTGTCTTTTCTTTCTCTCTCCCTTCGAGATGGTTGATTTATAATTTGCAGCGTTTCTTTATTTTGATATTGACTTCCAAGTGCTCTTTTCTTCTTTTATGCAATTCTTCTCACAGCCGGAAGGTGCGCAACCCGAGCAGTACGAAACCGCACGCATAATGGAGCTCCGTCGCGTGTACCAGCGTGCAATTTCCGTTCCCACGCAATCTCTGGAATCCTTAGTGAATGACTACGAGGCTTTCGAAAATTCGTACGATAAAAAGTTTGCGAGAACGTTGCTCGCAGAAAACGCTCCCAAGATATTCGCTTGTAAAACCGCATACAAAGAGCGCGAAGCTCTGAATAAGGCTCTTTTTGAAGGTTTAGGTTACGATTTGCGCGTGCATAAGAACGGCATCGCCGTGGGCGATCCCGTGCACACGACGAAAGCCGCAGATTGTCATGTAGACGCGTTTAGACGATTCATCGCGTGGGAGAAAACGAACCCGCAGAAATTGGAAGCGGTAGGCATTGTTAGCAGCGCTGCGGCAAAGAAAGCGGCAGCAGATAAAGCAGAAGAAGAACCACCTCGCGTTAGGGAACGCATCGCACTAGCGTACGAAAAATGTCTGTTAACGTGCGAGAATTATCCCGAAGTTTGGTTAGAATACTCTCACTGGCACGAAAGCGCGGGCCGGGTGGGAGATGCTGCTGAAATATTGTCCCGAGCGCGTACGGTGCTTCCGGGGTCAATCATGCTCTTGCTCGCCGCAGCAGATTTAGAAGAGTCGCAACAAAACTTTGAAGGAATGAAAGCTGTGTACGAATCGTACATGGCGTCGTACGAAGAGAAGCGCGAAGCTGAAAAGGCAGCGATGGGAGAAGTCGCAACCGTCAAAATGATGGACGATGACACTTCGGTCGTGTACGCCGAATATATTCGCGCGTGTCGACGCTCAGATTCCCAAGCCTCCTCTCGAAAAGCTTTCTTGCGCGCACGTAAAGCTCCTGGATGCAGCTGGCTCGTATATGCCGCCGCCGCTTTGGTGGAATGGCGCTACGACGAAGCCGACAAACCGTGCCGAAACGTATTTGAACTCGGTCTCAAGACGTACATGGACGTACCCGCGTACGTTTTGACGTACACAAATCACTTAATATCGCTCGGTGATGTTGGTAATACGAGAGTAGTGTTTGAACGCGCATTGAGCGTAGGAAAACCAGACGTTTCCATCTTTGACGCTTTTGTGAAATTTGAACACGAGTATGGCTCCTACGAGTCCTTTCGCGCCGCTGAAATTCGAAGAAGCGAGTTTTTAGAGCCTAGCGCTGCGTCCATGGATCCAGGACTTTCCTCGAGGCTGACGGCGGCAAAATTAGTCGCGAACGTGTTTGAACGACACAACTTCATTCCAGACGTTGCGCCTTTGAGAAGTGAAAGTTTATCTCACTACGCGAATCTCGGCGTGTCTTCTATTAAGAAGCACATCGCCATGTCTGTAGCGTCGGGTAAAAAAGAAATTTCTCGACCTAAACCACCTCCACCGCCGAAAGCGCCTACAGGTGCGCCACCTCCTCCTTCGAAAGCTGTTTCCACCAAGGCACCTTCAGCTTCAGCTCCGAGTGAGGCGACGACAACTACTGCTCCGCGTGCCGTGCCGCCGTCCATCGGTCTCTCTGCTTTACCCGTCGTAGTAGCACCGCATCTCCCGGAAACCTTGCGCGAGTTATTTAATAAACTCCCCGGTCCGGTAGCGTTCGCGAAAATGCCAGCGCCGAGAGTCGACGCCGTCTTGGACGCTTTGAAAAACGCAGATCTGACCATCGAAGGTAAAGCTGAGTTGTTGGCGCAGATGCAAGGTAAAGATACTCGACCACAAAGCATGGGCTCAAAAAGAACAGCGACGCAAATGATGACACCTGATATGATGGCAGGAGGCGAACCGTCGTCGTTCAGAATGCCAACAAAGGATGTCTTTCGCGAGCGACAATCGAAGATGCAAAAGGCATCGGCAGAGTACCAATAGAATTTATTAGCGTGCGTGTAAAAAGAAACGTAGTAGTATTCGCCGATGATGTTTTATTTTATCGATCTACTAAAAATTGCGTATTACATGTGAAATTTGCGAGTGTGTTTTTCTCTCTCTCTCTCTCTCTCTCTCTCTTTCTCATTCTCACTTCGCGCCCTTCCAGGCGCCACTACCTATATAAACGTTGTGGTTAACGTGCGTGTATATCATTACTGTTTCCGAATGCGTCGCGCTCGTCTTACTTTCCTCCCACTTGTTCCATCATCACGTCCAAAGAATCGCCGTCCTCCATGTCCAACTCTTGCGGCGTCTGGTCCTCTCTCACTCTTTCCCCGTCGAACAAGAATCGAACCGAGCCCGGTTGGAGAGATTTGCGCTGCAAGAACGCGTCGAAGATCTGCACACGAGAAAGAAAGCAAGCGCGTTAGTTAAATATATTACGTTTTTTGGCTATAAAATAATTTTGGGTGCCAAGATTTCAAAGGCAACCTGTCTTTTCTTTTTTTTTTGTCCCCGACGAGAAAAAGAGAGAGAGAAAAACGAAGAAACACAACGCGAAGAGAAGAGAGTTACTCTCTTTTAAAAAAAGGAACCCCCCGAACGCTCCCAAAAATTGCGCGTTACCTTCTTGAACTTGGTGCCCATCTTCACCTTGAAGTGCACCTCGGCGTTGTCCTGTTGTTTTTCGCGAGAGCGGGGAGAGGAAGAGAGAGAATCGCGTCAGAGAGAAGGAGAGAGAAGAGATGTACGCGCGAGAAAGAAGAAGATCGCCCCTCGAGTTTTGAAAAAAAAGAACAGAATTTTCTCTCTCTCTCTTTCGAAAGAGCGCGCGCGCAACACGAAGCGCGGAAAACAGAGAAGAAGAGGGAGAAGAAAAGGAGGAGGAGAGAAAAAGCAGCCAGCGGCGGCGCGCACCTGGTCCTTCACTTTCAAGTTGATGTGTTCGCCTTTGTCTTCTTTCTTTTCTTCTTCGTTGTCCATCGTGTTTTTTTGTTTTTACTTTTTCTTGTGCCGCTTTTCGAGAAAAAATTTTCCCCAAAACGCCGAGCGCGCAGTGCGAAGAAGAAGAAGACGAAAAGAGAGAAGCGCGTCATCGAAAAATCAACACTGTTGAGATGGCGTCGTCGTCTACCACCGCCACATCATCCGCGAGAAAGATAGCCCTCGCCGCGGCGCGAATATTCCAAACCGCCTTGAACGACACGAACGCGCCAACCGGACGAAAACTCTTGAAAAAAAGCTTGGTCGGACCGACGCTGACGAGTTGGTACCCGGAGAAGATTCAGAGGTTGGATCTGTTGTTTGAAGATCCGGAGGATAAGCGGAGGAAGGTGAAATTAGAGAGGATGAAGAGAAGAGGGAAAGGACCTCCGAAGAAAGGGGAAGGGAAGCGGTCGAAGAAGAAATAGAGGGTAGCGTTCGAGAGAGAGAGAGGGAACCTAGAGTGTAATTTTAGAGTCACACACACGACAACAACGATAGTAATAATAATAATAATAATAATAATAGTAATACATTTCTGTCCTAAATCATCTGCTGTTAGCGATACACGCGACGGAGACTAATCGCATCGCCCCGGAGGAAAGTAACAACCGAACGTTCTTTTCGCCTCGCATTTCGTGGAAATAAAAGTAGCCAATCGCCGCGGCGACCACCGAAGGGAGCGTGCTAATAATCGGAAACGAAATCGACATCGAGAGCGCTTTGTTGGCGACGAACCAAGAGGTTTGAGCGATTCCCCACATGACACCAGAAATGAACGCCGGAACTACGGTTTCTTGACGAATGTCGGGATATCTGTCCGTGGATTTTCGGACGACGTGCGCGTAGTGGAGCGCAAACGCGACGAGCGTCGTGAGTAAAATCCCGCAGAAGTGAGAAAACACGTAATCGAGCGCGTCGTCGCTGTGCGCACCGCTCCGATCAGCTCTCAAATTCTCCACAGGATTAAAGGTCACGCCGTAAAGAAAACCCGAAAGAAGAGATAACGCAATCCCGTAATGTTTCTTGTGGTGTGTCGCGGAACTCTCCACGCTACCGTTACGCAACGCGGCTTCGTCGTCGTCGTTGTCGTTGTTTAAGAACGCGTTCTCTTCTCCTTCTTCGTTTCTCCTCTCAATGCTACCACCACCACTACTACTACTACTACTACTACTTCCTAACCTACCAGTTGTCGTCGCGACCGTCCCATCGATCTTCGACGCGACGTACAGCGCCGCGCACGCCAACGCCACCCCGAACGCGTTCAACGCCGGTCTCGACACCTCTTGCTTCTCCACCCCCAAGATGCCAAATCTCGCGCTCATCCACCCAGAAAGCATACACGTGGACGACCAGAGGAGCATCCCGACCGCCAAACCGACGCTTTTCACGATCGGCACGACGCATAAATTCCCAAGCGCCCAAAGGCACCCACCGTACGTCGCTCGGTGTTCAAACCGCGGAAATCCTTGAAACGATTGCACTAAAACGCCAACGAAAAAAACGCCACTCGTCATGCAAACCGCGAAAAACACTCCGTCGCCGACGTTGAGCTTTTTCACGGGCGCGTAGTTGGAGCCGAAGAACACCGCGGCGACGAGGCAGCAGAGATATCCCACGAATATTTCGTCGTCCATATTCCGTCAGAAGATATATTCTTTTTTTCTGTTTTGGAGCATTTTCTCCATTTTTAGGCATCTTCTCTTCTTGCAAAAAGAAAGCAAAGTTTATTTATACACACGTCATCATCATGGGCGGCAAGTCGCGCCCGAGCAAATTTACCGAAGCCGTGCGTCTCTCTTCGCGCGCGCGGAGCATTATTCTTTTCTCTTTTTAAAAATCGTTATTAATCAACGCGCGTCGCGGGTCTCGCGAGTCTTTTATTTGCACGCGCAACGACCACTCTCTCCCCTGGCGGCTCACACACTTTTCCATTTCTCTCTCTCTCTCTCTCGAAACGCAGGACAAAGAAATGCTCGTGCGCATCGTCAAAGACGCGCAGCGGACGAAAATATCCGGCCTGGACGGGACGTTCAACGAATTCGTGGAGAAACACGGGAAAACGGCCAAGTTGAAGCAAACGCACGATCCGAACAGGCACGATTGGGAGGTGTTGGTGAAATTCGTGGAGAGCGTGTTGGGAAAAGAGCGAGAGGAGACGGATGTCGCGGTCGCCGCGGGAAACGACAAAGAAGAGGACGGAGAGACGATTAAAGGCGGCGTGAAAACTGATGGAACAAAGGCAAAGAATGGTAGTAGCGGTAGCAGTAGTAAATCGTTCGAAGAGACGATATCGAGACACGTGAGTTGGCAGAAGAAGAACAAGAAGCGAAAGGAATGGAAAGAGTGGCACGAGAGCTGCGAAGACGAGAAGGAAAAGTACGGCGAGGAAGGTTCGAGGGCGAATGCGCTGTGGAAATTAGTTAACATGTGCGAAGAGAGCGCGCAATTCGACGAGAACTACAATCGGTTTCCTTCGCACATGGACAGTTGGTTGAGGACGAGTTATCGACCGGGGAGGTGGTGCGTGGAGAAGAACGTGAAGCCGAGGATGGTGGCAATTGATTGCGAGATGTGCGAGACCACGACGGACAATAAGGCGTTGTGCGCGATATCTGCGGTGGATGAAGATGGAAATAGATTGTTCGACGCGTTAGTGAAACCACCAGATGCGATTATAGATTATAGGCACGAAATTACCGGATACACGGAGGCAGATTTCAAGGACGTGACGTTGACGTTGGACGAGGCGAGAGCGCAACTCGTGCAATTGTTGGAAGGACGACGTTTAGATAGCGACGGTAAGGAGAAAGAAGAAAAAGATAAAGGTGTGCACGGGTGTATTCTCGTCGGCCACTCGTTATCGCACGATTTGAGAGCTTTGCGATTGGACCACAGGCCAGTCATCGATACGTCTTTGCTGTTTTCGTTCAAGGAACTGCCGAGAGCGACGCCGGCGTTGGCGGATTTATGTCAGATGGTTTTGGGATACGAGATGCGAGAGAAAGGATCAGCGCACGAAGCCTTTGCGGACGCACTGACCGCTATGAAAGTAGTGGGAAAGATCGTGGAAACGAGCATAGCGAAAACTGAGTTCGTTTTGCCGGCGCCGGAACGTTTGCTAGTATTATTCGAGGCGAGAAGACAGGCGGCGAAGGAGAATAGGAAAAACGGAACGCCAAACAAGAAACGAAAAGGTACCGTGGATGAAGGCAATGGGAAGACGACCAATCGCGTTGCCGGACGAACCCTCTTCATTCATCGTCTCCCGCGAGGCGTTAAAAAGGAAGCCATAGAATCAATCTTTGAAAACGTCATCAAGACGACCACGAAATCAGAAAAAGAAGACGAAGGCAGTCAAGAAGTCATCAAAATCGAGACGATTAAAGGAAAGTTTGAAGTGGAAACCGGCGATATCGCACCAGAAACTGAAACGGTATCCATGTTTGCATCTTCCGAAAGAGTTGTCGTCCCAGCTTCGAAGCACGCTCCGACAACTTCAGCGTACGTGGCTTTCGATTCGGTAAAATCCGCCCGCCTGGCTTTCGAACGCCTCAACGGCGCCTTGAGCATCGACGCGCTCGGTCGGCCACAAAAGAAAGCCAAAATCTCTAAACGCTTCGGTTTCGAAAAGTTAATATGCGTTCGCAACGACACGATCACCGAGAAAGAGGAGGAGCAAGTCGCGGAAGAAAAAGAGAAAGCGCCCCCGCCTCTCGCGTTTCCTCCGAGCTCGGCGCAAAAGAAGAAGAAGCCGAGACAGCGCAAACCGAAGACGATTGCGCTCCCTGGCGATAAGTAGGAAGTTAGAATGGCAGTCAATGAGCGGAAGAGAAGCAGAGAAAATGTGCGAGTCTGTGCGATTTTGAAGACGTTGATGATTTTGATGTGTGTATTTAGCATAGCTTTTTTAGGGATCCAAGCACTCGATTTAGAAAAATATCAGCGTATCTTTTCATCCCGGGAACACGCCATCACAAAAAAGACTCCCCTCCTTGCATACATATAATACCATCATGCGCGCAGCAATCACGGTGAAGGAAGCGTGCGTACCGTCGACGTCGTATTCTTCTTCTTCTTTTAGAAGAGGAAGAAGGACGAGTTTGAAGAGCGGAAGAGCGACGATGTTGAAAACGAACGCGTCCGCGAACGATGAAAATGCTAATCCGTTGTCGCAATCGAGCGTCGGGCAAGTCTCCTCGAACGACGAGAGTTTTACGCTGGCAGCTGCCGTCGGCGAGGATTCCACGCTGGCAGAGAAAAGAAACGAGTTCCAAGAGGCGATCGCGAAAGCGCAGAGCGAGCAACAAGATAAGAAGATGTTCGACGAGAAGAGCGAGAGTTCGACTTGGGAGGTGAAAGAAACGACTACTGACGCTTTGAATATATCGGCGAAGCCTTTGACGGATCCGAGTCCAATTAACGTAGACGCGACGGCGATAGAAAAACAAACGAAGAAAAAGGACGGCGAAGATGATGATGACGAACCGCTGCGTATGATTGGTAGCGCGCCGGTAAAGTCAGCCTCGGAAGAACCGGCGTTTTCCAAGCAGCTTTCGAAGACGGTGAAGGCGTTGGTTCCCGAAGGCGCATCCGCGGCGACGGTGTTGAGAACGACGAAACGGTTCATGGAGGCGTACGAGGCTGGATTAACGCCCGAGGAACAAATTGGATACGCGCTCGGGGTACCGGCGGATAAGTTGAACGAGACGCAGAAAAAGTACGCGCCATTGGTAGCAGAGAAGTTGAAGGAAAACGCCATGCAGTTGAAGGGCGAGTTGTTAGCGGCGACGACTTTGTACGAGGCTGGAATTCAGGCGTATAGCGTAGGTCAGTATCCGAAAGCGTTAAAATTGTTCGGAGAGGCTTTGGAGGAAACGAGTGATACCAGTTTATTGGGTGGGAAAATCCAAATCTACAAAGCGTTGACCTTGTATGCGTTGCGTCGACTGGAGGAGTGCATCGATTTGTATACGTTTTTGGAAGGAACGCATCCGATTGGAAGCATTCGTAGACAGGCTGGTGAGTTGAAGTATATCGCCGAAGCGCCGAGGTTGGAATTACAAGAGGATGAGTACGTCGACGTCCCGGCAGGAGTGAAAGATGCCAATAGCTATCGCGGGTACGGGAAAGCGGTTGGGAAATCTGGAAAACCAAAGGTGCCCAAAACCTATACCGAAGAAGCGTTGGAGAGAGTGAACTACGCCAAGTACACGCCGAATCGGTTACAACTGATTGGGTGGACTGCTGTAGCCTTAGGACTAGCTTTGTACGGCGCGTACGTAACGAAGTGACTTGCAACAATTGTTATGATTATTCTTAATTCGTGAAACACTTTTCAGATTACAATTAATGTGGAAACGCTCTCTCTCTTTTTGAAAAAATTCGCAAATTCTCTCGGCATCTTTTCTTTCTTCGCGCGTCCGTCTCGTTCTCGACATACTCGCCCACCGCCTACAACTCTTTCTAGTTCACACTTCCACTCTCGCTTTTCAAATACATTTTTGTTGTTATTGTTATTGATGTTCTTTTTAATCGATCTCTGGATCGACAATACCTCCGTCGCTGATGGAATACTGCGCTTCGTTTTCCGGCAAAGTCGGCGAGCACGCGACTTTGGCTATTCTGTTCCCCCCTCTTCCTTTCCTCAGCGCCAATCTCGTCGTACTTGCGTGTGCCATGATGTTCCCACCAATTGGTTTTTGTGCGTTTGCCCCGGCAAACATTCCCCCTTCTGGATTCGCGACGACTTGGTTGGAAACGATCACCCCGCAGCCGAACTCGCTGGCCAACTTCGCCAAGTGTCTCAAAAACTTACCCAATGCCATTTGCCTGGCAGATAACTCCCCTCTTCCCTCAAATTCCGTTCGGAACAAGTTCGTGGCAGAGTCGACGATGATGAGCGAAAAGTGCTCCTCCGCGAGCAACGCACCCGCCGCTACCAACAACTCTTGCTGATGCTCCGTGTTGTTCGCTTTCGCGTAGGCGATGTTTTCCAAAGCTGCCTGTGGATCAACTCTAAATCTTTCCGCGATTTGCATGATACGCTCCGGTCTGAACGTCCCTTCAGTGTCGATGTACATCACCTTACCACCACCTCCTCCCATCTCCACTGGAAGCTGCCCAGTCACCGCCAAAGTGTGCATCAACTGCGTCTTCCCCGTTCTAAACTCTCCGTAAAGCTCCGTCATCGATCCAGATTCGATCCCCCCTTGCAACATATCGTCCAACGGTTTCGACCCAGTGCTAATCTTCACCAAACTCATTCTCAAGTGTGCAATCGTCGTCGCAGACTGAAACGTATCGTTGACCTGCTTCGTGGAAATCGCTTTAAGCTTTTCCACTTTCTGTTCGGACAAACCTTTGATTTGCGTCAACGCCTTCCTCGACGCAATCGACAGCCCCTCCATCGTACACAAACCTGCGTTTCTGAGCTTCTCGATGTCGTTCGCGTTGATCCCATGATTCTATTAATAAAGAGAGAGAGAAAGAAAGAGAGAGAGAGAGAATGAATGAAAATCAGAGCGTTAGCGTTGTTCAGAGGAAAAGATGTAAACACGAGAAGAAGAAGAAAAGAAGAAATAATATATTTCTTTCGCGCGGCGCAAAAATGTGTGCACCCTCTGGAGCTTCTCCCCCCCTTCCAATCGTTTCAAAAAATTC
>Ga0255756_1003220_pt1 | contig 16608 bp, 14 predicted proteins | sample 011ome_20_FD_179956 | JGI IMG/M metagenome (GOLD analysis project Ga0255756, IMG submission 179956) | Coastal salt marsh microbial communities from the Groves Creek Marsh, Skidaway Island, Georgia - 011509CT metaG (version 2) | ecosystem: Environmental > Aquatic > Marine > Intertidal zone > Salt...
CCGAAAATGCGCATCCTTCTGAAAGGTACAACTTCATAGTTAGCACTAAACAAAGGATTTCCAGTTTTCTATAGATGGGAATTTTATTTGGAATTTTACTCTCAGGCGATGCTTTAAACCTCAGGACCAAAATTCGAATTAAAATTTCCAGATCCAGTAAAATGGAAAACCGAAAAAGTATCAAGGCTACGTAGCTCAGCTGGTTAGAGCACAGCATTCATAATGCTGGGGTCACTGGTTCAAGTCCAGTCGTAGCTACCAATATAATCAAGCACTTACGACATTTGTTGTGGGTGCTTTTTTTTATTTGGGTAACCACAGGGTAAACAATCCCTTTCAAACAAGCTTTAACACTTGAATTGACCTACTCACAATTTTGACTTCCAGTTAGATCTTAGTAAGGTCGACTTTTAGAGAAGAATATGGAAATGAAGAGACGCTGCAGCGAAGAAAAGATCATTGAGTTTTGAAGAAACCCGAGTCAGGCGTTCCGGTGTAGGAGCTATGTCGCGAGCATGGCTTGAGTGGCGGTTCGTTCTGTACGAGGCGCAGCAAGTATAGCGGCATGGATGTCTGCATTTAATTCAGAGCTTGTAGCTTATGCTGCGAACCGATTTTATAAACTGCCACCTGATGTACCCGGGCAGAAACAGTGACACAGTAAGGCTATGACGCCTCCACCCAGGTACCTGGGTAATCTCGTCATTAATAATCGACACTATATATAGAATTCATGCTTCCATGGCTAACTTCTGTTGGAGAGTGATTCCTCCCGGGGCCATATAAAGCGGGACTATTCAATGAGGTATAAAAGCGATATCCTGATATCTTCTTGGGAACTAATCATTCCGTTGCAACCAGCCCAAATACTGGAGGATTGGTGCCAATTAATACAAGATTAAAATTCCTTAGCCCCTCCTCTGCAGAAACATCTTCCAGCCTGAATAAATTTACATCCGAATCAAAAGTAGCAACGACAGTGTTATTGAGCGGAGTCAACAGGTGGTCAATGGTGTAATTTCCAGAACCGTTCTTTTTCAGCACCGCAGCATATATCGTGCCCTGGTATTCTATTGCAGGTATGTAAAGAACATCATTTTCCAATGTCGCTGTGCTGCGGGAAAATGTTCTTTGTAACTTGTTCGTCACATTCAATAACCAGTCGAGAGAGCTTGTGTCATACCCTCTTTCCTCAAGGTTACTGACCATTGCCCGGCCCACTTCAGCCAGGGTGAGCCTGTCACTTTGGGCGCAAGCACTTTCAAGGTCAGGAATTTCCCTGCTCTTGAATGCCTCTTCATTGAATGTAACCTGGTAAATACGGTCGCAGTTGATGGCATAGAAATTATTCAGGGTGAAAAAAGGTGGCCTAGGCTCTGAAACAGAAAAACCTACATCATCCTGATATTCAAGGGACGATGGGCCATAGGCAAACAGCAGCCTTTTTTCATTATTGAGCCTAAACAGAGATCTACCTTCCATCCACTCAGGAATATCCGCACCAATGAAATCAAGAATAGTAGGCGCGAGGTCGATACGCTGCGTGTTTTCCCTGATAATCCCGATACGCTCATCGCCGGGGAAATCTAGTAGCAATGGTATAGGTAGCCCAACATTGGGATTCCTCGAATGGTCTGAAGTTATGATGACGAGTGTATTGTCCAATAAATCTTTTTCTTCAAGAAACGCATAAGTATCTTCAACGTACTGGTCGAAATCTCGGATGGCGTCGTCATAAAAATCCCGCATGTGATCTCTGTTCTGGGTTTGTCCGGCAGAATAACGCGGCTGCTTTGGCATGAACCGTGGGCCATGTGTTCCAAGAAGGTGGACATGCAAAAAAAATGGCTGGACAGCCCTATCAATGAAGTCGTAAAGCTGTGCGATACGTTCGTCATCAATTGAAACGGTTTCACCGAGGTCCACCGCCCGGGTAACCAGCTCATAGGCATCTTCCAGGTCCTGTACTCCCAGGATATGAAGCAACCTGCCATATAGGCGATCCAGAATTTGACGAAGGAAAACACCTTGTGCTGAAAAAGCGGAAAATACAGGCTCGTATACTTGGAATAAATGATTGATGTTACGACCACGGCCATTAGCCTCATCGAAACCATCAAGCAAATTCATGTCGAGTGTATCGGCGTAATATCTAATACTAATATCGGCATTCATGTAACCAAGCTTTTTTAATATTCCCGGCAAGTGCTCATAGGCATCGACACCACGCAAACCGTCCGGCTGGTAGATGACATGTGTTGTGGCCGGCAGCTTGCCCGTCAGCAGGGAAATGACCGAAGCCCCGGTAAAGGCCGAATTAGAAAAGTGATTGGTAGAAACAAGTGTTTTGTCTCTCAACGCCTTGATAAAAGGCGTGGTGTTCCTTTCATAACCGAAGGCTGAGGTATTGCGATCGTTGATCCCGTCTGAAGACAGAATCAGAATATTGGGAAGCTCACTATTACTCGAAATACCGCCTTTATAGTCACCAAGCTTGTCCACATCGCGCAGCCCTGCGGCACATACCAGGGCAATAGTAAAACAAACTAGAACAGCTAAGGATGATGACGACAGTTTCTGCGCGTCTTCCCCATTATTTTCTTCAGTACCGGATTTCCAGTAAAAATAAGAGAAAAGAGCAATATAGCCAGCAAGGTAACAAAACCGACCGGCACCCTTAAAAGAACCGCTATAGATTCCAAACATGGTATTTGTGAAATTATCGAGCAGCAGAAAAGCGATTGAGGCATATATAAATGCCGGTATGGTGCTTATGATCCTGAAGCGGAAGCGCTTGAGAAGGAAAAGATCACTGAGAATTAATATAATTGCAGCAGGAAGAAGGCTAAGGAATATAAACAGGGGCAACAGAAAGAAAATGGACAGGTTTTCAGTAGTCGTATAATAACTCAAGATGGATGGCTTGGTGGCAAAAAACATCCACTCCAGGAAAACATAGGCAGTACAGGCAACGTATATTTTGGCCAACGTTGCCAGTGTATAAAGGATGGCATTTTTTATTTTTGGCTTCATCACGATTTTTCTAGCAAATACAACACCCTGCTGCTGTCCCTGATAGCTTCCTTGCGCAGGATCCTAAATTGTTTCGCAAATACTTTTTCAAATCCTTCCTCGTGGTAATCCGGAAAGATATCCACCCTGGTGGCCAGCAGTCTCTGTACCTGGGAATCTTCCTTGGGAATGAATTCCACGACCAGGTATCTGGCCAGTGCGGCAAAAAACAGAGAAATTTTTTCCAAAGGCACATTGTTGGAAATGGCCAGGTGATGCACTAATGCCAGAGCCATGACAGTCTGATTCTGGCAACGTGCCATGAACGACTCCCTTTCCTCGGTTGCCCAGCCAATCCAGCCACTGGGATTGGTCAGGTCCTGAAGCAAAGGCAATATGGCCGATGCCTTATCCTGCTTTGTAGCGAGGTAGTTTTTCTCCACAGCAACCGGATCTATGTCCTGGGCAATTACCGTGTAGCCCTGTCTCTCTGCTATCCGGCTGAAATGTCCGTCATTGGCGCCAAGGTCATGAAGAACCGGTGTTTTCTCCTTCAAACCTTGCAGGTATTCGGCAACAAGGGCCTCTTTGTGGGCCATGGCCTGATCCTGGTAATTGGTGCCGTTGTAGTAGTCGCCCCACTCTGTCTCGGTCAAGTCCCATTTCAGGGACCTCACACAACTACCGATACTTTCCATGAGGGCCTCAAAACCCAGCCTGCTAATATGCCGTGCCTGGACCTTTTTTGCTTCAACTGACACATCAGCATATCGTTTCTGGGAACTGGCATGCAGGTGAATATGGGTCAACAGTGAATACCGAAACCGGGTTGTCCACGGTAGCAGCTCACTGGCAAGGTCGATCGGAATGCCATCAATGTGGACTCTTGATAACTGCGATAGCCTGACATCACACCTGGTCATCAGCGCTAATGGCGCAATAAAGTGCTGGCAGAACTGTTTGTAGGCAATCCACGGCTTGCCTTCCTCATAAAAATCGAATGACAGGGTATCAATAAAAATCGGTTTGCCGCCGAGGTATTGGATGTTGTACGCGCTGCTGTCCTTCAGCACCATTCCGTATTTCAGGGCCTGCCTCTGGACGTCCAGGGTGCATAAGGCTGCGTCCTTCAGCTGGCTGAATGACCACTCATAGGCATAGGATACATACGGAATCTGCTGTGGCCTGATTATCTTGTAAGCATTTTCGCCAGTAACATCCTCGATTCCGATCTCTTCATGACTCACAAGCAAGCGATTTTTAACTAGGGCCTCATAGAGCCCCGATTTCATGAGGTGGTCATATTGCGCCTGGTAGACAGTATTGACCTGTCGGTATACTTGGCCATTTTTACTGAACACAAAACCGCTGGGGTCGCGAAATGACGATAAATTGGTTTCTGACGTTTCCACCCACACTCCATTAGATAAAACCTTAGAAGACTATATATGTGGCGGGTTATACTTGCTACCAATTAAAGGCTAAAATGCCATGTAGTAAGCAACCAAACCCATAACACACTGCGTTCAGGACCATAACAAAATGTCCAGGCCCGGCTATATTTTACTATGCTTTTTTGTATTCTCGTTTATAGCGAGCATTGCCACTCCAGTCTATGCCTATCTCGATCCAGGCACAGGCAGCATGATCCTGCAGGGTATAATCGCCGGCATTGCCATGATTAGCATGACTTTCAAAATATGGTGGTACAAACTTACTTCTGTATTCAAAAAACCCAAAAAAACAGACCAAGAAATCGATGAACCCCCTGAATCTGCAGAAAATAAATAGTATTTTTTTTCGGTAAGGAGTATTTCTTAGCCCCTACTATTAGTATTATATTTTTCATTTTTTAGTCCAATTTTTTACCAGCAAGTCGCGTCGATATTTATACACTCTCTTTACCCGTTGGGTGGCTTCTTAAAAATGTAAGAGTGAAAATTGCACCTTGGTTTCTCAGTTTATCATGGGCTGTCACAGCACCCCATACGTTATAATCTGATTCAACTGCCCAAAAAGCTTTCAGATAATCACTTTGTCTTTCTTAATCTCTTGAAAATTCTGTATCAACTAGCTTCCTTACCAGCTCTGCGCGTATGTGCTTTTTTTATGAGCAATCAATAGTATTACTACCTAAAAATCTAACCACAATTAAGGCAGTTTGTACGCCACCAACTGCGCGGCATTTCCGCTTTCTCCAGGCGCATTCCCGTTCACTGCCACGATGATATATTGTTTTCCTAAATGGGAATAAGTCATCGGCAAACCGGTTTGGGGACCTGATGGCAGTCGAGTACGCCATATTTCCTGCCCGGTTTGCTTATCGTAGGCATGTAAATAAGGCTGCCCATTCGCCCCTTCTCCGGCAATTAACAGACTTTTTGTCACCAGCAAACCGGCCTGTGCACGACTTCCAGTAGGTGGAACATTGGTAAGACCGGCCTCGTCAAGCTGTGCCTGAATAGCAGGCGGTGTATCACCGTTTGGTATCTGCCAAGCAATCTCTCCCCGATTCATATCATAGGCAGTGATTCTGCCATAGGGAGGCTTGAGCAAAGGCAGACCAAAGGGAAGATCTGGCAAACCACCACTCATTCTGTAATCGGTATAGTCTGGATCTTCGGGTCGGGCTGGCAGATTTGGCTCAAGGCCGAGAACTGTTGGGTTGGTTATTGAACCAACATACACAAACCCAGTTTCCGGATCAGCGGCACCGGAGGGCCAGTTCGCACCTCCACCAAAACCGGGTAACTGAAGCGTACCGACATTGTCCTGCGATACCACAGAAGCCGGAGTGTAAATTGGTCCAGTGGTATAGTTTGTCAGTGCCTCGATTGCTGTGGCACGTAATTCAGGAGTGAAGTCGATCAGGTCATCTTCACTATAACCTTGAACATCAAAGCCAGGTGGCTGGGTTGGAATTGGCTGGGTTGCTGATGTCCACTCACCGGGGACCGTGGTTTGCGGCACCGGGGTTTCAATGATTGGCCATACAGGCTCACCGGTGACACGATCAAAAACATAGGCGAATGCTTGCTTGGTTAGTTGAACGACTGCCTTGATTTCACGCCCGCCGACATTCAGGTCCAGTAAAATAGGATGAGCCGGGTTGTCATAATCCCAGATATCGTGATGCACCAACTGGTAATGCCAAACGCGCTGTCCGGTTTCGATATCCACAGCCACCAGAGAACTGGAAAACAGATTATCACCGTGACGTGCACCGCCATAAACATCGTTGGTAGGGGCTTCAACAGCCAGGTAAATATAGCCCAGTTCCGAGTCTACCGAAAACGGACCCCAGACTCCGGCATTCCCCGTATAGTCCGCGGAACCATTGAGCCATGATTCAAAACCAAACTCACCGGAACGCGGGATCGTATGAAAAGTCCACTTTCGCTGCCCGGTACGAACATCAAAAGCCAGGATATCTCCTTTCGCATTAACCTTGTTCAGTCTGCCCATGGCTGGCCCTATCACTACGGTGTCACGAGAAATAACCACCGGAGATGAATTACCGAGTCGGCCCAGCATATCCCCGTCAAAGAGCTGATCCTGCTCAGCCACCATATCGACGATGCCATTTTCACCGAATGTAGAAATAGGCACGCCGGTATGGGCATCCAGGGCAATCAGATTAAATCCGGGGGTGGCAAAAAGTATTCGATCATCACCATTGCCATCGCTCCACCAGGACACACCACGATGAATTTTGCGTGGCGCGGCGTTATAACGATCTCCTTCATCAGGACGGTACAACCAAAGAGTCTCACCAGTGCCCGCATCGGCAGCTATCACAACGCGACGGGAGTCCATCGTAAAATACAGTACTCCGTTGACCATAAGCGGTGTTGTCTGACTGGCAGGCTGGGCTCTGGGAAGCAAGGAATCGGCTTTCCACACCCAGGCAATTTCCAGATCCGAAACAGTATCGGCATTGATCTGATTCAATGCCGAATAGCGGGTAGAGCCTTCACCTCCTCCATACAGTGGCCAATCAGAAATAGCACCAACCTGCCCATAGGTATTAAAACCAGTTAAAAGAAGGCAGAACACCAGCGCTTTGCTAAAAAGAGATCGCAAACACATATTTAATACCCCCAGAATATTATTATTATTTAATTTTGGCAGAGTAACGTGATTATTTAATTTCCGGTTTTTTCCGCTTCCCTTTTAATAATCACTTTAGTCTGACCCTTTTGATTTAAGCCCTGACTAACACCTCCAGAAAGGGTTTTTTATAATATGAATCTTTTTCATTTTAATGCGGTAGTTAAACGCAAACGTATCCAGCAATGTTTGACAGTGATTATCAGACTGAATGTTATGTGACTTCAGCATAGTCACTATCAGCGTTGTATTACACACTCATAAGGCAGGAAATCTAGACCCGGTTCCCAGCGAAACCATATATAGTCCTCTGCCGTTAATGTCTGCGTAAAGGTCGCAGGATCATTAACGCTGATGCTGTAGCGTAGTTCATTGCGGGCTTCATCCAGACTAAAACGTTCAGTGATCTCGACAGCACTACTCTGGGGTACCCCCTCCAGACCATAGAGTTGAAAAAAGGGCCAGTCGATATTGGTGGTTGTTATGAGCAGATCGCCACCTTCCCAGCGGCCGCTGGAATAGCCCAGGGGGCTGGCTTGCAGTCCGGTCGGAGCTGGATTGCCGTCCATTCGAATCAGACGTTCAATACCGAAGTATTCGTTTTGCAGTATGATATTGCCATCACGCATCACAAAACGCAGCGGGTGTCCGCCGGCACGTGAAATCAGGCGCGGCATGCCCGGTGGCGTACAGTCGAGCAGCGGGTCGTCGCGGGTGGGGTCATAGGCATCGCGGGCAAATCGTGCTGCGGCTGTGAGCGGCGGGTTTTCAGCCCATGCTGGCGCCTGGTTACCCGCAGGAACCCAAACCCGAAACAGTCCCTCAGATTGATCCGCTGCGGCAAGTGCGGGATCTATTTCCGAGCCATTGCGAATGCTGATGATCTCATCAGACCAGCGCGGTTCAGAGGTAGTACGCAAGAGTATTTCCTGTCCATCAGGCATGAGCACATTGGTAACGTACATGTGGCGGCTACGCCGTGTTGAGGGATTGCCGGCAAAGCGTACGGTGGTGCCTACGCTGACGAGGTCTCTGGGAATACCGGCGCGGTCCAGACGCATGACGCCCATTCCTTCAAGTTCCCATAGTTGGGTTTCACCATCAAAGGCTTCGGTACTAATGCTCAGGCGTACATGGGGATTGAACCAGAGCACATCCACCACCGTGCCGCGTGCTTCGGTAATCGTGTTGTCGTCGTACTCGGCCGTTGAATGATGTGCCAGGGAAGAAACGCTGACGATTACGCCCAGAATAAATACGATGATCGGACCGAAAGAGGATTTTACAAAAGACATATGGCCCACTCCAGGCGTTAATTAATTTCCAATACTAGCCAAAAAATCAGGACTTTGCGCTACTTGAACACAGGACCATGCCGGGAAAATCAAACAGGATCAACACCCGCACGTTGGCAGAAATATTCCCAGGCCCGAGGTATAGCCAGCGGAGAGAACTGGGTTGCTGATGACAGTCGAATCTCTTCATCATTCAGTGGCACAGGCTCGCCGAGCGCGCGCGCCTGCAACAGCACATCTGCATTTACCTGCAGATAGACCGCGGTGAGCACGGCGCGTTCAATACTCTCCCCCACTACGACCGCGCCATGTCCACGCATCAGTAAACAGGTATTGTCAGCCAGAGTAGCGGCAAGGTATCTACCCTGTTCGATTCGGCGCACCAGCATATCGGTATCACCATAACGTTCACGGATATCCCATACCGGGATTTCAGCCCCGATCACCGAGGCGGCATGAACCACGGGTTTGAGCGGGACATCAGTAATGGTAAAGGGAAGCACCGCATAGGCATGGTGGTGCACCACGGAATGGATTTCCGGACGCGCATCGTAAATAGCCGCATGAATCATGCGCTCACCATAAGGAGTACGGCCGCGGGCATCAATAGCATTGCCGCTAAGATCGAACTCCATTAGATCGTCAAACTCCACCAGCGCCGGGCTGCGTGAGCGCGACATGATAAAGCGATCAGGATTTCTCGGATCGCGCACGCTAACATGGCCGAAGGCATCGACAACATTTTCATTCGCCAGAATCCGGTTTGCTGCGATCAAGCGCTGGAACTCAATCAGTAAAGGCAGATCGGAATCAGGGCTATCACTGTCCTGGGCCATGACAGCCGGGATAGAAGTAAGCAGTCCGGGTACAGCAAGTAAAGTAAATGCGTTGAGTAATTCCCGACGCGAAAGTTTGTTCCTGGATGGCTTCATATTACGTTTCTCCGAGTACGGCAAAGAATATACTACAAAACTATCTATTGCCCGCAAAAGACCCGAAGCAAAAGTAATTAGTAAGGGAGAATGGAGTAGTGTTAACAATTAAAACTGAATGGCTAGTTGCCGACAGAAGCAGAGGTAATTATCAAATTAGATGATTTTGGCTTTGGTTCATGCTCAGGAAAAGACTCTTTACAAAAACGAACAAATTCTTTAACGAACATAAAAGCGAAGCCTTCTTCCTTGGGCGCTATTAAAAAATGCACGCCTGGTTTTGACGCTATTAGAAAGTGATACGTTTATGACTGAGCCCGATAATGTAGTGATTCTGGGTATTTCCTTAACCACTTTCAGAACCCGACCTGAGCGTTCTCACCAACATTAATTTTATTTTTTCCTAAATAAAAAAGGCCTACCTGTGGTGAGCCATTTTTATTAAATATTTTTAAAATACCCGGTATGAACTGATTTGAAAAAACCGGCATCAGCTTACCAGTGTATTTAAATACTCCACGATATCTCTGGACTCAGGCATCCAGCGATCTTCTTCATCAGTAGTAATACGCAGCACCGGAACAGTGGTACGTTTGCGCGCGTTATACAAATCCTCAAGATCTTTCCTGTCCGCATAGACATTGCGGATTTCCACCTTCAGACCCAGATCCTGAATAGTGGACATCACATAGTGGCAGTAACCGCACATGGGGGTGACATAAAGAGCAAGCTTGGGGGACATGAAAATTCCTGAGTAATGTAATTCGGCTATTTAGGGAAATCAGCAAAAGGGCTTACACCATGGTAAGCCCTTTTGCTGAATGCCTAGGATTCTACGACAACTTCCAGCACATAAGGACCCGACGCATTGATTGCGGTAGAGATGGCTTCATCAAGGTCTTGCGGATTATCAACACGCGCGCCATCACAGCCCATGCCCTGACCTACCGAGACAAAATCAATCCCACCAAGATTACTGCCCACCACTTCATCCAGATCGAAGATGCGGCCAAACATTTTCAGGGCGGCATAGCTGGCATTATTGATAATGATGAAAGTAATCGGCAGGTTCTGATTCACCGCTGACCACAAGCCCTGAATGGCAAACATAGCAGAACCATCGCCCAACAGCGCAATGACTTTATCCTTGGGACGCGCCATGGCCACACCCACCGCTGCCGGTAAACCATGACCAAGACCACCACTGGCACAGGTATAAAAAGTATCTCTTTCCAGAATCGGTAAATAATCATGCATTGGCCCACGACAACTGGGCGCTTCTTCCACGATGATGGAATCCGGCTTTCTTAGCTTTGCCAACTGCTGCAGCACATATTTATCGTTAAACGGTTTACCATCCAGCACTGCCGCCGCTGGTCTGGGATCAGGCACGGCTCTGGGCTTGGGCGCAGCCTTGGCATTGAGAAATTGCAGAGCCGGTTTCATGCTGCTGATGACTGCCGTACCCACCGGCGACCAGGCCGCGGTATTGGCGTTATCCACAATCTGAAATAATTCACTGCCTTCGGGAATATGCGGACCACTGCCTTCCACATGATAGGTAAAAGCCGGCGCACCCAGCACAATAATCACATCATGGCCGTTCAGGGCTTTGACAATCTCCTGACGGCTCGCCGCCAGAAAGCCGGCAAACAGGGCGTGATCTTCAGGAAAACTGTTGCGGGCAGACATCGGGCTGGCATAGACCAGACTGTTATGGGTTTGTGCCAGGGAGATAATTTCATCCCAGGCATCTTCACGGCCGACACCGGCGCCAACCACAAAGGCAGGTTTCTGGGCATTGTTCAGCGCTTTGGCGACTTTTTCCAGCAACTGCATTTCACCCTGGATCTGCTGACTGATGGCCCGCGCATCAGGTGCATCGCAATAACAATCCCAGTCATCAATGGGCACCGACACAAAAGTGGGTCCCTGAGGCGCCTGCATGGCCGTGTAATAGGCTCTGGCCATGGCCAGCGGAACATCTTCCGCGCGCGCCGGTTCACAGCTCCATTTCACATAGGGCATGGGAAATTCAGAGGCCTGTTGGGCGTAAAGAAATGGCTCAAAGGGAAGAATGGATCTGGCTTGCTGACCCGCTGTGATCACCAGGGGCGTCTGATTTTTAAACGCGGTAAAAATATTCCCGGCCGCATGACCTGCCCCTACGGCTGAATGTAAATTTACTACCGCGGCATTACGCGTGGCCTGGGCATAACCATCGGCCATGCCCACTACAATACTTTCCTGCAAGCCTAGTACATATTTAAAATCTTTTGGATAATCACGGAACATGGGCAGCTCGGTGGAACCCGGGTTACCAAACACCCTGTCGATACCAAAGCTGCGAAACAGGCTAATCACTGCCTCACGTACGGTCACCTGCCCCGGCAGAGGCTCGGGTCTATTATTTTCCACCTTGGGTTTTTCGTACTCGGACATACTGCTTTCCTTACTCTTTATTTATCTTTATCAATTCTGTTTTTTATTCTGCTTTGATTTTGTCGCGTATTATAAAGCTGGCTACAGCAAATACACACAATGGCTTGATGGATTTTCTGATCCTAGTTCCTTTGCATATATAAATTATGCGGCCCGACGTTCTCAATCAGACGTTCACCACACAGCGCCATGGTGGTATCAAGTTCCTTGCGCACAATCTCCAGTACCTCACTGACGCCCGCTTCTCCCCTGGCACCCAGTCCATAGACATAAGCGCGACCAAGCCAGACGCCATCAGCACCCAGACAAATCGCCCTAAGCACATCCTGACCACTGCGCACACCACCATCAATATGAATCTCGATTTTGTCGCCCACGGCATCCATGATCTGGGGTAATGCAGTAATGGAAGAAGGTGCCCCATCCAGTTGGCGTCCGCCATGATTGGACACCACAATGGCATCAGCACCGGTGTTTACGGCAAATTTAGCATCCTCGGCATCCATGATGCCTTTAAGAATCAACTTGCCACCCCAACGTTCCTTGATCCAGGCTACGTCTTCCCAGTTCAGCTTGGGATCGAACTGTTCCGCAGTCCAGGAGGAAAGCGAGGAAAGGTCAGTAACGCTGCTGGCGTGACCGACGATATTGCCAAAGGTATGGCGACGGGTGCCGAGCATACCCAAGGCCCAGCGTGGCCGGGTCATCACCTGCCACAAGTGATTGGGGGTAAAGCGTGGCGGAGCACTGAGGCCATTACGAATATCATTATGACGTTGGCCAAGAATCTGCAGATCCAAAGTCAATACCAGCGCACTGCACCCTGCCGCCTTGGCCCGATCAATCAGGTTGCCGGCAAACACCTTGTCTTTCATCACGTAGAGCTGAAACCAGAACGGCTTTTCCGTATTCGCCGCCACATCCTCGATGGAGGCAATACTCATGGTGGAAAGGGTAAACGGAATACCGGCTTTTTCCGCTGCTTTCGCCGCGAGAATTTCACCATTGGCATGTTGCATACCCAGCATACCAATAGGGGCTAACGCGACCGGCATACTGGCCTTTTGTCCGGCAAGAGTGGATTCCAGAGAGCGATTGGACATATCCACCGCCACCCGCTGGCGAAACAGGATGTCTTCAAAATCACTTTCATTTCGCTTATAGGTACTCTGGGTCCAGGAGCCGGAATCGGCATACTGGAAGAACATTCGCGGGACCCGGCTCTGGGCCAGTGTCATGTAATCGCGCACATCACAAAGTGCTTTCATAAAAACTGAATCTGGTAGTAAAAGAAGGTGCTAGTAAAGCAGATATGAGGCGCGAGGTTAAGCAGAAAACAGGTTGATTAAGCGATAATTTAAGACTGTAATTCTCGACTATCTATTAAGGAAATAAAAACGGAGCCAACCGGCTCCGTTTTTTTAATGACATAATCAGAGACTAGCGTGCCGCCAGCTTCTGGATCATTTCCAGAGACTGCATGACATTCTCTTCCGGAGAAACGCCACCGATGGTGCCAACGATGGTACCGTCCGTATCAACGATGAAAGTATCGCGTGAGGCAAAGCCATGGTCGATATCCACGCCACGGGTATCCTTGAAGCCGGCGCGACCCTGACGCACATCCAGATCATAGGATGCGGCAATGCTGCCGTCGGCATCGGAGACAACTGCCAGCTCACCGGCGCAGTATTCAGGATCAGCAGAGAAGTCATTCAGGCGTTCAATGCTGTCCAGGGAAACCCCTACAACGGATGCGCCTGCTGCACGGAATTTGTCCATATTGATGGCAAAGGTATGAGCCTGGATATTGCAGCCCTGGGTGTAGGCAGAGGGATAGAAATACACCACGGTAGGCCCTACCAGATTCAGGGTCTGCTGCAGGGAATAGGTAAACTCCTCCCCGTCCATGGAGGCCTGGGCAGTAAATACAGGGGCTGTAGCGCCAGTTTCCAGGCCAGCCTGGGCTGACAGGCTGAACAAGCCTGCGAAAATTGCGGTGGTAAGTAATCGGGTTTTCATGGGGTCTTCCTCTTTATAAATACTGGTTTGGTCAGGATCGGTAATAATTCCGGTTTGGGGATGATATAGCGGTTAAACCGATTAGTGCAATGACCCGTAAAACAGGAGAATCTTTCATATTATGTGATTTTACGGCCACTCCGTCAGCACTGATCAAATAATACACAGGCCTGTAACAAGCATGCCTGTGCTGAATAATTGACTGCCGGTGACGGTAAACTTACCATGCCTCCTGATAAAAAATTGAGCAACGCCATGATACGTACTACTTTTTTCATCCTGATAAGCGTCTTTTTACTGCAAGCCTGCAGCCAGGAACAGCAAGTCATTGAACCCGGTGCTGAAGAATCTGTTACCCAGGGATATCAACCACAGGTCAACGGCGTATTGGCGACTCTGGCGCAGGATGATGATCCGGACAGCAAGACTTTCCAGACTCTGGATGGTCGCGGTTTTGATATCCAGCTGTTTGCAGGCGAAAAAGTCTTTGTAAATTTCTGGGCCACCTGGTGCGCACCCTGTATCCGCGAAATCCCTTCCATCAATCGCGCAGCCCAGGCACTGGAAGCTGAAGGCTATACCTTTATTTTTGCCTCTGATGAAGACACCGACACCATTAACGATTTCCTATATGAGCGGGAATTCCCCGGTAACTTCGTCAAGCTGAATGGCTATTTTGCCACCTACGGCATTGGTGCTGTGCCCAGCTCCTGGCTGGTGGATGAAAATGGGGATGTAGCCACCGTGTGGGCCGGCGCCTTTGAATGGGATAGCGAAGAGATGCTGGAAGAAATCAGAAACCCGACTCCTTCAGAGCTGTAATTCAAGCTACTTACTACCGCTTTGCAACCGCTTTACTACCGACGCTACCCATGCTCATCGGCGGTTTCTGATGGCATCAGAAAATACCGTAATCGATTACCCGATCATGGTAGCCGGTCACCGTTAGCGTGATAGTAACTTCATACTCATTATAGTTAAGCCAGTACCAGCCGTGTTCACCACGAAAAGGCGCGATCAGTGAGCCATTGCCGCCAGCCCCTTCCTGCTGTTCCTTGTAGCGCACAAAAAAATCAGGCCCGAAAGAAGCATCATGGCCATGGAAGTCCACATAGACATCTCCCTGATCCACGGCCCAGGAATACACCGCCATTTTGCCTTCGTGCAGGTAGAGTTTTACTTCGGTCTCGCTTTCCGGTGGAATCACAATTGTTACCACATCCGTTCGCGGCACCTCCTCCTGATCCTGGAATACCGCAGGATTGGGCAAAGGAGTGGGTTCGCCAAAGCCGGGAATTTCCACTTCCCTCAGCACTTCATTACCGCCGATGATATCGCTGATTTCAATGGTCACCGTGGGCTCGGCATTAAGTTGCGTGAGGCCGGTGGCGCCACCAAAACCGGTAGGATCAATCCCGTATTCGGCGGGCAGGACAACAAGAATCAGGATAATGGCTGCGGCCAAAACAGAGGCCACCGTGGCCTTGATTAAGGTGTTCTTGGAAGGTGGTTCGATATTATTCATGAATAAATTCCGTAGTAGAAATCCCGAGTGTGAGTCAGGCGATAAAATAGCCGGTCATCTGGTAGCCAAATAATATGAAGCCGGCACACATGATGATCAGATTGGTAGTGAAAGCCCCTTTCAGAAAGCTGGGACTCTGGCGCCAGAACTGAAAGGCCAGCAGCATAATAGTCAGGGCTGCCAACTGTCCCAGTTCAACGCCGACATTAAAGGCCAGCATATTCGGCACCAGCCCTTCACTGGCAATGGACAGGTCCTGCAACTTGGTGGAGAGACCGAAACCATGCGCCAGGCCAAACAAAAACACCGCATGCCGGGTATTAATATAGACACCAAGGCGTTCAAAGCCGCCCATATTTTCAAAGGCCTTGTAGACAACAGAAAGACCAATAATGGCATCGACGATATAGGCATCTGCCCTGATGCCGCCCAGCACACCCAATAACAGGGTGATACTGTGGCCAACAGCAAACAGGCTGACATAAAGCGCCACGTCTTTCATTTTATAAAGAAAGAAAATTACGCCGGCCAGAAATAACAAATGGTCATAGCCGGTGAACATATGCTTGGCACCAAGATAGACGTAGGGCATGAATGCCACACCACTGATGCGTTGAATAAAGTCAGCATCGCCAGCTGCCACACCATGGGCAAAAACAGGAAGTGCTAAAAGCAGCAGCAGGCTTGTCTGGGTAAATTTCAGAATTCTGGTATTAATGAGACGCCCTCTTTTTTTCATTCATCATTTAACGATAGTACTTGGCATTGCCAGGCCAGGCAAAACTTTTCATGCTCGCGACTGCACTGACTCATACTTCTGCTATCTTTAATTATAAAGGTAATGACTTTAGCCCGACGCTACTTGATAAATATCAAGCCCGCTTGAGTTTGGATTTAATAAAACTCACCAACCCGAAGCTGCTCAGACACGCCACCCCGATTCCGCACAGGGACAGGAATAGTTTGTACATGAGGCTGCCTGTCTTGCCGGTATGCAAAGGGTAACCGGCATTATAGACACGCTCTATGATTGGAAAGGTGGATGAATCTATGCGCAGGTCCATATAGCCTGCCTCTTCATCGATATAGGTCATGCTGGTGCCATTACGATTCCACTGCCCCGGCTGTTGCACAGTAAGGATCCGGTGAATGGAAAATCCCGAGGGCACACTGGCGCCGCGAATGACGGCATCAGGAAACACGGCAAGGGTGCGCTCCATGGCAGGCAGCCAGTCGCCAGTCCCCTCTCCGGTAATATCATCAAGCCCCA
>Ga0255756_1003224_pt1 | contig 16602 bp, 18 predicted proteins | sample 011ome_20_FD_179956 | JGI IMG/M metagenome (GOLD analysis project Ga0255756, IMG submission 179956) | Coastal salt marsh microbial communities from the Groves Creek Marsh, Skidaway Island, Georgia - 011509CT metaG (version 2) | ecosystem: Environmental > Aquatic > Marine > Intertidal zone > Salt...
AGAGTGATCTTGAAAAGGCGCGTATTGAAGCTGCTGAATTTGCCAAGCAAGCCGCAATGGAAGCCACCAAAAAAGCCGAAGCTGCTGATGCAAAAATTGCAAAGAAGCTGGCGGACAAAGTTGGGGCCGCCGAAGCCAAACTGGCCGAAGCCAAAACAAGTGCAATGGCCAATTTGAATGATGTTGCCGCTGAAGCTGCCATGGCAGCAGTTGCCTCGCTTGCCGGTATCAAAACCAGCAGCGCGCAGGCCAGCAAAACCGCATCATCAATTGCGACAAAACTTGCCAAGCAGGAGACAAACTGATGGAACAGGGAATCGTTCTTGAATCGGTATGGGTAGCCGTTGGCTTTGTGGTCTTTATTGCCCTTGTCTGGCGCAAAGCGGGCGGTGCCATCGGTGCCATGCTTGATGAGCGTTCAGAAAAGATCAGCAGTGAGCTGAAAGAAGCATCGGCATTGCGCGACGCGGCGCTTGAAGAGCTGCAATCATACCAGCGTCTTCATCGTGAAGCAGCAGAAGAAGCAAAAGCCATTTTGCAATCGGCCGAAGCGACTGCCCAGCGCATTCGTGAAACTGCCGAGAAAAATGCGGTTGCGGCGGTCAAACGCCGTGAACAGCAGGCAGATGCCAAAATCAAAGCTGCCGAAGCCAGCATGGTTGCCGAACTGCGCGAGCGGGCCGCTGCCTTGGCTGTCGCCACAGCAACCGAAATCATCACCAGCAAGCTAGATGAAAAGGCCAGTCTTGCCCTTGTCGATAGTGCGGCTGCCGAGATTGAAAAACTGAATTAAGGGCATCAATGACCCAAAAAATGCCTGTTCATCTGAACAGGCGTTTTTTTATGCGTCATGTTTGGGAAAAATCCTAATAGGCAGGCCGAAGGCTAATCACCAGCCTTGCTTCGGCCGGAACAAGCTGTTCGATATCGGCAACTGGGAATTTGCGATCACTGCCTTTATCAAAGCCAACACGATAGCCAAATTCCTGATTAGAAATAACCGTTTGATTGGCATCAACAATCGCCGACATCATCGGCACAGCGACAACATCATTTTCCGCACCCTCAGCCAGCGAACGCTTTACTTTCAGCCCAACACTCAACGCCACCATCGTGCCGCCTGAATTATGCCGCGTACAGATGGCATTCACCCCATTCAGGCGAACATCAAAAACCTGTCTGACATTATCCGATCGCACAAAGGCACGCGCTCCTTCTTCGGGCGCGCTTATCGTTGGGCAAAAAACCACCTCATCTTGGCTGGCACAACCAGCCAAAAGAACCGAGCAGCCAATCAAGGCCATAAATGACATTTGTTTCATAAGTCCAACATAAAGCTTTTTTTCTTTAACAGCAATTGACCTAAACACAGGAAACGGGCAACAACAATACTTATGAAAACAAGTCGTAAAAAACTGACCATTGCTGCACCGCGCGGGTTTTGTGCTGGCGTCGATCGTGCGGTTCGCATTGTCGAGGTTGCCTTGGAAAAATTTGGGGCACCCGTCTATGTACGCCATGAGATCGTTCATAATAAGACAGTCGTTGACGGGCTGGCCGCAAAAGGCGCAATTTTCGTTGATGAGCTGGATGAGGTGCCAACGGATGCCCCGGTTGTCTTTTCCGCGCATGGCGTCGCCCGTGCCGTTGTGGATGAGGCTGAACGCCGCAACATGATTGCTGTTGATGCCACCTGCCCATTGGTCACCAAAGTGCATATTGAAACGCGGCGTCATGCCGATAATCACCGTCATATTCTGCTGATTGGCCATGCTGGTCACCCCGAAGTCGAAGGCACAATGGGTCAGGTGAATCCAGACGAAGTGACCTTGATCGAAACGGTTGATGATGCACGGCATGTTACACCGCCCGAAGGGGCCGATCTTGCCTTTGCCACCCAGACAACCTTGTCAGTCGATGACACTGCCGAGATTATTTCGGTTCTGCAATTCCGCTTTCCCGATATATCGGGTCCGCGCGGCGAAGATATCTGCTATGCGACAACCAATCGGCAAAAGGCGGTCAAGGATATTGCCGGTGCGGTTGATCTGATGCTGGTGATCGGGGCTGAAAATTCGTCAAATTCAAAGCGGCTTGTCGAAGTTGCCAAGCTGGCTGGTGCCAAAGCGGCCTTTTTGATCGCTGACAAGGATGCGATTGATTGGTCACTTATTGATGAGGCTGATCACATTGGCCTATCGGCAGGCGCATCGGCACCCGAAACATTGGTTGAAGATGTTGTTGCGGCACTGCGCCAACGCTATCAGATTGACGTTAGCGAGCATGGCAAAATCCGCGAAACGGTGAATTTCAAATTACCGGCCATTTTAGCAAGCTAGAGGTTTCATGGCGGTTTATACGACAGTAGATGATCTGACGCTGGCGGCGTTTCTTTCGGCCTATGATCTTGGAAATGTTCTCAGCTTTGCTGGCATTGCCGAAGGTGTTGAAAACTCAAACTATCTTTTGCGAACCGACAAGGCGCATTATATTTTGACGCTTTATGAAAAACGCGTTGACGCCAATGATCTGCCATTTTTCATGGAAGTCATGACTCATCTTGCCAGCAAAGGCATGAGTTGCCCCTTGCCGGTGGCCGCGCGTGACGGCAGTATTTTACAAGAATTAATGGGGCGGCCTTGTGCGGTATTTTCATTTCTTGATGGCACATCCTCGCGCTATCCTAACCGTGAAAAATGTCGGGCGCTTGGCGCCAGCCTTGCCGAAATGCATCTTCATGCTAGCGGCGTAACCCGCCGCCGTCCAAACGCGCTTGGCCCACAATCATGGCAGCCGCTTTTAGACAGTGTTGGTGTTCGTGCCGATGAAATTGCCCCATCAATGCAGGCAATGACACAAACGCGGCTTGATTCAATTCTCGAATCATGGCCAAAAGATTTACCGCAAGGCGTCATTCATGCCGATCTTTTTCCCAATAATGTCTTATTCATGGGCGATCACTTAACCGGTGTGATTGATTTCTATTTCGCCTGTGATGATATTCTTGCTTATGACATTGGCATTTGCCTGAATTCTTGGTGTTTTGAGGCTGATGGCAGCTTTAACATGACCAAATCGCGGTCGCTGATTCGTGGTTATCAGACAATACGGCCTTTATCAGATGCCGAAATTGCCGCTATTCCGGTTTTAGCCGCCGGTTCGGCCATGCGGTTTTTCCTGACCCGCCTTTATGACTGGCTTCATACGCCAAAAGATGCGCTTGTCAGCCCGAAAGACCCGATGGAATATTGGTCAATCCTGCGGTTTCACCAATCGGTTTCCGGTGTTGGTGCCTATGGATTTGACTAGATAGGGGCAAAACAGCCAATGATCACGCCTTGCCCCATAATTTTCACCACCCTTTCCCATTATAGGAGCCGTTAAATGCCGCAGGATGCGCCAGAACCGGTGGTAATCCATACCGATGGGTCATGCTTGTCAAACCCTGGCCCAGGCGGCTGGGCGGCAATCCTGCAATGGCAGGGCAATGAACGCGAACTGACCGGATCAGAGCCTGACACAACCAACAACCGGATGGAATTGATGGCGGCCATTATGGGGCTGAATGCAGTGACGCGTCCAATGCTTGTCGATCTTCATACCGACAGCCGTTATGTGATGAATGGTGTGCAGGATTGGATGCCCCGCTGGAAGGCCAATGGCTGGAAAACCGCCGCCAAAAAGCCAGTTGCCAATCAAGATTTATGGCAACAGCTTGACGAGGCAGTGATCCGCCATAAGGTGCGGTGGCACTGGGTCAAAGGGCATGCCGGCAACCCGCTGAATGAACGTTGTGACGTTCTTGCCCGCAGCGCCGCCGAGGCCATTGCCTAAATTAATAAGGCAAGGCCGTTCATAACCGCAAACAAAAGGGGCAGCCCCCCTTGCCGGTTAAAGATTGGCGAGAACATGCTCGGCGCTTGACACTTCAAACGCCGCTGGCTCTTCCATAAACATGTGCGTTAGAACGCCATTATCGATAACCATCGCACAACGCGCGGCGCGACGACCCATGACTGGCCCCATAAAACGGCTAATGCCAAGCGCATCTGAAAAGCTGGCCAGCGGATCAGCAAGCATATCAACAATGCCGTCGGCTTTGCTGTCGAGGCTCCACGCCCGCATCACATGGGCGTCATTGACCGCAAGACAGGCAATCTTGTCAAATCCGGCTGCCTTAAATTTATCGGCATGTTCGATATAGCCTGGCAGATGCCGCGCTGAACAGGTTGGGGTAAATGCACCCGGCAGCGCAAACATGACAACCCGGCAACCCTTGAAATAATCGGCGGTTTCAACAGCATCAATGCCATCTTCAGATTTGGTATGAATGGTCGCCTCTGGCATTTTTTGGCCAGCTTCGATGGTCGGGATTTCGTCGGTCATGGGATCGCCTTCATTGGAAAAATTATGCGGTGAAAGAATGATGAATGCTATTTATACCGCTGCTCGTGATGATGCAAGTCCGACAAAGCGCCTAGCGAGTCATGCCCGCCTTGATGAGCGCATTTTCAACCATATCTGCGCGCAGCAATTCGCCAAGCAAAACACCTTCAGGTGCCTTTGGGCCATAAATGATATTGAACGGAATGCCAAACCGGTCATGACTTGCCAGAAATGCCGCAATGCGTGGGTCGGGACGCGTCCAGTCAGCTTTCAGCATCACCAGCTTGCCATCATCAACCAATGCCGCCAGCATCGGGGCTATGGGGGCGGTTTCAAGAACCAGCGCTTTATTGGCTTTGCAGGTGATGCACCAATCGGCGGTTACATCGACAAAGACCAGCTTGCCCTCGGCGCGGGCAGCCGCACGAGCATCATCTGACCAAACCTGCCAGACTAGGCCATTGGCTTGCGGCGCAACGATTGCAGGCGCGGGCAAAAATGCCAAACCCGCAAAAAGGCCAGCCCCAGCCAGCAAAATCCCGATTTTTTGACGGCATAAAATGGCCAAAAGCACAAAACCGATCAGGCCAAGCAACAGCAACGCGGCTGGCCCGCCTTGAATTGTTTGCAACAGCCAGCCAAGCCAGATCATCGTTGCGATCAGCAATCCTGCCAAACCGCGTTTTAACCAAACCATCCAATGGCCGGGTCGCGGCAAGAATCCGACCAGCGCCGGAAATAGAACAACCAACCCCCACGGCGCAGCAAGACCAGCCCCCATCGCCATGAATACGGCAAACAGCTGGGCCATATCGCCGGTAAGCGCAACAGTGACCGCACTGCCAACAAATGGTGCCGAACAGGGCGTCGCCAACAAGGTTGCCAGCATACCAGCCATGAAATCACCAAACAGAATTGCCGGACGCGCCTGTTGATTGGTATTTTGGCCATTGGTATTTTGGCCATCACCGCGAAAACTGGCCTGTAAAAAAGCCGGAATCGGCAGAAAAAACCGGTCGAGCATATTCAGTGTAAACAGCCCCAAAACCAGCAGCATGATTGCCAGAAATACCGGACTTTGGAACTGAATCCCCCAGCCAATCTGCCCACCAGCAAGCCGTAGCGCAGCCAGCCCCGCCGCCAAAATGGCAAAGCTGGACAAAATGCCCATCGCACCCGCCCCAAACCGCAACCGCACAAAACCACGACTTTGGCCGGAGGCTTCAATAATCGCCGCCAGCTTGATCGCAAGAACGGGCAAGACACAAGGCATCAAATTTAAAATCAGCCCACCAAGAAAGGCAAAGCCAATCACCGTCCAGAATTGCGCCATCGCGCCAGCGTCAGTTGGCATGGGCTTGCCTGCCGCGAATGAGCCGGCAAGCGGCGCGTCTTTTGCCACAATGATGCTTTGCGTTGTAAAATCATCACCAGCAATGACGGTTAAATCGACCGTCTGGCCGGCAAGCGGCGTTTTCAAATCGCCTTCTACATCAATCACCGCAATATTATTGGCAAAAACCGGCTGTTTAAAAGCAATGCCCGCTGGCCCTTCAACAAAAATTTCAGTGACTGGCTGGCTGGTTGCGGCAAAGCCGATTTTGAGTTGCGATCCTGATTGCCATGCTGTTGCAATCTTGATTGGTGAAAGCGCATCAATGCGCGGTACCTTGGCGGCAAATTGCGCGATCACCATTGCCATTGATGACGGTTCGGCGGGGCCATCGGCAAGATCAAGCCGCAGCGCCCCCGCCAAGGGAACACAAATATCCGAACAGACCAGCGCCTCGATCTGCCCGCGAATCTGCAGCGCCGCGCCGCGATCATAACCGCGAACAGCAACCGGCAGGATCACCGCATCAGCATAACCAAAATTATCAAAGCCAAAGGCGTTAAACCGTTTTGGCACTGGCCATTCGATCTGGCTTTGCAGTGGTGCGCCATTCGCCATTTGCAGATCAAGCGTTGGCGGTAATCCGGCCTCACCGGGGGTGCGCCAATAGATTTTCCAGCCGGGTGCCAAACGAAATTCAAGACCGAGGGGCAATTCTTGCAGATTGCCCATTGCCGAAACTGCCGAAACAAGCCGCACCTCACCATAGGCAGGATCACCAACCCAAGCGCCCGTTGCCATATTTGATTGGCTGGCGGCATACAGCGGCGCGGCACTGCCAAGCATGACAAGCAACAGCGCCATAAACCACCCTGCCAAAAACCGGCAAAGCGGCCTGATTTGGCGCAGATCACCCATGGTGAATGATCGCTTGGATATGGATGGTTTTGACATGATCTGATCCATCGACGCATAGCTTGCGGCTAGTTTGCAAAAATGGTTTTGCTTTACCTGTTAAGGCTTTGCTGTCTAGTGTAAATAATGACGGTTAGAAAAGATACAAGTCAGACGGACAATCATTTGCACCATGTGACGCCTTTTGGCGCTGCGGCCAGCCTGCAAGGCCAGCTTTTGATTGCCAGCCCTCATATCGATGACAGCCGGTTTCAACATAGCGTCATCATGATGTGCCAACATGACCAAAATGCGGCAATGGGCGTTGTGATCAATCAGCGATCAGCCCAGCTTGACCTTGGGCATCTATGTGAAACGCTGGAAATGGGCGCGCCGCGGTTCCACGGCGACCAGCCCGTTTATATTGGTGGGCCGGTTGAAAGCACGCGCGGCTTTGTGCTGCATTCCCAAGATCATATGCGCCCCGAAAGCGTTGCCGTAACGCATGACATTGGCCTGACCTCAAGCGTCAATATCCTTCGCGATATCACCAATGGTACCGGACCGGTTCATTCAATTGTTTCGCTTGGCTATGCTGGATGGCATGCCGGCCAGTTGGAACAGGAAATGGCCGCCAATGTCTGGCTTAACCTACCAGCAAGCAGCGATCTTTTATTCGGTATTGAAAGTGACGATATCTGGGGCAAGGCCTATGCAACCCTTGGCATTGATCCAGCGCATTATGTTGCCGATGCAGGCACCGCCTAGGCAGCGAGCCGCGCCGCCAAATCATCATTCGACATAACCGCCAAAGACGGCCCAACACAGGCCATTGCAGGTGCATTGCCGGAAATCAGGCTGGCCGCCATTGCGGCAATCTTCTGCCCGTCAATTTCGTCGATCGCAGCCAGCAATTCAGCATCCGATTGCGGCCGTCCAAAAAGCATGATCTGGCGTGCCAACGCATCGCCGCACCCTGAAACCGATTCACGGCTCATCAATAGATGAGCGCGAATCTGTGCTTTGGCGCGTGCCACTTCATCAGCTTGCACGCCGCCTGCCACCGAGGCCAATTCATCCGCGCATACAGCCAACATTTCATCAACCTGATTGGCAGATGTGCCAGCATAGACCGAAAAGCTGCCACCGTCAGAATGAAGGGATGAAAATGAAAAAATCGAATAGCAAAGCCCGCGTTTTTCGCGCACCTGCTGGAATAGTCGTGATGACATGCCGCCGCCATAAAGGGTCGATAATGCCATCAAGGAAAACCGTTCGGCCATTGTGTCAATTTTGGCCGGAAGCCCAAAAACAATATGCGATTGTTCAAGATCGCGCTTGGCCATTTTGCGGCCGCCTGCCCATGATGCGGCATGGCGCATCGCCGATGTGGCATTGCCGATACGGCCAAGCCGTTCGTCAATGCGCTGTAACAGATCGTCATGATCAACCGATCCGGCAGCACAGACAAGCATTTGACCCGCGCCATAGTGACGCCGCAAAAACGCTTCCAAATCTTGCTGGTGAAATGCCGAAACGCTGTCGACTGTCCCTAAAATTGGCCGCCCAAGCGTATGACCATCATAACAGGCCGCTGAAAACAGATCGAAGACCAGATCATCTGGCGTATCAAGCGATTGCCCAATTTCCTGAATAATGACACCGCGTTCGCGTTCAATTTCCAATTCAGGCAAGGTCGATTCGGTCAGAATATCAGCAAGAATATCAACACCAAGATCAAGATGTTCGGGCAATAGCCGCAAATAATAGGCGGTTTCTTCGCGGCTTGTATGAGCGTTCATAAAGCCGCCGACATTTTCCACCTCGGTGGCAATGGCCTGTGCATCACGCCGTTTGGTGCCTTTAAAGGCCATATGTTCAAGCATATGCGCAATGCCCTGTTCGTGATCACCTTCATCGCGAGCGCCAGCATTAACCCATATGCCAACTGACAAGGTGGTGGCATGCGGCATCGACCTTGTTGCAATTTTCAGCCCGTTGGCAAGCTTGCTCACTCTTGTTGTCATCCGCTTCGCTTTCGTGCCAGAACCAATGATTTCACGGCATCGGCATTGGCATCAATTGTCTGCATTTTCTCGGGGCGCGTCATCAGATCGGCCATATGCGGTGGCAAAACAGGCTTTTGACCGGTTGCCGTTTCCACTGCCGATTCAAATTTTGCCGGATGCGCGCAGGCAAGGCTGATAATAGGCACATCTTTTGGCACTGTTCCATCAGCATGCGCACGCCGCGCCGCTGACAAGCCAACCGCGCTATGCGGATCTAGAACCATGCCGTCATTCTTGGCTGTTGTCGCAATTTCGGCAACCGTTCCCGCATCATCAAGACGGTAGGCCGAAAACAACGCATAGGCGCGTTCCATCACATCAGCGTCAAGGGTGAAATGACCGCTTGCCGCGAAATCCTGCATCACAGCCGCTGTCTTGGCACCATCACGGCCAAGCAATTCGAACAGCAACCGCTCAAAATTACTCGATACCTGAATATCCATGGACGGGCTGAGTGACGGCACAACGGTTTCACGCGCCATTGTGCCAGCCTCGAAAAACCGCGGCAGAATATCATTCTGATTCGATGCCACAATCAACCGTTCGACAGGCAAACCCATCTGCACCGCAGCATAGCCCGCAAACACATTTCCGAAATTACCTGTTGGCACTGAAAAGGCGACTTTTTGATCGGGCGCACCTAATGCAAGAGCCGAGGAAAAATAATAGACAATCTGCGGCATCAAGCGTGCCCAATTGATTGAATTTACCGCCGATAGCCCAACCTGATCGCGGAATTGATGATCATTGAACAGGGTTTTGACAAGCGCCTGACAATCGTCAAAATCGCCCTTAACCGAAACCGCAAAAGCACCATCAGCAATCACCGATGTCATTTGCCTCTGTTGCACTGGCGAAACACGGCCATCAGGGAACAGAATAAACACATCAACCGCATCACGCCCCTGAAACGCCTCAAGCGCGGCCGAGCCTGTATCACCGCTTGTCGCCCCTAAAATCACCGCATGCTTTTGCTGTTTTGCCAAAGCGCGGTCAAAGGCGCGTGCCAGAAACTGCATGGCATAATCTTTAAAGGCGATTGTTGGGCCGTGAAACAGCTCAAGAATATGGATATCGTCATTTAATTTCACCAGCGGGGCAATCGCTGGATCATCAAAACCAGCATAAGCATCCGCCGCCATCGCGGTCAATTCGGCTTCGTTGATTTCGCCATCACAAAATGGAGCCATGATGCGGCCCGCCAACTCAGCATAAGACAGCCCCTTCATCGCGGCAATTTCGGCCTTGCTAAAACGCGGCCATTCCACCGGCAGATACAGGCCGCCATCGCGTGCCAAGCCGCTTAGCAGTGCTTGTTCAAACCCTAATGGGCCATCTTGTCCACGCGTGCTGATGTAATCCATCTCTAGTCCTCTTGCCGACGCCCGAACTGCAAGCGGCCAGCCTGATAATGGAAGGCGATATATACCCCGATCAAAGCCAAGGCAATGCCATACCATGTCATCGCATAGCTTAGATGCGCATTGCGTAAATTCAATTTGGTTTTTGCCGCAATCGGCAAGGTCACAACATCCGAAGTGCGAACCGCATCAGCATAAAATTGGCCAATCGCCCGCGCGCCCAAACCAAGATGCGCATTGATCTGGCTTGGCACGAGCGTAAACCAAAATCCGTTATCCGGCTCGTTTTCAGGCACAAAATATCCTTTGACGCCCGGCCGCCGCAAAATGCCAGCAACCGTTACCGGCCCAGTGATCTGCGAAAAGGCACGCTTGGCCGGATCGCGGTAATCTTCAGAGACCCAACCGCGATTGATAAGAATGATTCGTCCATCATCAAGTTGGAAAGGGGTAACGATATGAAAACCGGCATTGCCTTCATAGGTGCGGCCAGTCAGGAACACTTCCTTATCATGCTGAAAGGTGCCGACCAGCGCCAAACGGCGAAACTCGACATCATCAAGGCCGACATCACCAAGGCTGGCATCAGCGGCCGGAACGGCAATTGGCGGTGCCGCCGCACGCGATTCAAAACTGGCGATCAGATCATTTTTCCACTGCAAACGCTGCAGCTGCCATGACCCAAGCCCAACCAACACCAACAAGGCCGGCAGGGACACAATCGTTAACCATAGAAACGGGCGAAATCGCATTTTCATACCTCATGGCATCGCCATGTCAAAAAGGGTGCCAACGCCTGTTTAAGCCAGCGCCAGCACCCCGATTTTTTACAATATCAACTGCCGAGCATCATGCCCAAAACAGCGGTTGAAGATCAACCGCCCCACCAGTAAACGGCAGCAAACAGGAACAACCAGACAACGTCAACAAAATGCCAATACCATGCCGCAGCTTCAAAACCGAAATGCTGCTCAGCGGTGAAATGGCCAGCCCGACCCCGGAACCAGCAAACTGCTAGGAACAGAGTACCAACAAGAACATGAAAGCCATGAAAACCGGTTGCCATGTAAAAAACTGACGGATAGATGCCATCAGTAAAACCGAATGGCGCATGGCTATATTCGATCGCCTGCAAAACAGTAAAGATAGCTCCAAGGGCAACGGTTAATGCGAGCCCCGTCATGAAATCCTTGCGGTTTCCATGCTGTAATGCGTGATGCGCCCATGTCACTGTACAGCCCGACAAAAGCAGCACCAGCGTATTGATCAATGGCAGATCAAACGGATCAAAAGTGGTAATTCCTTCTGGCGGCCACACACCTTCATTAGGGTAAAAGGCACGGTCAAAGAATGCCCAGAAAAACGCCACAAAAAACATCACCTCGGAAGCGATAAACAGCATCATGCCATAGCGCATACCAATCTGAACGATCGGAGTGTGATGCCCCTGATATTCAGCTTCGCGAACAATGTCGCGCCACCACATAAACATCGTTGTTAGAACCAGAGCAAATCCAAGTCCCAAAACGGCAACACCATAGCCAACCTCATGCATATACATGACACCACCAATCGCTGCGGTAAAGGCGGCGGCCGCCCCAACTGCAGGCCATGGGCTTGCTTCTACTAGATGATAGGGGTGTTTATTTGCACCACTCATGTTCGTCTCCTCAAATCTGGCTGGCAATGCTTTTACCAGACCACCTCTCCTCGATTATTGACTGCCACTCTTAGACGAGTTGCCCCCGAGTACCGGAAAAAATGTGTATGACAGGGTGATTTCCTGAATATCACGCGCATTTTCGTCCGTCACAATTTCTGGATCGACAAAAAACCTTACAGGCATGTCGACTGACTCACCAGGCTGCAATGTTTGTTCAATAAAACAAAAACAATCCAGCTTCATAAAAAATGGGCCCGCCTTTACAGGCGTCACATTAAAGGTAGATGTTCCTGTGCTTGGCGTGTCGCCAAGATTGGTGGCACGGTAATTAATCACCACTTCCTCGCCCGGATTCAATGTCACTTTCTGGTCAACGGCAACAAATTTCCAATTTAACGCCGGATTTACATTGGCATCAAACCGCACATCAACCGGATGCCCCATGACAATCTGGCTAGATCCGCTGTCGGCGACCTGCGTTGTGCCACCATAGCCGGTGACTTTGCAGAACAATTCATAAAGCGGAACCGATGCATAAGATAATCCAACCATGCCAAACACCAAGGCACCAAGAATGGCCAAGGTACGGCGGTTGCCGTTCGGCGAAATATTGTTGCCGGACGCAATCATGTCGCCCCGCCAATCTTGACCAAGGTCAGGACGTAAAACAATACAACCAGTCCGGCAATTAACCCAACCAGCGCAAGATTACGCTTTTTACGCATCTGCTGCATTTCGACTCCGGTCTTTGGCTGACGACGACGCTCCATTAGGCTGCCCCCGCCAGATAACCAAGAACCGCATGATCAATGACTAGCCCTAAAAAAAGCAGGAATAAATACACGATTGAATAGGCAAACAGTCGCATCGCATGTTCATGATCACCAGTTTTAAAAAGCTGCAGGCTCATCGCCACAAACAGCAAGCCAGCAAGCGCGGCAATCACGCCATAGCCAACCGACGCCATGCCAATAAATGATGGCACAACCGCAAGCGGTGCCAACAAAACAGCATAGATCACAATCTGCCGGCGCGTCTCAAGCGATCCAGAGACAACTGGCAACATTGGGATATTGGCAGCCTTGTAATCGTCATTCTTCACCAACGCCAAAGCCCAGAAATGCGGCGGCGTCCACATAAAGATGATCGCAAACAGCAGCAAAGGTTCAATTGACAGGCTGCCGGTAACCGCAGCCCAGCCGATGACTGGCGGCAGAGCACCAGCGGCCCCGCCAATAACAATATTTTGCGGCGTGCTACGCTTTAACCAGACGGTGTAAACAACAGCATAAAAGAAAATGGTAAAGGCGAGCAAACTTGCGGCAAGCCAGTTGGCCGCAAGACCAAGAAGCAGAACCGAAAGCGCCGAAATTACCAAGCCCATTGTCAGGGCCTCGGCGGGTGCCATAACACCGGCTGGGATCGGGCGCGTTTTGGTGCGGGTCATGACCGCGTCAATATCGCGGTCATACCATTGATTGATTGCTCCCGAGGCACCAGCCCCCGCAGCAATGGCAAAAAGCGAGATCGCAAATACCAACGGATGCAACTCACCGGGCGCGACATACATACCAGCAAAGCCGGTAAAAACAACCAGACTCATGACCCGTGGTTTCAGCAGCGACCAAAAATCGGCAACCGACGGCTCAAACAAGCCGTCGGTGTCACTGATCAATTGCTGATTTGATGTAACTGCCATCAAAATGCCTTTCAAATGCGGGCTATTGCCCTGCCTTACTTGACCTTCGGCAATTCGTCAAAGGTGTGGTAAGGCGGTGGAGATGCGACCTGCCATTCCAGCGTAGTTGCGCCTTCACCATATGGATTGGCTTCGGCACGACGCTTGGCAACAAAAGCCTCGATAATCACGACCAAGAACAAGATCGCACCAGCAGCACCGATATAAGACCCGATTGACGCAACCATGTTCCAGCCAGCAAACGCATCCGGATAGTCGATATAACGACGCGGCATACCAGCAAGACCAAGGAAATGCATCGGGAAGAAGGTCAAATTCACACCGATAAAGGTGACGTAGAAATGCAGCTTGGCAAGACCTTCCGAATATTCGTAACCGGTCATTTTTGAGAACCAGTAATAGAAACCGGCAAACAAGCCAAACACAGCACCAAGTGACAGCACATAATGGAAATGGGCGATCACATAATAGGTGTTATGCAAAACCACATCCAAGCCAGCATTTGACAAAACCACACCGGTCACACCACCAACGGTAAACAAGAAGATAAAGCCAATCGCCCACAACATTGGAACGCGAAAGGTGATTGAACCGCCCCACATGGTGGCAATCCATGAAAAGATTTTCACGCCAGTTGGTACGGCAATAACCATTGTTGCTGCAGTGAAATAGGCACGCGTATCAACGCTAAGGCCAACAGTATACATATGATGCGCCCAGACCACAAAGCCGACGACACCAATTGCCACCATCGCATAAGCCATCCCAAGATACCCAAATACCGGCTTTTTCGAGAAGGTCGAAATGATGTGGCTGACAATACCAAAAGCCGGCAGAATCATAATGTAAACTTCAGGATGGCCAAAGAACCAGAACAAATGCAAGAACAAGATCGGGTCACCGCCACCTTCTGGAATAAAGAAGGTTGTGCCAAAGTTACGGTCGGTCAACAACATGGTGATTGCACCAGCCAGAACCGGAACCGCAAGCAATAGCAAAAACGCAGTGATCAACATGGCCCATGCAAACAATGGCATTTTGTGCAACGTCATGCCCGGGGTGCGCATGTTAAAGATCGTGGTGATAAAGTTAGCGGCGCCAAGAATTGATGAGACACCAGCAAGGTGAAGCGAGAAGATCGCCAGATCCATCGACATGCCAGGCGTGCCGGCCGATGATGATAATGGCGGATAGATCGTCCAGCCGACACCAGCACCGCCATCCATGACTGCTGACAAAAGAAGCAGGATAAAGGCCGGTGGCAATAGCCAAAAGCTGATGTTATTCATCCGCGGAAACGCCATATCTGGCGCACCAATCATAATCGGCACAAACCAGTTACCAAATCCACCAATGAGGCCCGGCATCACCACAAAGAACACCATGATCAAACCGTGAGCGGTGGTGAATACATTCCAAACATGACCGTTTTCCATATATTGAACGCCAGGATTCATAAGTTCCATGCGCATATAGATAGACAGACCACCACCAATAAAGGCTGCCAGAATGGCAAAGACCAAATACATGGTACCAATGTCTTTGTGGTTTGTTGAATAGAGCCAGCGACGCACAAAACTTGAAGGGGCGCCATGATCAGCGTGGGCTTGAGCACTCATTGTTAAATCCTCTTCGCTTAATTATTTGGCCGAAGCCAAAGTAACTTCTGATTGCACGGGAACGATATCGTTCGATGCAAATTCTTTTTTCGCCTCAACTAGCCAAGCTGCATATTCAGCTTTTGGCAACGCTTTTACCTCAATTGGCATATAAGCGTGGTTTACGCCACAAATCTGGTTGCACTGACCATAATAAGTCTGGCCACCAACAGGTACATCAATCCAGGCCTCATTGGTGCGGCCAATAAAGGCGTATAGCTGTACGGCAAGTGATGGCACAAAGAATGAATGCATCACATCATTACCGGTAATCAGCAATTTGATGCGCGCGCCTTCAGGCACGACCATCGGGTTATCCACGGTCAACAAACGAGGCTGACCCGGCTTTAGATCGGCCGCATCAACCATGTAGCTGTCGAAAGTAATGCCTTCATCAGGATAGGTGTAGTTCCAATACCACTGATTGCCGGTGACCTTGATCACCATGTCCGTTTCGTTGGTGCGGTCCATGTAATAAAGAAGACGGAATGACGGAACCGCAATGCCAACAAGAATTAGCACCGGAATAACCGTCCACAAAATTTCGATCACTGTATGATGCGATGTCTTTGACGGGTTCGGGTTGCGACTTGCACGGAACCGGACACCAACATAAATCAGCAATCCAAGGACAAAAAGCGAGATCAGCGTAATCACAACCAACAGCAAATTATGCAGATCAGTTGCCATTTCGGCCAGTGATCCGGCTGGCGGCTGTAGGTCCATCTGCCACGGCACCGGCGCAGCGGCATGCGCTGCCCCTGTTGCGGTCAGCGCCAGAACAACACTACCAAACAAAACACCGGCAAGACTGGCTACCTTGCGTCCCGAAAGAAACTGCGCGAAACACGCATTGAATTTGGCCAAGATTGGCATGGATTCCTCTCCCAAAATTCGTCATCTGCCGTTCAAAGTAATCTCTTTAGGTGACATAGGCGACAGACCATCCCACCAAACCGATTTTGTTTAGACTGTTTGGGCTGAATAGAAAAGCCCCATGCGGCAGCCTGTCGCTATATTTTTTACTTTTTTCTTTTTTTTGGATGGAAAATCCGGCTTGTCGTTGATCTCCCCTCAAAAGAGCGCGGCCACAAGCCTTGAATTTCATGGCAAACACGCCCATCATCATAAGGTCGTCAGATTAGATACATGTGGCGCATTTTTAATTTTAACCTGTCTTGTCAGGATGGATCATGGATCTACTTCAGCAAACCGACGAACTTTTTTTCACCCGTACCAATCTCGATCTCGAGCGCACCAGCAAAATCGTACGTGACGCGCTTGCTGGCGGCGATGATGGTGAATTATTTCTTGAAATGCGCCATGCCGAAATGCTGGCCTTTGATGATGGTCGTTTAAAAACCGCAAGTTATGACCAATCAAGCGGGTTTGGCCTTCGCGCAGTCGCTGGTGAGGCGCATGGTTATGCCCACGCTGGTGAACTATCCGAAGCGGCGTTGCAACGCGCTGCCGACAGCGTGTCGGCAGTAACCAAGGGCTATAGCGGCAATGCCGCATTGGCACCGAGCGCCGGCGCGA
>Ga0255756_1003256_pt1 | contig 16463 bp, 16 predicted proteins | sample 011ome_20_FD_179956 | JGI IMG/M metagenome (GOLD analysis project Ga0255756, IMG submission 179956) | Coastal salt marsh microbial communities from the Groves Creek Marsh, Skidaway Island, Georgia - 011509CT metaG (version 2) | ecosystem: Environmental > Aquatic > Marine > Intertidal zone > Salt...
CTCAAACTCGATGCCGGGATTTGGGTACATTATCTTTGCTATTAGTGAATCTTCTATTGTGGTGCTTTTGCCATTATCTTATCTAACATTTGCTTGAGTTTGCCAGGGAGCATCCGTTAATCTCCCTAACTATCAAGTTCCGCTTAGCGGAATATTGGGGTAAAGAAGAAAACAATGGCGGACTGTTTAGGGGTAGACAGTCCGCCTCTTTTTTTGCGAAAACGTTTAAAAGACGAGTAGACATTTCAGAAGAATGTAGTACATTAGTACCTACATGCTGGAATCGTCATCCGGTGCCACGCGGCACGAATCTTGCCTGAAGATAGGGAAAAAAGCAAAAACCTATGTTCTCGATACAAACGTTTTGCTTCACGATCCCCACTGTTTGTTCAAATTCGATGACAACAACCTAGTTATCCCGATTGAAACTCTGGAGGAGTTGGACGCGATAAAAATGGATCAATCCAGTGAACGAGGACGTAATGCTCGCCGCGTTCATCGTATGCTGAGGGAACTGCTTCCTGATTCGAGAGCAATGCTCGAAGGGGTTGCTTTGGGTAGTGGAGGCACCTTGTCTGTTGTCATCAACAAGTACCTACAAGGCACCGCTAAGGTTCCCGCCAGGATTGCTTCGCTTGGATCTATTCTGAATTTTGAGAAAAAGGATAACCGGATCATCGCGACGGCTCTTTTTGTGCAGGAGAATTTTCCTCCTCCAGCCATATTGGTGACAAAGGACATCAACATGCAGCTCAAAGCCCGGGCAGTGGGTCTCGAGTCGGAGGACTACCTCAATGATAAAGCTACGGAGGAACCCGATGAGCAGAGTTATCGCCGCATTCCTGTTTCCAAGTATGATCTTCAGAGGTTTGCTTCTGAGGGTGAATTTGAGCTATCCGAAGAAGTGGCGAAAAACTTGGTGCTTAATGAGTATGTTTTGTTGTTCACGGAGGAGGGCAAAACGATGCCAGCCCGCTTGTATAGTGAAAAGGTCCTTCGAAAGCTTTCAGTTCCTAATATGCTGAAAGCTCCAGGAGGGATTCCCATCCGGGCCCGAAACTTGGAGCAGCAGTTTTTTCTAGACGCGCTGATGGACGACTCGATTTCTCTTATTACCTGTTACGGTAAGGCGGGAACCGGAAAAACGTTGCTTTCCACGGTCGCCGCAATTCAGCAAATCGTCTCCCCAAACAGCCAACATGACGGGCTCTCCATTTCTCGTCCAGTGATTGGAGTGGGAAAGGAAATTGGATTTTTGCCAAGATCCTTGGAAGAGAAGATGAATCCTTGGCTTCAGCCTTACTACGACGCTTTGGAGGTTTTGATTCCCTCAAAACAGCCTAAAGAGCCTCAGTTTGAGAACAAGCGCCAACGCAAGAATGCAAAGGAGTCCCCGTGTGATCGAGATCCGGTCCAAAAGCCCTACCAGAAACTTCTCGATAGCGGTTTAGTGGAAATTGAGGCGCTATGCTTTATTCGGGGTCGTTCAATCGCTAGGCGTTTCTTCATTCTCGATGAAGCGCAGCAATTGACCCCTCATGAGGTGAAGACGGTAATCACTCGCATATCGGAAGGATCGAAAATCGTCCTTATAGGAGATCCGGTCCAAATCGACAATCCATACGTGGACTCGCGCAGCAATGGGCTCGTTTATTGCGCTAATCGAATGAGAGGCCAGGCGATTTCCGCCCATGTCCAGTTGACAAAGGGAGAACGCTCGCCTCTCGCGGAATTAGCGGCAGATCTGTTGTAGCTCCGGAACTAGTATCAGGTTTTTGAACGGTTTCTCTGGAGGGTTTGGGCCCGAATTTCATTCACCGCAGACTGTATCTTCTTAAACACTTTCTTCTTCATGCGGTCGGTAAAAAGGATGCCATTAAGGTGATCCACCTCGTGCTGTATGCAGCGACCTAGAAGGCCATTGCATCGTAATGTGTGAGCGCCTCCATGGATATCCTGATAGTCGCATTGGATCCAGTCGGGTCTTTCCACTTCTCCTCTAATATCTGGAAAAGATAAGCATCCTTCCTCGTAAACGGTTTTGGGTGAATCGATTACGCTAACCTTGGGATTGCACATTCCAATGGGGTTAAAGAGCTCAAGAGGGGGTTTAGTCCCATCGAGCGTGTATTCGAAGTCGATTTCCAAACCCCTCAAATCGACTACACAAAACATGAGGGCTTTGCCAATCTGTTGGGCGGCAAGACCGATACCTTCGGCTTCAATGCAAGTTTCGACCATTTGGTCGAACAATGTCTTTAGAGATTCGTCAAAAAGCGTCACAGGAACGCCTTTTTGATGGAGAACCTCTTCTCCGTAGTGAACAATTTCCAGGGCCATAGGTCTTCGATTTGACCTAAGCAAAACTCCGCCCAAGGTTAGAGCAAATTCTTTCGATGGGAGAATTGGCATATAATTAATGACGCTCCGAAATTACAGTAATCGCGGGAAGATCGTAGGACACCTTGTTTTGCTGGCTTTGGGTCTATCGATTATCGGAGTGGGTTGGATGATTCCGTCGAGATTCAAGTCGATACCCCGCTCGATACTTTCTGAGGCCGGAGCCCGGTCAGAGTCCTTTTTGGAATTGGCCCAGAGAGTCACCGAGGAAGAGAATTACGGGATTGCTGAAATGAACCTCGAGGTGGCGAAATTGAATGCGGCAGCCGAATGGGAGGTGCTAGATGAGATTCTGGGCCAAGCAAAAGAGGAGAACCCTGTATTGTGCCGCTGGGGAGTTTGGGATCCTTTTTTAGACGCAGCGTTAAAAGATATCCCCTTGTCTGATTATTCGGCCCAGCCAGGAATTCTAGGAGTTGGATTGTCCAATGTCTGCCGTAGCTCTCTCGTTGGGCTGCTCGAGAATTCTCGAGACTCTACGGTCAAATCTCTTTTGGATGCAGGTGAATTGAGTACTTATAAGCGACTGTTCCCGGTTTCGAGCGTTTCGGGAAAACCGCTTGAATCGACTCTTGTATCTATAGGCTTGCTGGTTCAGGGAGACCGATTGACCCCTTCTCTAAAACGGGAATTAAGAAGTCGCCTAGCTTCGACTCTGGCTTCGGGCGATGTCGCTCCAGTAGAAGATTTTTTCCTGGATACTTTGTCGTTGGCCCGAACTCTAAATTGGGCTCAGTTTAGGGCGCTTTTTGAAAGAATTGAAGATTTGAATACCGTTTCCCGGCTGAGGTACGCTTTCCATCGCAGATCCGATAAAGTTCCCCTCATTTTAGTGTCTTCGATCGTCGCAGAATCGCCCCAACAGGTCATGGACTATTTAGGTTTGTTTGGAGATGAAGGGATTGAAGCGCTTGAATCCGCGGTTTCCTTGGGGGTTGGAGCCGTGCGAATGCTGGTTCGAGAAAAACTGCCCCTGGAGCGCGAAAAAAGCGAAGCGGCGGTTTCTTCATTTAAATCCTATTTGATTGGATTTAGCCTGCAGAATCCAGGGTTCTCCTTAGTTATTAAATATTCTCTTTTCTTTCTTGGCGCCTTGTTCGCACTCTGGGGATCAAGCGGATTGACTCGAAGTTATTGGGAATCTAGCCCGCCGGTAATGAGCGTTGTACAAAGATTGTTTGTGTCGCTCGCTTCGGTTATCATACTCGTCGTTCTTAGCGAGCCTCACTTGGCTAGGGGCGACGTGTCTCAAGGCTATTCCTTTAAATTTGTATTGCCGGTACTCGCTGAAGTTGATGGCGAAACGATAATTGTCGAAACTGAACCTACCACATCCATGGAACCTACAACACTGCTATCTGTGTCTTTCTTTTTCATACTGCAAATATTGGTTTTCCTTATTTGTCTATTAAAGGTGAGGCAGATCGAAAGGGAGGATATCGACTCGCTCGTCAAGCTGAAGTTGATGGAGAACGAGGAGAATCTGTTTGACTCAGGACTATACGTTGGAATTGCAGGAACCTGCATTTCGCTGGTCCTTCAAGTGCTGGGGTTGATTGAAGCGAACCTAATTGCTGCGTACTCTTCGAATCTTTTTGGAATCCTAGGCGTAGCCATTGTGAAGATACGATTGGTGCGACCCTATAAAAATAAGCTTATTATGGATAGCCAAGAGCGCATTGCGTCTCTAAGCTCAAACGTATAGACGGAGAGTTCCTGATGAATAAGACTCTGCTATTGATACTTTGCGATTTCCTTCTTCTCACTCTGCTTTCACTCGTGAACTGGGAGGAGGAGAAGGCTGAGAGTAGCCGCTCTGATATCGAGGATTCGGTGGACCAAAGTGTGTCGGCGATGGCGATGATGGAGCAAGACCTTTTGGATACGCTAGCGTCGGCGTTGGAAGAAGAAAAGACGATCCAGAATACATTGGAATCGGAGGCGGAAAGGGTGCGAAAGGAACTGGAATTGAGGGATCAAAAACTGCAGGAAAAGGATTCTTCCATTAAGGATCTAGAAACCAGTATCCAGGAAGCCCAAACGCGGGAGAAAACGCTTGCTCAAGAGAAGATGGCGATCGAAGCGGAGGCGTCGAAAGCGAAGCAGTCTATTGTTACTTTAGAAAGCAGTTATGAAGATCTCGAGTTGAAATCGAAGCAAATGGAAGCCCAAGCTCGAATGCTGCAGAAGGAGCTGGAAGAGAAGCAGAAGGAGATTGATGCGAAGCTCGCGGCCCTGGCGAGAGAGGAAATCGAACGTAAGGAAGCAGAGGCTAAAGTGCAGGAATTGAGTATCAAAGTATCTGTGACAGAAGAGCAGAAAAAAATGCTGGCGGAAAGTGTAGAGACTTTGAAAAGCGAAGTAGTAGCGGAGAGAACTGAAAGACTGCAGCTTCAAGCGCAAACAACGCAAATGGCGGAGGGTATCACTCAGCTGGCGGAGCGGTCGCAGGATTTGACGGAAGAGTTTCGCTCAAGCCAACCTATTAATGCGAATATCTTGTTCTCGCGATTTAACGAGAATAAGATTGCGCTTACTTTCAGGTCTAATCGGTTTTATCGAGGTGAATCGATCCAGGATGATGATTTGGCGATGACTCTTTTAATCTCGGACGGGAAGGACGTATTTGCGTTGACCCACCTTAGCAGTACTCCACTGGGGGCAAGTAATAGTTCGCTTGGCTTTAGAGAGCTGGAAATCGAAATGAGCCGTGAAGGAGCCAAACTGAAGCCCTCGCAATTGACGTTTCTGGCCTTGGACCCAAGAATCGCGAGTGTCCCTCTAGCGGATGATCAAGTGGGTGTCCTTGGGGGCGAAATTTTTTATACAGCGTTGGATCCCTTCAAGTTTTCTGAAGCCGTTTTGATTGACGAAAAAGGAAGTTACTATGGTGAAGTCGAATTCAAGCTTGATGCGAGAACCCCCGGATATGTCAGAATGCAATCTAAGATTTTTAGCCGTATATTCGGAGACTTCTCTCCTACAAAAGGAGATCTTGTGTTTTCCAAAACGGGGGAGCTTCTTGGAATTATGGTAGATAGTCGATACTGCCTCCTAGTCGATAATCTGATGGGGGATGAAAAGCTTTCATTGGGGGCAGGTTTTTCTAGCGACCAGTTTAGAGCTACGATCCAGTCGTTGAAAAATCGTTATGAAGCGCTTCCTAGTGATTTGCGTTAGTCGGGGTCCTTTTTTCTAATCGTACTGGTTACTAAACCTCTCAATCGAGTTTCGCTGGAGATTAGTTTAAGTGATTCGGGCCAGATTAATTCCGGAAGTCGATTTGTTTGAATATCCGTGGCCAACCTGAAACAAAGATAGAGTAGCTTCACGATCCCAGTCGCTATCCATTTCGCTATAATTTCTTGGGGAATCGTAAAATCCGCATAGACCAGTTTTCCTCCAGGCTTTAGTGTAAGCGCGAATTTTTCAAGTAATCGGTTTGCATCGATTGACTTGAAGCAATCGAGAAAATATTGAGCCACGACAATATCGTATTCAGAATCTGGAAATGAGTATTGACGCACATCGTTTGCAATGTGCCGATATCGATTGATACAGCTTTCTCCCAGCGTTCGAATTCGCGCGTTTGTTTGTTTCTGCATTTTTGGGCTTCGCTCGATGGAATCGATCTGGAACTTTGGATTTCTCGCAAGCGCAAGACTGGAAAAGCGACCATCTCCCGGTCCCAGTATAAGGCACCTTTGGCCCTTGTTCGGTTTAAGCGCCTTAAGTCCGTGATGCCGGGAGCGTTCCAACTGATGCCCAAACGTAAGTCGTTCGAGATATATATAGGCTTTCGCCAAATTATCAAAGGAACGCTTCACTTCAGATAAATACGACTAGTGGGGTGAGTAGAGCGAGATCGGCCAGCGTTCGTTTCGTTTCCAAATTTAAGCTCTGTAGACAGAGGTGAATCGCAACAAGGTTTAGAGCCGACGAAATCGCGTACCACGCAAGTGGACTGTTGCCCAACCAATAGAACGACAAGCCGAATGTTAAGACACAGGCGATAAGAATGGTCGATCGATTGCATGTGTTCCTGCCGCTAGGACTTTGCTTGGCGTCAATTGCACTGTCCCAGGAGTGGATGAATACGCAATTGAGAAAGAAGAGGGGAAGCATGACGGAAAATGCTTCTAATGCTCTATTCTCGGAAATGGGTAATGAGAAAATGAGTACACTGGAGGTGACTAAAAAGGCTGTGAAGGCAGACTTGATGAGTGCTTTCCATTTCCCGAACCGATCCAACTGTATGATACCGGTTATTGCCATCGAAACGAAAGCAAGCGTGAGACCGCTCCGCAGTTCACTGGAGGAGAGCTTCGCGAAAGAAATGGTTATCGATAACCCCAGAATCAATAGCCAAAGTGAAAGAAGGGTCCATCTGCGAAGAGCGTGAAAAGCATGTCGATGAGTGACATTTGTTTTATGTCTCCAAGCGTCCAGCCAACGATCGGCTGTGTATCCAAGCCATACCGCGAGGAACACAAGGATTCGATGGTGCACGTTTAGGGTAACACAGTAGTGGACAGCGATCGCATGTTGCCAAACAGCGACGACTAGCGGGGCGTCGAGAGAAAGGCTGGTAATCCAGGTAATACTACTCCGACTCCTCATCGAAATAGTTATTGAGAGTCTGAAAGGGCTTCAAGGTCAGAGCGATTGAATCGGAAAAGCCTCCATTCCTCTAATTTACTGGCCCCGCGGGATTCATAGAAATCAATTGCAGATTTGTTCCAGTCAAGGGCGACCCACTCCATGCGAGAACAGCCTTCGCTTCGGGCGATTCCCGCAACTTCTCTGAAGAGTTTATCTCCAACGCCCTTACCCCTGTATTCATTTTCCACATAAATATCTTCTAGATAAATGCCCTTCTTCCCGATGAAAGTAGAAAAATTGTAGAAGAAAATCGCGTAGCCTATCGCGTGATTGTCTACAGTTGCGACTAAAGCTCGCGCGGCAGGACTGTCTGAAAATAGGCTCTCTTCTAGGAGCGTCTCAGTCACTTCAAGTTGATGGGTGAGCTTTTCGTACTCAGCGATCGCGCCGATCATCGCGAATATTCTTGGAATGTCATTTTTCCCTGCGGGACGGACGACTAGATTTTCGATCTTAGGCTGCATGAGAGTAACGTGCTCAATTTCTCTTGCGATATCAATAGTCGAACGCTGAAGTTTACCATTGATGAGCGCTCAGAATAGGAATCCAAATGTAGTGGTAGTCATGACCACACAATGGAGGGCTCAATCTACAGGATATGCTGGAGACGGTAATGCGCGGACGCCCTTTCTCGACTCTTTAGCCGAAGAGTCTATTGACTTTTTTCAAGCGGTAACGCCTCACCCGTTTGGCGTTTTTGCAAGGGCCGCCTTTCTGACGGGTATCGCTTGTCCTTATAATGGAATTGCCGATTACTATGATTCCTTACCCGAGAACACCCAGACCTTGGCGAATTTGTATCAGGATCAGGGATATGACACTGCTTTCTTCGGTAAGTGGCAGCTTTTCGAGCGAGATTCAAAGGCTCCGGTAGTGGGTGTTGCTCATGCGGTAGTCGAAGTCCCCGAAAACAGGAGAGGTGGTTTTTCCTGTTGGGAAGGGTTTGAATCGGGGTTTCTGCTCAATGATGGCTATTATCATGGATCCAGGATTGGACCTCCGAAGAAAATAGTGGGCTACCAGTCTGATGTGGTTATGGATTGTTGCAGAAGCTATTTGGAAGAGCGGAATTGCGATAAACCCGTCTTTGCTTTTGTGAGTCTGGATGCCCCACATCCGCCCTATAAAGAGGCTGCTTCGGGTGTGAGTCCCGTTGACCCTGATTTGTTGGTTCTCCCCAAGGAGATTCCGGAAGGCGCAGAAATTAGGTCTATTGCGAGGGAGGAACTCTCGGGTTACTACGCTCATATCGAGGCGACCGATCGAGCCATAGGAAGGTTGGTTTCCTTTTTGAAGGAGGATACGGATTGGGAAAATACCGTGTTCGTTTTTACCTCAGCTCATGGGGACATGCATGGTTCTCATGGACGGTTCCGGAAAGGGTGGCCCTACGAGGAGTCTGTTAGAGTCCCTTTATTGTTGTCATGGCCGAAGTTTTTTCCCGAGCCCCGTCGTGACCCTTTGCTCATCTCGCTGCTCGACCTAGGCCCATCATTGCTCGGGCTTTGTTTTGGGAGCGGGAAGCAAAAGCTGCGAGTTGCGGGAGCGGGTGGGGACCTTGCACCCGCGATGAAACTGCTCGCGCAAGGGCCTGAGTTTCAGCGGTTGTCCATGCCGAGTGTGCCTCCATTTGAAAAGCAATGTCCTTATTCCTGGACCGCCAAGAGAGCAATTCAGAAGACCGAAGTGATAAATGACCTGGGAGAAAGTTTCACGCTGGACCATTGAAGCATCGAAGCTATTTTTGGGGCTATGGATATTAGCATTGAGCTGGAAAAAGCGATAAACGAACAAATCGGAATAGAGTTCGCGGCATCTTACGCTTATCTTTCGATGGCAGCCTACTTCGAGCGAAATGCGTTTGACGGGTTTTCAAAGTGGATGCATCTGCAAAGTGAAGAAGAGCGCATGCATGCGATGAAGTTCTACCAGTATCTCATCGATCGTGGAGGTGTTGCTCGAATCCCCAGCATTCCCGCCCCAGAATGGGATTTTGAGTCGGTTATAAAGGTTTTTGAGGCGAGCCTAGATCAGGAAAGAGAGGTAACCCGGCATATTTACGACCTCTACAAGATCGCCCAGAATGAGTCGGATTTTGCGACCGTGTCGTTCCTGAAGTGGTTTGTTGATGAGCAGGTTGAAGAGGAAAAAAACGTTTCCGACATGATCGACAAACTGGAGATGGCACACGGGAATCCCGATTCCTTGCTTCTGTTGGATAGATACGCTTTAGAGCGGAAGCCTGATTCGGAAGTCTAATTTTTACTGGACTGTGTGTTAAGTTTTCGGATTTCCGTGCGTTTATAAGCAGAATCAGGCGAGCTTTCTTGTGAAGCCGCGATGCGTCTTTGGAGCTAGGTTGTTTCGGTTTGTAGGCTAGGCAATAAATACCTTAGCTGGATTGGGTCCGCTCGCGGGGAGATTTTTAACATTTTTAAACTGCTAAACTACAATGGGTTAGATAGTTTAAAAACTGATAGGCATGCGTTTTGCTATGTGCATGGCATGATCGATCAAATTTTAGAGCGCGAGAATTATGTCCTAGCGAAAAAGATGCTGGACGTTTCTCAAGCTCGTCATGAAGCGATATCCGGAAACCTGGCCAATGCTGAGACTCCGGGATATAAGCGAGTCGACATAAAAGCGAATTTTTCCGAAGAGCTTAAGAAGCTAGCCGAGAGCAACGATGTTGAGTCGATTTCGAAGCTTCAAACCATTCTAGAGACCGACCTGAACTCCCCGAGTGTCAGACCAGACGGTAACAATGTTCAGCTTGATTCAGAGCTGTTGAAAATGAGTGAAAACGCGATGCAGTATGAGTTTCTAACTCAATATACGGCGAATTCCATGAAACGAATCAAGACCGCGATTACCGGTCATGTGCAGTAGTTGAAATTTTAAGGAGAACATAATCATGAATATTATGCCGGGACTTGAAAGCACTGCCTCTGCTCTTGCAGCGGAAAAAGTGCGTCTGGATGTAATTGGTCAGAATATAGCGAACGCCCATACGACCAAGGGGCCTGACGGGAAGCCTTATTCGAGACAGATGGTAAGCTTTGAAACGAAGCTTATGGAAATTGGGAAAAACTCGGATGGTAGTAAGAAGATGGGCACAGGAGTAAGTGTGAAGGCTATTACGGCTGACCCGAAGTCGGGCCCCCTCGTTTACAATCCAGGACATCCTGACGCCAATGAAAAGGGAATGGTGCGTCTTCCTAATGTGAACCTCACCCATGAAATGGTTGATATGATTGCCGCTTCCCGGAGCTACGAGGCTAATCTTGAAGTGGTGAGAACCGCAAAACAAATGGCTCAGAATGCTCTGAGAATAGGTAGATAGAAACTTTTTAGATTATTCAGAATAGGGAAAAACGATGATCGAGCTAAATTCAAGTATAGGTTCTCAGCAGGCTTTCAATCAGCCACTGGTCGAGTCTCTAAGGAATGCTAAGACCTTTCAGCCTAAAGAGTTAGACGGAATTGCGAAGGCCGATCCGAGTCAGTCTTTTGGTAACATGATCGGTGATCTTGTTCAAAAGGTTGACGAGAAGGGCAAGGTAGCGATGGAGGAGACGAACCGTCTCCTTTTGGGCGAAACCGACAATATCCACCAGTCAATGATCGCTATGCAGGAATCGGGTGTGGCATTCACCATGCTAGTAGAGGTGAGAAACAAGCTGGTGCAATCCTATCAGGAACTGATGAAGATGCCCGTGTAAGAAAAATTTGGAGACTTATTTAAATGGGACTAGTTAATCAATTTAAGGATCTTTGGAACCCGCTCGGGGCTAACCAGAAAGTGTCACTGATGCTGGCTGGTGGGCTTGTCGTATTGGCGATGATCGCCCTTATGGTTTGGGCGGGCCAGCCTAACATGCAGTTGCTCTACGGAAATCTGAATGCTGAGGAAGCAGGGGAAATCGTAGACAAACTTGAAAGGATGGGCGAGAAATTTGAGACCGGTAAGAATGGCAACTCGATCTATGTGGAGTCGAGCAAGGTGCATCGATTGCGGTGGGAACTTGCTTCGGAGGGACTAGTGCCATCCGGTACGGGGCCAGGTTTTGAGCTATTTGATAAGGGGAGTTTCGGGATCAGCGACTTTGTTCAGCGAACCAATTACCTGAGAGCGATTAAGGGCGAGCTTGAAAGAACAATCACTCAATTCAGCGGAGTGCGCTCGGCGCGAGTGATGGTGGTTATGCCAGAAAATAGAATTATTGTAACCAGCGAAGGTCGAGATCGTGCAAGCGCATCAGTCTTTGTGGATACAAATGGCACGATGACATTAGCGGCCGTTAACTCGATTAGGCAATTGGTAGCGAATTTAATTCAGGCTCTGAGAGCAGACGATGTGGTCGTTGTTGATAGTGCTGGGGTGGTTTTGAGTGAGGATTTAAAGAGCGACGGATTGAATGGAGGTCTTTCTAACGACGTCATCAAATATCGAAAAGGGCTAGAGGTCTATTTTACAACGAAAGTACAGTCTATGCTGGATCGTGTATTGGGGCCGCATCAATCGGAAGTCCGAGTGGCGGTAGATGTAGATACATCCTCAGTACAAACGACTGAGAAAAGCTTTGACCCTGAAGGGGTGCTGCGTTCGTCGGTAGTCGAAGAGCAAAAGACGGTTGAAAAGGAGTCAGATGGGTCCCTTGCCGCGGTGGCGGGATCCACTTCCAATATCCCGAGTTCTGGGAATGGCTCAGGAGGCTCTTTCACCGATCGTGAAGATTCGACGGAGCAGAAGACGGAAAATTACGAGATTGGCGAGGTTGTGAGCAATCGGGTTCAAAGTCCCGGGTCAATCAAACGCCTGACGGCTTCCCTATTGGTATCGATGCGAACGGATGAGCAGGGAGGGGCCTTGCCCCGAGAGCCAGCGGAACTCCAGGAATTGCGTCAGATTGTGATTAACGCATTAGGCATTCAGTTGAAGGAGGGGGAAACGGCTGAAGGCTTGGTAACGGTTAACGAAATGGTTTTTGCCGCTGATCCGATCGCCTTGCAGACGCAATCTATGAATCAGGGTTTCGATCTAAATAAGTGGATTGAACTAGGGAAGAGTTTTGTCGGGTTGGTACTAGGATTAGGAGTAATCGTATTTTTCATACAAATGCTTAAGAAAACCAAACCTCAGGAGATTTCAATCGAAGTTCTTCAACCTGAGCAGGTTCTCCAAAACCGGAAGTTGGAAGACAATGGAACGGTCACGCCTGAGATGCTCAATGAGCTAATAAGGCAGAAACCCGCTAATATTGGCGTCTCGTTGCGCGAATGGATAGCTGAACCGGAAAGCAGATAATCGATATGCCTGGAACTTACGACAGATTAACGCGCACGCAAAAACTGGCGACCTTCCTTATTGTAATTGGTCCGGAAGCAGCCGCTCATTTACTCAAGCAGTTTGAAGATGAAGATGTAGAGGTCCCCTGTAAGGAAATGACCTCTATTAAAGCAATTGAAGAGGAGGATCAGAAGCGAGCGATTGAAGAATTTTCAGGGGTGATTCTATCAAGCTACGGATCGTTGCTCGGTGGACCCTTCTACACTCGTAAAGCTTTAGAAATAGCAAAAGGGGATTTCAAGGCCACTAGCATTCTTGAGCGCATCGCTCCTTCCAGCAATTCAGCTGAAGTAATTAAGGAAATTGAGCAAATGGAGCCTCGTCAGATTTTTAATCTGATCAAGACGGAGCAGTCCCAGACAGTTGCATTTGTTCTGTCCTATTTGGAGAATGACAAGGCAGGGCCGATTTTAGGCATGTTCAATCAGGAACTGCGTGAGGAAGTGATCGAACGTCTAGGTATGTTGGAGCCTACCTCTCTTGAGATCATCAACAAAGTAGCCAATTCACTTAGTAAGAATTTGGATACTGGTGGTAAGGTTACTATGAACCGGAGTGGTGGTGTTCGGATGGTTGCGGACTTGCTCAATACCTTGGAGAAAGACGACAGCAAAGAGATTCTCTCAAATATCGAGGAGCGAAATCCTACTTTGGGATCCGAAATTCGAAAGAAAATGTTCAGCTTCGACGATCTCATTCGTCTCGAACTTCCCGACTTGCAAAGAATTATGCGCGAAGTCGACTCAGGGGATCTTACGATATTTCTCAAATCCGCATCCGAATCGCTGCGTGATTTCATTATGCAAGCCGTTTCCAAGAGAGCAGCAGAAACTTTATCGAATTGGCAAGCGATGTGCTAGAAGGATATGTAACCGGCATTTTGTTACAGAAAAGTTATCGGCGACTAGACGTTCAGACCATGAAAAACAGACTAATCAATCCAGCCCCGGCTTTTGACTTTGATAAGGGTCGGCCGCTCATGCGGATTGGGTATGGCATACACCCAACTGTCGTGGGACTGCTTGATCAGCCTGTTTTTGTCGTTTCGTAGATTAGTAGTATTGGTATATGGGTATATAGTAGTTGTTTTCGGGGTGGTTCCCGAAAGCAAAGGAAGCTCCTAGCATTGCTAGGGGCTTTCTTCTTTTAAAGGAGTGTCCTACAGGCGATTGAGAGAGTCGGGACGGTCGTTGTGACGATGGGTCTAGGTTAGTTTCAGGCGAAGGAAAGCTGAAAGGGAGCCATCGAAGCCTCGAACGATGGAATCCGAGCTTCCTCCCGGGCGTCCAACTCAATTGAGGATTCCTGAAACGCAATATTGACATGACGCGGTCGCCCGCTATCGGTATGCAGCTTCGACTTTCCGGAGAGATGGCAGAGTGGTCGAATGCGGCGGTCTTGAAAACCGTTGTACCGAAAGGTACCGGGGGTTCGAATCCCTCTCTCTCCGCCACTTCAAAGAAGTGGCTTTATTCGAGGGATGAGAACCCCCGGAGGGGGTTTGACGGAGCGCAGCGGAGATGGCGCAGCAATCCCTCTCTCTCCGCCACTTCAAAGAAGTGGCTTTATTCGAGGGATGAGTTCCGAGCCGAAGGCGACAAGACCGGGCTCGAAGAGAACCGGACCACTCCCGGAGGGGGTTTGACGGAGCGAGGAACTAGCGTAGATGGGACACGCGCAGCGTGGGTCCGCAGGCCTTGGCTCTAGCCAACCAATCCCTTTCTTCATCGCTTCGCTCTTCAGGTGTCGTCGCTCTGCTCCTCGAACCTCTCCGCCATTCTGTGAATGGCTCCTCTCAAGGGATGAGTTCCGAGCCGAAGGCGACAAGACGGGGCTCGAAGAGAACCGGACCACCTGCTTGGACCCCACTATTTAGCCCGATACGGGTTCTTCCGTCATTATCGCGCCGGGCGGTGGCACAGCATTCTTGCCATGAACTTGAGGCTTGGAAGTAGCCGAATGGGCGAACCTCTTTGGAGATTCGGCTTACTTCGAATGAGAATAGGATAGTTTTGCTTTCTGCTCCGAACCTCGGAGATAGGTCAAGGTGTAGGGATGTGTCCCTTTTTCTAAAAGCGCCTTTCCTTGGGTTGCGCGAATGCCATTGGCAACCGATTCATTGTCGACTACGACCGTATCGTGCAGGCGAAGAATGGCCCCTCCATCCGACTCGACGTTGAATTGGTATTCTCCCGTTGTTTTAATGTTAACGAAGCCTTTGAACTCTGCTGCTCCTCCTTTATCAATTTCCAGTTTGGAAACATCTACATGGGACGATGATCCACCTTCTGCTACTTCGAGGCCAAAGGTTTGAGGAACCCAATGAAAGGGCCCGTGGTAGGTTTTCCATTCTACGCGCTCAATATTTCGATCTGTATCGATTCCGGGGATGGGGGCATTGTCGTAAGGGCGAGGAGCGCTTTCACTTGGACGACGAATTCGCAGCACTCGATCCTTCATCCGCTGCTGGAGCGTGGTGAAGTACTCATTGCTTCCTGAAAGATCCATGCTTTCACGCACGTCGTTTTTGACATCGAAAATCATAAAATCATCCGCGTGGCTTTCAATGCCTGTACGGATTCCCTTGTATCCATCAACGAACACAACCTGCATTTGCTGGCGCACTCGATCCCGGTGATACGAATCGAATTCAGCATAAGCGGGGGTATTGCGAGTGTTCAGGTACTCTACGTATACGGTACTCTCGCGAGCGGTACCTTCGCCAGATAGAAACGGGAGCAGGGAAACGCCATCGGAAATAGCTGGCGCCGCCAACCCCGATACGTTGGCCAGAGTGGGTAGCCAGTCATGAAATTGAGAAGGCGTGGAGTTAATGGATTGGGCTGGAATGCTTCCAGGCCAACGAACCAGAGTCGGCATGCGTATACCCCCTTCCAATACATCTCGTTTGATACCGTGGAAAGGTCCGAAGGAATCGAAGGAGCTGGCATTGTAGGTAAGACCTTCGATGTAACTTTCGCGATGCGGGCCATTGTCGCTGGTAAACACCACTAGCGTGTCGTCATCGATGCCGAGATCCTTCAGGGTTTGAATCACGTCGGCGACCGAAGAGTCAATTCGACGAACCATGGTGGCGAAGCGCTTCTCCTGCTCAGTCCAGTCCTGCTTGGCATAGTCCGGGTGAACCCAGGAATCGATTGTATCCCCGATGGTATTGATCATTTTTCCGGCTTTGCCGATCCATTGCACCCCGCCGTTTATGCCTCCACCTTCTGGGTACGATGTGGAAGGAACGTGCAAGGCAGCGTGAGGAGTGCTGTGCGCCAAATACATGAAGAAGGGTTGTTCCGGTTTCGCCTCTCTGTGCTCTACAATCCATTTCTTAGCAAACGCGGTGAACAAGTCCGTAGTGTAGGAACCAGTTAATTCCTTATCCAGGCGCTGTTCGTTGTGAAAGACGGGTTTGCCTGTGCGGTGTAGCTCCGAGTCGCCTCGCGGATAGTCGTCGCCCGGGTATTGAGTATGGCCATCGCGGTGTTTTACGTAGCCGAAAAATTCGTCGAATCCCCGAAGAGTCGGATAGGCTACCCATTGGTCCCTATCGTACTTTTCACGATCCCCTCCAGGCAGACCATATTTACCGACCATGGCGGTGCGGTAACCCGCTTGCTTGAGAACGGTCCCCAGATTGTGGGAGTCGGCCAGGGCCTTATCAAATTGGTTGTCCCGAATAGGCTCATGCCCCTGGTGTCGTCCTGAAAGGAGAGATGCGCGAGACGGGGCGCAGACAGGCGCTGGGCAATAGTGCTGGCGCAATTGCATGCCCCCTGCGGCAAACTGATCGAGCTTCGGTGTAGCATGTTTGCGGCCCTGCTTGCGGTCGTTTTGATAAAAGACGCCTAGGTCTCCCCAGCCGAGGTCGTCAACCAGAATGAAAATAATATTGGGCTGATGATGCTCCGCTTGGGTCATTGTCGGGCAAAAGACTGAGACAATGAGGAGCAAGGAAGCCCAAAGGGATCGGAAGTTAGAATAGTTCATAGAGTAATTTATTGAGATGCAGTGATTGAAGGTGGCATAGTCGGAATGC
>Ga0255756_1003262_pt1 | contig 16446 bp, 16 predicted proteins | sample 011ome_20_FD_179956 | JGI IMG/M metagenome (GOLD analysis project Ga0255756, IMG submission 179956) | Coastal salt marsh microbial communities from the Groves Creek Marsh, Skidaway Island, Georgia - 011509CT metaG (version 2) | ecosystem: Environmental > Aquatic > Marine > Intertidal zone > Salt...
GCTTTTTGCAATGCATGCGGAATTAGCGGTTGAAGTTTGAGGCCCAATTGGTGTAAGGCCCCACTCTTAATCGCCACACTTTCGTTGCGGTGTTCGAAATCGAAGCCGTCGTAAAAACTTGGATCCACGCCAACATATTCCGCAATCTCCTTCATCACCGCTTCCTTGCGCGACATGAAATCTTCAAAGGCCCAGCACCTCACGTGCCCCTCAGGCATCGCATCCATCCACGCCTTCAAATGTTTGGCATAGTCCACGTGATCCGTGATTTGCGGACGCTGAATGTACTCCGACAACGGCATTTCAATGCGTTTGGTGCGGTAGCGCTCCATCTTATAATGGCTGTACATCTGCTTCGATGGTTCGCGGAACAAGAAGATCATCTTTGGTTTATGGGACCAATTAGAAAAGTGCTCGCGCGCCACCTTTTCGTACAAATAATGCGCCGTCGCCTCGAACCGTACCGTTGCATCCTCACCGCCTTTGAAAAAAGCTTTATAGTGGCCCAAATCATGCTCGTGCACATTGGCCGAGGCATTGAACCTATTCACCTTATCGGCAAAAAAGAACGTCTCCTTCTTCGGGCTACCATAGACCTCTGGATGGGCCGATAACCAAAAATACAGGCTGCTGGTACCACACTTTGGGGCACCGCCAATAATGACATTAGGAAGAAGCGCTGGGTTCATACGCGCAAGATAGTAAGATTCGGTGCTAGACCGCTGTGGTCAAGAGCAACTCTTTGATCCACCAAGCCAAGGCGCCTCCCGCCAATGGACCCACCACGGGGATCCATGCATAGTCCCAACCCGAATCGATTTTGTTTTTAATAGGCAATAATTGGTGCATGATGCGCGGACCTAAATCGCGGGCGGGATTAATCGCATATCCGGTCGTACCCCCTAATCCTAGACCAATAACCCAAACCAACAAGGCCACTGGCAGGGCACCAATACTCCCCAACCCTACAGGCGTGGTGCTCTCGCCTTCCAAGGTTCCTCCAACAAAGTAGAAGACCACAAAAACGAGGACAAAGGCGCCGAGGGCCTCGCCAAAGAAGTTGTTCCAGGTGTTTTTGATCGCCGGTGCGGTGCAAAAGGAACCGCGAATGGCGCCGCCATCGTCCGTGATGTCGTAATGCGGCTTGTAGAACACGTAGTTCATGGTGGTGCCGGCAGCTGCCCCTAATAATTGGGCCCCGAAATACATCCACATCGTCGCCGTATCCACCGCGCCGTCCATCCACAGCCCAAGGGTTACGGCAGGGTTCAAATGCGCACCGCTATATGGACCGGCAACGACCACCCCTACGAAGACCGCGAGGCCCCATGCGGTGGTGATCATCACCCACGAGCCAGGATCGCCCTGAGCCTTGGTGTTTTTCAATACAACATTGGCGACAACGCCGTTTCCGATAAACAGCAATAAGAAAGTTCCGACGAACTCGGCCCAAAATGGTGACATACGCGTGGTTTTGTTCTGAACTACTAAGATGCAAAAATTGGTAGACTCCGAGAATTTTACTTAATTATTGATTCGTTAAACTCGCAGCATATGAAACCGTATTTGTTGGCTATTGATGCCGGAACGACCTCCTCCAGAGCGATTGTTTTTGATGGGGATACTAAGAAAATTGGGCTGGGCCAATTCGAATTTACCCAACACTTCCCACAACCTTCATGGGTGGAGCACGATGCCAATGAAATATGGACCTCCCAATTACGTGCCATCAAAGAGGCCTTAAAACAAGCCAAGGTCAAGCCGCATGAAATTAGTGCCCTCGGAATCACCAATCAGCGCGAGACCACCATCATTTGGGATGCTGCCACGGGCGAGCCGATCCACCATGCCATCGTGTGGCAAGACCGCCGCACCTCGGACTATTGCGAGGGCCTCAAAGCCCAGCACGGCCCCACCATCACCGCCAAAACGGGACTCATCACTGATGCCTATTTCAGCGGCAGCAAGATTCGCTGGATACTTGGCAAAGTACCCGGGGCGCGGGAGCGTGCCGAGCGTGGTGAATTGCGATTTGGCACCGTAGATTCTTGGATCATTTGGAACCTTACCGAAGGCGCTTCGCACATTACCGATGCCTCGAACGCGAGCCGCACCCTGTTGTACAATATCCACGAGGGGCAGTGGGATGCAAACCTTTGCGCCTTGCTCGAGGTTCCCATGTCCTTGCTGCCGACGGTGGTGGACAGCAGTGGAAAATTGGCACATACCTCCGAAAAAATCTTTGGCGCAAGTGTACCTATTGCGGGCATCGCCGGAGACCAACAAAGCGCACTCTTTGGCCAATTATGTTTCGAACCCGGCGAGGCTAAAAACACCTACGGTACAGGCTGTTTCGCAGTGACTAATACCGGCAAGACCATCGTCAACAGCACGAATCAAATGCTCAGTACGGTCGCATGGCAATTGGACGGCGAACTCACCTACGCCCTCGAAGGGTCGGTGTACATCGCCGGTGCCTTGGTGCAATGGCTACGTGACGGACTAAAAATTATTGAAAACAGTAGCGATATTGAGGCCTTGGCGCTGAAGGAAGGCCACAATGGCGGCATTACCGTTGTCCCTGCCTTAAGCGGTTTGGGAGCGCCGCATTGGGACGCCTACGCCCGCGGGGCAATCATGGGCATCACCCGCGGCACGAACGACAGCCACATCGCCTACGCGGCGCTCGAAGCCATCGCCCTGAGTACGGCAGATGTTTTGGAAGCCATGGCTAAAGACCTTGGGCAAGAACTCAAAGCCATCAAGGTGGACGGCGGAGCTAGTGCCAACGATACCATGATGCAGTTGCAAGCCAATATTTTAGGCTGTCCAGTGATCCGCCCGGCGGAAACCGAGAGTACAGCCCTAGGGGCAGCCTTACTCGCAGGACTTGGCATAGGGTATTGGTCGTCATTGGAGGATCTCAAGCCTTTGCTCAATGTCGACGAAAACTTCGATCCAACACCCATGGACCAAATTTTGTTGCGCGACCAATGGCACCGAGCGATCGCCGCTAACAAAGGATGGATCAAAGCAGGGGCGGATGAATAGAGCCGAGAACCTTGCGCTTCTCAAAGAGGAAGCCTTTGATATTCTTATCATTGGTGGCGGCGCCACAGGATTAGGCGCAGCTGTCGATGGTGCAGCGCGTGGCTACAAAGTCGCCTTAGTTGAAGGGGCAGATTTCGCCAAAGGCACCAGCTCCAAAAGTACCAAACTGGTCCACGGCGGGGTTCGATACCTACAAAACGGAGATATTTCTTTGGTCATTGAAGCCCTGCGCGAGCGAGGCCTGTTGTGTCAAAACGCCCCACACTTGGTAAAAAACCTCAGCTTCGTCATTCCTTCATACGATTGGTGGAACAGTCCCTTTTATGGAGTGGGGTTGAAGATTTATGATTTGATGGCGGGAAAATTGGGCCTAGGTCCGTCCGAAATGATTTCTCTCGAGGAAACCTTACAACACATCCCCAATGTCAATCAAGAAGGGCTGCGAGGCGGTGTACTCTACCACGATGGACAGTTCGATGATGCGCGATTATCCATTTCCCTTGCCCAAACAGCCTCGAAAAACGACGCCGTACTCTGCAACTACGTAAAGGTCGTAGGGCTGTTGAAAGAAGAAGCAGAAGTGGTCGGCGCCAAAGTTCAAGATGCTCTGAGCAATGACGTTTTCGAAGTTCGCGCCAAGGTCATCATTAATTGTACAGGGGTTTTTGCAGACGATGTATTGAAAATGGACAATCCCGAGGCTAAACCGACGATCAGACCATCACAGGGGGTCCACATCGTATTGGACAAGAGTTTCTTGCCCGGCGATGAAGCCATTATGGTACCACAAACCACCGACGGCCGCGTGCTTTTTGCGGTGCCATGGCACGATGTGGTCATCGTAGGAACGACAGATACCCCGCTCGAACAACGCGATTTAGATCCAGTGGCACAGGAAGATGAAATCAAATTTATTCTCGACAACGCGGGCATGTACATGTCGAAAAAGCCTACTAAAGCTGATATCCTCAGTGTCTTTGCCGGTTTGAGGCCCTTGGCGACAAGTGAAAACGGGAGTGAAACTACCAAAGAAGTGAGCCGACACCACAAGGTATTGGTCAGTCCTTCTGGATTGATTTCAGTGCTGGGTGGGAAATGGACGACCTACAGAAAAATGGGAGAAGATGCCATCGACAACGCCTTGGTGGTCGGTGCCCTACCCCCACGAAAATGCCAAACCGAGAACATGCCCATTCACGGATATGAGGTAGCGCCAGATTGGACCGATCCCCTACACGTGTATGGATCTGTCAGAAAGAAAATCCGCAAGCGCATTGAAAAGAACAAAGAGCAATCATTGAGCGATAAATTTCCCTTGTATCCCAGCATGATTCGTTGGGCCGTGAAGAAGGAGATGGCCATGACCTTGGAAGATGTGCTGGCACGCCGTACCAGGGCCATTTTATTCGACGCCAAGGAAGCGAGGAAGATTGCGCCAGAGGTGGCGCGATTGATGGCACAATATTTAGCTAAGGATGCGCGTTGGATTACGGAAGAATTGGCCAAATTTCATGCTTTCAGCGATGCCTATGTCGTGAAGTAGCGATGTGGTAAATCACTACATTTGATGTAAGCCAAAGGCGAATGAACATTTCGAAAAAACAAATCTCATCAGGTGCCTTCATTAACATTGTCGGAATCCTCGTAGGGGCCGTATTGAATCTATGGTTGCTTCCGGAATTATTCAGCACAGAAGAGTTGGGGATGTACCGGTGGATGGAGCGCACCGCAGTGTTGCTCTCTAACATCATGCTCTTCGGCGTACATCGTTCCTTCACTAAATTCCATTCAGATCCCAATAAGGATAAGAAAGCCTTTGAAAGTGCAGTGGTAGGACGGAGCACTTTGCTCATGATCGTCGTAGGAGTAGTGTTGTTCATTGTTGGTCCGGAACTCGCACCCCTTTTTAATTTTGAAAAAGACGTACACCTACTCCGCTACCTCAGCTTCTTCGTGGTCAGTGGTATGGCTTTCCTTATGGCGGAAAATAAAAGTAGAGTCTACAGAAATTTTAATTCATACGATCTTTAGCTGCAAGTATGTTACATTTGAAGATGCGCGTTGCTTTTATACAAAACAGGGTTCAACTAGGCGGTCGTTTCCAAGTTACTTTTGAGATGACGAAAGTTCTAAATACCATTGGAATTATCCCGGATTTTTTCAGTTATCAGTTCCGATTAAATCAGATTGACATTCAAAATCATTATGGGGGAACTATAAAATTAAACTTCCATACGATTCCAGAACCCAAGCTTCCATTTGAATGGAATATTACTCAATTCAATAGACAAATCAGTCCATACTTAGAGGAGTATGACCTGGTGATTAATAGTAATAATACAAGTTTGGGATTATCAGAACGACTAAACCTAATTAGTTATATACACTATCCTAGAAAGGCGAGATTGATGGGTTCCATTAACCTGAAGAGCTTTTTTAATTTGAAGCGAGATCCTCTCATGTTGAATACTCTGCTTTACAAATGGCATGCTTCTACACATTTAAGTGACTTACAGATAGCAAACAGTAAGTTCACTGCTATGAAATTCAAAGAATTTTATACTAATGAAGTTAGCGCAATTTTATATCCACCGGTCGACACAAGACTAACAATAGCAACCAAAATTCCTAATCGTATTGTCAGCCTAGGTCGCTTTTCACCTAATAAAAAACAATTAGAGCAAATTAAAATGATGGTGGATCTACCATCTCACGAACTTTATATAATTGGATTTAAAAATGATCCTTCCTATTTCAATCGATGCAGGAAGATGATAAAAGAGCTTCGTTTAAATAATGTTTATCTAATTTCAAACGCAACTGAAAAAGATAGAGATTCCCTACTCGCTTCTTCTACTTATTTTATTCATTCTCTGCGCGAAGAACCATTTGGAATAACTACAGTACAGGGCATAGCCGCTGGTTGTATTCCGATAGTACACGATAGCGGAGGGCAAAAAGAAATTGTAAAGGATATTGACCTTCGATTCAAAAATGAATTTCAAATACCATTAATAATACAACAATTAGAGAATACAAATAAAATCCAAAGTATTAGGGAAGGTCTTCAAAAACATATAAAAATGTATGATATAATGACGTTTAGAAGCCAATTCAAATCTTTATTAGAACAAAAGCTTCAAAAACAATGAAAAAAGAAAAGATTATCAAAGAATGGATAAGTTTCAATATACGGTATTGGCAAGATCTTAAACACCGCTCTAAACTACACGGACACATCGAAAATAGCGACATTCTACCGAATAAGGTAATGGCTCAAGCCGAGCCTATTTTTGTACTATCTACAGGACGTGTTGGGACCATGCTATTAACAAAATTATTCAATCTAAAAAAAGGACTACACATTGAACATGAAGCTTTGCCGGAAATGCTTTTAGCAGGCAAAACAGCCTATGAATCTAATGATATTTCCTTTTCCAAAGGTGCTTTTATGGCAGGGCGATATGAAAATATCCGTGACTTCCATTTAAAAAGTTTGCGTTATGTGGAAACCAATAATAGGTTAACTTTCTTTGCTCCTGCCATAGCAGAACTTTTTCCGAAAGCTAAATTCATCCATCTAGTCAGGCACCCTGATTCATTTATTTCTTCTGGCATGCAAAGGAATTGGTACACGGGTAAATCAATTACAGATGAAGGCCGAATAGCACCACCTGTATCCCTAAATATAACGGAGCAAGAAAATAAAATAGCGTGGTTATGGAATGCTACAAATGAATTCATAGAACAATTCAAAAAAAACACCTCTAAAGATCGCATATATACACTTCAATCGGAAAAGCTATTCACAAATACCGAAGAAGCGGTAAAACTAATGAATTGGCTTAATCTAAATATTAAACCTGAATTAGTTAAAAATATAATAGACAAACCTATAAATCAAAGCAAAAATAATAAAACTGCTTTTGAATATGATAAATCACTAACGCCACTTTGTGAATTTTATTACTCATAAGATTCGAGCATATTATCAACTAATTTTAATGATTGATGACAATTTTAGTCAAACAATTCTCATCAGCGTCTATTATCAACTTATTCGGAATTGGATTAGCGTTGTGTATACAAATTTTAGTCCTGCCGAGTATTACTAACACCGAAGAATACGGAATGTATCGGTGGATAGAACGCACCGGCACTCTCTTTGCCAATATTCTAGTACTCGGTTTACACAGAACTTATGTTAAATTTCACTCAGATTCGACTCTTAATAAATCGGAATTTGATAACGCCATTTTCGCGAGAACTACTGCAATTATAATAGGCACACTTACAATCTTAACTCTGGCGCCTTGGGGGCTCAATCAATTCTACACTTTACCTTACTTTAGAACGGAATACTATTCCATCGGCACTATTTCAGTAGGCGGTATCGCTTTTTTAATGTCACTACGAATTGCATCCACCAAAGACAAATTACTAATACCACTGTTTCAACAAAACATAGTTCTTAGAATTACACTTTTATTAGTAACATTATTGGTATTCTATGGTGTAATTAACTTCACTCAGATGGTATTGATATATGGTTGGTCATTCCTATTACTCGGTACAATGAGTCTTTTAAGATCTTGGCAAGGAACTAATACTACATGGAATTTTAGCGCACTCAGTAAACCACTGCAGCCAAAAATAAGATCATATGCAAAATTCACCATATTTGGTTCGTCCGTTGATATAATTTTAGCTACCATAGATGTTCAGATGCTAATGTTTCTAACCGATTTTTCAAGCGTAGGAATTTATAGTCTTGCATTCTTCTTTGCGTCAACTATCGACTCAATTAAAAGACCTTTAAGTCAAATTTTAGCACCTAAATTTTCCACATATTGGAATGTTAGCGACGTACAATCCTTAAATAAGTTAAATCATAAATCGGCAGTTATTCAAACGATTATCACAGCTTCAATATTAATTATATTGATAACAAACATCGAATGGATATTTTCTTTTATTCCAGGAGGAGAAAGATTTAACGAATCTATACCCGTTATTCAAATATTGATAGTTGGTAGGCTGGTAAGTTCATTTTTTGGGTCCAACGGAGAATTAATATCAACATCACCCTTCTTCAAAATGAACCTGAGAATTACAATCATTGTACTCATTCTCACTGTACTTTTCAATCTAATTGCCATACCTACTCTCGGAATAAAAGGGGTTGCCATATCTAACGTTATCACTTTACTTTTATTAAACTCTTTGCGTAGTGCTTTTTTGCTCTACAAAAGTGAGATTGTTCCAATCTATTTCAGTAGTATTTTATATGTCATTATTATAAGTTTGATATTGCTGTTTATTTTGATAAATATCGAAATCAATGGAGTGTATAAATTTGCAACAACTATCGCGCTGCTTGTTACAACTATTCTGTTGTTTAAAAGAAACATTATTAAACTACTCTAATTAAATAATATATCTTGGCAATAACGGTATATTCTTTCTGATGATTTACCGTCTTTAAATTCATGGAATTTATTTAACATGTTTAAACGTTTTTGTTTTGAAGCATTCATGTCGTTCCTTAAAAATGCCAACAAGTCAACTTGAGAATGAATAACTGGGCCGGCTAAGTGTTCAAAATAATCAAACGAAAAGCCTCGAGCAGACTCATAACTAACGTAATCATAAGGAATGTAACCTATTGGTCGGTTGAAGATTAAAAAATCCAGAGCAATACTAGAATAATCAGTCAACAATCTGCTGTATTTATACAATACATCATTTATTGTCGGCTCCTCCCTTGGGTTGACTACTTTGATATTAGAATACATCTCATTATAACCTAATGAACGGAAGTATCTCTCGTCATTCGGGTGTACCCTAATATGTAATTCTTGATTACTCGTGGACAAATATTTATCCAAAGCGACTAAATTCGCGTCATCAAATGGAAATAATCGAACCCTATCTTGATCCCTGAAAGTGGGCGCATACAGAATAAAAGATTTACTATTTTCAACAACCCTATTCGCGCTTAACCATAAAATATCATTACGGGGTTGACCGAATACCAGGAACCTACTTCTGTCAATTTTAAACTGCTTGGAAAGAAATTCAGCCTCGAAATGGGATGATGTTAGAAATTTATTCCAATGCACAATCTCCAAATTCTGTCTCTTTGAATTGTCAGCGACGATTTTCACAGGTATCGCATGGAAAAGATGGACTATTGTTCGAGCACTATTTTTTTTGAACTTAAAGGGAAAAAAATCCGATCTGCCATGCGTACAAAATAAAATCTTCGACCCCAACATTATTATCGCCGCTTTTACACTGTATGCGTAAACAGGATTACCCGGTATATACTGTAGTTCGGCTTTATTGCGTGTAATAAAATAAACTTCTTCACCTTGCTTCAAATAATACTCATATAAGTACTTAGAATTATCTGCATATTGCCTACCCGCTCTGCTTCCAAAAACAATAAATTTTTTGTTTACATAATATTTATCTATTATACTGATAATTAACATAAATAAATTATACATAATATTCGTTCTCAACATAGACAAATTCTTTTATTTTTAATCTCTATTTTAATAAAATAATGCTAAACTTTTGCTCTATCAACGCTGCTATCAAAAGTGTTTTTGATCTTAAATATTGAAAAAGACAGTAACGGGATAGTGATTGTATTATACTTTATAGTTCGAAGTTACTAATTGAAAAAGTGAAAAGTACTTATAGAAACTCTAAAAGCTCTTAAGATGGGTCACGGGATATTTCTGGGGATAAGGTGTTATAAGTTTAGTTTTGTGGTTTAACACAAGACTATGGAACTGGATGTACTGAAGTTGTTTTTCCCAGAGGAGTTGGTGTCTCATTTTGAGATCACAGGTGGTGCTATAAAGCAAGGTAAGCACGGGGATTATTTAGAGGTTGAGTTTACTGAACGTAATGAGTTACCTGAAGGGTACTCTCGTGAAGAGTATGAAGCAAAGGACTTCGTGGAGAAGACGATACAGGACTTCCCAATCCGCAGTCATGCGGCCTTTTTAAAGTTACGCCGTCGCAGATGGCGTCATAAAGAAACAGGAGAGATCATTAGTAGGGACCTAAGCTTTATTGCAGAGGGGACGCGGTTTACCAAGGAGGTAGCCGCTTTTTTTAAAGAACTCCGTGGAGAACAGGCTTGATCCAATCAGCGTTGTGGCCCATTATTGCGGCATGGAGGTAGATACCGCCCGAAAGCATTACAAAAAGAAGTGGAGCGATTACGAAGTGTGGGATCAGAAGTCTCATGCAGAGAGCTACTTGCGCTATCCAGGTAATATGAGTGCGTTTATTGCCATAGACGAAGTCAGTCTGACTCGTGGCGAGCTCTATACTGTCGTTAGTTCACGTACCACATCGGGAAGGAAAGGGAAGCTTATCGCGGTGGTGGCTGGGACAAAAGCAGAGTATCTTATTACCGCTTTATCTAAGCTACCCCAATCAGCACGAGATGCTGTAAGAGAAGTAACCTTAGACATGTCGAGCAGCATGCGTAAGGCATGCGAGTCCTTGTTTGTAAATGCGAAGCTTGTGACCGACCGTTTTCATGTAATCCGCCTCAGCGCAGAAGCGATGCAGAAAGCGCGCATAGACCAACGTTGGAAAGAGATCGATAGAGAAAACAAATCCATCCTCCAAGCACGGAAGGCTGGCAAAAGCTTCAAACTAAAGGTTTTTAGCAACGGAGACACGCCCAAGCAACTACTGGCTCGTTCCCGCTACATCCTTTACAAACTGCCACACCAGTGGACAGAAAATCAAATAGTAAGAGCTGCTACGCTGTTCAAAGCCTATCCAGATATAGAAAAAGCCTACAAGCTACACTTGGAGTTCAGGGTCATCTATGAAGGTAAAGACAGGACTCGAGCAGAAAATGAACTCATGAAATGGATACAGAAAGTTCAAAAGTCTGAAAATGAATACTTCCAATCCGTAGCGGAATCGCTGTTGAACCACTGGAGTAACATATTGAACTTCTTTAACAACAGAAGCACCAATGCACACGCAGAATCCTTGAACGCACAAATCAAACTCTTCAGAGCCAATCTACGTGGTGTAACGGACACCAAGTACTTCCTCTATAGGCTCCAAAAAATCTTTGCTTAAATCAACTTACTCCCCAGAAAAATCCGCTGATCCCTTAAGATATACCCTGTCAAAATAGCCGCAAGTATCTTAAAACCCAGTTGTTAAATCTACATTTTAGCCTTTTACTACAACTAATTAATGTGAAGGAAATATTCAAAATAAATAAAATGAATCTTCTTGGGGCTATAAATTAGGCCGTAGTTTTAGCCCATGAAGGCACCCGAAATCATTTTTGAATCTACTGCGTTGATCATCATCAATAAAGAATCGGGCATCATCACCGAACAAAATCCGTTCGAACCTCTATCCGCCGAAAGCCAAGTCCGTCACTATCTCAACAAAGGGCATAAACCTCCGTACATAGGAGTTGCACATCGTCTTGACCGAGTAACCAGCGGCCTGCTCATCTTCGCAAAAAAGAAAAGCACCCTCAAGCAGCTCAACCAATGGTTCGCAGATCGCAAGATCCAAAAAACTTACCTGGCCATCGCCTCCACACCACCAAGCCCTTCGCAAGGAACCTTAGAACATTACCTCTTTACCGATAAAGCCGCAAAGAAAGCTCTGGTTTACGACCACCCTAAAGGCGGCACCAAACCTGCCCGCCTGCATTACCACACCTTGGAAGTGAATGAGCACGGTGCCTTGCTTGAGGTTAAACCCAGCACTGGTCGTTTCCATCAAATTCGTGCCCAGCTCAGCCACATAGGTTGCCCTATCCTTGGCGATGAAAAATACGGTGGGTCCAAACTTTCTCCGAATACCATCGCCCTACACGCATGGAAAATCAAATTGCCTGAAGCATTCAACGAATCCCCTATTGAGTTCGAGACGTTGCCTAGAAGTGAAATTTGGGCAAGCTTCATCAAGACCCTAGAAAAATAAAAAAGCACCTCCAAATGGAAGTGCTTTAAGTGGGCCCAGCAGGGCTCGAACCTGCGACCACCTGATTATGAGTCAGGTGCTCTAACCAACTGAGCTATGAGCCCGAGAGGGCAAATATAAGACAGTCTCCTCAACCATTATCCACCTTTTTTAAAGGAAAAAATGTCCTATACATGTCCTATTCACAAAAAGGAAGATTCGGCATGTTCTTTGTATCATTATGTACCCAAAATGTACATGGACAGAATCCCATCCTTGGCATTTGCCACATTCTTAGGGCTGTCCGTTTCAGCACAAAATGCCCCTATTGATTTTGAACCTAATGGCCATGGGGCGAATTGGAATTGGAAAGTATTTGAAAATGGATACAACCCACCTTTAGTAGTCGTTCAGAATCCTGATACCAACGGCATCAATACCAGCCCAAACGTTGCTCGCTTCGAAGCCTTGCAACAGGGCCAGCCATTTGTGGGATGTGAGTCGATGCACGGCACAGATATTGGCACTTTCACCATTGATCAAGATAATTACATCATCCGCATCATGGTCTACAAGACGGCGATCAGTGATGTAGGGATCAAATTGGTGCGTTGGGATAATTGGTCCCTAGGAGAAATTAAAGTCGCTAATACCAAAACGCACGAATGGGAACAACTCGAATTTGATTTTAGTGCGCACATTGGTTTGACCTACGATCAAATCGTGATTTTCCCGGATTTTACCGTGCGTCCTGCAGACCGTACCATCTACTTCGATAATGTTTGGGGCGATCTATACGTTCCACCACCGCCGCCGCCACCGCCTGTAGACAGCGCGACGATGACCTTACCGAACTTCTTTAGTCCAAACTTCGACGGGATTAATGACCGCTATAGGCCAAAGATGCAGCACGCAGATTGGGCAGAATGGCGCATCTACAATCGTTGGGGTCAGGAAATGTTCTATTCCGAATCTGTTTCTGAAGAGTGGAACGGTATGTTCAATGGCGCTGTCGTTAGTCCCGGAGTGTACATGATTCAAGCTCGATGTGGATCCACCGTTACCGGAAACATGGTCGAGAAGCGAGGCACCATTCACGTGGTGGACTAGCACCGAAGCAATTATCACGCTCCACTATTTTTTTCTCGTGTAGTTTCGTGTAACAATTGAGCGCTAATCGTCTTATGATTACACAAATCTGGTTTGATTTTGGGAATGTTTTTATCCCGGTACATCCGCACCTAACGCAAGAGGCGCTGGAACAATGTGGCGTGCAAATGAAGCCCGAACAGTTTGAGGTATTGGCGCAGGAATTTGAGCGCGGAGAGATTTCTACCAAGGAGTTTTTCCAAGTATTGACCGCAAGCTGTAAGTTTTTACAGAGCTCAAGATGTACGATCAGAGCGTGGAATGCGCTGCTTGGTGAGTTGAATGATCATACGTTGTTTCTAAAGAAATTGGCCGAAGATTTTAGCCTTGCATTAGTGAGCAATACCAATGTGGCCCATATTGATCACATCAAACAAGAAAGTGGTCCGTTTTTATGGAATACCTTCACTGAGAAGTTCGACGCACTATTCCTTTCATACGAAATGGGTTGTCGCAAGCCGGATACGGAGTACTACGACCGTGTGCTTGAAGCCATGGGCGCGCTGCCTGAGGAGGTGCTGTTCATTGACGACACTCAAGCGAACCTAGATACAGCTGCCGAGATGGGCATGCATACCTGGTTGTTCAATACACAAGATGGGGATTTGGAACGCGAACTACCCGCGGTCTTGACAAAGCTCAATGAGCGTACCGCCAGTAGTGCGGGGATGTAAGAAACACACCCACTTATTATCAGCACCCGCTTTGGGTTCTTCATTCAATAGCTGAAAACCAGCAGCTGATAGGCGTTGCATTTCAGAGCGGATATCTTCTACGGCGTAGGCGATGTGGTGCAAACCTTCTCCTCGCTTTTCAATGAATTTGGCAATAGGACTGTCCGGATTGGTGGCTTCCAATAGTTCTATTTTATTGGGTCCCGCTTTGAAAAAACTCGTTCGCACCCCTTCACTCTCCACGGCCTCCTCCTTATAGGGCGGCACCCCCAAAAGTTTGGTGTAAAGGGCATTCCCTTCTTCCAAGGACCGTACGGCGATGCCGAGGTGTTCGATTTTATTCAGGTGTTCCATCTTTGGCGTTTAGCGTTCCTAAGTTAACCAATGCCGCGTATTTCCCGCCTTTGGATAGGAGTTCTTGATGTGTGCCCAATTCTTCTATTCGCCCTTCCTCCACATAAGCGATTTGGTCCGCATGCTTGATGGTGCTCAATCTGTGTGCCACCACCACAGTGGTTCGCCCCTTCATTAAGGCATCCAAGGACTGCTGTACCCTTGCTTCACTCTCATTATCAAGTGCCGCTGTGGCTTCGTCTAACAATAGGAGTTTTGGATTGGCATAGAAAGCACGCGCAATACTCACACGTTGTCGTTGGCCGCCGCTCAAGAATTTTCCGCCTTCGCCGATGGTTTGGTTGTCGAAATTGGACACAAAATCATCGCAATATGCCGCCGAAAGGGCCTTTCTATAGCCTTCCTCGCTTCCTTTTGCATTGAATGTGATGTTTCCTTGAATCCCGTCATTGAACAATAATGGATGCTGTGGCACCCAGCCCAACCCCTTGCGGTAATGGGCCATATTAGCCTCCTTCAAATCCTTAGATCCTAAAGTAACTGTTCCTTGTTGAGGATGATCGAAGCCCGCCAATAAGTACAATAATGAACTTTTACCGCCACCAGAGGGCCCTACGAGCGCGGTCGTTTTCCCAGCTGGAATTACGAGGTCTAAGCCTTGCAATACATCGCGGTCGTCGTAGGCAAAACGAACGTCGCGCAGTGTGATATTTTCCTTCCAATCGGCTTCAACCACAGGCTGGTCTCCTGAAGGCGGTACGACCATGTCCAAAACCTCAAAGATCCGCTCCGCACTGGCATTTCCTTTTTGGATGTCGTAGAGGGCGTTGGTGACGTTTTTAAAGGCAGGAATTAATTGGTAAAACAATAAAATAAAGGCCACTAATTCTCCACCGGTTAGACGCTTACCAGCCAAGACCTCTTGGCCGCCGAGGTAAAGCACTACGAGCAGTACGCTTACGCCCAAGACTTCGGCTATAGGTGAGCTTAGGTCCCGAATGCGGAACACCTTGGTCATTGTACGCTGCCATTTACGCACACTTTGAGCGAACACATTACTCATTTGGGACTCAACGGCGTAACTCTTTATAATGGGCAGATTCGATAATGCTTCTTCTAGCGCAGTAGTATTCTGACCTAGTAGCCCCTGGGCTTCCTTAGCGCTGCGTTTCAGGCTCTTGCCTACCGTTGCGATGAGACCACCGGATATGGGGATAATAGCTAACGCCCACAAGGTCAGGGTAGGGCTCATGGTGAAAAGCACTGCCAAAGTTCCTAAAATCATCAATGGATCGCGCACAAACCCCTCCATCCCCTTGAGCATGGACCATTCTATTTCATTTAAATCCGCCGTAGCGCGGGTCAGTAAATCTCCTTTTTGCCATTTCCTGTGTTGGCGCAAACTCAACGCAATCCACCTATCGTGAAGGGCTTGCTTGAAATTTGCGACGACCCCGTTACGCACCGGCGCCAAGGTCCACAAGGCGGCGTATCTCGAAAGGTTTTTCCCAATAAAGATGGTGAAGACCAAAAGGATGATTCGTACCAGGGTAGCCGATGCACCGTGTAGATCTCTGTAGGCTTCTACACGCTCCGCAAGAGCTACTTTCCAGGGTGCAGCACCCACTAGGCCTGAGCCGGGAGTGTCGAAAATAATATTTAGCAAAGGAATAAGCGCACCGATAGAACCTATGCTAAAAACCACCGTAAGGAGGTTGAAAACGGCCGCCAACGCTATGTAACTGGCAAAGGGGCCCATGGTTCGAATAATGCGAAGAAATGCCTTCATAGTTCTTTTCGTTGCAGCGAAGGTAGTGCTTACGTGGCAATGCGTAAATTTGCTCCTATGGAAAGCACACGTCAACTTAAAATTGCCAAGCTCCTTCAGAAGGAAATGGCGACGATCTTACAGCAATTGGCCAAAGATCAATTCCCCGGTACCCTACTCAGCGTCTCGAAAGTGCGCGTGAGTCCTGACCTTGGTGTGGCTAAAATTTACGTGAGCATTTTTCCCGTAGCTAAAACGAAGGAAACCTTTGATTTCTTGCAACTCAACAACGCAAAATTGCGCGGTGCTTTAGGCCATGTCGTTGGGAGCCAACTACGTGTGGTTCCAGAACTTATGGTCTATGTAGACGACAGCTTGGAATACGAAGAAAACATCGACCGCCTGTTGCGCGGTGAAGGCGAAAGTCCCATCAAATAATCACAGGTGAAATCTTTCAGCACCTATCTCGCTCGTAAATAC
>Ga0255756_1003269_pt1 | contig 16431 bp, 10 predicted proteins | sample 011ome_20_FD_179956 | JGI IMG/M metagenome (GOLD analysis project Ga0255756, IMG submission 179956) | Coastal salt marsh microbial communities from the Groves Creek Marsh, Skidaway Island, Georgia - 011509CT metaG (version 2) | ecosystem: Environmental > Aquatic > Marine > Intertidal zone > Salt...
TGGTGTGGAAAAGAATCATCACATGAGGAAAGAAGAAACTGCTATTATTGCTAAAGGAGTGAAGAGAAAGAGAGGGCAACACGAGTGCGGTGTTTGCGAGAAGGTGTTTGGAAGTCAGACCGATTTGGCCAGACACATGCGTATTCACACGAACGAGAAACCGTACAAATGTGATGTGTGCGAGAAACGTTTTATTCAATCTGGTGATTTGAAAACCCACATGCGCATTCACACGAACGAGAAACCGTATGAATGTGATGTTTGCGAGAAGCGTTTTACTCAATCTAGTAGTTTGAAAACCCACATGCGTATTCACACGAACGAAAAACCGTACGAGTGCGATGTGTGCGAGAAGCGTTTTATTCAATCTGGTAGTTTGAAAGCCCACATGCGTATTCACACGAACGAGAAACCGTACGAGTGCGTTGTGTGCGATAAAGCTTTTCGTGAATCTGGTCATTTGAAAAGGCACATGCGTATTCACACGAACGAAAAACCGTACGAGTGCGATGTGTGCGAGAAGCGTTTTACTCAATCTAGTAGTTTGAAAGCCCACATGCGTACTTATCATTAGCTCTTTTATATAGTCCTGGTGCACACAAACCCGTTTGATTTATTACATACCGAACAAATCAAACGAACAAATTTGGGGAATTCTAATAAGTCAATTGGGACCTTCCAGCCTTCCTTCGTCAGCTTCCTCGCCGTCCCTGTTCCTTCTTTTTGTCTCCCTACTCATATAAGTCTATTTTTACGCTTCAACGTGCCTTCAATTTTTACTGTGTCATCATTTTGTCGCCACTTCTTCTATCTCGAAAGGATCTCTAGCGCACTGTTGCAAAAACAGCTCGTACGGATACTTCTTTCCGTAATACTTCTTCAATATCCTTTTACCGCGAGTGATTAAATCCGAGTCTTTCATGACCAATGCGGCGTTGAGCGCTTGTTTATCTTGCTGCGTTCCTTGGTCTCCTCCTCGATATTTGACCAAACGTTTGACGAATAATAATCGCAAAATTTCCCAAGCGATGCTGATATCGTCCTCGTCGATGCCTTCGCACCGTAAAATCAACGAGTGTAACGCTAACGTTTGGTATTCGCACGCATACTCAAACTGCTCGGCTTGGACTAACTGCGCGGCGATATCAAAGCACGCTTTCCCGAATACTTGCATTCTGCGAATGTCTAATTTGAAATTCGACAGCGCCTCGAGAACTTCACGAGTTTCGTATTTACCACTTTCCACGTAGTTCTGTATTAAATCCCCGACGACCTTCTCTTTTTGTTTCGCTGCGATCATTTTCGATTCCATGTCAGCGCCGAGTTGCGCCGCTTCGGAAAGACACGTCGGACATCGACAGATGAATTGATGCGTTCGCTTCAATTCTGTTCGTCGTTCGTCTATGTTGCCCGAATGAAAGATTGGCCCGTACGAGACCGTAATCTCTTCGCCTTTTCGAATTGGTTTATATGCTCTGATTGTAATTTTATTCTGTTCTTCGCTCGTGGTGAAAATCTCAGCTGTTTCGCTTCTCGTCACCGACCGAGAGGTGGACGGTCCAGCATGTCTTCTCGCCGAAAATTCGTCTTCGTTTTCTTCTTCTCGTTGTCTTTGCTGCTCTGTTTCCAACCTCCTCTCCTCTTCCTCATCTCCGCTAAAACTTGCAAACGCGTTTGGCAAACACGAGTGGTTCACCGCGCTTGCCATGATAAACACCCCAACCGCTAGCGTCTTCTCCTCCCCAATCTCTATGTATGCATCCACCAAATCCGCCGCATCCATGTTCCTATATACCTGAGGCGTCAACATGACCACATCTTTTCTCGTCAGCGTTTTCACTCGAAAAGAATTCAACGTGCACCTATTCACGATCCCGACGATATCGTCCACCTCGAATCCGCCGTCTAATATCGAATGTCCTCTCATGCTCGTATAAAACTTATTCGCGATCAACTCGTCCCTTAATATTGCTCGATCGTAATCTAATTCTCGCATCACCGTTAAATCCGCGAAAGTTCGTTTCATTTGCCTCATTTTTTCGTCCCTGAAAGTGTTGCCTCGTAAATCTGTTTTTTTTATCGTCTGTATCGTCTTCCCAATCGCTCTTTGTATGAAAGAAAAATAGCACTCCGGATCTTCCTCGCCTTCGCCGAACGCGAACGGCGCCTCTCTCAAGATGATGTCCCCGGGTTTGTACTCCTTCGACGCGATTAAAGAATTACCAAAGGATGCTTTTTTTTGAATCTCCACTCGTTGCTTTTTCTTTTGCTTGTTGTTGCTCTTCGTAGAAGTGTTCTTGTTCGAAGGAGAGGAAGAGGAGGAAGTCATGATGATGTTTATTATTGTTTTTGGTCGTCGTTTAAAGATGCTATTATAACTACTCTAGTATATTTATTCCATCCCCCAGTCTTCGTCGATGTCTGAATCCGAGTCTTCTTTCTTATCAACAGTAGTCGTAGTCGTAGTCGTAGGAACGACAGGTGAAGACGGAAGAGGAGTTTTTGATTTTTGTGACGACGACGGAAACGACTCCTTTTTAGAAGAGGAGGACTTTTTCTCTTCTTCTTTCGCCACCTTGGATGATGATGCTACTTTTTTTACGTTTTCTTTCTTTCTACCATCATCACCACCACCACCACTACCACCGTTGTTGTTGTTGTTGTTGCTGCTGCTCTTCGTTTTCTTCTCTTTCTCCTTTTCTTTCTTTTCTCCTCCTCCTCCTTTTGGTTTCGGAAGAGCGGGACCGCCGCTGCTGCTACTGCTTGTTGTTGTTGCTGTTGTTGTTGTTTTCGATGCTGGCTTTGATACGTCTTCTTCCTTCTTCTTCGCCGCGGGAGCCGGAGGAGGAGGAACGGGAGGAACAGGAGGAGGAGAAGGAGGAAGAGGAGGTGGAGGAGGAGGAGCAGCCGGAGGATAAATTTTTGTCCTCAACGTTTGGACGGCGAAGAAATACCTTCGCCAAAAGTCGTCCTCGTCGACGATTAGCGGGACAATCCTTCCTCTCAACTCTCGCATGAACGGCACTTCTTTTAAAACGGCGTCGATATCTTCTCGAGCGTTTTCTAACGTCCAATTTTTATTAAACTCTTGGAAGAGGACGTCGTCGTCTTCGGGCGCTTCGCAGTACGTGCCAGAATCGCGTTGGATGGAGGATACGCCTTTGAGAAATTCCTGCTCTTTGATTTCTTTTTCGGAGAGTTCTTTTGAAGCGCCGTTGTTTTTGTTTTTGCTGTTTGCGTTTCTGGCGTTCGGGTCGTCCTTGTTCTTGTTTGAGGACGAAGAGGCAACTCCAACTCCACTCCTCGCCAGCGCGTTCTTCAACCGCTGCCTGTCGCTCTCTACTTGCGCTTGTTTAATCGTTTCTTTCACCTGCGAAAATAAGTTCCCGGTAAACTTCGCCGCGTTTCTCCCGAACTGTTCGATCTTCTCCCCGGCTTTTTCCAAAGACTCTTGGACGAGAACCAAATCGTCGTCGCTGTAGTCCTCGTCTTCATCTTCTTCGTCCGAATCATACAACATCCCTTGTTCTTTCAACTTTTTCTTCTTCTCTTCTCGTTCTTCTCTCTTTCTCTGTCTCGTTCCTTCCGAATCATCATCATCATCTAAATTATCATCATCTGAATCCTCCTCCTCGTCGTCCGATCCCATCGCTTTCGTAAAATCCTCTTTTATTTCCTCCTTCAACTCTTTGAAATCTTCCTTCAACTCGTTCGCTAATATCGCGACTTCTTCTCTCGTTTTCTGCAAAGTCGATTTCGAGAACTCCATGGCTTTTTTCGTGTAGTCTTTGGTGAAGTTGAACGCGTTTTGCGCCGCGATTAATAATTCATCATCATCATCCTCTTCTTCTTCTTCTTCATCTTTGTTTTCTATTGTTGGTGATGATTCGTCCTTCTTCTTCTTCTTCTTCTTCTCATTGTTCTTCTTTGTCGTCGTTGTTTTCCTCTCTTCCTCTCCGTCTTCTTCTTCTTCGTCCGAAGAAGACTCCAGGAATAAATCTCCCACTTGCTTCAGTAAATTCATATGGTCAGAGTTCACACAGCAGCAGCAGCGCGTTTTAAATGAATAATAATACTATAATAACTCGTTGTGAAGAAGAGAATATAACAGAGAGATGTTCTTTGGAGTAAAGAGAGAGAGAGAGAGTTGTTCGTATTGAGCGAAGGTCTCGTCAAAATGAGTGATGATGTTTTTAGGGGAATGCACTTTGAAAAAAATCACTTTGCCCTTTGCTCAAAAAAAAACAAAACAAGGAAAAAAAGCAAATCTTCTCTCTTGTTTCCTCTCTCTCTTTTCTTTTCTCTCTTTTCTCTCAAAGTTTCCTCACAACGAAAAACTTCTTCCCACCTTTCTAAAAGTTGCTCTCGTTTTCATCATTTGAAGCGCAAGACGCACCTCTCATCTCTCAGAGCACAGTTTAGAGCGCACACATCATCGCGCGCGGAAGAGAGACATCCTCCTCTCTGTTGTTCTCTGTTCCTTCAATACTACTATAAAGAGTGTTTTGAGAGAAAAGAGAGAGAGAAGAGAGCGCGTTGTTTGTGGTTATATTGTTGCGTGCATCGTTTTGATTGGAGAAAAAAGCACGCGCAGGTGATTAACGAATCGACATCTCATTTGTTTTTTTCTTTCCAAAAGCGAATCTCATCGCGCATCCCATCGACCGACGACGGACGGTGGCATCGCGAAAAAGTCTCGCAGGTCGCGTCGTGGGGTCGTGCGCGCGCGTGCGACAAGAATCAGAAAGAAGAAGAATGCCGGCGAGGAGAACGACGACGACGACGCTCGAGAAGACAAAGAAGAACATAATGAATACTACAAATACTACTAATCATACCGACGTGATAAACGACGAAGAAAAGACTCCTCAAACGAAAAAAGGAGAGAAAAAGAAGCAAAAAAGTCAACAAAAACAACGAAAATTTCTTTCTCGAGAGGAAAAAAAAAATGTTCAAAAGCGATCTTCTTCTTCTTCTTCTTTCTCGAGGTCTTCTTTGTTGTATTCCAAAGATCCTCTGAAAACTCTGCAGACGAGCGAAGAGGATAAAGAAGAGTTTGTCAATTTTCTTCTCAAGGAAGAAGAAGAAGAAGAAGACAACGACACGATTTCTCTCCAAGTTTCCATGCAGTTCGTCCGGGACGCGGTGAGAGAATATCCAGGAGTGAAACTGAACAAGGAGTTGTTGGAAGATACGGAAGCGGCGCTGGCGTTTTTCGGAGGCGGCGACCGAGGCGGCGGGTTTTTTATCGAAGAAGAAGAAGAAGAAGATGATGACGATACTGGAAACGAAAATGAGCTCAAGCAACCTCGTCGTCGTCTTCAAAACTTTCTGAAGCTGGAAGACTTTGAGGAGATGATCGATGAGACAACTGGAGCGAGAACGGTGTTGTTGACGATACCGTCGTCGAAAGAAGAAGACGCGGCGGGGACGAAAAGGACCGTTTTGTTGAACACGTTGAAAATATCGGAACAGAATCGAGAGATTGGCGAACGCGAGGAGAGAGCGCGAAGAGAAGATTTGTTGGAGGCGAAAAAAAAGTTGGTGAGCCAAGCAAACACGACGGCGGCGGCGAAAGGGAAGACGACTTCGAGTGGTGGCGTTGGGAAGAAGAAGGCTGGGACGAAGAGCAGCGCGGCGGCGATAAAGAAGAAGAAGGACGACGACGAAGGAGAGATGAAAATCGGCGGAGAAGACAAAGACGAGGATAAACAAGAAGAAAAGGATGAAATCTCCCCCGACGGCGACGACATTCTCTCTGGAAGCTGCGCGGCAACGAGACGCTTCAACTCTGGCAAGTTTCAGTTGGACCAATCCAAGAAGATTCACGGCGCCATCGCAGACGATAAGGTGTTCAAATTTTTGAGAGAGTTCAAGAAGGAAGTGTACGAAACGTATCGGTTGCGCTCGTTGGTCGAGAAGATGGATTTTTCTAGCGACGACGATATGAATCAGAAAAGTGACGATCGCGAAAACGTGCTCGAGTGCATTCGAATCTGGATTAACATGCGCGGGATGGTCGTCTCCGCGCGACTGGCGTTGATCGAGCGAGAGAAATTCTTGAAAGACTGCGAAGCGATGACAAAATTTGCTTCAGACTATCGTAAAGACACAAAAGCGGTGTCAAAAGCACCCGTACCGACGGAAAAAGCGACGACTGTTGTTGCTCCTTCGAAGATGAAAGCAACGGACGCGACGACGACGACGATTTTGAAAGAGATTCCAACGTACAGCATCGCGAACCGCTCGCTATCGTCGTGGTCGATTCTTCTCAATGAAGACGACGAAGCGCTTCTCGACGATGAATACGTCGAGAAAAACGATATCGACGACGATATCGACGACGACGACAACCAGCACGTGCTCACGATTGAAGACCAACTTGAGAGCGAGATCAAGACGTACGAGCAAGAGCAAACGTTTAACCAGATGATCATCAAAGGGCATCTTGCGCACGTGACGCCGGCCGGGGAGGAGTTTCGCGACGCGACCGCAAAACTTGAAAAAGCGCTCGAAAAAGTTCTCCGTTCTCCGTCGCTGAGTACGAAGACCTCGCACGACCGCGACCGGTTACTCGCGTCCACGAAATGGTCCGCGGATCAAACCATGGTCTTTGACGATCTCATTTTACTGTGCGACAACGCGTATTTTCCATCGAATGAAAAGGCGTGTAAAGCCGCGGACGATATCAATCGCCACGTGTTGTATCGCGCCGTATCGGTTTTGAAGAAAGCGTTCGAGATACTCTCGGATTTCGTCGACAAAGATCTCGTCGTCGGCGGCTTCAAAAAGTCAGCGGCGCGACTCTTCTCGTCCGCGCTCGAACAGACGTATAGGCGTCAATTTTCAAACATGTTGAACAACATCCTCGATCCGTACGATACGTTAATCGATTACGGAGCCGAGACGAAACTATTAATGTTTGTGCGCATGCGCGTGACGAATGCGATGGAAATCGATAGCGCTTTGAGAGAAAGAGCGCATCAAACGGTAATATCTGCGTGCTTGGAACAAATGTTGAGCGGGAAATTTGACCAGTTTTCGAGGCAAAAGACGGAAAAGTTCATCGAGGAGCTCTTGTTCGAAGAAGAAACGGAAGAAGAGGAGAAGAAGAAGAAGAAAGCCGCGAAATCGTCCTCCTCGTCGTCGAAAAAGAAGAAGAAGAAAAGCAACAAGGCGGGCAAAGATACACCGGCGCCGGTCTCCGAGAAGAAGGAAGAAGTCTCGGATAAAGAAGACGACGACGAGAAAGAAGAAGAAGGAGAAGAAGGAAAAGAAGAAGAACAAGGAAAAGAAGAGGTTACTCCTACTCCTACTCTCGTTGTTCCAGTCGCTTTGCAAGAGTCCGAAGAATTCATGGAAGAAGAAAACCTCGAGGCTTGGCAAGAGGTGAAAAAAGTGCGCGGCGCCAAGACTTCCCCTTCTTCTGTCATCGTCGCTCCGAAAGATCTCGTTTTATCGAAAGTCAAGATTTCGCCTGTGAAGAAGATACCTGCGGCAAAGCAGCAGCAACAGCAGAGGAGCGAATTATCTTCATCGCCTCCGTTGCCAAAGTCGCCACCGCCGAAAGAAGTCGTCACCGCCGCGGTCGAGAAGAAGAGAGAGGTGACGAGACGAGCGCTGTTTGTCGATACTCTCAAGAAGAACGAAACAGCACCGGCTCCCACTGTTGTAGTCGAAGAAGAGACGAAAGAGGAAAAAGAAGAAGAAGCTCGAGAAGAAGAAGAAGAAGAAGAGCAGCAGCAGCAGAAAGTTGCGGACGACAAAGAAGAAAGCAACGATACGTACGTCGTGCGAAGCGTTTCGGACATTGAACAGTCTTTCTGCGCCGCGTCAAATCCTCCACCAGATCAACAACAGCACTACCATCATCATCATCAACACTACCAACCACCACTTCCGCAAATGCCACCACCACAGATGGTTGACGGTCAAAGAGTCATTTTTGTGCCGATGATTATTCCCGATAGTGGGAGTATGCCGCATCCGATGCCGTTTGGAATGCACCATCATCATTCGATGGCGCCTCCGCTTCCTCCGCCGATGCCTCGGCTTCCGGATACCTCCGAAGCGGTTGTTTCGATGTACAACAAGTTCTACCATGACGTCATGATGCAGCAGCAGTATCCACCACCACCACCAACGCAAAGATCGTCGTCGTCGAACATTGGAGCAGCAACGAACGAAGCGGTGAGCGATACGGCGAGTACCGCGTCAGACGACCACCCGTGCGCAGCCGCGGTGAAGTCTTCTTCCTCTTCTCCTTCTTCTTCTACTTCACCGCCACTTCCTAAAACGCCACCACCAAAAGGTCAGCAACAGATGATTCAGCATCATAAATCGGCCTCTTCTTCGCCTTCTATATCGCCAAGTGCATCTTCGTCTTCAATTCGCATTCCTTCGCCTCGTCCTATCGATCTGGCGAGAATTTCATCTGCGGCGTTTCCAAAGCCGCGACGATCATCGAGAGAGTATAGGAGAGACAATCATCAGCATAATCACGGAAACGATTCCAACGATGATCGTAATAGTAATTCGAAAAGAGAAGAAGAGTTTCCAGCGCTTTCTAAGGATAAGAACGGCGGAAAAGCGTCAAATGTCATGTCGCTCGCGAAATCGAACAAGTCGTGGGCGGAAGCGCAGATGGAGTTGAAGGGCACGAGTTTACCTTCGTTGACGTCGTCGCCGATGAAGCCACCGTCGCTACCGCAGCAACACCATCAAATACAACGTCAGGTCGCGTGAAAAAGTGAAAGAGAGAGCGCGCGTGTTTATATTATTTTTTACCGGTACAAAGCGAGAGACATATTTTTTAATACAGCTACGATTACAATATTTCTACGGTGGGCCACGACCCGTCGCAGTAATTTATTTACATGCGCTTTACCGAAACCTTTCCATTCTCGAACAAAGGGGACCCTCCTTTTTTTGAGATTTGCGGCGTGAAATCATCCGGCGACGACTCCCAAATTACCGTCCCGTCGCACTGACACACCTTCTTGAGATTTTCACCGACGCCGGCGCTTCTGGCGAGCACCGCGGCTACTCGCAAACCTTCTCCTTCTTCGTTCCCTGCGACCACCTCTTCGATGCACAAAGCTCTTCCAATGATATCCCAAACGAAAAATTTCTTTGGAAGCTGTAAACTCGCTTTAATCGACCCGTCCTCCATGGCTTGCACGGCGCACATTTCGCCTAATAATATTTCCTCTTCTCGTTCATTTTCGTTCGTATTTTGATACACTTCCCCGCAGCTCTCCACCCCTCTCGTCGTATCTCCATACATCCGCACTCGCAATTTGTACTTTTTCCCCTTCTCTAAGCCTAACACGTCCGCCTCAAACGTCGCCGTCTCTTCGTTCACTTGCACGAACCGCACGACGCCTTTACAACTCCCGTGTTGATACGCCTCTCCTTTAAACTCCGCGACGGCGGCTAAGGACTGCCTCAACGTTCTCAAATCCATACCTAATCGTTCCGCGAGTCGTTCGTTGAACAACTCCACGTTCCCCTGACCAACTAAACGCGTTTTATATCCCGTAGACGCGATCTTCTCTTCCACCGTTTTCACCGAAGACGTCGCGAGCACTCGCACCGTATTCGTTCCGAGTGACGCGGAGACTTGAATAACGCCTTCGAGAGAAAGGACGGATTTTTCGACTTTCTCCACGCACTTCCCACAGCGCATTTCCACCATAAACTCAATCTCTCTCGCGACTCCTTTTTTATTACTTCCGTTGATGTCATTTGCGTTGTAATCATCGTCGTTCGATGATGATGTTTGAGCAGTAGTGCGGCGGCGGATATTTGTATCCTTCTTTATTGAATGATGATGATGATGAGAAGAAGAATAACTCCTTCTACTCGTCATCGCCGTCACTCGACTTTTGGGTCGTTGTTTTTGTTGTTGTTTTTGTCGTGGAATAAAACGACTACCCCTCGCCCGAGCAGCAGCAGCGCGAGCAGCAACAGGAGCAACAGGAGCAACGGGAGCAACATTTTGAGGAGGTTTTGTTTGCATCGTCATCGTCATCTGTATCATCTTTTTATTATACTACTACGCTCTAATGCGGTTTTTTATTCTGTGGAAAAAACTTCTCATGACACACAAGTTTTGGATAAAGAAAAACGTCACTTCACATCTAAAGCACATTCTCTGCTACACTTTGAATAATATAATAATAAGTATGTTTGCCATCAGTTCTTCTTCAACTATTCAGTGCCAAATCCAAGCAAACCAACACGCGTGCTCTTCTCGATGCGCGTGCGCTGGCCGCCGAGGGTACGTTTTTCTAGTATTAGTATTGATGACGACGATCGATGACGACGAGTCTACGTGGCTTTTTACCCTAGAGCTAAAATTTTGGACTCGTTTTACTTCTCAAAATGAATGCTCTGTTAACCGCACATATTATCGACTCTCTCTTCACGCGCGAATATAATGATAACATTATTAACAACAACATATATACACAGGTTGAAAACGGTTTCTAAAGCCGCGAGAAAGACCCCGGTCGCGTTCGCCGTCAACGCCGAACAAGTACGTGGTTTTCTATTTTATAACTACTACAATTCTTCTCTTTTTTTTGCTTCGGGGGACGAAAATGGTGGGAAAAAAGAACGCATATTTAGAAGAATCTGCGGCTTAAATACTGACTTTATACACATTATTATTTATATATATTATCCGAAACAAACAAACAAACAAACAGAAAGCGGTCGTCGTTCTCACCGGTACGGCTGGCGTCGCGGGCACGTTAACTTTGACGCAAGATGACCCGTCTGGCGCGACGACGGTTGTCGGCGACATCACCGGTTTGGCGCCGGGCAAACACGGTTTGCACGTGCACGAATTCGGAGACACGACCAACGGGTGCATGTCCACTGGTCCGCACTTTAACCCGAACAAGATGACGCACGGCGCGCCGACGGATTCGGTCAGACACGCCGGGGATTTGGGTAACGTCATCGCGGATGCCGGCGGGTGCAAGTTTACCATTAAGGATATGCAAATTCCTTTGTCCGGGGCAAACTCCATCGTCGGCAGAGCGTTCGTGATTCACGAGTTGGAAGATGATTTGGGTAAAGGGGATAACTCGGAAATCGGCACGCAAGGCAAGACGAGTTCCACGACCGGTAACGCGGGCGCAAGGTTGGTATTTTTTTGCTCTTATCTATTTTACTCATTTATTTTCAAAGGTTGGCCTGCGGCGTCGTGGGTTTAACTCCCTAATCTTTCGAGCGGAAATGATTTTGGCTAGCGCGAGATGAGCTAATAATAAGTCACCGGAGTGAGGTAGCAATAAAAGAACTAGTTTCCGTAAAACACAATACTTACGTAATAATATTCAACAAAATCTATTTACTTTACTTCCGCTTCCTCAGCGAACTTGCCGCGCCCCCCGCGCTTCTTGTTTTCGTCGTCGTTTCAGCCTTCTTCTTCTTCTTCTGTTTTGTCGTCGTCGAAGAAGAGGAGCTTTTCTTGCTACCACTTACTACTCCAGATGATGATACTGACGTAGCCATATCGATCGCTTTAGCTACGACTGCAGTCATCAACGACCCCAAAACTGCCCCGTACACGTACGGCCTATTCGCTTCGTGTTGCGCAGCCTCGAGTATTCGCTCGATCGAAAAGATTTTCTTACTCTTCATCATCGTTTGCCCCCACACGACGTGCGAGGCTAAAACCACCGCCGGATTCATGTACCCGCAAGAATACTTACACTTCTCTACGGTGATAACGATGCAGTAAAACAAAGCGCCAAACGCCGGTTGCACGCCTTTCGGCATCGTCTTTGCCGCGAAATCAAACGCCAGAAAGTTCAGAAACGCGACCACCGCTTCGCTCGTTACGGCTTCGCGTTGCGATCCAACGGCGATAACCGGCGACCCGGCTGGTAAAATCGCTTCTCCCAATTCAACGTGAAGAATGAAATATGCCATAAACGCGGCGATGTGTGCTACAACCACCACCATCGCGCCATTAAACGCCTCCGCGAACGATATTTCTCCCATGAATCCTCTCAATATATACACCGTTGGATTATTGCACGACCCTTTGGAAAACCGTCCATATATCGGTCCGAAATAAAACTGCAAGTTGATGAACAATAAAGCGACGATAATTTCGTTTGCATATCGCGTCTTCAACATCTCTTTCGTTTCCATCGAAATCAACTTTTCCGCGAGAAACAAAAACAGATTCTTTTGCATCGGGACGAACAACATCCCGAACGCCATCGAAAACGCGGAGAGGAATTCTCTTTTCAAACCCGGGTTTTGCCACGATGATGCACTTTTCGAAGAAGAAGATTTCGAAGAATTTTTAATGCCGCCGCTGCTTCTCGCAGCAGTGCTCCTCCTCGTCGTCGCGACCATCTTCTTCTTCGGTACTCTTTGTGGTGTGTACACAACAAAGAAGAGCGATAAAACGGAAAAGAACGAGAGAGACAGAGAGTTTGAAATTTTTTGTCGTTGTGTGACAGTCTGACAGATGTTTTTTATTTCCTCCTCCACTGTCCAAAGAGAAGCCAAAAATGCAGAGCAGAGCAGATTTCCTCTGTCTAAAATTTTCTCTTTTTTTTTGTGGTAGAATTTTGCCCAAAAAACAGTTAAAGACGAGAGAAGGATTATAATCGTCACACATCCTATCTGACAAAATAATAATCTTAAACACCCCCCGTCTTCGCTTACGTTACGTCGTTTAATACGTCGTGAATGCTTTCACAACCATTCCTCAAAGTAGTATCATCATCGTCGATTCGCAGCAGGAGCAATAGTAATAATAATAATAACATTAGTGTTAGCGCGTCTGCTCGTGATCGTCAAAATTCTGTTGTGCGAGGAGGAGGATTATCTGAAGTTGTTGTTCTGAGAAGAGAAAAAAGAAGAAGAAGAAGATCAAATGATGCCGCGCTGGTCGTTGCTTCGACGAATACACTCCGGACAGAAGACGTGTTTTGCGGTTGTTCTTCTAAAAGCCGTCTTTATCGTCTAAAAGTTTGTCCGGGAAAAGGAGGAGGAGGAGGAGGTTCTTCTTCTTCTTTGTCTTCTTCTGATTTCAACGTTTTTGCAGCCAAAACAACAGACGATGATGATGATGATGACGCGAAAGAATCATACGGAGGAGACGAAGAAAAGCAGGAGCAGAAATTTTTCGACGTGCACGCGTTGAAACATTTTTGCGCGCTGGGCGTGTTTTTTACCGGTTTACTCTACATCGCGTACGCGTTGCTCCCGCACGTCGGGTATACCACCGCGCATCCTCCAAACACGGAAAATTTGATGGTGAAAACGTTTCAGTCTTTATCGACGCTGCAAGCGGCGGAGTGGTTGAGGTTTGTGGATTTGTTCGGCACGGGCGTGTTCGCGCACGGCGGAGTTATTGCAGCGGGGAAGAGAGGTTTGGACTTGCTCGGGTGCGTCGTCGTCGGGTGCGTGACCGCCATGGGCGGAGGGACCATTCGAGGAGCGTTGATTGGCATCGAAGGCGCGCATCCGGTCTTTTGGATAGCCGAGCCGGAATACCTAATCGTCGCCTTGGTCGCTTCCTTCTTCACGTTTTTCTTCTGGCCGAAAGTCTTATCGAAGGAAGTTCGTGAATCGAAAGCGATGGAAACTGCGTTGAACTGGTTGGACGCGTTAAGTTTAGGCGGTTTTTGCATCATCGGCGCCAACGCCGCGTTGGTCCGAAACTTAGGCCCTCTCCTCGCGGTCGCATTATCCGCGATCACGTGCACGGGAGGTGGCGTCGTGCGTGACGTTTTCCTACGCCAACCGGTGCGAGTGTTACACTCGCACGCGGAGTTATACGGCACCACCGCTATCGCCGGCGCCGCCGTGTACACGGTCTTCGCCTGTTGGTTCCCGGGAGTCTCGCACAACCTAAGATGCCTCCTCGCCGCGTCCACCACCGTCTTTTTACGATGGAGGGCTTGGAAGAGAGGTTTGAAGTTGCCCATGTATTCGGACGTGAACCCGGATTTTGGTGATTACATCTCTATCGCGCAAAGAGACGTTTAGATTTGATTGATATGGTGATATCTGTCGTTCACTTGTTGTTGTTGTAATTTTTATTCTTGTTTGTATCAAAATGACCATTTTGCGATCGGAAAAAAAAAAAAACCTCTTCTCTCTTCTCTCTTTTCGTCATTAAAACCTTCATCATCATCATCATCATCATGCTCATCAGACAAGCGATAAAGAAGACGGCGACGACGACTGGGTCGAACAACGGTGGGATTGCCGCCGCCGCCTTAACCGCTCAAACAAAATATTTTAGCAGTAGCACGAGCAGCGGAAGGGCGATTTTTTCCGCCTCTTATATGACGTCTTCCGATCTGTTTTTTACTACTACTACTACTTCGAAGAAGAATAATGGGATGAACAACAACAACAACAACAACAAGAGGAATACTAATAGTAATACTAACACTAAGAACATTTTCAAGCAACAAACGAGCAAAACGAACAACAATCAAACGTTTTCGCACGTCATCAACGAGCGATTATACTCCGTCGGTCTCATGGTCCACAGAGATTCCGCGGAGAACAATTCGTCTTTGAAGTGGGAGTTCTCGAAGGAAAACGAGACCAAAGTGCAGACTATTTTGAAGAGATATCCGCCGAATTACAAACGATCGGCGATGATTCCTTTGTTAGACGTCGCGCAACAACAAAATGCCGGGTATTTAACCGTTCCGGTGATGAATCACATCGCGGAGTTGTTGGAAGTGGCGCCGATTCGCGTGTACGAAGTGGCGACGTTTTACTCCATGTTTAACCGGTCGAAAGTTGGAAGTTACCACGTGATGGTGTGCGGAACGACCCCATGCATGTTGCGAGGATCGAGAGACATCGAGAAGGCGTTGAGCGAACATTTAGGGGTGAAGAAATTTGAAACGACCAGGGACGGAAAATTCACGTTGGGGGAGATGGAGTGCATGGGATGTTGCGTAAACGCGCCGATGATTGCGGTGGCGGATTATACGGGAGGCGTGGAGAAATACACGTATAATTATTACGAGGATTTGACGCCGGAAAGTGCGGTGTCGATTGTCCAAACGTTAGCGCAGGGGAAAATGCCGGAGAAGGTTGGGAGTCAGATTAGGAATAAAGCAGAGCCGATAACCGGGACGACGACCTTGAACACCGAGCCGACTGGGCCCAATTGCCGAGATTTGGCAAAGTTGAAGAAAGAATTGGAAGCGGCTGCGGCGGAGGCGGCAAAAGCGGCAGCCGCGGAAGCTGCTGCTGGGGCGAAGAAGTAATCAAAGAAGTCTTATTATTATTAAAAAGAGCGTGTTTGTTTTGTAAATCTGTAATTAAGAAGAGAAGAACTCTTTACTTGAACCAATATATTTGAGGAAGCGCTTTACCCGCTTGAATTTTTTACGCGTCCAAGTCTCGGAACGGCCAGAGGAATCGCGCACTGCGAGATCCGCATATTAAAGAGAGTCCACGAAGTTTACATTCCTCAGTCTCGCTGCTTTCGATATCGCGATGGATCTCGTTCCAAGAAAAGTGCCCAGTCTTCTCGCGTCCGAATCTATTCGATCGATCCTTGACAAAGTCCTGTAAACGAGACATGTGGACGACGCGAAAACCTTTCTCACGAAGCAAATTTTCGTCTTGAAACAAATATACGACCATATTTAGCGTCAACAATGAGTTCGCGCCTTCAATAACCACGAACTCTTTAGTCATGAGAAGAACGAATAACACCGCGAGAATCGACAAGATTGCTTGAAGTATATCGCTGAGCTCGCCTTTTTCCAACTCTGGATCGAGCGTCAAGTACACCGTAAACGCGTGTAAAAACAAGAAAAAGTACGCGAAAAACATCGGCAGTTGACGCAACCACATCGTCACTTTATGTGTTTTCGGAAAATCAACGATAATTCCTCTCGTTAGGCACACGTTCCACACCGTCGCTCGGTGCGCGTATTCAATTTTTGACCACCCAATTAATATTATCAGAGACAACTCTATCGCCATGAACGCCGCGTTCGACATGGTTGGAATCAGCGCGATTATCGGCGAAAATAAAAGGAAACAAAATATGCCAACGTTTACCCACAGCATTATCCCTGCCTGTCCGTCTCTCTCCACCTTCATCTCGGATAAGCTTTTGTTCTGCGCGAGGAAAAGTTCTATCGAAGTTTTTCCCTCTTCTCGTCGTTTCTTTTGTTGTTCGTGTTGCTGTTCGCTCTCAACGACGACTGGTACTGAACCATCATTGCCTTCCTGAGTGTCTAAACTTTCCTCTCGCAAAGCGTCTCGATTGATGTGCTCTTCATCTTGCGGTGGAGTGAAAAGTCCTTTCAGCATTTTGTTTGTATCTCTTTTATTGCGCGCGGGGTGGGTGTATCTTCAGTTTTTCTGGTGTCTTTTTTTCTTTTCTCTCTCGCTCTCTTTAGTGTCTTACAA
>Ga0255756_1003278_pt1 | contig 16405 bp, 19 predicted proteins | sample 011ome_20_FD_179956 | JGI IMG/M metagenome (GOLD analysis project Ga0255756, IMG submission 179956) | Coastal salt marsh microbial communities from the Groves Creek Marsh, Skidaway Island, Georgia - 011509CT metaG (version 2) | ecosystem: Environmental > Aquatic > Marine > Intertidal zone > Salt...
GCAGTCAGTAGCAAACTTTTTAGCCGCATCAAATAACTCCCATCGACCACCATAGTTTGCGGCAATGATTAATTTCAAACCCGTATTTTGAGATAGGTTTTGTGTCACTTTCTGAGCTTTGTTTTGAATCTCATCAGAGAAAATGGATAAGTCACCAATAATCTCTAGTGACACATTATGCTTCATTAATTTTTTTTCTTCGTTTTGAAGCGTTAAGAAAAAAAGCTTGCTAAGGCTTGAAACTTCTTCCTTTGATCTATTCGCATTCTCACTACTGAAAGCAAACAATGTTAAATACTCAACCCCAATTTTTCCACAATACTTGACAATCTCTCTAACGGTTTTAACCCCTTGTTGATGACCAAGAGTAAGAGGCAGCGATTTCTTTTTCGCCCAACGTCCGTTTCCATCCATAATGATTGCAATGTGTTTTGGGATAACCATGCAAAGATTATACCCTCTATAGTTTATTGACCAGGATTTAGGTAAAATTCAACCTTTTATTTAAATTTCATTGAATGGGTTTAGCAAAAAGAATCATCCCTTGTCTTGATGTTCATGATGGTAGAGTCGTCAAGGGTGTACAGTTTGTTGATATTCGTGACGCAGGTGATCCAGTAGAAATTTCCAAAAAGTATGATGAGGCTGGCGCAGATGAAATCACTTTTTTGGATATTACCGCCTCTCATGAAGGCAGGGATACGACTATCCACATGGTTGAGGCTATCGCGGACCAGGTTTTTATTCCATTGACCGTGGGTGGAGGTATAAGATCAGCTAAAGATGTAAGAGCTATGCTCAATGCTGGAGCTGATAAGGTGGCTGTTAATTCAGCATCAATTCATAATCCTGGATTGATTAATGAGCTATGCGAAGAGTTTGGTTCGCAATGCATTGTGATTGCAATTGATGCCAAGCAAGTCTCACAAGACCCCTCAAAATGGGAAATTTTTACTCATGGCGGAAGAAATCCAACTGGCATTGATGCGGTCGAGTGGGCTGTAAAAATGACCGAGGGAGAAAATGGAGCGGGAGAGGTCCTGCTGACTTCAATGGATCAAGATGGCGTAAAAAAAGGTTTTGATCTTGGTTTAACTAAGGCAGTCTCAGATGCTGTCAAAGTTCCTGTCATAGCCTCAGGTGGAGTTGGAAACTTAAAGCATTTGTCAGATGGTGTTCTAAAAGGGGGTGCTGATGCGGTTTTGGCGGCAAGTATTTTCCATTTTGGAGAGTACACTATTGCCGAGGCAAAGAAAGTCATGCAGGATGACGGAATTGAGATGAGAATTTAATCGTAATTTGGAATAAGTAACATGAAAAAAGAGTTTTGGTTTTTATTGGCTTCATTTGTTCTTCCTATTTTCTTAGGAACAGTTTTCTTTTTTATGAATCCTGGATATTTTTCTCAGAACACAGTCAATTATGGAACACTAATTAACCCAATTATTACAACCAGCAAGAGCGATTTTGTTTTTGATGAAAAAACACCTGGCGATATCCATGGCATTTGGACTTTAGCTTATAAAACTGAAAAATGTGATCTATCCTGTGAAAAAGCCTTAAAGGCGATAGACACTGCAAGAATCCTAATGCAAGAAGACCTCAAAAGATTACAGCTTGCTGTTATCACTAATTCAACAAATAGTATCCCAGAAGGTATTTTGAAAGCTAGAGTCAGTGAAGCTATTGAATCTAAGCTCAGTCAATTCTCTAAAGGTTCCATATTTTTAATCGATCCAATTGGCAATATTATGTTGCAGTATCAAGCAGAAAATATTGACGTCAAGAAAGTAGTGAAAGATCTAGAAAGGTTATTTAAATATTCAAGAGTGGGTTGATGAGTAACTTTCCATCAATTTCTGATTTACTTGGTCTTTGTAAGCTTAAGGTAGTTGCCCTTATTCTTTTGACTGCTGTTGTAGGAATGCTCCTATCGGTTCCCTATATTCCAGATATTGCGCTCATGATTTATGCAACAGTTGGAATTGGTATGGCTTCAGCTTCTGCTGCTGTTTTCAATCATGTGATCGATGAAGAGATTGATCAGAAAATGAAGAGAACAGATCAAAGGCCACTGCCCCAACAGAAGGTGACCCGAACTCAGGCGCTCATTTGGGGTTTCTTTCTTGGAGTTGTTGGGTTGGGAATTCTTATCTTGAAGGTGAATTTCATAACAGCGGTGCTGACTTTTATTTCTCTGATTGGTTATGCAGTGATCTATACCATGTATCTAAAAAGAGCAACACCTCAAAATATTGTAATTGGAGGCGCTGCTGGTGCCGCGCCTCCAGTCCTTGGCTGGACTGCAATTACCAATGACATCCATGGTTATGCCTTATTACTTTTTTTGATTGTTTTTATATGGACCCCTCCACACTTTTGGGCTTTAGCGATTTACCGATATGAAGATTACAAGAAAGTAGATATGCCAATGCTGCCGGTTACCCATGGTATTGCATACACAAGAGTGCAGATTCTTTTGTACACTATATTGCTGATTGTAGTCACCATGCTTCCTTATCTCACTGGCATGGCAGGACTAATTTATCTCATAAGTGCTGTCGTGCTTGGTTTAATTTTTTTAGTTTATGCGATTAAGATAATGAGGGAGACAGACAACCCTAAAGTCTCATTGGCAACCTTTTTATATTCAGTGAATTATTTGATGTTATTATTTATTGCACTTTTGGCGGATCATTATTTGTTAAAGCCAATTGTTTTTTAGAGGTACAAAATGAAAGGCGTTATACAAGTTTTAAAATCCGTAGGTTCTGCGATGGTCGGTGTTGGGAAAAAGGCTGATCTAGAAAAAGACTTTCAAAAAGCGGAAGAGCAAGGACCTTGGTCATTTATTATTGCTGGACTTATTGGCACTGTAATTTTTATTATGGCGGTTGTCATGGTCGTGCAATTCGCACTCCCATAATTAATTCATACTAGCAATGATTCGATCAAGAGACTTAGAAAGATTTTCAGGTCTGTGATCATTAATGTAGGCTATCAGGTCATTGTTTTTATTCAGTAGAAGTGATTTATGAGTATCCTCATGATCGTCTATTGAATTAATTTCTGCAAATCTCATCAAAAACTCAACTCCAGTCTCTAGGCCAACTTGTCGAGCATTTTTATTATCTAGAGAAAAATTCATCACGCCTTCGTTTTGATCATCTGATACTTGATTGCCATCATTATCTAAAGAGAGCATAACAAAAATTACTTCATCCTTATTCTTACTTTTAGAAATACCTGACCGAGTATCTGATAAAGCTTTTACACAAAAACCAGAAGTGCAATTTCCATGTCTAAAACTAATGACCTTCCAATGCTCTTTGGACAAATCACCAATATCTTTAAATGAACCCGAGCCTTTAGAAAGCGGAATCAATCCGTTAAGATTCTTAGGATTGGAGAAAAGAGAGACAGATCCACCTAACTCTTTATGTAGGTCAAGGAGTTTATTGTGTTGCGGATAAAAATACAGCAACAAAACTACAACAAAAAGGGCAGTGGCAATAACGAGATTATTTCTAGTCTTCTTAATTGTTGAGCAGCTTGCTCGATCAGTACAATATTGCTCAGTCGGGCAATAATCTTTGTCTATATGATTCATGTTTAGAAGACCTATAAAGGTCTAGTCATCTTATGTATAAGAGCCAGTATACTGAGAAGCAGCATTAAAGCAACTGCATTATGTGCAACCGCGATAGGAAGAGGAAGCGACCACATAACATTAACAATGCCCAGAACTATCTGAGTGAATAGTATTAAAGCAATGGCGATAACATTGCCTTTCATATGTCGGTATCTTGCTATCGAAGCCAAAAGAATTAATGACAATGTCAATACAACAATAGCCCCAATTCTATGAATCACTTGAATGGCTGTCCGTGCAGGGTTTTCTAGCACGCCAAACTCATAGTCATGCCCAAGAGGACCTAAAAAGAACGCATCCCCAAAGTCCATAGTTGGCCACCACTGACCTTGACAGGTTGGGAAATCAGCACCACATGATAAGGCTGCATAATTGGTACTTGTCCAGCCACCCATGATGATTTGAAAGATTAATGCAAGGAGAACTACCAGTGTTAAAAAGCGTACCTTTCTTGGCACATAGGTTGGATGTAATTGCGGCCTAGATTGTTTAATTCGTAACCAGAATATCATTGAGGCAGTCGCAAAACCTCCAAGGAGATGAGTAGTAACAATGACTGGATGCACCTTAAGGGTGACTGTCCACATTCCAAATGCAGCCTGAAGTATCACAAAAAATGACAAGAATATCGGTAAGCCCAGTCCTTGATGAAAGGAAGGTTTGCCACGCATCACTACATATGCAATTGTAAAAATGACCAGACCAAGAATTCCTGCTGCGTAGCGATGAATCATCTCCATCCATCCCTTGAATGCTTCAAGTGGTCTATCAAAGCCTTCTATAACAGTACCATCAGGATGATGATCAGGAACTGTCAAATGACCATAACATCCTGGCCAGTCAGGACAGCCCAACCCGGCATCAGCAAGACGAGTCCATGCCCCAAGAATGACAACCACAAAGGCTAAGAAAATAGCAAAATTTAAAAACTTTCTATACATATATTTCTATATCCCTGTGGAATTTTAACGGACTTTGGCCAAGGGATAAAATGAAAAGACAATAGCAAATATAAGAGTTATTTGATATCAGCAATCATACTTTTATATGCATGCCAAGTTGCGTGAGCAATGATAGGGATCACAATGATTAATCCCGCAAAGTAGAAATTGTAAGTCAAGGCCATGGCAGCAAGGATGATCGCCCCAACAATTGGAATCCAGACAATCATAACCAATTTATTTTTCATGGCGGCACTCAGACTTGAAAGTGCTGCAGTAAATGGATCAACATCTCTATCCAGCACCATAGGAAACGAGAACCAGCTAATCATGAAAGCAATCCAAGCTAAAACACCAGTAAAAATTGCATAGGTAATAACAAAGCCCATATTCTGACCACTGGTAATTTCAGCAAGAATGGATTGAATAACTGTTTGATCTTCCGATACGATGTTCAACGATCCGGTATTAAAAACAGCATATATAAGAGGTGAAAATGACATCCAGCCAATTGCTAGTACCATCAGAATGACCGACAGAAAGATTGAAGGACAACCACCATTTGTTTTAAAAGCGGCCTTAATCACATTACCAAGAGAAGGCGTTTCACCATTAGATAGCTTTCTAGAAGATTCATAAAGACTCATTGCGGTAATCGGACCTAAAACAAGAATAATAATAGCCAGTAGCGGGGTTGATACATCATGAAAAGTAGATGACATAGACAAAAATGACCACGACCCATACGTTACCACAGTGAATACAATTCCATAGAAGATGGCAAGTGTCGGACAAGCGAGAAAATCTGAGATCCCTTTAGCAAGCCATTGAAATGGGGCAGAAATATCTAATTGATTAACCACGGCTTTCTTGCCAAGGTTTTTTTCCATTCTTGCGGTTTTAGGGATAGCCATCTTTACAAAGCATTAAGAATAATGTGGAAATTAAACCAGACTGACACTTGTCTGTCAAGACTATACAATGACGAAAATGTAAAGCCAGAGATAAGAAAAATATCTATAGAGAGATATAAAAAGAGTGGGAATTTAATGAACTCCCAAGTAAAATATTCAGACGAAATTCTTATATAAACATTTACTTTTTCAAATCTTGGAGGATTTATGAAGATGATGAAAACACTTATAGGTGCGATATTTGCAATAGCATCTACTTTTGCACTAAGTGAATACACACTCAATATGACTGAGGGCGTTACTTCTGTTAGTCAGAACATCTATGGATTACACATGACAATCTTCTGGATTGTAACAGCAATCGGTATAGTCGTTTTTGGCGCAATGGCTTATTCTATATATCACCATAGACAATCTAAAGGTGCTAAGGCTGCTCATTTTCATGAGTCTACAACTGTTGAATTGTTATGGACGGCAATTCCTATTGTGATCCTTATTGTGATGGCCATTCCAGCAACCAAGGTTTTGATTGATCTGGAAAATACAGACAATGCTGAAATGACATTAAAAATTACTGGTCATCAGTGGAAGTGGCAGTATGACTATATTGAAAATGATACTTTTGGCGTTCCAAAAGAAGGCATTACAATGATGTCAAATTTGGCGCAATCTTCAAGGGATGCTATCAAAGCAAGCACACAACCAGAACACTATCTTCTTGATGTTGATAATAGAGTTGTTCTTCCAGTAGACACAAGAATTAGATTCCTAATGACATCAAATGATGTAATCCACAACTGGTGGGTGCCTGCATTTGGTGTTAAGCAAGATGGTAACCCGGGTTATATCAATGATGCTTGGGCTAAGATTGAACAAGAAGGCACATATAGAGGACAGTGTGCTGAACTTTGTGGAAAAGATCACGGATATATGCCAATCGTTGTTGATGTGGTATCTAAAGAAAAATATAAAGCATGGGTTTCTGAGCAAAAAGCCGCTGCCGCTGCTGCCGCTGCAAGTGCCAGCAAGACTTGGTCTAAAGATGAGTTAATGGCTAAAGGTGAGCAGGTTTACAACGCGAACTGTGCTGGCTGTCATCAGAAAGACGGAAAGGGTATGCCTCCGGTATTCCCTGCAATGGTTGGCTCATCAATTGCAAATGGACCAGCTGCAGATCATGTTAATTTAGTTCTTCATGGTAAGGGTGCTATGCCAGCATTCAAAATGCTTGGTGATGCAGATTTAGCTGCGGTGATTACTTATGAAAGACAAGGTTTCGGTAATACTGGAACAGTTGTTCAACCTTCAGATGTCAAGTCTGGACGTTAATAATTTAAGGAGATAAAAATGGCAACAGATACAATAGCTGCACATGACGATCACCATCACGGTCCAGAAAAAGGACTGTTAAGATGGGTTAAAACAACAAACCATAAGGATATCGGTTCACTTTATCTGTGGTTTTCTTTTATGATGCTTTTGGTGGGCGGTGCATTTGCAATGGTCATTAGAGCAGAGTTATTTATGCCTGGCATCCAAGTAGTTGATCCACACTTCTTCAACTCGATGACCACTATGCATGGTCTGATTATGGTGTTTGGTGCCATCATGCCAGCATTCGTTGGACTAGGCAACTGGCTAATTCCAATGATGGTGGGCGCTCCAGATATGGCGCTTCCTAGAATGAACAACTGGTCATTCTGGATCTTACCATTTGCAGGTGCTATATTGCTAAGCACTTTCTTTATGGAAGGCGGCGCTCCTGCGTTTGGATGGACTTTCTATGCTCCATTGTCTACAACATTTGCACCTGATAGCACAGATTTCTTCATTTTTGCTGTCCACCTATTAGGTTTTTCATCAATCATGGGTGCAATTAATATTATTGCTACGGTTCTTAACATGAGAGCTCCAGATATGAAGTTAATGGATATGCCACTTTTTGTATGGACATGGTTAATTACTTCATTCCTTCTAATTGGTGCGATGCCAGTTTTGGCAGGTGCAGTGACCATGATGTTAACTGACCGTAATTTTGGCACATCATTCTTTGATGCTGCCGGCGGTGGTGATCCTGTAATGTTCCAACATATCTTCTGGTTCTTTGGTCATCCAGAGGTATACATTATGATTCTTCCGGCATTTGGTGTGATCTCACACATCATTCCAACATTTGCTAGAAAACCTTTATTTGGATACTCTTCAATGGTTTATGCGACGGCAGCCATTGCATTCTTGTCATACATCGTATGGGCACACCATATGTTCTTAACAGGTATGCCAGTAGCAGGTCAGCTCTACTTTATGTACGCAACTATGTTAATTGCTGTACCTACTGGTGTTAAGGTGTTTAACTGGGTGGCAACCATGTGGAAAGGTTCAATGACATTTGAAACGCCAATGCTTTGGGCGCTTTCGTTTGTGTTCTTATTCACAATTGGTGGATTCTCTGGCTTGATGTTAGGTATTGTTCCTGCTGATATCCAATATCACGATACATATTTCGTTGTAGCTCACTTCCACTATGTATTAGTAACAGGCGCGCTTTGGTCAATCATTGCAGCAGTGTTCTATTGGTTCCCTAAATGGACAGGCAAGATGTACAACGAATCACTAGCTAAAATTCATTTCTGGTGGTCAATCATCTCTGTGAATATTCTTTTCTTCCCTCAGCACTTCCTAGGACTTGCTGGTATGCCGAGAAGAATCCCAGATTACAACCTTCAGTTTGCTGATTTCAACATGATCTCTTCAATTGGTGCATTTATGTTTGGTGCTTCATTCATCTTATTCACATACATCATCATTGATGGAATTAGAAATGGCAAGCCAGCTAAAGCGAGACCTTGGGAGAGCGCTAAGGGCTTAGAGTGGACATTAGGTTCACCTGCTGAATACCATAGTTTTGACAAGGCTCCATCAAGAAAGAAGATTGAGCAAGAGTCACAACACACTTCAGTTGCTTAATGAATAGAGGCAATAAAAGCGCCTACATCACAGCTGCGATTGTTGGCGCAATTGCCATAGGAATTTACTTTGCGACTATTGCATTGAATGGGGGTTAAAAGAGAAGTAAAGAGAAGTTTTTGGGTTAAGCTTGTTGGTGCGCCCATAGCAATGTTTCTATTTGCTTATGCACTGGTCCCACTCTACGATGTATTGTGTGAAATAACCGGTTTTAATGGCACCACAGGGAAAATTGACCAGGAATCTAATTTTGTTGTTGATGAAAATAGGAAAGTTAATGTGAACTTTTTTGCAGCAACGATGCCAGGGTTTCCAGTTCAGTTTTATCCAAAAGATGTGTCTATGGATGTGGTCCCGGGTAAGTTTTATTCCACCTCATACATAGCAAAGAACAACTCTGGAAAAGAAATTATAGGACAGGCAGTTCCAAGTGTTGCACCAACGGATGCAGCAGCGAACTTTAGAAAATTGGAATGTTTCTGTTTTAATAAACAGGTATTTAAGCCTGGAGAAGAAGTTGAAATGCCGATTCGATTCGTAATCGAGCCTGGTATGGATGAACATATTAAAGATGTAAGTTTATCTTACAATTTTTTTAAACTTGAAAGCTAAGCGAGGATAGAAGATGAGTAGTAAAGATAGTTATTATGTGCCACACGGCACTTACTGGCCAATAATTGGATCTATTGGTATAGCAACTATGTTTGTTGGTATGGCCAATATGTTCCATGGAGTAAGTTGGGGAGGGTCGGTAACAGCCCTAGGTTTAGGAATTGTGCTTTTTATGATGTTTGGTTGGTTAGGCCAAGTTGTCAATGAAAGTGTTAATGGTCTTTACAACAGCCAAGTTGATAGGTCTTTCAGATGGGGTATGAGTTGGTTTATCTTCTCCGAGGTGATGTTCTTTGCAGCATTCTTTGGGGCTCTATTTTATGCTAGAGAGTTTGCGATTCCTTGGCTGAGTGGTGAAGGCAATAATCAGTACACCCCTGATCTTTGGAATGGCTTTGTTCAAACGTGGCCTGAAATTGCATTTAAAACTCCTGCTGCTGAATTAAGAAATGGAACTGCATTATCAGTACCTACAGAATTAATTGATACTTGGGGATTGCCTGCGTTAAATACTGCAATCTTATTGTTATCTGGCGTTACATTAACATTTGCTCATCATGCGCTTAGAGCTGGTGAAAGAAATAAAATTATTGGCTGGTTAGTTGCAACTATTGCTTTAGGTGTTGCATTCCTTGGTTTCCAGATTGCTGAGTATGGCCATGCTTATGATATCGGACTTAAGTTAAATTCAGGTATCTATGGCTCGACTTTCTTTATGCTAACTGGTTTTCACGGTTTTCATGTGACTGTTGGTGCTTTGATGCTTATAGTTATATTGTATCGTGTCCAGAAGGGTCACTTTAGCAAAGAGAATCATTTTGGTTTCGAAGGTGTTGCATGGTACTGGCACTTTGTTGACGTAGTGTGGTTAGGTCTATTTGTATTCGTTTATTGGATATAACCTACTAAAGTTAGATAAACTATAAAGACCCCGCAAGGGGTCTTTTTTTTAATAAGAACTCATATGAAATACATTGTCATTCTAATTATTGTTCTGATTCTTGTCGCTCTTGGGCGTGCATTGATTGCCATGCTTAGAGGGGGTGCGGATAATTCAGAAAAAATGTTTAAGTCCTTAGCAACTCGAGTCGCTCTTAGCATTTTCTTATTCCTTTTGGTTATGTTCGCAGGATATATGGGGTGGATTGAACCCAACACCAACCTTCCGATCAGATAATGAAACGAGTCTCATTATTGCCCTCGATATTTATATTGGCGCTATTGGCACTTTTGCTAACTTTAGGCAACTGGCAGTTAAATCGAGCCGAAGAAAAAAGAGACATTGAATCAAAGATCATTGCAGCACAAACTGATAAACCTATTCATATTTCTTCTCTTGAGCAAAGTTTTGATAGAGAGTTCTATAAGATCACTCTAGAGGGATATTTTGATGATAAAAAAAATATTATCTATGACAATCAGACTGAGAATGGAGTGGCTGGCTATTATGTCCTGACTCCTTTTATGATTTCCAAGACTGATGCCTTTTTGGTTAATAGAGGCTTTGTAAGATGGGGCGCTGACCGCAATCAGTTATCAGTCAATCCGGTTGCTAGTAATTATCGTGTCATTAATGGCACACTAAAAAGACCAAAAGAGAGGATGACCCTTGCAGATAATTCATCAGAGGTTAAATTTCCTTACTTGGTCCAATCATTAAACATAGAAAAGTTGGCAAGTTCTACTGATCTCAATATCGGACAAATGATGGTCGAGCTAGATAAAGATCAGCCTGATGGTTTTATTAGAAATTGGCAACCATTTTATGGAACGGTAGATAAACACATTGGTTATGCAATCCAATGGTTTGCAATGGCTGCAGTACTCATATTGATTTCCTTTTTTATTTATATTCGAAGGTATTAACCAACCTTTTTTCTCGGTTGTCTGCTTGAAAAGTTTCATGTAGAATGTTGCACACAAATTGTGGTTATTGAAGAAGTCTAATACAGGAAATAATATGTCAATTCATGAGAAATACGATTTAGGAGTTGTGAAATGGTTCACAATTATGTCTGTCGTTTATCTGATTGCAGGAACCACCATTGGAACCTACCTTGCCTCAGAATTAGCCTGGCCTTATCTGAATGATTTAGGAACCGACTGGCCATATTTCCAGTTTGGAAGACTAAGACCACTTCATACCAATGCGGTTATTTTTGGTTTCGGTGGTTCAGCATTGATGGCAACTGCTTATTACATTGTTCAGAGAACCAATCAAACCAAACTTTGGTCAAATAAAATGGCTTGGGCTCAGTTCTGGACCTGGAATATCATCATTATTTCTGCTGTGATCACCTTCCCTCTTGGATTTACACAATCTAAAGAGTACGCAGAATTGGAGTGGCCAATTGACATTCTAATTACTTTGTCTTGGGCAATGTATTTGTATAACTTTGTAATGACAATCCATATTAGAGATCGTAAAAAGGTCCCACATGTCTACGTTGCTAACTGGTTCTTCTTGGGCATGATGGTCATGGTGACATATCTTCATGTGGTAAATAACCTTTCGATTCCAGTGGATTGGTTTAAATCTTATTCAATATTCTCTGGAGTGCAAGATGCGATGATCCAGTGGTGGTGGGGACACAATGCGGTTGGATTTTTCTTAACTGCTGGATTTCTTGGAATGATGTATTACTTTGTGCCTAAGCAGGCAGAGAGACCCGTTTATTCTTATCGCTTATCCGTCATTCATTTCTGGGCCTTGATGTTTGGGTATGTGTGGCTAGGTGCTCATCATTTACAATATACTGCCCTCCCAGACTGGGCTGGTTCACTTGGTGCTACCATATCATTAGCCATGATCATTCCATCATGGGGAGGAGCCATTAATGGAATCATGACGCTATCAGGCGCATGGGAAAGACTTCGAGAGGACTATATTTTAAGGTTCTTGATTATGTCGCTTGCATTCTATGCTATGTCAACTTTTGAAGGGCCAGTGATGTCGTCTAAAACGGTAAATGCTTTATCACATTACACTGACTGGACTATTGGCCATGTTCACTCAGGAGCGCTTGGTTGGGTGTTAATGGTGTCTGCAGGATCGCTTTATCATATTGTTCAAAAACTTTATAACGTTCAACTAAATCAGTCTTTACTAGGATTGCACTTTTGGTCTCATACTATTGGAACAGTCCTTTATATTGTCGCTATGTGGGTTTCAGGCATTATGCAGGGATTGATGTGGCGAGCTTATGATGAATACGGCACACTAGCATATACATTCGCAGAATCAGTTTCTGCCATGCATCCTTACTATGCAATGAGAGCAGCAGGCGGAGCTCTGGTTGTTCTAGGTGCAATTGTTATGCTCGTCAATATTGTGACGACAATTAGAAAAGCAGACGCAACAGTGAAAGAATCTAAAACTGCAACTGCATAGGTGAATTATGGCTGGAAATAATAAAAAAGAAAGTATCCAAGTTAAATTAGAGAAAAATATATTTGCCTTATATTTTGGAACAGCCCTTGCTGTCTCGATTGCGGGTATTGTTGAAATTGTTCCTCTATTTACCAATAGCGAAACCATTAAAAGTGAAGTCACTCAGGCAGACGGCACTGTTAAAAGTTTGATCTGGCAAAGACAAGAAGGCCAGTCATTAGATGACTGGAAGCCAGGAGATGGGGTAAGACCATATAAGCCACTTGAGCTTGCTGGAAGAGACATTTATCAGAGAGAGGGTTGTTACTTGTGTCATTCACAAATGGTCAGACCTTTTAGAGACGAACTTGAAAGATATGGACATTACTCGCTTGCTGTCGAGTCAATTTATGATCATCCTATGCAATGGGGGTCTAAAAGAACAGGGCCAGACTTGGCAAGACTTGGAGGCAAGTATTCTGATGAGTGGCATATTCTGCACCTAAGACATCCGCAGGCATTAGTTCCAGAGTCGGTAATGCCTAAATACCGTTTCTTAGATGATGCTAAGGTTGATCCTGAGTCAATCAAGGAGAGAATGATTGCAATGACCCATATTGGAGTGCCATACACAGAACAAGATATTGAGAGTGCTGCAAAAACTGAAGGAAAAACAGAAATGCAGGCAATGGTCGCCTACTTACAATCTTTAGGTAACCACATTGAATTTGAAAAGGGTGTTGTATATAGAGAGTAATGACATTAGTTGATAAAATTGGAGCGGGAACTGCATTAGTAATTTTTCTATTATTGTCATATGCTTACTTCTATGCTTTTAGACCCAAAAATAAAAAAAAGTTCAAGAATATGGAGAACTTTGTTAACAGAGAAGACTAATTGGAGTAGTTGATGAGCGCAGGTAAAAATCCATTCCCAAATGAAAACAATACTGGCCATTTTTGGGATGATGATAATGACATTCGTGAGTTAAGTAACCGTCCTCCTAGGTGGTACATGTTTGCTCTTTACATGGGCCTGATTGCCGTGGTTGTCTACTCTGCATACTTTCCAACTATTCCTTGGTTTGGTGACCATCTAAAAGGTACCGCTAATTGGACACAGATCGAAGAAATGAAAGATGGTGTCAAGCAACTTGAAGATTATCGTGCAACTAAATTTGCTGATTTAGAAAAGGCCATTGAAGAAAAATCTCTAGAAGATATTGTTCGCGATGAACAATTAAGAAACTACTCAGTGAGAACTGCAAAAGTTTTATTTGGTGACAACTGCGCTGCTTGTCATGGAGCTGGAGGTTCTGGAAATGAAGGCTTCCCAGTTTTGGCGGATGACGATTGGCTATATGGAGGATCACTTAAGGATATTCACACAACACTTTTAGTTGGTCGAAAGGGAAATATGCCTGCTCGTATGGCAGGAATTACTGATGGAGAAGCTGATAAGCTTGCTGATTATCTTCTTAAGGTCAGTGAAACTGGAAAACCAGATCCGACCAATCCAGCACACATGTTATATCTAACAAAAGCGTGTATTGGCTGTCACGGTGCTGACATGAAAGGTAACAAGATGATGGGTAGTGCCAATCTAGCTGACGGTATTTGGAGATTTAAAGCCAAAGATCAAAAGGCATCCATTGTTAGAACAATTCTTCATGGTGTTAATCAGGGGCATGATCCAATGACGCAAGATGCTGTGATGCCAGCATTTGGTCAATCTAAGGTGGTGAGCCCAAGTCAACTCAAGAAGATTGTGGTCTATGTTCATCAACTGGGTGGTGGTGAGCCAGTGAAGAGTGCCGAGGAGGTTGCTGCGGTCAAAGCGCCTGCCCCAGTCGTTGCCAAAAAAGCAGAAGCACCTAAAAAAGAAGGTAAAAAATCTGGCGAGGAACTTTACACCTCATTAGGCTGTGCAGGTTGTCATGGTCCAGGCGGCAAGTCAGCTGTTCCAGCTTTTCCGACTCTTGCTGGAAAAGATAAAAATTACATCATTGAACAACTTCATGCTTTCCAAGAAGGTAAGAGAAACAACCCATTAATGGCACCGAATGCTATGAAGGCAAAGGGTCATGAGGAAGCAATTGCGAGTTACTTATCCGGTGATTCGAAACCAGAAGAATCCAAAGCACCTAGCAATAATTCCTCAAGTGGAGGAGATATAGCCAAAGGTGAGGCACAATATACCTCTCTTGGATGCTCAGGATGCCATGGTCCGGGAGGGAAATCTATGGTTCCTTCTTTCCCAGCTCTAGCTGGAAAGGATAAGGCTTATATTGTAGAACAGCTTCATGCTTTTCAAAGTGGCAAAAGGAACAATCCTTTGATGGCGCCTAATGCTATGAAAGCAAAAGGTCATGAAGAAGACATAGCTGCTTATTTGTCATCCGTTAAATAATCAAAACCATTTTTCTTTGAGGGTAGAAATCTGAAGATCAGTGGGTATAATTCCGACCTTTAATCTAAAAAATTCTAAAATGCCTAGAATTCTACACATTATGTTGAAGGTCACAGATCTCGACAAGTCTGTTGACTTCTACACTAATGTTCTTGGAATGAGGGTTCTCAGAACTCGAGATCGTTCAGACAGAACCATTGCATTTATTGGCTATGAAGATGAGTCAGAGGCGTCTTGCATGGAGCTGGTTTATTTTCATGATGCTAATATGAGAGATATCCACCCTTCTTTCGGACACGTCGCTATTAATACACCTAAACCCATTGAGTTTGAAGAGAAAATAAAAAATACTGATGTCGAGGTCACTCGAGGATTCAACGAAGACTACAGCAATAAAATGAAAATCTTAGATCCTGATGGATACGAGATTGAAGTGATAAATAAATATATCTAGATTAATTTGGTGGCCAAACCTGGAATCGAACCAGGGACACAAGGATTTTCAGTCCTTTGCTCTACCAACTGAGCTATTTGGCCAAAAAAATGAGATTATACCAATAATTGGGTTATTCACCCAGAAACTTCTCCGCGTCTAGGGCCGCCATACAACCTGAACCTGATGAAGTAATCGCTTGACGATAAATATGGTCTGCAACATCACCAGCAGCAAACACACCTTCAACACTCGTTTGAGTTGCATTTCCTTTGGTACCACTTTTTACCTTAATGTACCCATGCTCCATCTCTAACTGACCTTCAAAAACATCGGTGTTTGGCTTATGTCCGATAGCAATAAATACGCCATGAACATCGATCTCTTTAGTTTCACCATCATTGCTTTTAAGTCTAAGTCCGGTAACACCCATATTGTCACCAAGGACCTCATCCAGGGTATGGTTATATTCAATAGAGATGTTTCCTTTTTTTGATTTTTCTATCAACTGTTGAGATAAGATCTTCTCGCTACTGAACTTGTCTCGACGATGAACAATGGTGACATGATCGGCAATATTAGATAAAAATAAAGCCTCCTCAACAGCTGTATTTCCGCCCCCAATAACGGCTACTTTCTGACCTCTATAAAAAAATCCATCGCAAGTTGCACAGGCAGAGACTCCTTTTCCTCTGAAGGTCTCTTCTGATTCAAGGCCAAGGTATTTTGCTGATGCACCAGTAGCAATGATTACTGCATCTGCAGTATAAGTTGTTGAACCGCCATTTAATGTAAAGGGTCTTTTAGAGAAGTCAACTGAGGAGATGTAATCATTGATAACCTCTGTATTAAATCGTTCAGCATGTTTGCGCATTCTCTCCATAAGATCTGGACCCTGAACTCCGTCATTATCACCCACCCAGTTATCTACATCTGTCGTTGTCATTAGCTGACCACCTACTTCAAGTCCACTGACAATAACAGGATTAAGATTTGCTCTGGCTGCATAAACAGCAGCAGAATATCCGGCTGGACCAGAACCAACAATCAAAACCTTGCAATGCTTTTTTTCGCTCATGTGAACTCCCAATCATTTATACTTACAAC
>Ga0255756_1003287_pt1 | contig 16377 bp, 19 predicted proteins | sample 011ome_20_FD_179956 | JGI IMG/M metagenome (GOLD analysis project Ga0255756, IMG submission 179956) | Coastal salt marsh microbial communities from the Groves Creek Marsh, Skidaway Island, Georgia - 011509CT metaG (version 2) | ecosystem: Environmental > Aquatic > Marine > Intertidal zone > Salt...
TGCCGACGATGTAGGGTGCAACGGTATCCAAGCCCTGTGTTCGAGCGACCGTATCCTGCAACATACTGGATTCCGTCACCAGCGGCAGGAACTGTTTGGGGTGACCCTCTCTCGATACGGGCCACAGGCGGGTGCCTGTGCCACCTGAGAGAACAACGGGAATCAACTTGGACAACGCGATTTTTACTCCTTTAGGCGAAGTGCCTAGTGTACAAAATCTGACCCCCCTCTTGATACTCGCAAAACTTAACTTCCTGTCATGCAAGAGTGGACTTCGTGTGCCCAGCGTTTACAATGTGCTGGGGTGGAGAAGGCAGACGCTTTGCCACAGTAACACGTTAATTTGGAACATTTAATGACAGCGCAATCCTCCTATTCAAAGGACGAGCTCATCGATTGCGGGTACGGGCGGTTATTCGGAGAAGGAAACGCACGCTTACCTGTTGATCAAATGCTCATGTTAGACCGTATCACGACGATCAACTCAGACGGCGGAGAATTCGGTAAGGGCGAGATTATCGCCGAGCTCGACATCAACCCAGACCTGTGGTTCTTCGATTGTCACTTTCCGAGCGACCCCGTTATGCCAGGCTGCCTTGGCCTTGACGCCATGTGGCAACTGGTTGGGTTCTACCTAGGCTGGCGAGGCAACCCTGGTCGTGGTCGCGCACTCGGCTCGGGTGAAGTTAAGTTTTTTGGCCAAGTGCTACCGACGGCAAAGAAAGTCACATACCGCATCACCATGAAGCGCGTTATCGAGCGAAAGCTCGTCATGGGCATTGCAGATGGCAGTCTATGGGTAGACGGCAAAGAAATTTACACAGCAAAAGACCTAAAGGTGGGTTTGTTCACCTCGACCGAGAGTTTCTAAATAATGACAAAAAGAGTAGTAGTGACCGGCCTAGGTATCGTTTCTTGCCTAGGCAATTCGGCGGAGTCCGTCACCCAATCTTTGTTTGACGGGCGCTCAGGCATCAAAACAGATCAGAGTCATATTGAGATGGGCTTACGCTCGCACCTATCAGGCCGACCCGATATCGATTTTTCTGACTTCATTGATCGCAAGCAGCTTCGTTTTATGGGTGACGCCGCGGCCTATGCCTACATCGCAATGCAACAGGCGGTGGCCGACTCTGGGCTAACAGAAGACCAGGTGTCTAATGTGCGAACCGGTATTATTGCGGGCTCGGGTGGCGCGTCTGCATCAAGTCAGACCGAGGCGGCCGATATTCTTCGCGACAAGGGCATACGGCGAGTCGGTCCGTACCGAGTCACCCAAACCATGGGAAGCACCGTATCGGCCTGTCTCGCGACCCCATTCAAAATAAAAGGAGTCAATTACTCCATTTCGTCCGCCTGCTCGACCAGTGCGCACTGCATCGGCAACGCTTTAGAGCAAATCCAGCTGGGCAAGCAGGACATCGTATTCGCAGGTGGCGGCGAGGAATTACACTGGACGATGAGCAGCCTGTTCGACGCCATGGGTGCGCTATCGACCAAGTACAATGATACGCCGGAGCGCGCATCCCGAGCTTATGATGCAGATCGAGATGGATTTGTGATCGCGGGCGGCGGTGGAATGCTGGTCGTTGAATCTCTTGACCACGCTCTGGCTCGAGGCGCCAAAATCTACGCCGAAATCGTGGGATACGGGGCGACTTCAGACGGATATGATATGGTTGCGCCCTCAGGCGAGGGTGCGATGCGCTGCATGCAGCAAGCCATGGCGACTGTCTCGGGCTCTATCGATTACATAAATGCACACGGCACAAGTACACCTGCAGGCGATATTCAGGAACTCAAAGCCGTCAAAGCCGCTTTCGCAGATACCCAAGTGCCGCTCGTAAACTCGACCAAATCATTGTCGGGTCACAGTCTTGGAGCAGCCGGTGTTCAAGAGGCGATCTATGCGCTGCTGATGCAGCAAAACAACTTTGTATCTGCCTCTGCAAATATCGAGAACTTGGATCCCGACGCAGATGGCGTGCCGGTTGTTCAAAAACGTATCGACAACATAGAGTTGAATCGAATCATGTCAAACAGTTTTGGCTTTGGCGGAACCAACGCGTCACTCGTATTTCAGAAATACACCGATTAAAAAAGTGCTTTTAAGGGGATCACCTCAATGGGGTCCCCTTCACTGATACTGGCCCCCACCGGGATTTTGATGAGCACATCGCTTTCAGAAGCCGCACGCAGAGCACCAGAACTTTGATTGCGAAGCACATGCGCGTATGTTTGTTGCTCCCTTGACGTAATCTGGCCGCGCAAAAACTCGGCGCGTAGCCCACCCGTAAAATCAAAGGCACTCCGCACCCAAAACGTAGGCAATTCAGCCGACTGAGCACCGCACAACCTGAACAACACAGGTCGAACCAGTATCGAAAAGGTCACCAAAACAGAACTGGGATTTCCGGGCAGCCCGAGAATAGGAACACCGCCAATGGATCCAAAAGCAAAGGGCTTTCCAGGCTTCAGCGCCAAGCGCCATAAATCGAGTGAACCCAGACGCTCAATAGCAGGCTTTATGTGATCTTCATCGCCAACAGAGACGCCGCCCGTGGTTATCACCACATCCGACTGTGCAACCGCTTCCAACAGCGCATCACAGGTCGATTCAAGGTCGTCTTTTACGTGCCAAACGCCAATCACCTCGGCACCGCACTGTGCTACCAAGGCCTCAAGCAAACTGCGATTGGAGTTGTAAATCCCACCTTGAGGCAATGGCTCCGTACCCGGTTCGTACAGCTCGTCTCCACTCTGCAAGAGGGCCACTTTAGGCCGTGTGTAGCAGTTAAGTCGATGGAAACCTTGCGAGGCCATCAAAGCCAGAGCCGGCGGTGTAAGAATTGATCCAGCATCGAATAAAAGAGATCCTGCAGGGACATCACTCCCTCTCAATCGAATATTATCACCCTGAATTAAATCAGCGGGGACCTTCACGAAGCCATCTTGCTCCTCGCAGTCCTCTTGCATGACTACGACATCAGCGCCTGGGGGCACCACCGCCCCTGTAAAGATTCGAGCCGCCGTCCCTTGGATTAAAGGCTCGGGCGATGCGCCGGCAGGGATACGCTGTGATATTTTGAGCGATTCCCCCGCATTGGAATGCGCTAAGGCGTAACCATCCATGGCGGAATTATCTGCGGGAGGCGTATTTATACGAGCATAATATGGCTCCGCTAGGACTCTGCCCAGAGATTCATATAAACCTTTAATTTCACGACCTGAAATCGGCGATACGACCTCCATCATCGCTTCGAGCGCGCACTCGATGGGCAGCAAACCGCTCATTTTCCAGATGGGTGCAAGACACCAACGAAATTACACGGTTTGTGCGACGCATCGAGTTGCTCAGCCAAAATACCTTCCCAAGCCGTCCGACAGGCTCCAGTTGATCCCGGCATACAAAAAATAACGGTCCGGTTCGCCATCCCACCGAGGGCGCGCGACTGTATCGTTGAACTCCCAATTTCTGCTAAAGATAAGGCTCGAAAGGTTTCACCGAAACCCTCAATGACTTTGTCAAAGAGCGGGGCAACCGCCTCTGGCGTCGAGTCTCGGCCTGAAAAGCCGGTTCCACCCGTCGTCAATACCGCATGAATGTCGGACCGAGCAATCCACTGCGACAACATAGCTCTTATTTGATAGATATCATCTATTACAATTTGTCGGTCAACCAACTCGTGCCCGGCCTGGCTCAGCTGCTCAGCAAGATAGTCACCCGAGGTATCGGTCGCAAAACTTCGAGTATCGGAGACGGTTAAGACCGCCACCCCCAGTCGAGACACCGGTTCTTGACGCATGATTACTTTCTCTTAAGTTGATGTTGAAAAAACGCCTTTACGGCAGGTGCCAACAGGGGGCGCCACGGGGCTTGATGAATACCAAAATGATCAAACAAACGCTGGCTCGAGAGCGTCCAATCACCTTGCGGCTGACTCCCATCAGAAGACCGCACCACGCCTCCGGAATCGAGATCCACAAATTGACTGGCAGCCGCATAAACCACTTCTCCAAACTCAAAATAAGACGCGCGCTCATTACTGCCGTAATGATACACGCCGCGGTTCAAAGAACCACAGGCGAGCTGATCCAGTATTCCACCTATGACTCGAGCGGCATCATCAGCTGAGATTGGGTTGAAAAATTGAACATCAGACATCGCGGTTTTTTCACCCCGGGAAAATCTGTGTAAGAGTTTCGACAACATCGTACCGCCGCCAGAGGAAAATACAGGGGCAAGCCGAAGTAATATGTACTCTGGCGCCATTTCGAAAAGTGCAGCCTCCGCCTCTCTTAACAACAGCCCTAGCGTAGCTCCGTTATCTGCAGAATCGTTTTCATCGTATGGAGCCCGCCCGCTTTGACCCGAGTACACCCAGGCGGAACTTTGGCACACATAAAAGATGTCGTTACGTTTACACGCCTTTCCGAACCAGCGCGTTCTAGCAATGTCCAATTCGTGTAGATGCTCGCGATTGTCCAGCGTTGCCTCAAGTCGCAAATCGACCAAACAGTCACCCGCTACACGTTTGACCCATTTTTTGGCCGATCGCTCGTTTTTAAACCGACTCTCGGAAAGTGACAGAGAAACACAGTCATGGCGTTGCTGTTGCTCAATCACGCGGGTTAAAGCCAAACCCAGAGGTGTATCACACCCCAGCAACATGATCTTCATACCAACATTCCTTAGCTAAAACACCTCTTCAGGTCTATTCTAGAATGGGATGTCATCATCAAAATCGGGAAAATCGGCTGGGGGTTGCGACGGCGAACTTGGAGCGCGTTGCGGTGCTTGTGGGCGTGAGGGAGCGCTGTATCCGGTATCGTCGGGTTGCGAGTAACCCCCACCCATGCCGCTATTCATGCCATCTCCGCGGCTATCGAGCATCTGCATCTCGGCAGCCACAATTTCGGTAGTGTAACGATCGGCTCCCGATTGATCTTGCCATTTGCGCGTGCGCAATGAGCCCTCAACGTATACCTTTGAACCCTTTTTAAGATACTCGCCTGCAATTTCCGCTAAGCGATTAAAAAACACAACACGGTGCCACTCGGTCCGCTCTTGCGGTTGCCCCGTTTGCTTGTCTTTCCATGTTTCGGAAGTCGCCAAACTGACATTGGTTACCGCGCCACCGGAGGGCATAAACCGCGTCTCGGGGTCGTTACCTAAGTTTCCCACCAAAATTACTTTATTGATCCCTCGTGTTGCCATACTAACTGCCTCAAATATCTGGTGGTGTGATAATAACAACTGGTTCCGTGAAAAGCACGATACAAAGGGGATCAAAACTCAGCGTGAGCGCTCGATTTCAAACAATTTCTCGCTGGTCACGAGCCAGGCGGCCCAAACAAGCAAAAGAAAAGCGAGCGCCAACAACAGTCCTTTCGGGCTCGTATAGCTCAAGCTTAAACCTCCAAGGCTACCGCCCAAAAAAGCACCCGCAAACTGAGATGTGGAAAAGCTCCCCATAGCGGCCCCGCGTCGATGCGGATTTACTCGTTTACTCAGCAAAGATGGTAATGTGGCTTCGAGGAAGTTAAAACCTACAAAGAAAAACCACAAACCTCCACCGATAAACAGGACACTATGCACTGAATCTGTCTGAAAAACGGCCAGTGAAACCAGCAAGCTAGCCAGTGCGGTCAGTAACGCGAACTTAGGTCTACCACCTTTTTCTGATAGACGCATAAGCACCCCAAGACCGACAAAAGAGAGAAGTAAAACCGCGCCATAGACCTTCCAATGCGCCTCTTTGGGCATACCGGCCTGATCGAGCAAGAGTAGAGGCACAATCAAAAAAGCTCCAGTAAGGACAAAGTGAAGTAAAAAAACCCCCGCGTTTAAGCGCCACAAATCGGCATTTCTGTACCAATTCGCTTCTCGATGCTGTTCATTGTCCGGCGCAATCTTGGGTGGCGAGGGCAATAAGAACACGACCAGTAAAATTCCGATTAGCGCAAAAGCAGCAGTCAAATTAAATACGCCTTGCAAGCCGAAAGCCGATGCGATCACGGGCCCCAAAACCAAGGCCACACCGAACGACAAACCGATCGAAATCCCAACCACAGCCATCGCCTTTGTACGCTGGTCGGGGCGAGTTGCGTCAGCCAAAAGCGCCATAATAACGCCGGCGATAGCACCACCACCCTGAAGTGCACGACCTACAACCAACTCAGTTACCGAAGAGGCCTGAGCCGCAAGAGCTGACCCAAGCGCGAAAATAATCAGCCCAAAGATAATAACGGGTTTACGCCCCACTCGATCCGACATCCAGCCCATGGGAATTTGCAAAATCGCCTGTGTAAGACCATACACGCCTAATGCAAGCCCAAGCATTGCCGGCGTGGCCCCCTCCAGCGCTTGACCGTAAACCACCAGAATGGGCAACACCATGAAAAGCCCGACCATTCGCGCGCTGTAAAGCAGCGCTAAAGTTGACACGGTGCGCCGCTCATTAGAATTAAAAGGAGAGTTGCTGATCAAGTGTGTTCTGCTGTCTACATCAAAACGCAATAATACCACGGTTTTATCGCAATCTGGTTTTGTCAGCAGACTTCGCTCTCACTATACTGTTCCATTGGTTTTTAGAGTGGTTAACAATGGATACGATTCACGTCCGCGGCGCACGCACGCACAATTTAAAGAACATCGATCTGGACATACCGCGCGACAAGCTTGTAGTAATTACGGGGCTTTCGGGATCTGGTAAGTCGTCGCTCGCGTTCGATACGCTTTACGCAGAGGGACAACGGCGCTACGTAGAATCACTCTCGACCTATGCGCGACAATTTCTGTCCATGATGGAAAAGCCGGATGTCGACCATATTGAAGGCCTATCGCCGGCGATTTCGATCGAGCAAAAATCAACTTCGCATAACCCCAGGTCAACTGTGGGGACTATCACAGAAATTTACGACTATTTGAGGTTGCTTTTCGCCCGTGTTGGTGAACCTCGCTGCCCCGATCACGATCTCCCGCTCGCCGCGCAAACCGTAAGCCAGATGGTCGATACCGTGCTGGCGCAACCTACGGATAGCCGTTGGATGCTCGTTGCACCCTTGGTGAAAGCTCGAAAAGGTGAGCACTTACATCTACTGGAAGGGCTAAGGAGCCAGGGCTTTGTTCGAGCACGTATTAACGGAATCGTAACCGACCTAGACGATACGCCCGCGCTGGACAAAAAGAAAAAGCACACCATAGAAGTTGTCGTGGATCGCTTCAAAGTTCGCAACGACTTGGCACAACGACTTGCAGAATCGTTCGAGACAGCGTTAGAGCTCACCGACGGGCTCGCCGGCATTGTATCAATGGACGACAACACCGAGATCGTGTTCTCTGCACGATTCGCCTGCCCCGAGTGCGGTCACAGCATCGACAGCTTAGAACCCAGGTTATTTTCCTTCAACAATCCCGCCGGCGCGTGCTCAGACTGTGACGGCTTGGGTGTAAAACAATACTTTGAAGCAGAGCGCGTCGTCTTACACCCAGAGGCCAGCCTCGCCGAGGGCGCCATACGCGGCTGGGATCGACGTAATGTCTATTATTTTCATATGCTTACCTCTCTCGCCAAGCATTATGGATTCTCCATCGATACACCCTACGAAGAACTGGCAGAAAAAATCAAAGAAATCATACTTTACGGATCGAAAGGTGAAGAAATCGCTTTTTCCTACGTGAACGATCGTGGTTCCGTTTTTAAAAACAGACATGCGTTCGAAGGCATCATTCCCAATCTGGAACGCCGCTACCGAGATACAGAGTCACAGTCGGTTCGAGACGATTTGGCCAAGTATATCGCCACGCAATCTTGCCCATCCTGTAAAGGCACCCGCTTGTGCAGAGATGCGCGACACGTCTTTGTTGAAGAGCGGACCTTGCCTGAAGTAACAGCGATGCCGGTCGGAGAAGCCGCGAGCTATTTCGCGGAACTGAGCCCAAGCGGCCGAAAAGGAGAGATTGCAAGCAAGATACTGAAAGAGATTCGAGCGCGCTATCAGTTTCTTGTGGACGTCGGACTCAACTATCTTTCACTCGATCGAAGTGCCGAAACGCTGTCAGGGGGCGAGGCGCAGCGAATTCGCCTAGCCTCTCAGATTGGTGCCGGTCTGGTTGGAGTAATGTATATCTTAGATGAGCCATCAATTGGGCTACACCAAAGAGACAACGAGCGACTTATTAACACCTTGAATAATCTTCGGGATCTCGGTAACACCGTATTGGTAGTCGAACATGACGAAGACGCGATACGCGCCGCTGACTACATTATTGACGTTGGCCCAGGCGCAGGGGTGCATGGTGGTGAGATTGTTGCTGCAGGCACCTACTCGAACATAATTAACTGCGAAAAATCGACCACAGGCGCTTACCTCTCCGGAAAGAAATTCATTGCCGTCCCCAGAGACCGCTATAAAGCTGATGCCGACCGCAGTATCACGATCGAGGGCGCCTCAGGAAACAACCTCAAGCAGGTGACTGTCAGCATCCCTGTGGGCCTGCTGACCTGCGTGACCGGCGTATCCGGTTCCGGAAAGTCGACACTCATAAATGGAACCTTATTCCCCTTAGCAGCGACTGAGCTCAATGGCGCGACCACACTCACGCCAGCACCATACAAATCGATCCAGGGGCTCGAGTTGATCGACAAGTGTATCGATATCGATCAAAGCCCGATTGGAAGAACACCGCGCTCAAACCCAGCTACGTATACAGGCATTTTTACGCCGGTGAGGGAGTTGTTCGCGGGTACGCAAGAATCACGCGCGCGCGGCTACAAACCGGGCCGGTTTAGTTTTAATGTCCGAGGCGGACGTTGCGAAGCGTGCCAAGGTGACGGCGTGACAAAAGTCGAAATGCATTTCCTACCAGACATTTATGTACCCTGCGACGAGTGTAAGGGCAAACGCTACAACCGTGAAACGCTCGACATTAAATACAAAGGTAAGAACATCTACGAAGTACTCGAGATGACCGTAGAGGACGCTCTGACGTTTTTCGAGGCCGTGCCGAACATTGCCAGAAAGTTACAGACTCTCATCGATGTGGGACTTTCGTATATTCGTCTCGGTCAAGCGGCAACGACGCTTTCCGGCGGCGAGGCCCAGCGAGTGAAACTTTCTCGAGAGCTATCAAAGCGCGATACCGGAAAAACACTCTATATTCTGGACGAGCCGACTACGGGCCTACACTTTGAAGACATTCGGCAACTTCTTGATGTGCTACACCGCCTTCGCCGACACGGCAATACCGTGGTAATTATTGAACACAATCTCGATGTCATTAAGACCGCAGATTGGATAGTCGATCTGGGCCCCGAGGGCGGCAGCGGTGGGGGCACCATAATCGCCGAAGGTACACCCGAGACGATCGCACAGTCGAAAGCGAGTCATACCGGCCAATTCCTAGCGCCGCTACTCGAAAAAGCTAAGAGTCTCGATCAAGTCGCATAGCCTACTGCACCGTGATGGGCGGGTTCTGGGTTCTGGGTTCTGGGTTCTGGGTTCTGGGTTCTGGGTTATGGGTTCTGGGTTCTGGGTTCTGGGTTCTGGGTTCTGGGCCAAGGTACCGTATCTTGCTGACAACGGCACGCGACTTTTCGTGTAGATCGGTCAGGCATCCAACTTAAGCTTAACTCACGGCCCCCAAGCTTTTAGGGTTAAACAACAGGTAAAAAAAAAGCCGCGTCGAGACGCGGCCTTCTTCAATAAACAATCGCTTACTCTTCGCCAGCGTCGTCCGTGTCGTCGATTTCCACGACGGGGCGATCAACCAACTCAACGTAGGCCATTGGTGCGTTATCACCAGCGCGGAAACCGCACTTGAGGATACGAAGGTAACCGCCTGGACGAGACTGGTAACGAGGACCGATCTCTGAGAACAGCTTACCGACTACTTCTTTGTCGCGCAGACGATTAAACGCTAGACGACGATTCGCGACGCTATCTTGCTTAGCCAATGTAATAATTGGCTCGGCGTAGCTACGAAGCTCTTTGGCCTTCGGTAGTGTCGTTTTGATAAGCTCGTGCTTAACAAGCGACGCGGTCATGTTGCGAAACATTGCTTTACGGTGCGAGCTGTTTCTATTTAACTGACGTCCACTGTGACGATGACGCATGACTGTATTCCTTTACTTCGAATGCCCTCTCGAGCAAATTAACTGTTAAATAGGGATTATAAACTTAAAACCCGATCATCATTTTTTAAGCTAGCAGGCGGCCAGTTGTCTAGGCGCATGCCCAAAGACAAGCCTCTTGACGCCAAAACATCTTTGATTTCCGTCAACGATTTCTTACCCAAGTTCGGGGTCTTCAATAGCTCAACCTCAGTGCGCTGAACCAAATCCCCGATGTAATAAATATTCTCTGCTTTCAAGCAGTTAGCAGAACGAACCGTTAGCTCAAGGTCATCGACTGGGCGAAGCAAGATCGGATCGACCTCGTCTTCCTCAACCACGGCCTCGGCCTCCCCTTCGCTTTCCAGATCAACAAACACCGCAAGCTGCTGCTGCAGGATCGTGGCAGCACGACGGATCGCCTCTTCAGGGTCAATCGTCCCGTTCGTCTCCAAATCCAAAACCAACTTGTCTAGATCCGTACGCTGTTCAACACGCGCTGACTCAACGACATAGGCAACACGACGGATGGGCGAAAAGGTGGCATCTAGCTGAAGCCGGCCAATCGCTCGTGTCTCATCTTCATCGCTACCACGCGAATCAGCTGGAGAGTAACCACGACCGCGCGAAATAACGAGCTTGATGTGTATTCCGGATCCACCCGTAACGTTGCAGATAAGGTGGTCTGGATTACAGATCTCAACGTCGTGATCGACACTGATATCGCCCGCCGTTACTGGACCCGGCTCCTTTTTGGACAAGGTAAGTTCGGCCTCATCCTTACCATTCAATACAACAGCAACGTCCTTAAGATTCAAAAGAATCTCAATTACATCTTCTTGAACACCTTCGATCGTGCTGTATTCGTGAAGCACACCGTCTATCTGAACTTCAGTAATTGCACAACCAGGCATTGAAGACAGAAGGATACGACGAAGGGCGTTGCCCAAAGTATGACCAAAACCACGCTCGAGCGGCTCAAGCGTGACCAAGGCGCGAGTAGCACTTTTTTCGTCCACGGTAATGACTCGTGGAGTCAGAAATTCATTCACTGCACTTTGCATGTTGGCACCTGTCAGTCTAATTTATCTGGATGTGTTACTTAGAGTAGAGCTCAACAATCAAGTTTTCATTGATTTCTGAGGACAACTCGCCGCGCTCAGGCGCTGCCTTAAACACACCTTCCATCTTATCGGTATTCACGTCGATCCACTCAATATCACCACGCTGAGCAGCGAGAGTCATAGCTGACTGAATACGCAATTGCTTTTTCGCCTTCTCGCGAACCGCAACGACATCCCCTGCCTGCACTTGATAGGACGCAACATTCACGACACTGCCATTTACCAACACGCCCTTATGCGAAACGAGCTGACGCGCTTCGGCACGCGTTGATGCAAAGCCCATACGATAAACGACGTTATCCAGGCGGCTCTCCAACAGTTGCAACAAGTTCTCGCCGGTTGCACCCTTGCGACGAGCGGCTTCCTTGTAATAACCACGGAACTGCTTCTCTAAGATGCCGTAAATCCGACGCACTTTTTGCTTCTCACGCAGCTGAACACCGTAATCCGACAGGCGACCACGGCGAGCACCATGAACACCAGGCGCAGTTTCGAGCTTACATTTGCTGTCCAGCGCTCTCGCACCGCTCTTCAAAAACAGATCTGTTCCTTCGCGGCGAGCAAGCTTACATTTTGGTCCAATATAACGAGCCATACTAATTCCTTCCTATACTCTTACACGCGACGCTTTTTGGGCGGACGACAACCGTTGTGCGGAATCGGTGTCACATCGGTGATGTTGGTGATTTTGTACCCGCAACCGTTAAGTGCGCGAACGGCTGACTCACGACCCGGACCAGGACCTTTGACCTGCACGTCTAGGTTCTTTAACCCGTATTCTTTCGCTGCCTCACCCGCCCGCTCTGCTGCAACCTGAGCAGCAAAAGGCGTGCTCTTACGCGAACCACGGAAACCAGACCCACCCGCTGTTGCCCAGCTAAGTGCGTTGCCTTGACGGTCGGTTATCGTTACGATGGTATTGTTAAATGAAGCGTGGATGTGTGCCACGCCATCAACAACCGTTTTGGTAATCTTACGGCGCTGTGTCTTCGCGCTTGGCTTCGCCATAGTAAAATCCTACTTTTAATATCAACACTACACTGCGGTGTAGCTACACTAAATTGGGCGTAGTACGCCCACCCACTTATTTGCGAATTGGCTTACGCGGACCCTTGCGAGTACGAGCGTTAGTCTTGGTTCGCTGGCCGCGTAAAGGCAAACCTTTACGATGGCGCAGACCACGGTTACAACCGAGATCCATAAGACGTTTGATGTTCATAGACACCTCTCGACGAAGGTCACCCTCGACCATCATCTCGCCTACTTTGCCGCGTAGCTCATCCATCTGACCTTCAGACAGATCACCAATTTTGGCGTCTTCAGCAATATTCGTTGCTGCACACAGCTCTTTGGCTCTCGTCTTACCGACACCATAGATGTAGGTAAGTGAAATAACAGCGTGCTTGTTATCGGGTATGTTGACGCCGGCGATACGTGCCATCCATCTTTCTCCAAATTACTTAATTACATCGCGACCCGTCGTCGCACCCAAGAGCATGACTCTAAAAAAAGGTGCGGCAGTTTATCGGCTTCGCTCTCAAAAATCAACTTCGACTTGTTAGCCCTGACGCTGCTTGTGGCGCGGATCAGATGAACAAATCACTCGAACCACACCCGCGCGGCGAACCACTTTACAGTTGCGGCATATTTTCTTAACTGATGCTCTTACTTTCATCACTTCTCTCCGTAACAACGCGTCTTAGCGAGGCTTACCCGCCGACCCGTAATTCTTTAAATTCGCTTTCTTCATGGCCGAGTCGTACTGTTGCGACATCATATGACTTTGGACTTGTGCCATGAAATCCATGACCACAACAACGACGATCAGAAGCGAGGTACCGCCAAGGTAGAATGGCACGTTCCAAGTCACCACCAAAAATTGCGGTAACAGGCAGACAAGTGCAATGTACGCAGAGCCGAAAACCGTCAAGCGCGTAAGCACACCGTCAATAAAATTGGCCGTCTGCTGACCAGGGCGAATACCGGGAACAAATGCGCCAGAACGCTTTAGGTTGTCCGAAACTTCCACCGGGTTGAACATCAAGGCTGTGTAGAAGAAACAGAAAAACACAATGAACACAGTGAACAAAATGATGTTCAATGGCTGCCCGGGACCGATCGCCACCGCCAAGTCTTGCAGCCAGTCAGATGAATTGCCCGAGCCGAACCACTGCGCGATTGACGCCGGAAACAGCAGGATGCTACTCGCAAAAATAGCCGGGATAACACCGGCCATGTTGACCTTTAGGGGCAAATGCGAGCTCTGCGCTTGGTACATGCGGTTGCCGCGCTGCTGCTTGGCGTAATTAACCGTAATCCGACGCTGACCACGCTCGATAAAGATAATCAGGTAAATTACGACAATCGCCAAGGTTAGGATACCAAGAAGAACGAGTATGTTGAGTTCCCCCTGACGCGCCTGCTCGAGCGACTGACCGATTGCCGACGGTAAGCCCGCGACAATACCTGCAAAAATCAAAAGCGATATCCCATTACCAACACCGCGCTCAGTCATTTGCTCACCGAGCCACATCATAAACACGGCGCCAGTAACAAGCGACGTAACCGCGATGATATAAAACACCGCCGATGCACTGTATGCCATGCCTTGGTTCGCCATGCCTACCGTCATGCCGGTCGCTTGGATGACCGCCAGTACCACCGTCAAATATCGCGTGTACTGACTTATCTTGCGTCGGCCGGACTCGCCTTCTTTCTTAAGCTGTTCAAGCGAAGGCGTCACCGCAGACATGAGCTGCATGATAATCGACGCCGAAATGTAAGGCATGATGCCAAGAGCCAATATGCTCATACGTTCAAGTGCACCACCCGAAAACATATTAGCCAACCCCAAGATAGTGCCTTGGTTCTGGTTAAACAAAGCCTGCAGCTGGGCCGGATCAATACCAGGGACCGGAATATGTGTACCAATCCGGTAAATGATCAACGCAACCAAAACGAACTTAAGGCGAGCAAAAAGCTCGCCCAAGCCGGCTGTATTAAACTGCTGACCGGACGCCATTTAGTCCTCGACCTTACCGCCCGCCTGCTCGATCGCAGCGCGCGCTCCTTTAGAGACACCCAAGCCCTTCACAGTAACTGCTCGGTCGATTCCACCTGCCAAGAAAACCCGAGCGCGCAGCATGTCGTTACGCACCAGGTCCGCCGCTTTAAGCGCGTCAAGATCGATAACATCCGCCTCAATGCGCCCAAGATCACTTAAACGTACTTCGGCGGTTTTCATGCCCACACGCGACTTGAAGCCGTATTTTGGCAAGCGCTTCTGCAAGGGCATCTGACCACCTTCGAAACCCGGACGAACACGGCCACCGGAGCGTGCCTTCTGGCCTTTGTGACCACGACCAGCTGTCTTGCCTAAGCCGCTGCCGATACCGCGACCAACGCGTTTTGCGCTCGATCGAGAACCTTCGCCTGGGCTCAGGGTATTTAGACGCATTACGTCAGACATATTAAGACTCCTCAACCTTGACCATGTAGGACACTTTATTAATCATGCCACGAGTCGAGGGGGTATCCTCTACTTCAACTGTGTGACCGATACGGCGCAAACCCAGACCGCTAAGACAAGCCTGATGAGAACGCTGACGACCGTGACGGCTTTTCGTTTGTGTAACTTTTACTGTCGATTTAGCCATGGCTACGCGACCACCTTTTCCAATGCTTAATTCAGGATCTCTTCGACCGATTTACCGCGCTTTGCAGCCACGTCTTCGGGAGAGGCCATATCACGCAGACCGTTAAAAGTCGCGCGAACCACGTTCACAGGGTTCGTAGAGCCGTAGCACTTTGCAAGAACGTTCTCTACACCCGCGATTTCCAATACCGCGCGCATCGCGCCACCAGCGATGACACCCGTACCCTCAGATGCCGGCTGCATATACACCTTTGACGCACCATGACGAGCTTTAATCGGGTACTGAATCGTGCCGCCATCGAGTTCTACGCTGATCATATTCCGTCTAGCGGCTTCCATCGCCTTTTGAATCGCTATTGGAACCTCACGCGCTTTACCACGGCCAAAACCCACTCGGCCATTACCATCGCCCACTACGGTTAGCGCTGTGAAGCTAAAGATACGACCACCTTTAACCACTTTCGCCACACGGTTAACCTGTACCAGCTTTTCCTGCAGATCACCTTCGGTTTGCTTTCTCTGATCACTCATGATTGTGTCCGCCCTTAGAATTCCAATCCATTTTCGCGCGCTGCGTCAGCCAAGGACTTAACGCGCCCATGGTAACGAAAGCCACTGCGATCGAACGCAACCTGGGTCACACCCGCTTCTTTAGCTCGCTCTGCGATCAGCTTGCCAACTGCCGCCGCCGCCGCCTGATTCCCTGTAGCGCCTTCGCGTAAAGACTGGTCCAAGGTGCTAGCCGCAGCTAACACTTTGTCCCCTGCACTGTTGAGCACTTGAGCGTATATATGACGAGGCGTGCGATGCACCGTCAACCTGACCGCTTCGGCGGCCTTCATGCGGGCGCGCGATTTACGAGCGCGACGCAAGCGAGATACTGTCTTCTCATTCATTTGCGCTTACCTACTTCTTCTTAGCGTCTTTACGACGAACATATTCATCAGCATAACGAATACCCTTGCCCTTATAGGGCTCCGGTGGACGAAACGCCCGAATCTCTGCTGCAGCTTGACCAACGGCCTGCTTGCAGATTCCCTTAACAACGACCTCTGTTTGCGTTGGGGTTTCCGCACTGACACCCTCTGGCAACTCATAGTTAACCGGGTGTGACAAACCGAGCGTTAGGTTAAGCACTTTACCCTCTGCCTTGGCACGATAACCAACACCATTTAGGATCAGCTTTTTCTCCCAACCTGTGCTCACGCCCACTACCATGTTATTGACCAACATGCGGGTCGTACCTGCCATTGCCTTCTGTGCATCACTCACGTAACTGACACTCAGCTCGCTACCTTCCTTCTCAACGGTCACACCCTCAGTCAGTGCAAGTGACAAGGCGCCTTTTCCGCCCTTCACATTCACTTCGGTGCCGCTCAAGGTTACCTCAACGCCCGCTGGGACGGTGACCGGATATTTTGCGACTCTAGACATAGATCCAACTCTTCGCTATCAAATTAAAAAACGGTGCAGAGGACTTCGC
>Ga0255756_1003289_pt1 | contig 16371 bp, 16 predicted proteins | sample 011ome_20_FD_179956 | JGI IMG/M metagenome (GOLD analysis project Ga0255756, IMG submission 179956) | Coastal salt marsh microbial communities from the Groves Creek Marsh, Skidaway Island, Georgia - 011509CT metaG (version 2) | ecosystem: Environmental > Aquatic > Marine > Intertidal zone > Salt...
GTCGTCGTCGTCGTCGTCACAGCGCGGTCGACGACGACGACGACGATGACGACGACGACGACGATGTCGATGTCGATGACGTCACCGTCGGTGCATGCGGTGCATGCGGCGCGCGTGCGGCGACGACGCGGGTGCGCGCGGCGCGCGGCGCGCCAGGGTGATGCGGACGATTATTCCACCACCACGCGCGGTGCTGGACCGTGGCGCGGACGATCGTCGTCGTCGTCGTGCGTGATGTCGCGGTCGATGCGCACGGTGGGGGTGGTGCGTGCGTCGTCGGTGTCGGGGGCGTTCGCGGGAGGGGGCGCGGGGCGTCGGTTCGCGACGACGACGACGACGCGCGGGCGGTTGGGGACGCGAACGCGGCGTCGCGCGGTGGGTGAGCCGAGCGCGACGGATGATGAGACGTCGGAGAATGGGGTGTCGGAGAGTGGGGTGTCGTCGTCCTCCTCCTCGTCGTCGTCGCCGCCGGGTGAGTGGTTGAATGGATCGGTGTTTGAAGAGGAGAAGATGAAGACGTCGGCGGGCGGGGGGTCAGAGGCGCGCGACGGCGGCGAGCGGGCGATGATGATGAATGGAGGCGCGAATGGTGACGGTGATGCGGCGACTGTGGCGCCGTCGAGTGCGATGCGCGTGCGTGATGGTACGTCTAGGCACGACCGCTCGCTGTCGAAACCGTATGCGGTGTTTAGAATTGACGCCGCGGGGCAGCGCTTGCCGTACAAGCAAATTATGACGCGACGTCAATTGTTGCGCGACACGGATTTGTCGCCTCGTGATTTGCGTCGCATCGATCCATCGCTCGGGCAGGCGAATAACACTCCGGCGGTGATTGTTCGTGAGGATTCGGTGTTGGTGAATCTCGGTGTGCGGGTGATTATTCGCGCCGATCACGCGTTGTTGCTCGAACCGGATACGATGATGTCGGTGAATTTTCTCGAATCGTGGACGCAGCGCATGTCCACGGCGGAGAAGAACCACGAAGTGGAGTCTTTGCCGTTTGAACTCGTCATGGTAGAAGCGTCGTTGCAAGAGACGTGCGCGCAGTTGGCGAATCGACTGGAACATTGCACTAGACGCTATCGCGCGTTGGAGCGTAAATTACAAACGGGAATCGAAAAGACGACGTTTGACGAGTTGCGCTTTATGAAGCAAGCGCTCGTGCAGCTCGAATCGCGCTCTGCGGCGATTCGCGACGAGATATTAGAAACACTTGACGATGAAGACGACGTCGAGCGCATGACGTTGTCGTCCAAGGCTACAGAGGCGGAGGACAAGGAGGAGGAGGAGGAGGAAGTTGAAAACTTGCTCGAGTACTACTTGCAACAATGCGAGGCGGTGCACAGCGCGACGGAGGCGTTGCTTGAAAACACGAGAGATCTTGACGAGTCCATCTCTGTGACGTTGTCCGCTCGTCGTCTCGAAGTGAGCAAGATTGAATTAATGCTGTCCATCGCATCGTTCGCCGCCGCCGTGGGCGCCGTCGTCACGGGTATCTTTGGTATGAACTTGACGTCCACGCTTGAGTCGAGCGTCGTGGCGTTCTACCTCACCACTGGCTTACTCGTCACCGCGTGCGTGGGCATGTCCGCCTGGCTCTACCGTTTATGCCGCAGCCGATCCATTCTGTAATTAATTATCTCCTTCGTTGTGCCTTCTTCTTCTTCTTCGATGCGAGCAAAAGAGACGTCGAGCGGCGCCTCTCGCGGCCGCGAAACGAGTGACGACGACGACTGTTCCGATCGCGACAACACGCATGCAAACAACAAAAACAATAAACTACATGTAATCCACTACAACATCTACGACATCGACGACGCACCACGCGAGCTCGCCCACGCGCGCGCCGCCCGCGCCGCCGCCCCATCCCCCATCGCCACCTCTTCCTCCGTGATATCATACGGTCTCGGCCACTTCATGATTGGCCCAGGCCATACCACGCGCACGACGACGTCGATATCGTCTTCCGTGGCCCCGATGTGCGCCAACGCTTCGCGCACCGACCGCGGTCGGCGCCGCGGGGTGGTCCCGTCCGCGCCATCGTCATCTTCGCCTCGACGCGCTCCGCACCCGTGCGTGGACGACGACGACGCCATGGACGCCGACGCAGTGCGCGCGCGCGCGCCGCACATCGCTCGCGCGTTCGCCATCGCGCGTCGCGCCGCGCGCATCGCCATCGCGCCGAGGTGACGCGCGAACGAATGCGGTTGGATGGCAGAGTCAACGCGCCATTTCTCGACGACGACGACGACGACGACGACGCGACGATGGGGCTGCTTCCGCGTAGCGCCGAGTCCATCGCGCGCGCGAACTCGATCATTAACGAACGCAACGCCAAGCGCGATGGGTCAATGCTCGTCAACGCGCGCGGGACGCCGGTGAATTCGTTTGGTCGTCGGTTGGAATTCTCTCCGGGAGGCATCGCGATGGTGACGAACGGTGGTGATGTCGTCGGTGCGTTCGACAGCAGGCACGGGAAGAACCCGTCGCGTATAAAGTGGCCGGATCTCGCGAGTGAGAGCGAGACCGGGTCGAGGGAGGAGAGCGAGAAGGATTTGAGTGGGTATCGAGAGACGACGACGACGATGACGAATGGGCGCGCAACGCCGACGAAGAAAACGGCGACGGTAACCGGTCAGGATGGGCGCTCATCGGCGACGAAACAGAAGAGAAAAGTAAAACGTTTCAAGAAGCCGCTGGAGACGACGATTGAATACGTACCGACGAGTTCGGATGACGACATCGCCGCGCCGAGCGCGTTTGAACGGTTACCGAGTCGAGGCGCGGGACAAGCCATATCCGTGTACGATGATGACGACGACGAATCGAGCAGCGAGGAAAATAAAGGGCACACAAAGGTTGTCGTCGTGAGCAAGATGCAACCTAAGAAGTCAGCCTTGAAGGCGAAAGGTACGGTAAAAGTCCGCGGCGCCACTGGAAGCGCGCGACAGCGTTCGTTAAACAAGCATGACGAATTCACGCAACCACCGCAGGAGGAAGGATGCGCGATGTGTTGCGTGATTTCATAAGAAACGCAGCGCTTTGTCAGTCGCACGTTGCCGTCAATTGTGTATTGTATTATTTGCCCCGCGAGCATTTGTATTAGTAAACGAAGCACGAAACACCTCACAGTTCGACGCGTGCAGCGCGCAACCATGGCATCAACGTGTGCGCGAACAGCGATCGCATCGCCCTCAGTTACGTCATATGCGCATCGTCGTCCTCACTCGCGCGCTTCCCGAGGACATCACGTAACGTCAGTGAAAGCGACGTCAGACGACTCGACGCGCTTTGGCATTCTCAACGGTAGCTGTGCGACGTACGCTCGAGGCGGCGATACGACAACCACGGTATACAAGGACGGCGTGCTTGATGCCGCGGCGATCACTTTATTTAATGCCAAGCTCGCGAGTGTGGTTGGGAAGGATGCGGCGAAGAGCGCGACGCGAGGCGCGAAGACGCCGTTTGACGCGCTCGTCTCGCTCGCTGACGCTTTAAGCGTCGGCCGTACCGTAGACGAGCAGCGCGATGCGGTGACGAGAGCATTATTGAGTCTGATTCCATCGCCTGTACGATTCGCGTTTAAGAAGCTGATCAAGCCGGCGAATTGGGTGGATGAAATGAACGCGACGGTGACGCGAGAGGCGTTCGCGTGGTTGGTCGGTCCGTGCGAAATCGTTCCGCGTGAAAGCGACGGCGTCATGGCGAGCGTTAAGTTACAAAAGTGTAGATATTTAGAACAGTGTGGGTGCACGGCCTCGTGTACGAACTTTTGCAAGATTCCCACGCAAAGGTTTTTTAAAGAAGCGTTTGGCGTCGACGCGCGGTTGGATCCAAATCACGAAGACGGTTCGTGCATGATGACTTTCGGCGTTGCTCCAGCGGTGAACGATCCCGCGTTCGATGCGCCGTGTTACGCCACGTGTGCAAAAGGTAAATGCGACGGTGGCGCGCCGTGTCATCGCCTCGGAGAGCCACCGAAAGGATTGTAACACGAAGCTAGCGCTCCTCACGTTTTTGCGTCGAGGGAATGTTACGTTGTAATCGACGGATGTATGATTGATTATCGCAACAACAGGGAAATGAATTAATGAATGTAAAAGAATGCACGCGGACATCTAACTACCACGGGATTTGCAAGCCGTCCTCGCAGTTGATGAACAAGCCGTTGTATTCCGGCGCCATCAAACCGATTTCGTGCATCACGCGCTTAGCGCCGACGGCGGGATCGACAGCACCTTCAACTTCCCAAATTTGGGCATACTTGGCAGTCATGTCGGTCTTATTAAACCCAGGGTGGAGCACTTGCACCATGATACCTTCGTGCTTGAGCTCTTGCGCTAACAACTTGGAACCCATGTTTGCCGCGCTCTTACTCATGTGGTGCCCATAGTCGCCGCCGCTCGGATTTTGCACCTCGCGCCACGTCACTGACCCACCTTGCGATGTAATCATCGCGATTTTGCCACCGGGGGTTTTAATTTTCCCCGCGTTATGCAACGCCGCGGACACTCGCAACGGACCAACGGCGCAAATGTCAATCATCTTCATTTGCTCTTCAAAATTCATCGAATCAATCTTCTCCACGGGTTCATAAAAGTACCCCGCGTTGTTGATCACGATATCCAACGGTTCGCTGACTTGTGCCGCCATATCTTGACAACTCTTCGTATCCGTCACGTCAACGTTCAAAATGATTTGTTTCGGATTCAACGCCTCGAGCTCCGCGCTCGACTTGCGACACGTGGCGACGATATCCGCCCCGTTCGCCGCCAGCTCCTTGCACAGCGCGAGCCCAATCCCTCGATTGGCCCCGGTCACGAGCACGCGTTGGCCCTTTAAGAACGACCCATCGTACACGCTGTCAATGTCCATCACGCGAGCGACGTTGTCGCTTTTCGCCTTGGCGAACCGCTTGACTTGGTCCGCGAGCGTGTACCCCGCAGGCGGGGTGTCGCTCGTAAACGACGACGACATCGACACCGGTCGCGCTCGGGTGCGCACCGGGTGCGCGCGAGTCGTACTGCGCGTGAACGGCGATCGACGCGTCACCACAGCGCTCGCGACGCGGGTGGACGTGGCACAAAACATTCGCACGAGGCGCGGAGTGACGTCGAGCACTCAAACGCGATGCGAATGATGACTGTCAGTAATCCGTCAGTAGAACCCCCGCAGTGCGCGACGCGTGTGGCGTGCGTGGTGAACGCTCGCGCGAGATGTTACGGTCGATACGTAGGTTTGATGCGTACGCGTCGGTGGCGCCGCACTTGACGACGAAGACGCGCACGGGGGCGTACATTTCTCTGATTGGCATCGCCTGCGTCGCGTGCATGGCGTTATTTGAGTGCGTGGATTTCCTCACGCCGACGATGACGAAGACGATGAGCGTGGATACCGTGCCGTGGAGTGAGTTATTATCGATTGAGATCGATGTGACGTTTCCCGAGGTGCCGTGTCAGATATTATACGTGGATATGTACGACGCGAGCGGGAAGCACGAAGTCGACGTGCGCGGGCGGTTGGTGAAGACGCGGTTGAATCACAACGGCAAGGTGATTGATGATTACGAATCTGCGGGTGGCGTGGATCTAGGAGGTATAGTGTTGTTCCAACGTCGGCCCGAGCACGGGAGCGAGGTGCGTCGAGCGAAGATGGCGAAAGAAGGGTGTCGGATACACGGTGAGGTGTTGGCGCAACGCGTGGCGGGGAGCATTCGGATATCCACGGGCGCTGAGGGCTTCGGTTTCATGCAAGAGCTATTCGGTAACGCGTGGGAGGTGAACATGGGGCATGAAATCAAGCGTTTGGCATTCGGCAAAGGGTTTCCTGGAGCGGTGAATCCTTTAGACGGCGTCAAGCGCTCAGAAACGCCGAGTGGGATTTTCAAGTATTTTATGAAGGTGGTGCCGACGACGTATACAGATTTACGCGCATTATTTGGATTCATTCCATGGAAAACAGTCTTGAAAACGAATCAATATAGCGTCACCGAGCATTTCACGCCAAGCAAGGATTGGTTACACGTGCCAGAGGTGTTTTTCACGTTTGATTTGTCAGCGATTACGGTTAACATCGCCGTCGAGGCAAAGAGCCTGGTATACTTTCTTACGAAGACCATATCTACGCTCGGAGGGGTGTTCGCAATGACACGCATGGTGGATAGATACGTTGATGTCGCGCTACGCGTGGGGTCGAGGCACACAGTAGACAAATAGGCATCCTATAATACAATACTAGTCGCGCAACAAGACGCGTTCGGCGAATCGCTGATTGGCGACGTTAGTAGCCTCAACTTTGAAACCAATAACGCCTCCATGAGCGCATGAAAACAATGGTCGGAATGCCATCCCTGAACTTGCGTCAAACGTCGCTTCGGTGGATTCTTGGCCGCAGCACACACCTTGTTGCGTCGACTCTGGCACGACAACGAAATTTGTGGCGCCACCAAACTCATCTAAATAACTCGACTTGAGCGTAACTCGTTCAATCTTTGCGTCATTTGCAGAAGACAGTGTTCCAAGTGGTTTGCGTCCGCACGTGGCGCATAATCGTTCGATCACAGGCGAGGCGACGACTTGTTCGGTCTCAAGAACGCCGTTGCTTTCAGTCTTTGTGTGCATTTGCGACGAAGCTTCCGCTTTCTGTGTTGTTTCAACCATGTTGAACCATTCGTCAGTGTCGTCTTCATCATCCCATTCAATACTATCGAGAATTTGATTCACATTTTCTTCAATGTTTGCCGCTTCCTCTTTCTCTGGGGAGACAGATTTCTGAGGCGGAGGTGGCATCTCCAACGCGTCCCAGTCCAATTCGTCATCAAACTCATCGAAAACCGGCTCCTGATATGATTCATGACGAGCGTTCGACGTCGTTGTCTTTGCGACCGACTCTGTTCGAGCAAATGATTCCAATTGTTTCTCCCCTTTCGAAATTTGCGCGACGTAATCGATATCACTATTTTCAGAAATATTTTTGCTCACAGCTTTTGCAAAGAACGCGGTAATTGGCGTGTTGCGTTTCGCCTTGTTTGGCGAATTCACAGAGCCAATGGAACGCCGCTTACGTCGCGAACTACCTTCTTCTTGCGCATTTTTTGCTGCTGGTTCGAAATCTTTAGGTGGATTCTCTGCGTGTCCATTGAAAAACGTGCTCAAACTCTCCAACTGTTGCTCAAAACCGACGTTTGGGTGTCGCATGGCACCCTGCAACCACTTCGGTAACGAATGCGTGGCGTTTTGACCAAATCGCTCGTCGACGAGCATGATAGCGCCGTGGTCGTATCGATGACGCAAACAACGCCCAACAGCTTGGTTCAATGCGCGAAACGCTTGCTGGTCGTACCACTTTTGCCCAGACAATAATCCCCGATAACGGCCCAAGTCGTTGTATGAACGTTTCGCCTGCACCAAAGGATCTTTGTAATTTGGATACGGAATCCCGACGCAAATTACCGCGCGTGCGTTGGCATCGGCGAAATCAATACCTTCACTAATTTTACCGCGACACACGGCGAGAAGAATTGCACCACGACCACCGCGTGCGTTCAATGGCGCCGGCGCATATGGATGCGGCGCCGCCTTGACGCTGTCGCTCACGCGCTTGTAATACTTGTCCAGCACCTGATCGAGCGTGTCCACTTTTTTCGAATTACCATACTTGCTTGGTTTACTTGGTGGCTCTTGGAACACTTTTTTCCCACTCGCGCTTTCGATGGCGTTCAGTGCGCCAGAATCGCGCCATCGGTGCACGATGGCTTCCATGAGCGAAAACGACGGGAAAAACATCAGCATACCATGAGGAACAACCTTAGCCCACTCTTTCAAGCTCGCGCCCAGCTCATCCTGAAACGCCCAATCACTGCGAGATTTGAAACCAGCATTTAACACGCGCTTGCTTGGCCCTGAAGCGACGATAGATCCCCACACTTGCGTGTTCATGTCCACACAATGTTGCGCCTCCATGCGAATGGGAAAGTCAACGCCGAGTTCGCTCGCAAACGAATTCAAAGGTGCTAGCGTACCAGAAGTAAGAATAATCGAACGTGCGCCTTTTTCACCTACGAGCTCACGAAATGCCAAAGCAGGATTGAGACAGCGAAATTGAATCTTGACCAACTCATCCATAGGCAAGCGCGCCAACGACGAGCGCTGCGCTTGCGTCGACAACGCCTTTTCAGTGTCGCTCAAAGTCTTTTCAATCACAACGCGATAGTCACGCGCCGTCGTCGCGCCATTCGAAAGCAAAAATTTAAGAGGATTTAAGACTTTTTCGCATGTGTTCAGCGCCGCACCACTCATGCGTTCCTTTTGATCTTTCAATTCTTGGTTATACTTGCTCGCCGCGCTCAGCGCGCGCATCACATCGCCCACGCTCTCTTGCGTCAGTCCAGCACTTTCAAGCGGTGACAACGATTGTTCGCCGCTCAAAGTAGCACCCCATGTTTCAAACAATTGTTCATGCTGTTTCAAGGCATATTCTTTACCATCCGCATCACACACACGCAAGAACCATGAATACAAGCCGTGCATGGCTGCGTACAACGTCTCGAAATCTTCTCGATGCGCCGTCGCGCGATCACGCATGATCTCCAAACTAATCACCGCCTCGGCGATGTCATCAAACATCACTTCCTCGCTCGCAGCATCGCGACTCGTGTCTTCAATGTTATGCCCTTCGTCGAAAATAATGATCGATCCTTCGATATCGATATCCATCGCCGCGCGCGTGCGCGGATCGAGTAAATAGTTGTACGGCGTAAACACCAACTCTGCATCTTCAGCCATAATTTTACTCGCAAAATACGGACAACCTTTCAAGCGCTTACCCATTTTTACTAAATCTTCGATATCCATCGGATCGATAGACGTCTTCGCGTGCGTCGCGAGCTTACTCGCCGCCGCGCCCGCGCAATAGCACCCGCGCCCTGTTTGCGAGTCATCCATCAACTTTCGACATTCCTCATTTACATTCCCCGCGCGCTTCACCTTGGCGTTGACGCAATAGTTATCCCGCGATGCAAGCACGACCATTTGTGGACGATAAGACGTTCGAGCCAACTCACGAACAACTTGTTCAATCTGTGAATGCGTTCGCGTGGCGTAATAAATTCGCGGCGCCCGCGTGCCTCGTTTTCCACCTCTGCTCTTGGCTTTGTCCTCCTCAACGACCACGTCACCACGAGCACCATCGTCCACATCGCCTGCATCACGCGCATCACCCACAGCAGCACTACTACTCCCGTGACGACGACGAGCATCATCGCCCTCGCCCTCGCCCTCGCCCTCGCCCTCGTACGCCCACTCCGCAAACGCGAGCGTCGAGCACAACAGCGCGAGAGATTTCCCACTCCCAGTCGGCGACTCAATCAGCGCCGACCGTCCTCGCTTACACGCGCGTATCACATGCATCATCACTTGTTTCTGCGACGCGTACGGCGTGCCGATCGGGAATCGCACCTTGACGCCGCATATAAAGTTCACCCACGCATCGTCCGCCGTCGATGCATCATCGGCATCCAATCGCCGTGGCGTTGACGTCGATGGCGTCGTCGTCGTCGATGGCGTGCCTCGCGCGCGCGCGTGGACGTTCGCGTCGTCGTCGTCGTCGTCGTCGTCACCCATCGCGACTGTGCGGTGACGGCGACGATGACGCGCGGCGTGGAGTGGCGACGCATCACGCACACGCACGACGACGACGACGACGAGGGGAAACAACACACCATACGCAAAGGGTGCCTGGTTTTAGACGTACGCGTACGATGTACGATGTACTGTAGATGTATATGTTACACGGATTGCACTTGGGAGCGCGACGACACGGGGGACACGATGGATGATGGTGCGGACGCACGCACGGCGGGTTCGGTGCTCGCCACGGAGATTGGGGCGTCGATTTCTTGGATGGCGATGCCGACGTCGCGCTCAATCGTGGCGCACAACGGCGTGAGGGGGAGCGTGGCGAAGGGCTCTTCGATTTGAATGCCGATTTCGTCAATACCGAGCACGAGGTAGGTTAAGATGAACATCGTGGGCACGGCGTACCAGGACATCGTGGGTACGATGACGAATGGTAAGGTGATGAGCCAAATCACGAGCGACCGCGCGGTGTGGCGAGAAAACGAGAGCGGAATGGGCGTGGCGACGATGCGTTCGCACGTGCCGCCACTCAGACCCATGCCACTCACGGCTTCTTCGATATTCCAATGAATCTGCGACGGCGTGCCATCCTCGAGCGCGAGCTTGAGAGTTTTGGAAATCATCATCAACGTGTACAAGCACCGATTACCCGTCGCCGCAGATTGTAGTACCTCGTTGGCGACGGCGGGTTCGCTCACGACGCGACGAACGGCTTCGTCGGGCACGTCGCGAAACGCCGTGGGATCTTTTGGATCTTTTCTGGTGCGACCACTGCGAAGGCGAGTTTTCAACACGTACGCGTACGCCGCACACAGCTCCAACACGCGACGTTGGTGCGCCTTGTTTGGAATGTAAATGGATAACCGAATGACGTCGCGGACGTATCGGATGAGCGCGCCCCACGCCGTGCGACCTTCAACAAATCGCGCGTACGACGAATTCGTACGAAATACCAGCACTAAACCACATAGTGTCCCGAGCAAGCCATGTGCTGATGCAGGAAGCGTGAGGTTTTGCAGTGCGAAATTGGCAAAGACGCTGGGTACTTGCGCGCCCGCCGCCGCAAACGCCGCGCGAAGCAACGCCGGCATCATCACAATCATCGCCGTATACATCGCCAACGCCGTGCACGGCTTAAGTAATCTCAAAAACACCGTCGACGTTGGAATGGATATTAAATCCACCACAAACCTATCCACCATGCGATGCCGTTCCCATTTATCTTGGTCAAACAACTGCGAAATCGACGTCCCCGAACTAATAAGCGTTTGATTCAACCCAGGATCGCGCGAAAGCAACAACTCCCGAACCGTCGCCGCCCGTGCTTGCGCCTTTGTCTGCTTTTTCCCACTTCGCGACGCGTCTGACGGCGTCGTCGCCGCCGAATTCGTCGAATCCGTCGTCGCGCCCGCGTCCGAAGAGGCCCCTTCCCCGTTCGCGTCGGTCCACGCGCGGAACTTTGCCGGGAACGAATACGCGCCGTGCCATCCCTCGATGCCCCCAGCGCCGGCTTCGCTGTCGTTATCATCTTCATCTTGATCGTCCTCGGAGATTTTACCACGACGCACCACCGACGCGCGTCGTTTGCCGGCGTTCACCAGGGTGCCGCGCCGTAACGACCCGCATCGTCGGTGTCGAACAGTCGCGTGCGCGTGCGCGTGCGTGCGCGCGGTCGACGTCGTCGCGCGCGCGGCGCACGCGCGCCTCGATGCCGCGTTTCGATGCCGCGCCACCGCCGCGGGCGGCGTGCGCGACGACCACGGGGCGGCACACCGATGCGAGGTCATGGTTGCACCGAGGCGCACAGTGACGACAACGACGCGTCACTCGACGACGCCGACGATGACGACGACCGTGGGCGCGGCGACGCACGTCGTGCGATGCGCACGCGCGAATGACGGGCGACGGACGCCAGCGAACGGCGTGCGGTGGCGACGGCGACGACCAGGGATGACGACGCCGACGATGTCCGAGGTTGCGTGCGGGGCGCGAAACAAGAAACACGCGCCGACGAACGGCGGTAGCGGCGGGGACGGCGGTGGCGACGACGACGATAGGGAGGGGGCGAGCGCGTCGCGAGGCGGCGTCGCAGGTTCCGCCTCGTCGATGGCGGCGCTCATGCAGCTTCGCGCGCAGTTGCCAGAGATGGCGAACCCGAGCGACGCCGCGACGTCGATGTCGATGTCGACGTCGACTCAAGCGTCCGCGTCCACGTCCGCGTCCGCGTCGACGACGACGCGATTAGAAGATCAGCGCGTGCGCGTATCGTCAACGAAAAACGGTCGACGCGGAAAAACAGTCACGATCGTTCGCGGGTTAACCGCCGTACCGTCAAACGAGGAGAGTTTAAAAACCTTTACCCAGCGCTTGAAAAAAGCCCTCGGCGTCGGTGGCGCGATCGACACGGACGGCGATGCGAGCTCGCTCGTATTCCAGGGCGATCACGTGGATTCACTCATCGCGGCATTAATCGCCGTAGGGTACACAAACACCAAGCGCGGTGGATAGCCGACGCGCCGCGCGACTCGCGTACGACAGTCGTCCAACCGCGCGCGCCGCTCCCCCTCATTCAATGTCATTGTCATATATATGTAACGCACTTTTCACATGTATACAGAACTCGCCAAATCGTCATCGAACGCGCGTCGTGCGAGCGAATGACGTCGTCGTCGCGCGCGCGGGGATCGAATGGTGCCTGGTTTACAGGTGCCATGATTCACCACGCCCGTCGCCCATCCACCGCATTCCATCGCACGCCATGGCTCGTACGAAGCAAACCGCGCGCAAGTCCACCGGGGGCAAGGCCCCGCGCAAGCAACTCGCGACGAAAGCGGCGCGTAAATCCGCACCAACCACGGGAGGTACGACCGCGACGACGACGACGACGACGACGACGACGCGATGCGGGCGACCGATCGAACGCATTCGGGGGTGTCGGGAGAATTGTGTCGCAACCACGTGCGATGTCGGGTGACGTCGCTGTGCGCCCGCGCGACAGCGTGATGACGCGAGAGCGCGCGTGAGATTAACGATGAGTTTACGTTTCGTATGCATAGGCGTGAAGAAGCCCCATCGCTACCGCCCTGGGACCGTGGCGTTGCGTGAGATTCGGTACGTGCCCTCGCGCGGTGTCGTGCCTCGACAATGTTTGGGAACCCTAAAATAGACTGGTGATTGGCGATATCGTGACTGACGATGTCGTGTGTGTGTGTGTGTGCCTTCGTGCGTGTGTGTAGGAAATACCAAAAGTCAACCGAGCTTTTGATTCGCAAGCTTCCGTTCCAACGTCTCGTGCGTGAAATCGCGCAAGATTTCAAGACGGATTTGCGCTTTCAGTCGACGGCGGTGTTGGCGTTGCAAGAGGCGTCCGAGGCGTACTTGGTCGGGTTGTTTGAAGACACCAACTTGTGTGCGATCCACGCCAAGCGTGTGACGATCATGCCGAAGGACATCCAGCTCGCCCGCCGTATCCGTGGAGAACGCGCTTAAGGTGACTGCTGTTTGTTCAAGTTGGTTTGCGGAGGCGCCGCCGACGACGACGCGTTGAAAATACGCAAAAGGAGGCATCATCGATGACGACGACGCAAACATTCCCCTTGTACAATTGAAACGATATGACTTTTAAAAAACTTTGTAATGCATTTACTTTTTTACTTCAACAAACGAAGAGCTATTCGGTGTACATCATATTTCGGGACGCGTCGCTAAAAAACAAATCTGGCGCCGAGCGACGTCAAGCGCAGATATGCGTCGACAAAGTCGGCATAAAACGCATCTTGATCGCTGGCATACTTGGTAATCCATTTCATATTTTCTTCATCTTCGCGCATGTACTTATCACTAGGAAGTCCGATGTGCTCAGCCATCTCGGCTTCATCTTTTGTCATGTTTGGCTTGTTCCACGGATCGGCCACCAACGTCGCGTAGTAGGCGTTGTCAAACGTGTACGCGTCACCAAAACCCTTGCCACCAATCGTGTGCGCACCCGCCAGGGCAACCATATCCCGCGTCGACACGCCACTGCGCGCAAAGTGCTCGCGCATTTCTCGTCCCCCGAGCGTCTGTTCAGGCATTCTATTCTCAGGATCCGCCGTCGACGCGTCCGCGCGACCGAGCGGGACGCGTTCTAAAAATGTTGGTCCACCCGTGAATTCCACCGCATACGCCCCAGCGCACGCAATCATGTCCGCAAACGACACCTTACCTTCCGCTGCGGTGCCTTGCAATGCCTCATACGCGCTCTTTACTACGGATAATCCACGCTTCAACCCAAACGATTCCGGACGGTTGAGCTCGTACGTCACAGACGCGTTCATCCCGCCATCCCCAGCGCTTTCTAAATACGTCCCAGCATCGTGAAACACCAACCGCAACACCGCTGGACACTTTGTTTTAATAACATTCGCCGTGAGCGCGTCCCGAATCGCTCGACGCACAGCACTGTCGTCTTCAATACTACGAAACCAAAAGCCAACGACGTCGTCAGTCTTCAACTCTCTTACTTATACACACACACACACACACCGCGCGCGCGATCGCGCGGTCGCGTTCGGCACATCACACACACAACCCTCACCTCACCCCCGCGCGCGCGGTCGCACCGCCGCCATCGCGCGCCCTCACGAACGGCGCACACACCGCCAACGACGACGCCAACGCCACCAGTGTCTCCCGACGTCCTCCACGCCGCGCCGCATCGTTCGCGTTCGCGTTCGCGTTCGCGTTCGCGTTCGCGACGACGCGACAACGACAACGACGAGGACGACCGCACGCCGTCGCCGTCGCCGTCGCCGTCGCCGTCGCCATCATCATCATCTTCATCGCAACGCGCGTCCACGTCTGTGGGTGATTGGTGTCGTGTGTTTTACCACGGTTATGGGTGCGTGTGCGACCGTTCGCGTCACACCTCGGTGGGCCGAGACCGATGATGTCGCGCGTGATTGATCGAGACGTACTTACGCGAGGGATACTTACGGTTGGAGGTGGTGGCGAAGACGACGAAGAGACGACGACGACGACGACGACGACGACGACGACGACGCCATGGGTGGAGGAGGAGGACGACGAGGATGACGATGAGGATGATGACGATGATGGTGATGACGACGACGACGACGAGGACATCGTCACGGGACGGGCGAGGATGCTCGAGGGAGATGAACACGAGGGATGTGCGGAATTACTTGGGTGTGGTGGTGTGCGCTCGTCGAAGTTGAGTCGTTCGCCGCGAACGCCAAAGACCCCTCGTGGGTTCCAGGCGAGGATGACGACGTACTTTGGGGACAGCGCCAAGGCGTCGTCGCCTCGGACGCCGGAATCGACCACGACGACGACGACGACGGCACAGCCGTCGTTAGATGCGGCGATTAATTTTGGGCGAGTGTTTTCCGATACGCGGCGTTTCATAATCGAGGTGTTTGTGGGGATTCCGATTCAAATTCTTCTCACGTTTATCGCGCTAGTGTGTATTCCGTGCATGTTGCAAGGTGCGCCGCGTCTCAACCGTCGCGCGCGCGTCGCGTGACTAATGTATTCGTCGTCGTCGTCGTTTTGTGCAGTCCAAGCCGTGCTCACGGTGATTTCGTTTTGGGCCATTTACGCGTGCATGGCAACGATGTTTCATCTTCGTACGTTTTTACGCGTGAGAAAAATCGAGCGCATTTCGCAAGGCGTCGACGCGTTGTTTGAGCAAACGGAAGCCGAGGTTGACATTTTCCGCGACCGCATCACTTTTTTGTTTCCAACATCACCAACAACGTGTAGCAAGCAAGCGAGAAACAGCATTGCGTCTCGTCATGAGTGCGCAAAGAAAATCAAGGAGCTTTGCAAGCCCAACATCGTGTTAGGAGACGCCGACGTCGCGACGCTCGATTTAGCGCACGGTTTATTGCTTGCGGCGTAAAACGTTTCCAGCCACCTTACGACGATCAAGACGATGCGAACTGTCATTCAAGAAATACGTCGACGACATTTTAGTCGTCGTCATCGTTACTTTTAACGCGATCGACAAAAAATTACGCCATCATCAGTGTGTACATATCTTCTACAACGACTCGCGCGGCTTCTACGATTCTTCTATACACGTGTACGTCGTCGTACGCAGTCTATTCGGGATTTTCAAAACTTAATTGGCCGCAATGGTGCGGCGACAACCCCGGTAAAATCTATTTCTGCATCTAAATCTTCGTCGAGCGCACCGACGACGGCTCTGTGATATCGTGTAACACGCGAAACGACCACGTCAGTCTCTGAGGCGTCGGTTTCAAATCCACGCCGCGCGACGACGCGCGCAACAACACACACAACAACACACACACAACACACACGCACACGAACACGAGCACAAAACGCACATATTATCTCCACGAATCATATACAATCCAAGCGGCGCGTGTTCCACCCCACTCGTCGTCGAATACACCCGTTCGTGACAGTCCTCCAAGATCACATTCACCACCTGGTCGAACCCTCGCAAGACGCCGACGATGTGCCGACCGTCGTTCGTGATGACGCTCACGCGTGCGTCCACCATGCTCGCCAACGTGCGAGTATCGGTGCGAAACGACACCCCCGTGCCCGCCATGCGTCTGTCCACCACCGACGACGACGACACCGCGCGCGCGCGCACACGCACACGTGTGTGTGCCGCCCCGACGACGACCGCGCGTGGACCCACGCACACGCACACACACATCATGCATGCATCGGACACACGGCGTCGTCGTCGGTGTGGTGG
>Ga0255756_1003296_pt1 | contig 16351 bp, 9 predicted proteins | sample 011ome_20_FD_179956 | JGI IMG/M metagenome (GOLD analysis project Ga0255756, IMG submission 179956) | Coastal salt marsh microbial communities from the Groves Creek Marsh, Skidaway Island, Georgia - 011509CT metaG (version 2) | ecosystem: Environmental > Aquatic > Marine > Intertidal zone > Salt...
GACGTTTTCGTCGTGGCGGCGCACTTCGCGACGCGCCTCCGCACGATGGGTGGATCGTTCGCGAAACCCGTATTCGGGCCGTTTCCTACCCAGGAGTCGATTTGGCGCGCCGCGGAGAATGGGGACCCGAACGCTTTTCTGGCCGTCGCTACTTTAAGCGCGACGAGCTGCACGAGTCTCTGTTCACTAGTCAACAGTCTCCCGCAAGACTCAGGTCTCCCGCAAGACCTCGACCTCTCGCTGAAGTACCGAAAAATATTCGCTGATACTGCACCACTCGACACCTTGGCGAGGGCCGCCTACAATCTGTTCCGACAACTGCACCATGAAAATGTGTTTAAGTCATTCCCGCAAGATGATCGCGCGCACTTAAACGGGCTCGCGATGTACCTGCTCGAACGCGCAGCGGAGCGCGGTGACGGCCAGTCGTACCAAATACTCGGCCACGCCCACTGCAACGGAATCGGAGTTCCGAGTATCCCGAAGAATATGAAGAAGGCGTTCGCGCTTTATCGCGCACCGGCCGAGAGAGATAATCCACTTGGACAGTACGAGCTCAGCATGGCTTATTATCAAGGCCAGGGTGTCGAAAGGGATTGGGTGAAGGGTGCGTATTGGCTCGAAAAAGCCGTCTCGCACGGTAGCGACGATCCAATGCACGCCTTCATCATCCAGTACAAGCAACATTACACGAAGGAAAGACGGATCCTGATCGAGAAAGTCAACGGACTCTCCGGCGTGCGCATCAGCGACGATGCCGCGGAAGCCTTCGTCGACGGACCGTGGCGCGATGACTTCGTCGCTAAAACAACGTACGATCTCCTCGCCTTATGCTTCATCCACGGGACGTGCGGGATGGAAAAGAACATGCGGTTGGCGAAGGATTTGCTTGTCATCTCGGCCGCGTACTTCCCCGAGCCCTCCTCGAAGGCGCTCCTGAAGCAGCTCCGCCGCTGTCACGGGTGCGGTAAGTACGCGTACTGGACGTGCAAGCTGTGCCGCGGCGTGCGTTATTGCTCGCTGAGGTGTCAAAAGTGGCACTGGAAGCACGGCGACGGCGAGCCGCACAAAGTTACCTGCCCGCGTGTGGTCACTACGTTACAGGAAGACGACCGGTGGTGGCGTTTACACGTCGCGTACAATACGAACTCGCAGGTGGAAATCACCGGACTCGTTTCTCGTCCGGATCTGAACGGACAAGCCGCTCGCGTGGAGAAGTACGTGATCGAGAGAGACCGGTACCACGTGAAAACGGAAGCGAGCGGCGAGGAGGTGAACGTGAAACCGTGCAACTTGATCTTGATCAAAAGAGTTGAGTTCGACAAACCGACTTACCCGGATGACGAGGCGTCAATTCATGGAGGTGTCCGAAAACGTTGGTACCAGCCTGAATGACTTGAATGACATGAACGACATGAACGACATGAACGACGTCAGCGGTCACCATCACTTTACGATTGCAATAACACATCTCTACGACTACGACGACCCCCCACTCTCCTCGTCCGCCTCCGCCTGCAGCTTCGGGCGCTCGCACCGCTCCCACACGTGCTCCGCGTCCTCCCTCGACATCGGCGCGACGCGTCGCGTGACGGTCGCCCCCCCCTCCCCCCCCGCGCCGACGTAAAACTTGAACAAAAACGTGTTCGAAACCTCGCTCGCGGCGCGCTCCGGCTTGGTCACGAACGCCTCCACCTCCACGTCCACGCAGCTGCGCTTGTGTTCGTCCTCGTCGCTGACGCTCGCGTGTAACACCCGCGACTTCAACCGCAGAAGATCCCCGACGTCCACGGGACGCAGAAAGTCCATGTCGCTGACTTGCTTAAACACCGGTCGGTCCCCGCCGAACACGTACGTCGTCGCGAACGCGAGCTCGAACGCCCGCCGCAACAAAAACCCGCCGAATATCCGCCCCGAGAGGTTCCTCTGCTGCGGCTGCGCGACGAATATGTTCTCCGTCCGCGTCGCGGACGACGGCACGACGTCCCTGGGCGCGAGCGCGGGGAGCTCCGCGAGCGTCCGCGCGTCCGCCGCGAGCGCGTCCGCGAACGCCTTCTTCGCCGCGCGCGTTTCGTCGGATAAACCGGCGTCCGCGTGTTTACCCGCCGCGATCGCGTCGCGCGTCGCGCGCATCCGCCGCTTCTTCGCGTCCACGCGCGCCGCGGTCGCGTCGAACAGCGCTCGAGTGCGCGCGCAGTCCGGCACGAGCGGGTTCACCGCCGCGGATTTATTCGTCACCGGGTCCCTCGCGACGAACGTGAAATCCGCGCTCAGCGACGGACCCGGCGCGAAAGCCGTCGTCCTCGTCTTCTCTCCGCCGGTTCGATCCCCGCCGCCGTCGCCATCGTCGTCGATGTACTCCCTCGGCGCGTCCGGGTGGTCCGCGGGCCACGCTTCCATGCGAATCACCATCGACGAGCGTCCGACCCAGCTCACCGCGCCCGTGAGCGTGAGGTCTTCGTCCAGGCGCAACGCGCGGTGTAAGCGCACGCGGTCCACGGACGCGGTCACGAGCAGCTGCGGCCTGGTCTCGACGACGCCGTCGTCGCAGTGCTGGAACGCGATGTTCCCGGCGAGGGAGTCCAGGTCTTCCAGGACGCGTCCGATTCGCACGGCGTTCCACGGCGATCGATACGCCTCGAGGAGCGCGTCGTCGGACGTGAAGCGATACCGCACGGACGTCGCGACCGGGGGCTTGGACACGAGCGCGGCCTGGTTCGACGTCTCCGTCGCCGCGTTCGAGTCCACGCCCGCGGCTTTCGCGGCCGCGAGTCGCGCGTTCCAGAGCTTCGTCGTCATCGCGGTGCGCTCGCGGGAGACGCCCGCGGACATCCACCGCGGTGACGACGACGACGACGACCATCGCCACGGCGTCGTCTCCCGAGGCGGTGCCGAGGCGTCGACCGACGCCGCGGTCGGCGCGGACGCGCCGGACGCCGCGACGAACGCGCCGCGGACGTCGACGCGCCGCGCGCGAGCGCGCGCGAGCGCGCGCATCGCGCGCATCGACGCGTGCGACGCGCGACGCGGGTGTGGACGGCCGCCTCATCGGCAGCCGTCGAGATCTGCCGCTGCCGGGTTACTGCTTTTTTATTGGCCAGAGTGACGTCGCAGATTCCGTCACAACGAGCGCGCCGGGGAGCGGCGCTCGGCGCGATCGAAGTCCGCGGTCGCCCGCGCTCGCGCGCGACCTCGCGGTAATGACCCCCCCGGGAACGCCGCCCGCGGCGGGCGGCGCCGGGGACCCTCCCCCGGTCACGATTCGCGTCACGGTGAAGAGCCCGTTCAACACGTCGGTCGTGGACTTCGCGACCGAATTCCCCGCCGCGACCGCGACGGTGGGGGACCTGAAGCGACGGATAGAGGAGCAACACGAGGGGAACCCGCCCGCGGCGACGCAGAGGATAATCCACGCCGGCGCGCTGCTGCGCGACGACGCCGCGCTCCTGAAAGACGTCCTGAAGTCCGCGGATCTGAGCGTCCCGCAGGTTTTCCACATGGTGGGCGCGTCCCCGACGACGACGCCGGCGCGGTCGCAATCCGAGGGGGTTCGAAGATCGCCGGAGGAGCGCATGCGGCCGCCGCCGGGTGACGCGGCGACGCCGCCTTCGCCGCCGCCGCCGCCTCTCGCGGGCGCGCAGCCGAGGGGACGATTCCATCAGGGCGCCGCGACGCCGACGCCGACGCCGCCGCCGCCGCCGTCGAGCGGCCAGGTGCGTTCTATACACTGGTCCCCATACGACCCCGTTGGCGTGGTGAACGCCGATCCTTAAGGACTTTGCCCGGCGATTCTCTCCGCCCACCCCACGCTTTCAATCCCCGCCATCGACGCCTTTCAACGCCAACTGACGCCTTTCAACTCCACCCCGACATTCGCTTGTATAGAACGGCCCTCAGCGGACGCCGGATCCCAATCCCATGGCGTACGCGCCGACGACGCCGCCGAGCGCCGGGTACGCCCCGCCGACGCCGCCGAGCCCCTGGTACGGGTACGGGTACCTCGGCATCGGCGCGCAGTCGCCGCAGATACAGGCGGTGTACGAAGCCGCGTACGGAGCGGCATTCGCCGCGTTGTCGCCGACGACGTCGCCCGCGGGCGGGTTCGCGCCCCCGACCGCCGTCGCGGTGCCGTACCCGGTGCCCGTGCCGACGCAGTGGTAGGGATCCCCTCACTTTCCCGTATCTTCGTTCGTTTTCGTTACATATCATGGTCTACACGTTCGTTTCCGCCGGTTCCGTCAGATTGTCGACGCTATCTCGCGACATCGTCGCGACTTACTCTGCCTATTTCATCGCTTCGTCTTGCGTTTCTTCTTTGACTGCGTCAAGGCGATCTCGTCTTCATCCCGAGCACCCTCGGCATCATCTCCATCTCCCTCCGCACCGCCCGCGGGCACTGGCACTGTCGCTGTCGCCGTCACCGTCGCTGTCGCTGACGCCGTCACCGTCGCTGTCGCTGTCCTCTTAAACTGCTCCGCGATCTCCGGCTGTTACGGACTTGTTCCTGCTTCAATAGCTTCGCGGTGACGTCTTCGCGTAGCACTTAAAGACGGTGAACGGTCGAGGTGATGGGTTTGCTCGGCAACGCCCTTCTCCGTGGAGGAATAAAAGGCCACGATGACGTCTGCGGAGGTGATCGTCGCGATGATACGCATGACAGCCTTGCAAATTCTCCCACCTTGACATGAATCGTCGCACCGGCTGCGTCGCCCTCGGGATCGGCTGGACCCAGAACTTCGATCATCAGTCTGTTCCGTCTGCATCACTCAAATTACACCGTACCGCCTCTTATCTACCGCGTCGGGCTCCCCACGTCTTATATCGCTCGCGTTATGACTTGACAAACTACTCGGGCGTGTGCGTGTCTGATTGTTTTTTTGTGCGGGTGACTCTAACAAGTGGGGGGCCCCGGGCGGCGCGTGGGGGCATCACGCGATGGTGGGGGGATGGGGAGGCGCGCAGCATCAGCATCAGCATCAGCATCAGCATCAGTTTTTGCCGCCGCCGGGGACGCCGGGCGGCGCCGCGGAGCCGCCGGCGCCGCGGCGGGAAGAGCGACGAGACGGCGGCGGCGGCGGCGGCGGAGCGGAGAACCCGTGGGTCGTCCCCGGCGTCGGCCCGGAGGCGATGCGCGCGATCGAGCGCGCCGCGGCCGCTGTCGCGAGGGGCGACCCGGTCGCGGCGGCGAGGGAGGCTGCCGCGGCCGCGGTCGGGGGACGCCCCGTGCACGTGATGCAGTTTCACGTCGACCTGAGGCTGCTCTTCAAGCTCTTCTCGATGGTGTTCATCCTCTCGCAGGGCGCCAGCCGAGGGCGGACGGCGTTGTACGCGGGCGTCGCGGTCGCGTGGTACATCGCGCAGATGGGCGCGTTGCGGGCGATCGCGCGGTGGCTCGGCGCGGAGGACGGCGACGACGACGGCGGCGGGCGCGGCGGGCGCGGACGGAACGGCGGCGGCGGCGGCGCGAGGGGGGCGGCGGCGGATCGTCGCGGCGGCGCGCGCCCGCGACCGCCGCGACCGGGCCCGAGGACGACTGCCGTCTTACCCGGGATGCGCGACGGGATGCCGCGCGGGTGGATGGGCGAGGTGAAGGTGTTCATCGGCGGGTTCCTCGCGTCGTTGTTGCCGTCGTGGAACCCTCCGGAGCTGCACATGCACCCGCGCGCGGACGCGGCGACGGCGGCGGCGGCGCCGCGGGGGCCCGTCGCCGTCGCGGACCACCGCGCGCACGCCGACTGACGCGGTTAAAGATCGTCACAGCTTGCGCGCGCGAACGAACGAACGAACGCGAGCGTAGGATACTGTACTGTAGGGTCTAAGACTTGAATTTACAAGCGACGTTTACCCTCTGAAGAATGAATGCGATCCAATCCAAGCCGTCCGCCTTCACCGATACGGCGATCCGCCCGCGCTCTTCCCGCCGTCGACGACCACCGCGAAGTGCCCGCCGTTTTGCCCCCCAACCCCGGCGCCGCCGCCGTCTTGGTTCCTCCGCTCCAGGCTCCCCGCGCTCGGACCGACGGCGTCGTTATCGTGCCTCACCACCTTCGGCGATAGCGTCAGTTGCGACTCGTTCCGCGTGATGAACGAATCAGAGACGTGGTTCATCTGTCCCAGCTTCGTGACCCCCCTCCTGACGTTGTTCCGCCGTCTCTCGTCCACGTACCTCTCGTACGCGTACCAACAAATCCCTAAACTGTTCAGCAACAACCCGGAGATGTTCACAACCCCGGTCTTCACCTTGAACGCGAACAACCCGCCGACGCCCTGCACGACGCTCTTCGTGCGTCCCACCACGGACGTCGTCAGCGCGTCGTTTATCTGCGTGCACACGTACGTCGCGTAGTTCAAGATGAACGCGCTGCCGCACGACGTGGCGAAGGCGAGCAAAAACGCCTTTTCGCCCATGTGCGGGTACGCCGTCACCCCGGTGAACTCCCCGGTGACCACCATCAGCGCCAGCGAGAGTGGCGTCGACCACAGCGAGTTGTACAGCAGAAGCGTGAACGAGTCCAGCTGTAATTCGTCCCCGATCTTGCCGACGAGGACGACGTAGCACGCGGTGCACATCGCCGAGGCGAGCGCGAGCGCGTAGCCGAGCGGATCGAAGGTGAAGTCCCCGCACCCGGCGACGAAGCCGCCCATCGTCGTGAGCCACACCGCCATCTGGACGCGCGACGCGGGGACGCGCGAGCGCAGCGCGTAGTCCAGGAGCATCACGAACGGCGTCGTGGACGACTTCAACACGCCGTACATGGGTATGTTCACGAGCACGAGCGCGGACATGTCCAGGACGAGTTTCAGCTGAAACACCGCGGCGACCGGGAAGACCCTTCGGAAGTGCGCGTAGTTGAACTTGCCGATGCGGATGACGTTGATCTTCGTCAGCGTCGCGATCGCGCACACGGTGAAGATCGTCTGCCCCGCGACGAGCGACGCCGGGTACCTGTACTTCCAGACCTCGAAGATCGCTTTGTTTAAGAAGACGCTCGCGACGCTCATGAAGCCGTAGAAGAGCGCGGCGGTTATCCCCGCGCTCTTCGCCTCGAGGGCGCCCCACGTCTTAGGGTTCGTCTTCGTGTTCCCGTGCAGATCGCCGCTGCTGCCGCCGCGTTTGTTCAGCACCGGGGCGACGCGCGGAAGAGGCGGCATCGTCGCGAGAGGCGGCCGCCGGTCGGATCGCTCTCGGGTTTATTACGATCGAGTGCCTTTCCTCGCGCCGACAACTCTCTTTATCCGCGCGGCGAGCGGCGCGACGTCGCCCTCGAGCTGCCGCGCGACGGTCGCGAGTGAAGGAGCGCGTCGGGGAAGGGACGATCGCCGAGCGCCGAGCGCCTCGCGTCCCTGCTCTCGCGTCGCGAGCGCCCGCGACTGCGAGCCGGGTCGAACGCGAGTTCGACTTTGACTGCCAGGCCGCGCTTCATCGCGCTGCTGTGCAGATTCCGACCGACCGCGCCTTCTCAGCCAACAGCCAGCGACAGCCGCGCTTTCGTCGCACTGAGATCTTGAGACCCAAAAAGGCGTTTCGTGGTGACGTCCGCTCCACTTCGCGCGCGCTTCCGAGGCGTCGCGAAGTCGAACGTCACCGCGGCGATGGCGCATAAAGGTAGGGACGTTCGACTGCATTCATCGCGCGTCGCGGTAGCGCGCTCGCGCGCGTCCCGCTCGACGCGCGGCTCGACTCGTCCCTGCCGAGATTTATTTCCCTCTCCGACTCGATCTGGCTCGTCTCTCATCGTCTCGACACGCTCGTCGTCGTCCCTTCACTCGGTGTCCGAGCGCGATATCGCCGCGCTCGAACGACGCCGCGCCGCGCGCGCGGCGAAACTCGACGCCGTCGGCGTCTTCGACGCGGAGACGAACGCGACGCGCGCGTTCGCGACGTATCGCGTCGAGCTCGCGAGACGTGCTCGGGACGTCAAACGTCGCGGCCGCTTTCGTCGAGCGACGCGAGCGACGATCTCGCCCGCGCGCGACGGCGCGATCGCGAGCGACGGCGGCGGAGGCGTCGACGACAACGCGGAGGTCACCGTGGAGGAGAGACTCGCGCGCGCGCTCTCGAGCGACGCCGCGGCGGGAAGGACCGCGATGGACGAAAACGACGACGCCGGCGGCGGCGACGGCGACGGCGACGGCGACGACGACGACGCGGCGGCGGCGGCGGCGGCGGCGGCGGCGGAGAGGGAAGCGACGAGGATCCTCGCGCTGAACGCGCCCTCGGAAGTCGTGGCGGCGCGGCGCGAGCGTAACATCGCCGCGGTCGCGGACGCGGTGGAGCGGTACCGATCGAGACGACCGCCGCCGCCGCCGTCGTCGGCGGCGGCGGCGTCGTCGTCGGCGGCGGCGGCGGCGGCGGTTTCCGACGCGGACGACGACTCCGCGCGCGCGCCTCGCGACGACGCCGAGAGCGACTCGCTCCTCGCTCCAGAACCCTCGTCCTCCTCGACAGCTCGCGCGTCGGACCCGCGTCGCGTCGCGGCGAGACCGTCGACCGCGTCGACGCGCGGCGAGGGGCGAACGCTCGAGCCCGCCGTCGCGGCGGCGGTCGTCGACGCCGGCGAGCCCGCCGCCGACGAGGACGTCTCCGACTCCGAGGAGGAGGAGGACGAGGAGGAGGACGAGGAGGAGGACGAGGAGGACGACAGCGAGGACGAAAGCGAGGACGACAGCGAGGATGAGGACGCGACGTGTCGCCTGCCGCCGCTGCGCGCCTCGGAAGACGCGGCCGACTCGATGCGACTGCGGCTCGAGCGCGCGTGGCGCGCGTTGAAAACGCCGCCGTCGGACGCGCTCGATTTCGCGCTCAAGTACGCCTCCGCGGCGCGCGCGAAGCGATTCGCGGACGCGCTGACGGCGTGGGAGCGCGGCGCCGGGGCGATCGTCGCGCTCGAGGCGTCGATGGCGGCCGTCGCGGAGGCGCTGGAGGAGGAGGGAGGGGAGGAGCGAGGAGAGAAAGTGGAGCGGGCGATCGCGGCGGCGGATCGCGCGCGGCGCCGCGTCGCCGCCGCCGCTCGGAGGATGAAGGTCGACTTCGACGACGTCCTCGCGGTCGAGGGCGAGCCGTGCGAGGCGCGCTATTCGCTCTCTGTTCATCTAGCTAGTTAGTTGACTGACTACTCGCGCATCCGCCGCGGCGTCTTCGCGCCGGTCGTCGATCGGTCCCCCCATCGCGCGGAGCAGCGTCGTCGCGACGTCCGACAGCTCTTTCGAATCCGACGTCCCCGCCGCGACCGCGAGCGCGCCTCTCAGCGTCGCCAGCGACTCCCCCAACGCCCTGAGCGCGTCCTCGTCGCTCGCGAGAAGCGCCGTCGCGAGTTTCGCGGCCGCCAGTCGCGAGCGCGGGCCGTGCTCGCCGCCGTCGCCGCTCGATAACGCGCGCGACGCCGCGACGGCGACCGTCTTCGCGTGCTCCGCCACCGCGTCACGCGCCGCCGCCTTCGCCGCCGCCGCCGCCGTCGTCGCCGTCGCCGCGCTCGCGACGATCACCATCGCCGCCTGGGACGCGGCCGCGCGGCACGCGTCGACCTCCTCGGCATCGTCAACGTTATCGCCGCCGCCCACCGCGGCGGACGCTAACGACGGCAACGCCAAACGCACGAACGCCGCCGCCGCGTCGGGATCCGACGGCGGCGCGCGCGCGACGGCGACAAGAACGTTCGCGAGCGCGAGTCGCGCGCGCGCCGCTCTCGCGCTCGCGCTCGACGCCGCCCACGCCGGGGCGTCCGCGTCGCCTCGCATCGCGGCCAGCACGCCGCGCAACGTCTCGCTCCCTCGCTCGCGCCCGCGCGTCTTCGCGGCGAGCTCCGCGCGCGTCAACGCCGCGAGGGTCTCCGCCGCGCCCGTCCGCGTCTTCGCGCTCTCGTCGTCGTCGCCGAGTCGACGCGTCGCCGCCGCCGCCGCGCCGCGGAGATCGTCCAGGCCGCCGTCCTGGATCGCGCCGAGCCCTCGCGCGGACAACGCGGCGCACGACGCGAACATGCACGCGCGCGCGCGCGCTAACGCGGCGTCGCGGTCGGCGGCGGACGCGGACGCGGACGCGGACTGGGAATCGGCGTCGGCGTCGGCGTCGGCGTCGGCGTCGGCGTCGCGCAGCGCCTCGCGCAACGCGTCGGATCGCGCGACGGACGCGACCCTCGGCGCGGCGCGGCCGTGGAGCTCCGCGGCGACGCGACGCACGTCGTCGTGCTCGACGCCGGTCGCGAGCGCGATCTTCAGGAGCGCGTCCGCGAGCGCGCGCGCGTCGCCGTCGCCGTCGTCGTCGCCGTCGCCGCGCGCGCGGTCGTCGTCGTCCCACGCGCGCGGCGACGGCGCTCGGAGTAACAGGAGCGGCGCGAGGCGTTCGAACACCGACGCCGGCGCCGACGCGCCGCTCGCGTCGACGCGACGCGATTCGTCGTGCGCTCGCATCGCCCCTCTCGCGGCGACGAAGAACGCGCGGCACGCGGGAGGCTCGCCCGTCCACGGCGACAGCGCGGACGTCGCGCGCACGAAAGCCGCCGCGCCGGGCCGCGCGAGCGACGTCGCCGCGAGGACGTCGGCGACGGCGCGCCACGCGTCGGTCGGCACCGTGACCGCCCACCGCGGAAGCAGAGCGATCGCGCGCGCCTCGATCGCGGCCGCCGGTCCGTCGTCGTCGTCGTCTTCTGCCTCCTCCTCGTCGCGCGGAGGGGCGATCGCGCGGAGGAGGGATTCCAGCGCGCGCGCGGGTCCCGCGGATCCGCCGCTCGCGCGCGCGCTCGACGACATCGCGACCGCCGCGGCGTCCTCCGCGTCCGCGCGAAGAAGCGGCGGCAACGACGCGCTCAGCGGGATCGCCGCAAGCGCGTCCGCCGCGAGCGCGCGAGCGCACGCGTCCGCAGCCCCGACCGCCGCGGCCAGCGCGCTGACGATCGCCTCGGTCTCCGCCGGTCGCGCGGCGGGCGGGGTCGCGAGCCGGAGCGTCTCCGCGAGGACGCGAAGCGCGTTGCGACGCGTCCCGAGCGCCGCCGTCGCGCCGCACGCGGCGAGCACCGTCCCCATCCCGCGCCGCACGCCGACGCCGCCGCCGGGTTCGCTCGCGACGAGCCACGCCGTCGTCGACGCGAGCCCCGCGCCCACGCTCGGCTCCATCGTCGCGGCGACGTCGGAGTCGTCGTCCATCAGAGGCAACAGCCCGTCGAGCAGCGCGGCTTTTTCCGCGGCGCCGTCGGCGGACAACGCCGCGCGAAGCGACGCCGCGGCGAGCTCCTGCGCGGGCTCGGAGCGCATCTTCAGCGCGGGGAGCAGCGCCGCGGACGCGCGGTCGCGCAGGACCGCCGCCGCGTCCTTCGCGGCGTCGCTCGACGGTCGTCCGTCTTCATCAGTCTCCGCGGCTAGGCCCAACCGCCCGAGGAGCAACGCGAGCGACGCGAACGCGCGCACGACGGCGTCCGTCGTCGCGGCGTCGGCGGCGCCCCCCGCGGGCGCGGCGGTCGCGGCGGCGGACGCGGCGGCGGCTGCGTCGAGCCACCGCGCGACGCTCGCCGCGGGGTCGGCGTCGCCGGCGTCGTCGCCGGCGATGACGCCGAGGCCGCCGCCGATCGCGAGCGCGGGCGCGAAGTCCTTCCACGCGGCGGCCAAGTACGTCGCCCTGTCCTCTCGCGTCCCGTCGTCGTCGCTCGCCGCCGACAGCGACTCCAGACGTTTGATGATCTCCCTCGTCGCGAGGCGCGGCGCGCGGTGCGACGCCGGCCACCACTCCCTGACCGTTCGCGTCACGAGCAGCAGACGCGGCAGCGCGGCCGTCAGGCGCTCCGCCGAGGACGGCCCGTCGCCGCCGCCGCCGCCGCAAACGCGAGCGCGAGCGCGTTCTCCCTTCCCTCCTCCCTTTTCCTCCTCGCGCGCCGCCGCGACCGCGAGTCGCGCGGTGATGGCGAAGAACGCGTCCGCGGCCTCGGCCTCGAGCCGGGTGGGCGGCCCTTCGCTCGGCGCGCCGCGCGCGCACGCCGTCGCCGCGAGCGCGACGTCGCAGCGCGCGTCGAACGCGGCGCCGACGTCGTCGAGGTCGATCGCCGCGCGGCGCAGCGCGAGGCACGCCGCGAGCCGCGCGCGCTTGTCCGAACGATCGCCCGGCGCGCATCGCGCGGCGAGCACGCCGGCGACGCGTCGCGCGCGAATGCGCGCGTCGCCGACGCGCTCGGGCGACGGCGAGAGCGCCCACGCGATCACGCGCAGCGCCGCGCGCTTCTTCGCGCTCGCGTCGGACGGATCGCCGCCGTCGCCGTCGCCGCGGGCGGACGCCGGGCGCACGACGCGCTCCAGCAGCGGGTCGATCACCGGGTCGTGCGCGTCGGCGTCCGACGACGACGACGCGGACGAGGAGAGATGCGACGCGATGGCGTCGAGGGACGTCGCGAGCGATCGCGCGCGCGTCGCGCGCTTCGAGGACGGGTCGTGGTCGTCCGCGCGCGCGGGGTCGCCGCGCGACGCGAGCGCGCGCCTGAGCGCCTTCGGTTCGGCATCCAGGACGTCGCGCAGCGCGGGGCCGAGGAGCGGCTCGATCGCGCGAGCCGGCGCCGCGACCTCGATGTCCATCGAGGCCGTGGCGAGCCCGCGCGCGACGCGCGCGCGAGTGGGCACTTGAGATCTCGTCGTCGCTGACTCGACATTCCGTTTGCCCTAACCCTCGAGAAGCCACCCGCTCCCGCACAACCGCCCGGGCACAACCGAGGTCATGGCGCGCGTCGTCGGCCTCGCGCCCTCGCGGCCGCCGCCGCGCGCGCCGCCCTCGCGCGGCGTCAGCGGACGACGCGGTCCTCCTCGCGTCGTCCGCGCGCGCGTCGCCGCGACGTTGGACGCCTCGACGACCGTCGTCGCTTCACCGTTCCGTCCGCGCCTCGGCGCGCTCGCGCCGCCCGCGCGCCGCCGTCGCCGTCCGCGCGCGGTCGCCGCCGCCGCAGCCGCCGCCGCGTCCGCGTCCTCCCCGGACGACGCGTCGAGCTCGAGTCCGACATCCTTTCCGGACGACGCTAGCGGCGACGAGGTCGCCGTGGACCGGAAGCTCGAGCTCGCCGCCATCGTCGCGTTCGCGGTCCCGCTCCTCGCGACGAACATCGTGACGCCCCTCCTCACGATGACGGACACCGCGTTCGTCGGTCGATGCGCGGCCGACACGACGATTCAACTCGCCGCGCTCGGCGTCAGCACGCCGCTGACGGACTACACCGTGACGCTCGCGGCGTTCATCCCGGCCGGCCTCACGAACATCATCTCCAACGGCGAGGCGAGAGGCGAATCGAGCGCGAGCCTCGGCGCGAAGACCTACGGCGCGCTGCTCGTGTCGCTCGCGTTATCCCTCGCCGTCGCGCTCGTCTTGAACCTGTGCCCGGAGACGCTCCTCGCGATGCTGAACACTCCGACGGCGGTGATGGCGACGGCGACGGCGTACACCAAAGTTCGAAGCATCGGCATGCCCGCGGCGTACCTCACCGCCGCCGCGTACGCGGTGCTCGTCGCGAGGAAGGACACGACGTCCCCGCTCGCGTGCGTGTGCCTCGCCGCGGTCGTGAACGTGCTCGGGGACTACGTCGCCGTCGCGGTGTACGGCGGCGGGAGCGTCGGCGCGGCGTGGGCGACGACGGCGGCGCTCTACGCCGGCTGCGGTGCGTTCAAAAGCGGATCGTTTCGTTTTTCACCCACCTCTCGGTTTCAATAACCTCATTTGATCGCGTCGCCTTTCGACTGACCGACGAACGTACACGTACCGTACGTCGCCCTGCCCACGCGCAGTCGCGATCCTCTGGACGCTGAAGAAGAAGGGATACGCGGACCACTTCCCGTGGGGCACGCTGCGATGGAAAGAGCAGCTCGCGCCGGTGATGGCGTTCGCCGGCCCGATCACGTTCCTCGTGTTCGCGCTCCTGTCGATATACACCGCGCTCATCTTGTTCGCGAACGCGTTGGGGGTGACGGTGAGCGCGGCGCACCGCGTCGCGGGAAACGTCTTCGCCGTCGCCGTGCTGTGCGGCGACCCGCTCATACAAGCCGGACAGGCGTTCATGCCCAAACACTTGCTCCCGGAGGCGCCGTCGAGGAGGAACGCGCGGCGCATGGCGGGCCTGCTGCAGTCCGTCGGCGTCGCCGTCGGGGCGTTCGCGTCCGTGGCGTGCGGCGCGTTTTGTCTCTTCGGCGGGGGCGCGTTCACGCGCGACGCGGCGGTGATCGGGCAGCTGCGAGACGTGACGGTGCCCGTGTGCGCCGCGGTGTTCACGAACATCGTGTCGAAGTCGATGTACGGCGTGACCGTCGCGGCGAAACAGCTCGGGTTCCTCGCCGCGATAACCGGTGTCGGGTTGGCGTTTTTCGCGTGGGCGCTGAAATGGATGAACGCGAACCTCGTCGGGAGCGCATTATATTTTTGGATGTGGTGGGTCGTCGCGGGGTACTACGCGCTCGCGATCGTCGCGATTCAGCTGAAGAGTTTCGGTTTTCCGGGGGTGAGCGAGGGGATGTTCTCGCGGAAAGTGGGCGGCGGCGGGGGCGGGGGAGGAGAGGCCGTCGCGGCGCCGTCGTGATGGAAACGCGAAGCGTCGCCGGCGCTGGCGGGGAGGAACGATCTGACCCGATTTATTATTTTAACATTGAAAAACTGGAAGACTCTCTCGCCCCCCGCTCTTCTCATGCGAGCGTCACCGCGCCGCCGGCGAGGATCCATCATCTCGCGGATTCTTCCTTTCGGAGTCGTACACCGGAAACTGCGGCAACGAATTATTACGAACCGCCCCGCTTCCTCGCGCACTTCGTCCGGCGCGTCGCCCATGTCCGAGCCGACCGGGGGCGACATGAAGGCCGTCTACGCGTCGAAGTGGCTCACGCTGACGCTGTGCCAGTTCGTCATGCTGTCGTCCGGGACGCTGTACCTGTTCCCCGTGTACTCCCCGCCGCTGAAGAAGAATCTCGATCTCACGCAGGAGGCCACCAACGCGGTCGGCTCCGCCGCGCACTTCGGCGCCTTCTTCTCCGTGTTCGGCGGGATGTTCTTCGACGCGTACGGCTCGCGAGCAACGCTCGCGCTCGGTGGCGCGCTGAAGACGACCGGGTACCTCATGATGGCCGCGACGATCGAGGGGTGGGCGCCGCGGTCGCGCGCGTTCGCGTCTTTCGCCGCGTGGACGTTCGGCACCGGATGCTCCACCTCCCTGACCGCCGCGCTCGGGGCGAACTACGCGACGTTCGAGGACTCGAAAACGCACGGGCGCCTCGTCGGCCTCCTCGTCGCGTTCTTCGGTCTGAGCAGCGGCTGTTTGTCGCTCGTGTACGACGTCTTCTTCGCGTGCCCGGCGCGGTTCCTCGTGTTCGTCGCGTTTTTCAGCGGCGGCGTGGACGTCGCGGCGTCGCGGCTCGTAGGGCACCCCAAGTACCTCGCGCTGCCGGCCGCGACGTCAGGCATAGGCGACGACGGCGCGCTCGGGGATCGGGATTGGGATCGCGATCGCGCGGGCGCGACGGCGGCGTACCCGCTCGGGCGCGGCTCCGGCGGCGGATCGGGGTGGACGGCGCGGTTGGGAAAATTTTCAGACGCGTTCGGCGGCGGCGGCGACGCCGACGCCAAGCTCGCCAACGGCCTGGCGCTCTGCGCCGTCACCGCAATCTTCGTCGCGATGTCCGCGTTCGCGCTTCAGGCCTCCGGCGAGAGCGCCGCCCTCGCGACCGCGTGCCTGTGCGTCCTCGCGGCGCTCGCGACGTGCCAGTGCGGCGTCCTGCTCGGCGGCTCCGGGAGGTTGATCTACGCGCGACACGAGATGGACAACGTGGACGCCACCGCGCGGGCGGCGAACGGCGCGGCGCGAGACGGCGTCGGCCCGGTCGCGCTGCTGTCGTCCATCGACTTCTGGCTCCTGTTCTTCGCGCTCATGCTCGGTCTCGGCTCGGGGGTGACGGTGATTAATAACCTGTCGCAGGTGGTCGCGTCGTTTCCGTCGCTGGCGGCGAACGCGGCGGCGACGACGCACTCGCTGCTGAAGGCGCGTTCTCCTTACACTGGTCCCCATACGACCGCGTTCGCGTGGTGAACGCCGATCCTTAAGGACTTTTCCCGGCGTGTCTCTGCGCCCAGCCCTCGCTTTCAATCCCCGCCCTCGACGCCTTTCAACTCCAACTGACGCCTTTCAACTCCACCCCGACATTCGCTCGTATGGAACGACCCTGAAGCTCCTCGCGTGCGCCAACACGCTCGGACGGCTCGCGTCCGGGCAGCTCAGCGATCGGCTCGCGAGCCGCGAGCACGGTCAAGGTCGCGTCGGTAGGGTCGCGTTCACCGCGGCGTGCATCGCCGGGATGGCGTTCGGGCAGTTCCTTCTGAGCGTCGTGACGGACGGCGCCGACGCGGCGGTCG
>Ga0255756_1003300_pt1 | contig 16325 bp, 10 predicted proteins | sample 011ome_20_FD_179956 | JGI IMG/M metagenome (GOLD analysis project Ga0255756, IMG submission 179956) | Coastal salt marsh microbial communities from the Groves Creek Marsh, Skidaway Island, Georgia - 011509CT metaG (version 2) | ecosystem: Environmental > Aquatic > Marine > Intertidal zone > Salt...
CTCGTTAAAGAAAAAGCAGAGCGAGGAGAAAAACACGAAGCGCGGGCGCGAGAGGGGAGTTTTTTAAAGTCGCTTCGACGACGAGGACGAGGACGAAGAAGAAGAAGAAGCGAAGAAGAAGAAGAAGTGTTGGTCGCCGTCAGAGCCATGTCTCTCTCTCTTCTTTTCCCCAACAATAAAAAATAACAACGAGAGAAAAGAGAAGAAAAAAGAAGGAAAAGTGAAAAAAAACTTGTTTAGGGTCTCACTCAAAAAGAAAAAATTTTGGTTTTGTTTTTCCCCCTTTTTGAAAAAAATTCATTCTCAGAACACAGAGAGAGAGAGAGAGAGAAGTTTGTGTGCGAGACGCTCATTGATACAAAAGAAGAGCACTTACTTTCTCAACATGGAGCGGAACGATATTAACAACGTTGCCGCTCCTCGGCAAACGCCGCTCGGCGTCGTGTCCAGGTACGCATCATTGTTTATTTTTATATCTTTTTCTTTTATATAAACGCGTGAATTGGAAAAATCGATCGTTCAAAATTTTTGAATTCTCTCTCTCTCTCGTGTGGATTTTGAAAATTAACGAGCGCGTTGTTTCTTATCTCTCTCTCTCTGTGTGTCCATCCATCCATCTCTGGCGGCGCACAAAACAGGGTACCTCTGGGCGCACAACCGATGAATGGTAACAACAACGGCACGAACGGAACGACTGTCATTAAATCGGCGTTAAAGTCCACCTCGTCCATTTCGATGATGCGACCCCCACCTGTCGTGGCGATTGAAAATTTTAATACCGCCGAGCAACAACAACAACAACAGACGACAAGAAGAGTGTCCTTTCAAAGCGGACGCCCGCCGGTGGTAGGGAACGGCGCTCGATTGGCGCAACTGCGAGCGGCGAAAAAAGCGGCGCAGAAAGCGGGCGTGAAGTTAGCCGGGACGTTTTGGGGGAACGGGAACGACTCGATGATGATGCAAAATCGAGGAGGCCAAGCAGCCGGAGCAGCTTTTCAAAGCAATCATCATCCGTCGCGGATGGAACGGTTGCGCAAGAGAAAAGGCACCGGGAGAGAGGTGAAACCGCGACCGTTCGTGTTGGTGGTGCAAGCGCCGGAGATTTTGCGGAGAGCGGCGGCGGGCGGGAGAGAGCTTCCTCCGGGACCGTTGTCCTCCTCGGCGAAGAGAAGAACAACGGCGATGGTGGTCGAGGAGTTGGACGGCGGTTCGAATAATAGTTATTACTACGGTTCTCGACGCGACCGGGAGGGCGAACACTCGGCGGCGGGATCGAGAGACGGCGATCGAGCCGGTTCGTTCGCGGAGAACGAAGGAACGTTTGCCGGGTACGATTTCAACGGGAACAGGACGTCGCAACCGATGTTTAGACCGAAGAGTCCGCACGCGAAGCAACAGAGAAAAGTTTCGATGGAGATGAATTCGCAGTTACGATTGCTTCGCGAGCAGCACATGAAAGAAGGCGGAGTGTTAGCCGAAGCCATGGAAGAGGAGAGACTGAAGAAAGAGCAAATGGAATTAGAGAAACGACGAGAAATGTTGCGCAAGAGCACGGGCGGGGGAGAGGTGACCAACACGCCAATGGCTGCCGAAGCGCTGGTGAACATGTTCAACATCCCGGGACGAGATGTTCCTCAGGATAGTCCAGATTGGCAAGGCGTCTCGCACATGGCGAACGGTCAGTCGCAACCGCAAGTGCAACCGGTTATGATGAATGAAAACTTGAACAACGACGACGACGAGTTTGGCGGAGGATTCGACGGGGGCGATGACTTTGACGACCAAGAGGAGGACGTAGGAGGCGGCCAATTCGCCGACGACCGCGCTTTCGACGAGGAAGGGTTCCCCATCCGTAAGCCGAGAGGCGAAGCGCACAAACGCTTGCGCGAAGAAATGGCCAGAAGAAAATCTTTAGCCTTTGGAGGTTTACAAACCATTGTCGTCGAAGATTTGAGCGGCGGCCAACAAAAGGTGCGCAAAAGTTCGCGCCAAAGACAAAGACCATTGGAGTATTGGCGAGGCGAGAAGAAGGTTTACGAGCGCGTCCACGGATCGTTACCGACCATCAAAGCTACGCAACGACAAACTCGAAACAAAATGTGGCCGCGTAAAACCCCGGGAGGTCCGTCGGAAACTTTCAGAGTGCTCAAATTGAGACCGACGGAACAGTTCAACAAAATCGGCGCCGAGCGACGAGACTCGTTGGATCAGTTGATGACCGCCAGAAACGGCGCTCCGTTGCACGATTCTGACGACGAGGAGGAAATCTGGGACGTAGATGCCGTCGAGTTTGATCAACACGGTCGACGGATTAAAACTTTTGCCAAGACGCCGAAGGAGTATTACGGCAGAAACGGTCGCGCGACGCCGAATTACAACGTGAACAACAACAAGAATGTCAACAACGGAAGCGGGAAGAAGAAGCGCGGACGACCTCGCAAGAACCCAATCGACGACGGACAACAACAGCAAGAGGATCAACACGATCAACAAGTGCGAGGAAAACACATCAGACTGGCGCCGGATACGGATGACGAAGAGGATGACGAAAGAGACGCCGAGCTGGAGGAAAATACGCGACGAAACTCTGAAGCAATCAATGACGACGACAAAGGAAAAGATGAAGAACTAGATGAAGAAGACGCCGAAGCAGAGAAAGAAGCGAACGAAGCCGCTCGACTGGCGGAGTTGGAGCTCGAAGAAGAGAGAGAAGAAGAGGCTCGAAAAGCGTCGAAAGCGAGAGAGGAATTGATGGAAGCGCAAAGGGAGATGGAAGCGAAAATCGCCAGCGAGAAGATTGTCGAAGAGGACGAAGAAGAAGAAGAAGAAGAAGAAGACGAGGAAACGAAAGCGTTGAAAAAACAATTGGCGGATGCGGAAGCAGAGCACGCGGCGTTAGCCGCGCTCGATGCGGCGAACGATGCGGCGAGGAAGATTTTAGATCGACACGATGAACAAGACGGTGGTCGGGGAGAATTTGAGCACTCTTTAGAAGAAGTCGAGTTGAACGGGAACGTCAAAGGGGAGCTAAAGGAGACCACGAGCCGGTTTTCGATGTCGCTCGAGGCAAACAAAGGCATGTATTACGATGCTGAAGCCGACAAAGAGTTAATAGAGAACGATCCGGCGATTAAGAGCGGGTCGATTGACTTGGAAGATTTGAACGGCGAAGACGAGGAAGATGCCGACGACGATGAAAACGGCCCGGCCAAAAGAGATTCGCTTTCCTCGAAATCGGAAGAAGAAGCCGATCGAGAGAACGACGCCTTGGCGATTCCAATGGACCTCGACGAATAGATAAATATACACATATAATAATAAACTTGACTAAGCATTTGTAACTTCTATGACTATAAAAACTATATCACTACACCGAAAAACTATACCGCTCGCACTTTGCGCCGAGCTCTGAAATCGTCGCCACGCACTCAGTCGTTAAGGAGAACATCGAGGACGTCAACTCGTCGTCGTCGTCGTCGTTATCATCGTCGTCGTCGACACCCTTTCTGCCTCTACCACCGAGAACTCCCGGTCGTCGACGATTGCTATTCTCTTCGTCCACTAAAGTCGAACCCCTCCCATTCACGACGCTTCCGTCCCAATCTAAATACTTGGAATCCACCGTCCGATGCCTCGTGATAACCTTGACTAACTCACCTTTATTACCGCCTTCGGAGGGTAACTTGGACGTCGTCAAAGTCACGTCCGCTAAATTTTCAACCAGCGCGTGCATCCTCCGACGCTCTCTGTCGTCCTCGTCTACGAAGAACGCGTCTCCTTCGCCGAAATCCTCCGCCGTCGCCTCGAATCCGTCGTTCGCCTCCTCCGCCCGAGCGCAACCGGTGACCAAAGCCACGCCCTCTATCTCTCTCAACCGCAAGAGGAACCGCACGACCGCTTTCTCGTTCGTCCTCGCCGCTAATGCGTCCAGAGAATCTATGAAAACACTCGTCGTCGTCGTCGTCGCACTATCACTACCACTAATATTCCCCGGCCCGCTTTCGTCTCCTTTCCTCGCATCCGACGGACGAGACGACGACGACGACAAAGTACCGCGACGACGACGACGACGAGCCTCGTCGATTCTCTCCGCGATCAAATCGTACAAACCGTCTAAACTCGAAATCGAATTCGAATTTGCGCTCTTCACCGTGAATGTTATTCGAGGAGGGGTACTCCGTCGCTGCTCGTCGTTCTTCTTCTTCTTCTTCTTCGAATCATCTTCTTCTTCTTCGTCGTCGTCGTCGTCGAATAAAAAATCCACCGGTTTCGACCAACAATCGATCGACTCGTACACCGCTTTTCTATTATTGTTATTCTTCTTCTTCAAGTGCGGACCGACGAGCTTTTCGAACGGTCCTCGCGTTTCCACGCACAGAACAATCGCGTTTCTCGCGTTCTTCTTTTCCTCTTCGTTCTCGTCGGTGGTGGTGGTGTTATCGCGCGGAATATTCTTCGCGCACTCGTGCAACGCGTGCGCGAACAGAAACGCCGTCGGCGCGTTGGAATTGGAAACGAAATGCACGTGCGACGAGAGCGGAAGAGAAGAAGAGGAAGAAGACGCGAATCGAACGTTGAGCGCTTCGTTCATGTTCGCTCTTTTTTCTCTCTCTCTTTCTCTCTCTTCTCGCTTCTCTCGTCGAGAGGGGTCGCTCGAGTAAAAGTATGCGCGTGTGTTTCGCTGGTTGGACTTTTCGTTTTCTTGTGAAGTAAAAGCGGAGAAGAAGAAGAAGAAACTCGATGATGATGACGACGGCGCGGGATTGTACTACGCGACATTTAAAAGAACAACATTTAATAGCAATACACGACGGTAATAATATATATAAATAACAGTAATAATAACAGGAGCGCGTTCCCGCGTTATCATTCTTTACTCTTTTGGCTCAAAGTTTGGTTGATTTCGTGGAAGTCGGTTTGGCCGACGAGCGCGACGATGTTCCCGACGCCTTTTTCCGCCGACGACGGAGATTTTCTCTTCGCTGCTCCTACGTCACCTCTTCCTCTGAAAGAACTCGGCGATGCGACGTACGCGCGATGATGATTGTTGGTGTTTTCGTCGACGTCTGCTCCCGAGGAACGCATGAGGACTACTTTTTCTCTCGTTTCTGGACGCATCGGTGAGACGTACACGTTCCCTCCCGCCGCGTTTCCTTTCACCTCTCGTATGGGGGATTTCAGCAACGCTTCCGAGTCAAAGGGAACTCGAGATCGGCTCGGCGTGCTTTGAACAGCAGGTGCAGTTGTTCCGATTTTTAACGGTCGTTTCGGCGTCGCTTTTTGCGAATTTGTCGTCGTCGGTGCGAGAGATTCTCCTCCTCCTTTTCTTAATTGCAACATGAACCGCTTGACGTTTGGAACAAACTGCTTGTTGTAAAACGCGATGATATCGCCGCGACTGACGACTTCTAAACCGGGATTTGTAACCGTTAACGGGCAGCTCCAAAACACCTCTTCCACGCATTGGGGTTGTTTGTGGTATCTGTACACCACGTCTTTAAATTTTACGTTTCGATCCTGATCGTTGGACGCTATTTTACAGGCGCCGTAGATGGACGCCAAAATGATTTGATCGAGATGTCGACTGTACAGAAGAGACGTTTTCTCAAACACGACGAATTCGCATATTTGAAACGCGTTTCGGGTGACTTCTTGGCTGACGTGAAGCCGCGCGCAAATGTCAGCTAAACGCACAGCCGCTAATCGGAGTACTTTGGCGAAGAAGACGTCCAAGGAAGCTTTCGCGCGGCGCTTTTCGTCGTCGGCGTCGTCGGCGTCATCCGCTACGTCATCTACGGCGTATTTGTCCGGTAACGGTTCCATTACTTTCGCGCCACCTATCGACGAAGAAACCGCTCCATTATACTGTTGCTGCTGCGCATACGCGATTCCACTGATTCGTTCTACGTCTGAAGAGGATGATCCTATGTTGTTCGCGTTTTCGGACGATCGTCTCGCCGGAGTTGAAAACGCCGTAAACGCGCTCGTTTTCAAAGGCGAAAAGGCGCTCATGTGGCCGCTACCGATAATAGCCGTCGTTCGGGGTGGCGAACGCAACGCAGTTTGTGCCACATCTAACGCTTTCTTCTTTTCTTCGTCAATTGGAGGAGATCCATCGTTGGAGTCCCCTCCTTTTCCGAGAACGTTTCGATCGAACTGTTGCATGTGCGTCGACGACCTCGCCGAGTGATGCTTCGAGAGCGGTTTGGTGACTTTTTGCCCGGATGCTAACGTGCCACCGAGAAGCACGGCGGCGATTTGATTAGCGCTATTGTCTCGGTGGATTATTTTGTTGTTGATGATGTTTTTATCTTTCTCCTCTTCATTCGTCGTCGTGGTCTCCCTTTTGATGTTCATCTTCTTCGCGCTCTTTGTCGTAGCGATGCGCAAAAGCGGATACAAACTCGAATCTTTCTTCCAGCTCAACTTTTCTAGCATAGACTCTTCGATTCGACCAAAATACGCTCTAATTTCTCTCGGCATTTCCGGTCTCGATCTCACGAATGGCTCGATGCCGTTTAAAACGTCAAAAGCGTTCAAACCAATCGCGTTCGGAATGGCTGGAAAACGCAACGTGATTGCGCGATTACCGCCGTTGCCCGTGAAACTTGGACCGACATCGTAGATACCACTGCTCGTACTCAAATGGACGCCGTTTCGAGCGACGGAAACAACCTCGACGGATAAGGCGACGACAACTTCCACGAATCGCTTCGATTCCACGAGCATCGATATCGAACGCTTCGTTAATTCAGAGATGGTAGTTTTAGCGTTGGTCGTCCTCGTCGTCGTTGTCCTAGTTGCCTCCATGCGATTGATTTCATCTCTCAAGATCGCTCGAAAGAAGTACTTGAACACAGCTAAAGCATCTTTCGCTCTCGTTTCAACGATAGTATCGAGGGATTTCGAAATGTTGCCTCGTTTCACGGCAGCGTTAAGATTCGTGAACGCATCTTCGCGAGTGAGCGTGTTGCACTTTGTAATCAAACGTTCGGCGCGCGCGTACGCGTCTTGGAGTTTATCTTTGTCGTCTCTCTCGTTTATTTGGATGCATTCGCGAAGTAAACGTAAAGTCTCGTCGTCACTTTGCAGTTCGCTACCGACGTTATCGGATGATGCAACGATTCGATCTATCCATTCGACACCATACATGATGTTTGAAATTGGAGTGTTTCGAACATTTTCGGTAGTGACTGCGGCGCCGGCGACGGTTTTATTGTACCCGGCGTACGGCGATTGCGGCGTAGGCGGAATAGTTGTCGCGTTGTTAGTTACGTCCGTGTTTACCGCTGCCGCTGCTGCTGCAGCAGCAGCTTCCACTGCAGAGCCGGTTCGAAACGTGAAACTTGTATCCTTCTTGCGCATCGGCGTCGCCGCTCGCAATCGCGCAAAACTTACCGGTTGTTCTCGCAAATCACCTTTGAGCACATCGAATGGTGTCGCGATGGGAACTTTGTTCTCCCGCCGGTTCTGTTGTTTTTCCTCTTCGTCCTCTTCTCCTTCCTCGAAAAGAAACGGCACGTACAATTTCTCGTTGATTGCTCGACATCCAAATTTCTCTCTCACCGCTTCCACGTACTCGCGTTCAAATATGTCCGAAGCTAAGCGGACGTTCTCCATCGCCGTCTTGTTCTTCTTATTTTTCTCGAAATATCTCTTTCTCAGCGTGTTCTTTTCTTTCAAAATAGACTCGTGCAATTTTTCGATGTTCCTCAACATTTTCTGACAACTAGCGAGCTTCGTCTTGCTTAATCGACACAAAGATTCCAACGCCAAAGGCTCGCCGGTTTCCGGATCCTTTTCCGTCATCGAGAGCATATTTTCCAAACTCGTTCTTAAACACGCTTCCGGGGCGTTCGTTAACGAGAACGCTTCAATCGCGACGAGGAGGTGAAACTGTTCGTACAAATTTGGTACTCCTCCCGCGACGGTGTGCGAACCCATGCCGGCTCTTTTGTTGTTCTTAGCGTAGCTATTCGAAGCACCGTCTTCTTTCTTCGCCCTTTCTTTCTCCTCCGCGCACGTGCTTTTCCTCTTCTTATGTCTCGAGGACAACATCAACTTTGGTTTTTCTTTCGTCTTTTCGTCGTCGGCGTCGTCGTCCCCGTCTTCGAACAAGCTCGTTCCTAATTTAACCTTTGTCAACGAAAACGCGTTCCACGCGAACCGACAATACGCTCGTCCTAACGTTTCATCCACGCGAAAGTGCGTCTTGCAAAACAGCTCGAACTTTTTAGCGATGACTTTGCTAAACGCAAACGACGCTCTTAAGTTCTCCATGCCTAAAAATTGCTCCAAGCGTTTCATTTCGACAATTTCCAAGTCCTCGGAATCGTCCGCGTCGAGTTTTACCACCACCGATTTCGTCGTCGTCACGTCGTCGTCGTTCTCAATTTTCTGTCTTTTCTTCGCGCTCGCGTTGGCACCCTGTTCATCCTCGTCATCTTCCCCTACCATCTCCCCTCGTTCTTTCAACAGCGGATGACTCGTCTCTTCCCTCAAAATCTTCCTCAGCGGCTTCGCGCACACGCACACAAACGTCCGGCACGCGGTGAAAAAATCCGCCGCGTTGATTCGAAAATGGATCAACACGTCCCCTAAGTTTTTCTTCATGAAGTACTCGTTCCTTTTCGAGTGCGTGTGCGACGTGAGACAGACGTACGCGATGACGCAGTGCCACAGATTTTTCGTCTTTTTAATAAGAGAGATGAAGAAGGAAAGTTAGTTACACACACACTTGCATACTAACACAGATCAGATACAAAAACAAAAACAGAGCGAGGACGATAAAAAAAGTAAACTCACCACGCCGTCTGCCGTCCCGTCCGTTTTCTTCACCCCATCGTCAAAATCCTCCTCCTCGTCGTCGTCGTCGTCTTCGGCGACGATTGGAATCTCTCGTTCGCGCAAAAGCGGGAAACATTCCGCTTCAATCTTCGTCGCGAGACGATGCAATTCGGAATCGATTGGATTCAAAAATTGAAAGAGTCGCGTCGTCGTTTTTGTCGTCGCGAAGACCCCCACAACGCGTTGTTGTTCTTCTTCTTCTCGCGATGAAAGAAGCGTCGGCTTTTTCTTCTTCATCTCTCTTTTTCCTCGGCGCGAAGAAAGAGCGCGCGCGCGCGCCGAGAGAGAGAGAGAGAACGAGCGAAAGGTCGTTTTGGAACGCTTCTTTTTGGTCCAATTTTTAACGTCATTTTCCCCAAAACATCACTCTAAAAACGCACGATGCTGCTGCCGCTGCGCTGTGACGAAGCTGTTTTTCCTTCTCTGAGGAGAAGATTAGAGAGAGGAGGAACGACGACGACGGCAACGAGTCGCGAAAAGCAGCGGCGGGCGTCTGCGACGACTTCTACCACTTCTACCACTTCTTCGCCGACACCTTTTCGATGTCCATTGTGCAAGTCAAAGTTCGTTACGCTTTTTAATTGTACGACAGAAAACACGGAGAACACGAAGGGGTCTTCTTCTTTATCGTCGTCGTCCCTTTCGTGCGCGGAAAACGGACACGCGCGCGACGTCGCCAAGGAAGGATACGCGCATTTAATGATGACGACAAACAACAACATCGGGGACGCGAAAGAGATGGTGCGCAGCCGGAAAAAGTTTTTAGACTCGGGAAGGTTTGATTTCCTCTTCGAGGAGAAACTCAGAGAGGAAGTTATGAGCGCGATTCGGCGCGCCGGGATTTTTTCTTCTTCTTCTTCTTCTTCTTCTTCATCTTCTTCTTCTTCTTCTTCTTCGTCGTCGTCATCGTCGTCCGAGGAAGAAGAAGTTAGCAGTAGTGGTAGCGGGAATAACGCGAATGGTGGTGGCGGTGGCGGTGGGAGTCCGAGACGGAAAAAATTGGAGGCGAAGAAACGCCTGCGAGCGCTCGCGAAGAAGGAAAAGAAGAGCAAAGAGGCATCGAGGACGGCTTTGGTGTTTACGATCGCAGATGTCGGATGCGGCGACGGCTATTGGTTGGAGAGGATTTCTAGATGGATGGTGTTTGGAGACGACGGCGACGACGAGGAAGTCGCGTGGTTGCGCGAAAGAGCAAAGGAGAGGAACGTTCGATTTCGATTTATCGGCATGGACGCGAGTAAAGAAGCGGTGCGAGTCGCCGCTAAACGAATGATTGTTACAGATACTCGAGAAGAAGACGGTTTTGAGAATAAAAAGCTGTTAGACGCGGAATACTTTTTCGCCGTCGCCGACGCGAACGACGTGCCGATGGGCGACGACAGCATCGACATTTACTTGAGCGTGTTCGCGCCTCGCAACGGAAAAGAAATCGCGAGATCATTGAAAGAAAAAGGCACGCTCCTCGTCGTCTCTCCGTCGCCCTCGCATTTACGGGAGTTGCGCTCGGACGAGGCTAAAGAGAAAGGCGTCGTGTGTCTCGACATCGAAGCGAACAAATCGGAACGCGTCGAAAAGCAACTCAAAGAATCGGCGTCTCTTTCCCCGACGAGCGGCGACGAAGACACCACAGAAGCATCGCTCGTCGTCGAACGCGCCGCGCCGATGGATTGGCGAGACGTCCAACTCGTCCTCAAAATGGGCGCGTCCGGGTTCCACCAAACGCCCGAATCCTTAGCCGCCGCGCGGAGCTATTGGGAAGAGAGAAGCGACGAAGATAAAAAGTTAACTCTGAGTTTCCGCGTGTGCGCGTTTTCGCGTCGTCGAGAATGAAAGCTCCTCGCGATAGAGAGAGAGAGAGAGTTAGAGAGTTAGAGAGAGCTTTTTAAGATGTGATGTGATTAGATTCGCGCGCGGCCCGCGTAGTAGTAGTGTAGTGGTAGCTAAAATTTTCACCTTAAAAAAAAATCGAACTCACTCTCTGATAAGCTGAACAAACACGTCATTCCATTTCCGCACATTAAAAGCGCTCTCGTAAACGAACGAAAGAGAGAGAGAGAGAGAGAGTGAAAGAACGCGTCTTCGAGAAAAAACGCGCGTCGTCTTTCTTTCTTCGAAACCCCCGAACGCGGAATCCTTGTCTGCGGAGAGAGAGAGAGAGAGAGAGAACAAAAAACTAATCCAAAATGCGGCGGCGTATCGTCACCGACGCCGCGAGGAGATTATTGAGCACGAAACGACACGACCAAAGCAGCAGCGCGACGGAGGTGATTAAAGACATACGGAAACTCGCGGAGGAACAGATGAAGAAGAAGAAGAAGCAACATCATCATCATCATCGACACGGTGGAAGCGGTGGTGGTAGTGGCGGAGAAGGAGGCGTTTCTTCGTCGAGCAGCACACGGACGGAAGCGACGACGAGGTTGGTGATGCACAACGGCAACGACGCTTACTCCGCCTCCTCGGCGAAGAAGGTCAAGAAGAACGCGTCGGCGTTTGGTCGGATAGAAAACGCGAGGAAGACTTTGAACGAGTACTGGTTGTCGTTTGGTAGTAGCAAGAATAGCGGCAAAGGAGCGGGATCTGGAGGGAGCGGAAGGCATCATCGACATCCGACGACGGAAATGAAGCAGCGGGGGGGGACGGAGGAAACGAGTACGTCTGGAGGAGGAGGCGGAGGCGGTGGATCGTCGTACTTTTTCAACCCGTATTGGCAAAAAACTGAGCAAGTGATCGATTACGCGACGATAGATGCCGTGGCGAGAGCGTACAAGAAACCGCCGAACCCGATTAGCTCGTTGCGTCACGCCGGGGTGAAGTTTCCGAATGTTTTGTTTCATCCGGCGACTTTGAGATGGTACAAGGAGTATTGGATGTGTTTGTACGAGAAGGCGTTCGTGGAGAAGCCTTTTTTAGCCGCGTTGGCGACGAGCGTGTTTAAGTGCGTCAGTTCGGACGCTTTCGTGCAAATATTCGTGGAAGGGAACACGCATTTGGATTATCAGAGGGTGGGGTGTTTCTTCGCTCTCGGCGTGGCGTACGTAGGCGCGTTTCAGTACTCTTTGTATAATCACATGCTGAAACCGCTGTATGGGGTGATGAAACCAAAGTTGGGGATTCCTGGCGCGACTGGCGCAATCGTCGCAGCTGATCAACTCTTTGTCGCGCCTTTTGTATACTTTCCAACGTTCTTGGCGATTAAGATGTGGTCGGAAAACAAAACTAGCGCGGGTGAGTTTTACGGGACTTTGAAGACGTTGTGGAACGACACGGTGTTTGAAACTATGCGCGCGCTATGGATCGTCTGGGTCCCCGCGCAAATGTTCAACTTCTGGGTCGTTCCCAGGCACTTGACGATTCCGTTCATGAACATTGTCGGTTTTGGATGGAACGGTATACTTTCGTACGTTCACGGCCAAAGGAAGATTTTAGACGCCAAGGAGAGGGAGGAGGCGAAGATGTTCGTGGAGAGAATGTCGCCTTTGTTGAGTGGAAGTAAAGAGGCGCATCCGGTGACAATTGCTAATGCGAGAGCGATGACAACTACTTCTGGAGGAGAAGGTGTTAAAGAACAACAAGAGGATGGATTAATCGCTGGCTTGATGGATTCGCAAGTGTCGACGAAACCATCGCCGCGGGAATCTAAGCCGGAGGAGGAAGATCCCCGCGAGAACGAAGAACCTCGCGAACAAGATGTGCAACAGTAGAAGTAGATATACGATTAGAATTAGTCCGCAATTAGAACGATAGATAGACTAAGATAGCGAACGCTTTTGTATTTTTATGTGTGATAGATATATAATGAAGAAAAATTTTTACACAAAGCTTTCTCTGGCGCTTACAAACCGTCCATCCTCTTGCCTAAATCCGAAGCCGTTCGCCCATCGCCAGAGGTGATCGTATCCTTGAATGTACCCCCACCTGGAACCATCGGCAACACGTGCTCTTGGTGTGGCACCATGATGTCCAACAAATACGGCCCCGGCGTGTTCACCATGCGTTCAATCGCGCCTCTCAATTCGCTCATTTTCGTCACTCTCTCCGCCGGCACGCGGAATCCTTTCGCGATGGTCACAAAGTCCGGGAAAATCATCGACTCATCCTTCGTTTCGTGGTACTCCTCGTGGTCCGGGGATCCTAAATACGTGTGTCCTCTATTCGACTTGTAAAATCGATCCTCCCATTGTACAACCATGCCTAAATATTGATTGTTCAAAACGAAGCATTTGACCGGCAACTGTTCCGCGTGCAACGTCGCCAACTCTTGAATGTTCATGACGAACGACCCGTCGCCGTCGATATCGACAACAACTTTATCCGGCCTCGCGGCGGCGGCACCAATAGCCGCGGGTAAACCAAAACCCATGGAACCTAAACCACCACTCGATAACCAGTTTCTCGGTTCGTCGAACAAATAGTGCTGCGCGGCCCACATTTGATGCTGGCCGACGCCGGTGGAAATAATCGCCTCGCCCTTGGTCACTTCGTGCAACAACTGAATAGCCGCTTGCGGAGAAATCTCGTCGTTTTGCAAATCCGGCATCGGGAACGGGTGCAGCTTCCTTTGTTCGTTGACTTCGTTTCGCCAGTCGGAGAAGTCCGGTAAGTTTGTCTCCCTGTTCAATTTCTCGTTCAAAATTTTCAACGCCGGTTTGATGTTTGAAAAGATGGAACAGTGCGGTTTCTTGTTCTTGCCGATTTCAGCAGGGTCAATGTCCACGTGCACGATGGACGCTCGAGAGGCGAAAGCGTCTAATTTACCAGTGACGCGATCGTCGAATCTAACCCCGAAGGCCAACATCAAATCGGCGTTATCGATGGCGTAGTTTGCGTACACGGCGCCGTGCATACCCAACATGCGCAAACTCAAATCGTCGCTTTCTGGGAACGCGCCTAAACCCATCAAGGTCGAGCAAATCGGAATCCCGGTCGCTCTTGCAAACTGAGTCAATTCATCCGCGGCATCTAAGCAACCGCCGCCGGAATAAATAACCGGTTTCTTGGCTTTCTTGATCATCTCGATGACTTGCTCGATTTGCGGCGAACTCGGCGGAACCGGCAATCTAGACAAGTATCCGTTCAAACTCACTTTCGGCGACCAATACGGCACGCTCATTTGCTGCTGCACGTCTTTCGGGATGTCCACTAAAACTGGCCCGGGTCTTCCACTTGAGGCCAAGAAAAAAGCCTCGCGAATAATCCTTGGGATTTCTTCCACGTTCATCACCAAATAGTTATGTTTCGTGATCTGCCTCGTGATCTCCACGATTGGCGTCTCTTGGAACGCATCCGTACCAATCATCGCTCTCGGCACTTGTCCGGTAATCGCCACCATTGGCACCGAATCCAACAACGCGTCTGCTAATCCGGTGACTAAATTCGTCGCCCCCGGTCCGCTCGTCGCGATGCACACGCCAACCTTCCCGGTGGCTTTCCCGTATCCTTCCGCGGCAAAGACCTCGCCTTGCTCGTGTCTGCACAACACGTTCCTGATCCCAGTCTTCGACCGCGTCAACGCTTGGTGAATCTCCATCGAAGCACCTCCTGGGTAGGCAAACACGCAATCCACGCCTTCTCTTTCCAACGCCTCGACCAAAATATCCGCCCCTTTCCTCGGCTCGTCCGCCGCGAACTGCGACTCAAAGGTCGTGTCCGTCGGGCGCTGACTGGCTAGATTTTTCATCTGCGTCGTCGACAAGTGCATCTCCGTGAACTGCTGCGGAGAAATAAACGCGGGCGTGAGATCGGACTGGCGTCCAGACGGCGGTTCCGACACCGCTTTATTCTGCAAAGCCTTCTCGCCTCTCTTCTTCTCAGGGTTACGGGAAGCGCATCGAACCAACACCGACGCTCCTTTTCTCCCGGCACCAGCGACAAAATGCCCGCCTCTTCGACCAGCGCTGAACGCGGCTCTCGGAGTGGTGCTGTTCGTGGAGAGCGGCGTCTTTCTCGAAGAAGAAGAAGAGGACGAAGAGGATGATGATAACGCCGCCGCTAAGTTTTGCTGAATCGTCGTCATTTTGTGGGAGTAAAAATTGGAAAAGAAAAATCTCTCTCTCTCTCTTTACGCGCTGTGTCACGCCTTTTGACTGCTCGTCGTCCTCGTCGTCGTCCGCGCAGGTGACGCTCTCTGTTCCTCACGACGAGAGTACGCCGAGCGAAGGGAGGATTTGGTTGTTTTCTGACGACACGAACGCCTTTTTGAGTGAGTTTTGCGCGCCACGTCGCACAAAAAGGGTCGTCTGAAACCTTAAACATTTTGTAAAGCTCTCTAAAATACGAAATAAGAAAAGCGTGCGTAACCGTGCGCGTGTGTCTCTCTCTCTTTTCTTAATTTTTAAACAACTTTGCGCGCGCGCTTTAATCGGACTCCTCCTCATCACTCTCTGATGATGATAATGTGTCGTCATGTGGACACCCGTTTTCTTTCGCGTAGTTCAAGCACTCGATGTGGTTGTTTTGGGCAGCGAAACGGCACGTTCTCCAATCCCAAGGCGCGCCGTTTTCGTGGAGGTATTTGAGGATATCGAGATGGCCGTTTTCGGCGGCAAGTGCGCACGGAAGCTCATTAATTGGACTGACATGCCTCATACAATACTTTACGATGTGAAGATGGCCAATCTCAGCTGCTATATTGATCGCCAAACCGTCCCATTCAAACATTTTCTCTTCCCGCAACCAACGAAGCAACGCGAGGTTTCCAGTTCGAGCTGCTTGGGCGCCGAGATAATACTGCCCATGTTTACCCTCGATCTTTGTTGTCACTTCCTCGTACGTGCGGGCACCTTCGTCCCTGACTTTAACTATAAAAGTATCTTTCAATTCCCGTCCCGATCGTCTGATCGCGTCGCGACTTTCTCTGTTTACCTCTCGAAACACTCTGAACTCCAACTCCCATAACTTCGGTACAATACAGGTCTCGAAAATATCTCTGTACTGCACATCAGTCAAAATCTTCCACAACGGCAACGGCGTCACTTTTCTCTTCAACTCCTTCAACTCTTCTTCCTTCTCTTCCATCTGTTCTTCCAAGTCTGCCACTCGTTTTCCCAGCCTTTGCTGAGATATTTCTCGTTGCCTCAGTTCCCTGTTCAAGTTTTGAAGCTCTCCGTCTTGTTTTCGGAAACGATCTTCCTGCGCTCGCGCGCGAACTTCCTGCTCGTCCAATCGATCGCGCAACGCGTTCACGACATCCGCGAGCTTCGTTCCGCCATCTTTATCTTCTCTTTTGCGCTTCGACCAGTTGTTGTTCGCCATGCTTCTTCGCGTCGTTATTATACGCGCGCTACGTAGTATTTTTTTTTTTTTGAGGAAAAGAACAAATCCAATCGAAAAGTGTCGAAACCCTAAACCCTACCCTAAATTTGTTTAACCATAAAGAGAAGAGAGAGGAAGAGATATCCTCCGCGAAAGAAACGACGACTCCGAACGCTTTGATGAGCAGATCGCGCTCCTTTTTATCATCTTCTCCTCGCTGGCTT
>Ga0255756_1003335_pt1 | contig 16258 bp, 8 predicted proteins | sample 011ome_20_FD_179956 | JGI IMG/M metagenome (GOLD analysis project Ga0255756, IMG submission 179956) | Coastal salt marsh microbial communities from the Groves Creek Marsh, Skidaway Island, Georgia - 011509CT metaG (version 2) | ecosystem: Environmental > Aquatic > Marine > Intertidal zone > Salt...
GTCCGCGTCGATCTCTTTGAACACGATCTCAAACTTGTCCCGGCTGCCGTCCCCCGCGCGAATGCGCTTCGGGAGGTGCAACATCGCGGCCAACGCGCCGTCGCCCTCGGGAGGCGCGTCGCGCTTCAACGCCGCGACGAGGTGCCGCACGTCGATCTCATCCTCGTCGACGTTCGCGCCGGGCCCGAGCAACTCCGCGAAGATCGCGCGGGTCTTATCTCTCAGACACCCGGGGAACCCACCCCCGGCGCCGTGCGCGTACTCCTTCAACATGTCGCGCGCGTGCTTCGTGGGTGAACGCGTGGGTCAGTCGAACGTCTCACCGGTCAAAAGTTGAAAGGGAAGCGCGGGTGAAGAGTGACGACGGGAAAAGTCCTTAAGGAACGGCGTTCAACACGCGAACGGGGTCGTATGGGAAGCAGTCTCACCTTCGCGTTCTCCGCGGCGATCGCCTCGCGTCGCATTTCGCGTCGCGCCGCGTCGAGGCGGTCCTCCAACGTCAACTCACGGAAGTCCATGATGGTCGCGAACTCCTCTCTGTCGATCTCGCCGTCGTCGTTGACGTCTGCGGCGCCCAAATTCATGAGCTCATCGAGCTCTTCGCTCGTGACGTTGTCGCCGACGATTTTCGCCGCGTTCGATATGTCCTCGAGCACGATGCACCCTTTGTCGTCGACGTCGAAGCACTCGAACGCGACGTCGAGCGCGTCCTCGGTCGTCGCATCCGCGATGCGTTCGGTGACCGTGGAGATGAACTCGCCCAGGTCGACGGTCCCGCCGCCGTCCTCGTCCATCGCGTCGAGGGTCGCCTTCAGTTCTTCCGGTCGAGGTTCGAATCCCAACGCGCGCGCGGCGAATTTGAGCTCCTTCTCGTCGATGTCCCCGCCGTTGTCCGTGTCCACGAACTTGAACGCCTCCGTGAGCTCCGTCACGAGTTCGGTCTTTAACCCGTGCGCGTCGATCGGGGACTCGTCGTCGTCGTCGTCGTCGCTCCCATCGTCGTCGCTCCCGTCGTCGTCGCTCCCGTCGTCGTCGCCGTCCGCCCCCCTCGCTTCCCTCGCGGCTGCCTTCGCTTCCTTCGCCGCTCTCGCCTTCGCCGCCTCCACGAGCGCCTTCCGCGTCGCGTTGCTCAGCGCCGCGAGCTCGACGTGCGCGGGGTCGTTCGCGTCCGCGGGCGCGGACCCGGAGGAGAACGCCGGCGGCGACCGACGCGGCGGCGGCCTCCACTCCGGCGGCGCGCGCAACCCTCTCTTCCGGAACAGCACCCCTTGCAACTCCTCGGGGATCGCCTTGACGTCCTCGCCCTGCATGATCGCGACGACCGCGGGCGATCCTCCCGCGGGGACCCACGCCTTATTCACGCCGACGCGCGTGATCGTCCGCGACCTCGCGCCGGTCTTCGTGACCACGTACGCCTCTTCCTCGCGGTCGATCGCGGCCATCGAGAAGTACGCGTCGCCCGCGCGCACCTCGACGACGTCGCCATCCTTTTCCACCTCCAGGCTCCGCGTCCCTCGCGTGATGGTCGTCCGGCGCGTCGTCACCGCGGATACGCTTCCTCGGAGGACGAGGCCGACGTACCCGTCGTCGATCTGACTCTCCGCGCTCGTCGCCGGGAGCTTTCTTCCCGGGTCGTACGTCTCCACGGAGAAGAGCGTCGCGAGCAGGTCGCGTTCCCAAAACTCCAGCGGCCGCGCGAGCTTCTCGTTCGAGAACGCCACGAGAACCGGGTCGTTCGGGTCGAGCATCGTCCGCGGACGGTCCTCGCCGCCGCCCATCGCGGCGAGCCGGACGTTCGCCGCGCGCTCGGTCGCCATCGCGGCCGCGAACGCGTCGCGGTCGAGGCGTAAGAAGACGCAGTCGGTGACCGCTTTCAACGAAGCGACGCGCGGCGCGTCGAATCGAAGCGCCACCTCGCCGACCGCGGAGCCGGTCTTGAGCCTCGCGACTCGCGTCTCGTGCGTCCGCCCGTCGTCGTCCTCGGTCGTCATCGTGACCTTCGCTTTGCCCTCTTTGAGGACGTAAAACGACGTCGCGGGGTCGCCCTCGGCGAACACGGTTTCGTTTCTCCGACACGAAACCTCCTCGAACGACCGCGCGAGCTTGTCGACGCACGCGACGGAAACGCCCGCGAATCCGGGGTTATCGGTCATCGCGTCGATCGCGATGCGAATCGACGCCTCCTCGTCGTCCAACGTCCGTCGTCGGCGTCGCCCGCGCATCTCCCATTGCCGCCAGAGCCAATAATACGTCGCGGTTTTATTTTTGCCCCAGAGCGCGAACACCATTTGCCATGTACCCTTCGCGTCGCGCGTCTGCATCACCTTCGCGCGCTGCACCGCGTCTCTCCACCCGAGGAACGCGTCGTGCGTCGTCGCGCCGTGCAGAAACAACACCACGGAGCGCAGCGTCTCCGCGGCGTGGACGATGTGCCGCACCTCCGCGGTTCGCGCGTTTTGCGCCGCGGTGGTGCCAAACTTATCCTTCACCTTGGCGTCGACGCGGCGGTCCAATAAGAACGCGCACGTCTCCGCGTGGCCACCCTCCGCGGCGAGAATGAGCGGCGTCGCGTAGTTCCAGCTGTCCTGCGCGTTCATGTTCGCGCCGATGCTGTGTAAATATTTAACGACGTCGACGTGGCCGTTACGCGACGCGAGGTGCACGGCGGTGGAGCCGCGCCACATCCCTCCGATGTTCGCGCTGGCGCCGGCTTCGACGAGAAGTTTGACCGTCTCCAGGTGCCCGCCCTCGCACGCCCAGTGCAGCGGCGTGCTCTCGGTGGAGTCCCTCGCGTGAAGCGGGTCGTCTTCGAGCTCGGGAGGGTCGTCGTCGTCGTCTTCATCGGACGCATCGGGACACTTGATCGAGTGTTTGAGTCGATGGATGGCTTCTTCGCGCGCGCCAAGAATCAACCGCACGATGACCGCGTTTCCGTCCATGCTCGCCTTGTGCAGCACGGACTCCTCTCGGATCGTCCGCGCGTTCCAGTCCGCGCCTCGAAGCAGAAGCTCTCGCGCGCAGCGGCCGTGGTGCCCGAGCTCGACCGCGCTGTGCAGCGGCGACGTGCCGTCCTTTCTCGGTTTATTGACCACCTCGGAGAGGACGTCGTCCCCGGCGGCCCGCGCGGCGTCCGCGAGGACTCTGAGCGCCTCCACGTCGCCGTTCCTCGCCGCGAGGTGCAACGGCGTGTACCACAGCGCGTTCTTCTTCGTCTGCGACGCGCCGCGCGATACCAGCAGCTTCACGATCTCCATGTGCCCCTCGCGCGTCGCGAGATGCAGAGGCGTGTCGCCGTCGACGCCGTCCTTGACGTCGACGTCCGCGCCCGAGTTGAGCAACAGACGCGCGAGCTCCGCGTGGCCGCGGTCGCACGCGACGTGCATCGCGGAGTATCCGTCCACCTCGGAGAGATGGTTCACGTGACGGTCGCGTTGACGGCGTTTATATTGCTCCTGCGCCATGTTGATCACGTCCCACAAGGATTTCGGGCGCGCGTTGGCGAAGGACTTCTCGTCGCCCTCGCCGTGCGACAGCGAAGCGATCAGTCGCCTCTCCGCGAACGCCGCGAACGCCATCGCGCTCGCGCCGTTCGGCGCCGCCACGTCGATCGGCGGCACTGCTCGCGTCGCGGCGACGACGTCGCTCAAACTCCTCCGAAGCGCCGTCCACCGCACGCTCGCCGCCGTGGTTTCGAGTCCGAGGGGCTTCTCGTCGCCGCGTTGACGCGCGTGCTCCACCAGTAACGACGCGACGCCGACCGCGCCCGTCTCCGCGGCGGCCATCAGCGCGTTTCGCCCGCGGTCGTCTTCGGCGGTCGCGTCCGCGCCGCGGTCGAGAAGCGCACGCGCCATCGCGAGAGATCCGCCGCGGCACGCGAAGTGCAGCGGACGCTCGCGCCTGACGTTGGGCTTGTCGAGCGTGGCGATCGGTCTTCGCTCCGCCGCGGCGCGGCGTAACACCTCGAGGAACATCAGCGGCTTCCCCGCCGCGCACGCGCCGTGTAGGCACGTGTTCCCTTCTGCGTCCGGGATGAAAGGGTCCGCGCCCGCGCAAAGCAGCGCGAAAATCGCATCCTCGCGCCCGCGGTTCGCGGCGAGCAGCGCGGGGGTGACGCCTCCGACCGCGCGAACGTCGACGATCGCCGCTGGGTCGCGGACCGACGCGAGGAGACGCGTCAGGCACGCCGCGGAGCCGCATTCCGCGGCGAGGTGCACGGGCGTGCGGTCGTCGTCGCCCGCGAGTATCTTCGCGCCTTCGCCGAGGAGCAGCTCCACGACGCGGTCCTGGCCGCGCATGGACGCGAGGTGTAACGCGGTGTATCCGCTCGCCGCGGGTTGGTCGACGTCGAGCGCCTCTCCGGCGTCGTCCTCCGCGAACTCCCTGGCGACGATCGCCTCCGCGGCCGCCTCCGCGGCGTCGCGGACCGCCTTCGCGTCGTTCTTCCGCAGCTTCGCCATCGCGCCCGAGACCGCGGCGCGCTCCGCGGCGGCCTCCGCGTCGCGTATCAGCTCCGCGGTGCGCTCGCGCGAGAATCGAATCAACGACCGGCACGCGGCGGCCTGACCGGAGATGGCCGCGAGGTGCAACGGCGTGAACCCGGCGTCGGTCTTGAGGTTCGCGTCCACGCCGGGCGCGGCGAGGAGCGCCTCCACGATCGCGGTGGATCCGCTCTCCGCGGCGAGGTGCAGCGGCGTCGCGCCGGTGATGTCCACGGGCGACGGCTCCGCGTTTTTATTCCGCAGAATCCGCTCGACGATGTCCAGGTGGCACCCGTGCGACGCGTAGTGGAGGACCGTCCACCCGCGGTGCCCGGGGGCGTTGACGCCGGTCAGGTTCGAGTGCGTCCCGGGGTCGCGCGCGCGTCGCGCGCGGCGCTTGTCGCGGTCGAGCTGGCGCGCTTTGCGGCGTTCGACGCGCGCGGCGTCGAGCGCGCGGCGCGTCGCCTCGGCTTCGGAGATTTGAGAAGACTCGGAGAAGCCGACTTCGGACGCGAAGTCGGCGCCGACTTCGGAGGCGCCGCCTCGAGAAGACCCGACTCGAGACCCGGCGCCGACGCGCGACGCGGACGCGGACGTGTCGTCTTCTTCTTCTTCTTCTCGCGGGAGCAGCCCGAACACCATGTCGTGATGCCCCCTCGCGGCGGCCAAGTGCACGGCCATGTCCCCTCGCGCGTTCCTCGACGCGATGTCCGCGCCGCCGTGCTTGAGCAACCTTCGCACGACCTTCTGACGGTCGCACTCCGCGGCGAGATGCAGCGCTCCGCACCCGTGCCCGTCCACCGCGTCAACGCGCGCGCCTCTGGCGATGAGCGCCTCGACGACGGCGTGATGCCCCGCGCTCGCGGCGTGGTGCAGCGGCGTCGCGGCGTCCGCGTCGACGGCGTCGACGTCGGCGCGCGCGTCGTCGATCAGCAGCTCGACGATCTCGACGCGATCGCGCGCGGCGGCGAGGTGCGTCGGCGTTCGACCGCGCGCGTCCTTCGCGTTGGCGCGCGATCGCAGCTTCGCCGGCCACCCCGCGAGGGCTCTGAACGCGCGGACGACGTTCGCTCGCCCAGCCTCCGCGGCGGCGTGCAATGGCGTGCCTCCGTCGAGCGCCGCGACGTCCTGCGTCGCGCCGTACTCGCGCACGAGCGCTTCCACGAACTCGGCGTGCCCGCCTCGCGCCGCCTTGTGTAGCGCGCGCTCCCCGCGCGCGTCGACGGCGTCCACGACCGCGGCGAGCTCGTCGCCCGTTTTTCCGGCGAGCGCGCGGCGCGCGATCGGAAGCTTGCCCGCCGACGCGAGGTCGAAGAGATTCATCGCCTCCTTCGCCGCGGATATCGCGCGTCTCACGTCCTCGGACTCGGTCACGTCCTCTGGCGCGAGGCCTCTCTTGTTGCGCGCGAAGACGTCCACGTCGGGCGCGTCGCAGAGGAGTTTCACGCATCGTGCGCGCCCCGCGGACGCGGCCCAGTGCGTCGGCGTCGAGCCGTCGTCGTCCGCCGCGTTGACATCCGCGCCCGCGTCGAGGAGCGTCCGCAGTATATCCGCGTGCCCGCAGTACGCCGCGACGTGCGCGGGGGTGAGTCCCAGCGCGCCCCTGACGTCGGGCGACGCGTTCAGCGCGAGGAGCCGTTCCAGGACGGGCGCGCAGCCGCTCTCCGCGGCGACGTGTAAGCCGGCGCGGCCGTCGTCGTCTACGAAATCGACGTCGCCGCCGCGGCTAAACATCGCGTCGATCGCGTCCGGATCGCGCGTCGCCGCGGCGGCCGCGACGTCGGTCAGCTTGGCGTACGCGCGCCGCTTCGCGCGGTCCGGGTCGTTCTTCCGCGAGCGGCGCGTCCAGCGCGTCGCCCCGGAGACGGCGCTCGCGGCTCTCGACCACGACCCCGCCGCGGCGTCCGACGCGGACGCGGTCGGCGGCGTCCGGTCGACGTCGACGTCGCTCGGCGGCGGCGCGGCGGCGGGCGCGCGCGCGAACAACAGCGCGTCGATGGCGTCGACGCCGGAGTTCTCGAGCTTCAGCGCGCCGAGGCCGAGCGCGAGGGATCGACTGAACGTCGCCGGCCGCGTTCCCGCGGTGGCCGCCACGGTCGCCGCCGCCGCGGTAGCCGCCGCCGTCTCCTCCTCCTCCCGCTCCTTCCGCGCCATCGCGTCAATGTCCCCGCGCCACCGCCTCTCGCGCTCGTACCGCTCCACCCTCGCCCTCGCCCACGCCGCGCTGTCAGCAGTCGGATCGTGCGGGCTCCCGGGCGCCGGCTCGAAGAGCGCGTCGACGTTGGCGAACGCGAACGACCGTCGGTAGGGCCCCATCCCGGACACGCCGGACAGGCCGGAGTACCCGCTGTCGTCGGACGCGATCTCGTCGTAGTCGTCCACCTCGGAGATGCCGCTGTATCGCGAGAGGTGCCTTCCGGGCGCGAGCGACGGCGCGCGCCATTCCGCGTCGTCCGCGACGCGACGACTCGAAGAATCGCGTCGTCGCGTTTCGTCGTCGTCGTCGTCGTCGTCGTCGTCGTCGTCGTCGTCCGCGCGACGGCTCGAGCTCGCGACCGCGGTGCTGAAGCTGTCGCGCATGAACGGCGCGGTGCTCATTCCGTGCCGCGATGCCTGCGACGCGATGCCCGTGGCGTTGGATATCTGCCGCGACGGCGGCATCCCGGACGCGCGCGCGTTCGCGTCGTCGTCGTCGTCGTCGTCGTCGGTTTCGTCCTCGTCGACGCTCGCCGCGTCCGCGCCGGGACGGCGAAGCGTCAGCGCGCGTCGCATCGTGTTCCCTCGCGCGATGCCCGCGTGGACGCGCGCGGCGCGCGCGTCGTCATCGTCGTCGTCTTCGTCGTCGTCGCGACGGGCATCGCTCATGACGGCGCGGAGGGCGTCGCGTCGCCGCTCCGCGCCCGTCGTTGTAATCTGAGTCGGCACTCGTCGCGCTCTTCTTCAACGGCCAAACGACGCGTCGGGAGGACTTCTCGGAGCAATCGATGGATAACGCGACGCCCGCGCCCGCGACGCGCCACTCCCGGCATGCGCGTCGCCGCGACGGCACCGGTCGCGTCGCCGCCTCGGGTCCGTCTGAGCGCGGCGGCGGCGGCGGCGTCGCGCGCGCGAGCCGCCGTGCCCGTCGCGCGGCGACGCGGAGGCGGAAGACGCGACGATGTCGCGGACGTCGTCGTCGCTCGCGCGTCGAAGAAGAGGGACGAGCGCCAGAGCATCTTCGACTGGGACGAGATGCGCTCGGTGCCGGTGGAGCCGAAGAACGCGGACGACGACGACGACGAGGAGGAAGAAGAAGAAGTCTACGAGGAGTACGTCGGCGACGACGCGCTCGCGACGTCGTTCAAGACGATGTACCAGGCTGGCGGCGGGAAGCGCGTCTACGCGGGAGTCTTCAAGAGAGACGTCGACGCGAAGGATCTGCCGTCGGAAGAAGACGCCGCCGCGAGGCGCGAGGACGCGGCGACGAACCTCACGAACATCGACATGGACGAGCGCGAGCGACGGAGTAAGATCGGCGTGTTCTTCATCGCGGTGTGCATGGCGCTGATGACGTATCAAATCCCCAGAGGGGCGCCGTGGAACGAGCGCGCGATCCTCGCGCTGCCGCTGTTCTTCGCGATCGGTTTCTTCGGCAGCGGCTCCACGGGTCTGTGAAACATCGCGCAAGCCGGGGTCTGGGACGTGGACGGGACCGGCTTGCAGACGATAGAGGATAAAACGATCGCGCAGAGGATCAGGGATAAGGTGAACGACTTCAACAGGAACACCGCGATCATCGTGTTCGCGGCGACGGCGTATTACATGGTCCTTCCGCTCGGGAAGAACCCGCCGCTCGGATAAAAAGCCGCGGCGTGATTAGCGCGCCGAAATTGATCTATCCCTTCTTCGTCGCGTCGAACGCGGACGCGCGCGAGCGCGCGCGATGTGACCGACCCGCCCCCAGTCGTGCACGCGCACGACGGGCGAGGATCGAGATGACGCGACGCGCCCGCGCGACGTCGCGCGTTCGACGAACGACCGAATGTAATACTACTACGCCGCGTACGAAGGTCCTAGAAGGTAAGTACCTCCGAAATGCAATCGACGACGATTGGATCGGATCAACCGTATTCAACTCACGACAATCACTTCGACGCTCCCCCGCCGCTCGCGTCCTCCTCCGCCGCCCTCGGCTGAATCTTCTTCGCGACGTGCAGATCCGCGAGCTGCGCGTCGCTGACGCTCCCCGGCGCGGACGTCAGCAGACACTGCGCGGTCGCCGTCTTTGGAAACGCGATCACGTCGCGAATGCTCGACGCGCCCGCGAGCATCATCACGAGGCGATCCAACCCGAACGCCATGCCTCCGTGCGGCGGCGCGCCAAACTGAAACGCGTCCATGAGATACCCAAACTTCTCCTCCGCCTCCTCCTTCGACAGCCCGATCGCGGCGAACACCTTCTCCTGAACGTCCCGGCGGTAGATGCGCAGAGACCCGCCGCCGACCTCGACGCCGTTGTACACCAAGTCGTACGCCACCGCCCTGGCCTTCGTGATGTCGCCGCCGTCGCGGACGTCGTCCTGATTCGGCGCCGTGAACGGATGATGCAGCGCCTCGAGACGGTCCTCGTCCTCGTTCTTCTCGAACATCGGGAACTCCGTGATCCACAACACCGCGTGCGCGTCGTCCGGGATCATGTCCAGCGTTTTCGCGACGTATTGCCGCACGCGGTCGAGCGACTTGTTCACGACGCTCTCGTCCCCGGCGCCGAAGAGAACGACGTCGCCCGCGCCGGCGCCGCACGCGTCGATGATTTCCCCGGCGACGTCCGCGAGGCCCTCGCACAGCGCCTTCCCGCCGCCCTCGAGCGAGACGCCGTCCTCGCCCACGCGCGCGAACGCCAACCCGCCGGCGCCGCCCTTGATGGCCTCCGCGCACACGTCGCCCTTCGGCTTCAACCGCGAGTTGGACAGCCTTTTTCCGTCGGGGACGCGAATCGCCTTCACCGCGCCGCCGTTCTCGCTCGCCGCGCCGCTGAACAGCTTGAACGCGCACCTCGACGCGATGTCCGTGATGGTCGTGAACTCCAAACCGTACCGAACGTCCGGCTTATCGCTGCCGTACTTGCTCATGGCCTCCGCGTACGTCATCCGCGGGAACGGCCGCGGGAGCGTCACGTCGACGCCCTCTTTAAACGCGGCGCACATCAAATCCTCGCCGAGGCTCAAGATGCCGTCCATGTCCGTGAACGCCATCTCGATGTCCAGCTGCGTGAACTCCGGCTGACGGTCCGCGCGCAGGTCCTCGTCGCGGAAGCAGCGCGCGACTTGGTAGTAACGGTCCGCGCCCGCGACCATGAGCATCTGTTTGAAGAGCTGCGGCGACTGCGGCAACGCGTAGCACGCGCCGGGCTGCAGCCGCGACGGGACGAGATAATCCCTCGCGCCCTCCGGGGTCGACCGCGTCAGCATCGGCGTCTCGATCTCGAGGAACCCGTGATCGTCCTCGAGGACGCCGCGCAGCGCGCGGACGGTCTTCGCGCGCAGCCTCAGGTTCTTCACCATCCGCGGCCGCCGCAGGTCCAACACGCGATTCTTCAGCCGAACCTCCTCCGACGCGCCGCCGCCAGCTGTGTCGTCGTCCTCCTCTCCCCCACCCCCGATCGCGAACGGCAGCGACTTCCCGACGACGTTCAAGACGTCCACCTCGTCCGCTGCGACCTCTACGGCGCCAGTGGGGATCTTATCGTTCGGCGCCGTGCGCGCCTTGACGCGTCCGCGCACGCGCACGACCCACTCCGCGCGCATCGCGGCGAGCGCCGCGACGGCGCGCGACGGCGTGTCCGCGTCCGAGACCACCTGGCACAAACCGGTGTGGTCGCGCACGTCCGCGAAGACGATGCCGCCCATGTCGCGCTGCTTGTCCACCCATCCGCAGAGGGTGACGACGTCGCCGACGTCGGCGTCGCGGAGGTCGCCCGCGGCGTGCGACCGCGACGGCCACGAGAGCTCGTCCGAGAGGAAGGACTCCGACGCGGCGGCGACGTCCGCCGCGTCCGCGTTCGCGGCGACCGCGGTCGTCGAGTTCGCGCGCGTCCCCCGGAGGAGCGCGGGGGAGCGTCTCGAGGCGTGCGGCGCGGGCGCGCGTCGTGGCGCCGCGGAGGGGAGCGTCGCGGCGGAGGACATCGACATCGACATCGACATCGACGGCGTCGTCGTCGTCGCGCGCGTCGAGCGAGATTCCGCGAGCGGCGCGCGGGCGCGATTCGTCGGCGCGCGCGGGACGACGTGGACGAGCGCGCGGGCGTGAGCGGACGGGCGCGCGGAGGAGGGCGCGCGGAGGAAGTTCGTGAGCGCCGACCTCGCCAGGCGCATCGAGCTTCGGCGCGCGCGCGGGTGTGCCGAGGCGCGCGGCGGGACGGAACCCTAAACCCTTTGGCGACGACCAGATCGCGTCATCCGCTGACGACGTGATGTTCCGGCGGAAGGAAGGAACTCTCTGCATCCGACGACGCGCGCGCCAGTTCCAGCGGGCGCGCGACGCGCCGCGCGCGCGGGAGCGTTCCAATGTGGACGCTCGCGACGACGCCCTTGCGCTCGACGCTCGCGGCGACGGCGCGCGCGCGCGCGACGCGCGACGCGCCGGCCGCCGCCGCGCGTCCGCGGCCGACGCGATCTTCTTCCGCCCGGTGCCGTCGTCGGTGCCGTCGCGTCGTCGTCGCGTCGTCGTCGTCGTCGTCCTCCAGCCCGGCGCCGCTCCCCGCCGACCGCGCCGCGCCGCGAGGACGCCCGGACTTACACGACTACCCCGGCCGACGACGATGGGAGCTCGCGCTCGACCCGTACTCGCGCATGGCGCTCCCGAATCGCGCGGGCGGTCCGGAAGTCCAGAAGCGCCCGACGAGCGACATCTTCTGGGGCGCGCTCGTGTGCTTCGTCACGTTCAGCGTGCTCGGTCTCCTCGACGCGTCGATAAAAACGCGGCTCGGGCTGCCGTTCATGCACGGCGCGTGGGGCACGATCTCCATGCTCGCGTTCGGGACGATCGACAACCCGGTCGCGCGGTGGTACAACTGCGTCGTCGCCACGATCGCGTCGTGCGCCGTCGTCGCCGCGTGCTTCCATTGTTTCGGCGCGGCGTGGTGGAGCCGCGCGCTCGCGGTGTCGATATCGCTCGCGTTCATGATGTGGACCGGGAGCGTGCACCCGCCGGGCGCGGCGGCGGTCATGGCGTGCATGGACATCTCGGGGTTTCAGTCGTTGGGGCTGTGGTACGTCGCGTACCCGACGCTGTTCGGGTCTCTGTTCATCCTCGCGATGGGGAAGTTGTGTCAACGGCTGAAGCGGCGGCACGAGTGGACGTGGGGGTCGCCGGAGACGCCGCCGCCGGACGAGTACTGCGTCGTGCGGCCGGAGCGAGGCGATCGCGAGTGGTTGGGAGGAGGGAGGGACGGGAAGTGGTCGGAGTACGACACGGAGATCGAGGAGGCGCTGGAGGCGCGGCCGGGGGGGTTCTGCGACGACGACGATTGACGAGCGTAATATGTTTTTTCTTTCGCGTCGATGTGATATGATAAGACTCCGCTACCTTACGTACACGATGGAGGCGCTCTCTCATTTCGCCGCCTGCGCCTCCTGCTCCTCCGCGGCCGCGGTACTCCTCGCCGCGGCGGCGCCGATGATGTTCACCATCCTGTTCACCTTGTCCTCGTTCATGCTCAGCCTCTCCTCCAACAGCTGCATCGTCTGCGTGAGCACGTCGAGCTGCCCGACGATGTGCCCGAGCGTCGACGTGACCGCGTCGTCGATCGCGGTCACCGGCGGCGCGTCCGGCATCGGCGGCGCGGACGGGTGCTCCGGCGCCGCGGGCGGCTGCGGCAGCGGCGACGCGGGCTGCGGCAGCGGCGACGCGGCCGCCGCGGGCGCGGGCGCCTTGGTCCGCACCCGCGGCGGCGTCTTCTGCGGCGTGCTCACGCTCCGCGCGGGCGCGGTGGACGGCTTCTTCCCGCCCGACGCCGACGCCGACGCCGGCTTCTTCTGCGGCGACGGCACGGGGATGATGCCCTCGCCCGCGTTCTCCTTCCCGCCCGGCGCGGATTTGGACGCGGGCTCGATCGCCGGCGGTTTGTTTTCGCCGCCGCTGTAATCGCCGAGGACGCGGTCAAAGTTCGTCTTCCACACCATGACCTGGTCGTCGTTCCCTCCGGACGCGAAGTAGTCCCCGGCCGGGGAGAACTCCGCGTTGAGGACCGCGCCCTCGTGCCCGTTGAGGGTGTAAAACAGCTGTCCCTCGCGCAGATCCCACACCTTGATCGATCCGTCGTCGCTCGACGTGAGGAGGAAATTTCCGCTCGGGTGAAACGACACCGAGTTGACGCGCGCGCCGTGCGCGCCGTCGTAGTGCTGCACGAGCTTCTTCGATCGCACGTCCCAGAGCTGAACGACGCAGTCGTCCCCCGCGGACGCGATGCACGTGCCGTCCGGGTGAAACTTACAGCTGTTCACCGCGCTGAAGTGGTCGTCGATCACGTAGACGCAGCGTCCGGCTTTCACGTCCCACAGTCTCACCGTCTTGTCGTCCGACGCGGACACCGCGGCGTTGCTCTCCGGGGAGAAGCTCGCGCACTTGACCCAGTTCGTGTGCCCGGTGAGCGTGGACAGGAACTTGCCGTCCCGCGCGGACCACAGCTTGATCGTCTTATCGTCCGACGCCGAGACGAGGCTCTCGCCGTTTTCCGAGAATTCGACGGAGCGCACGCACGCCGAGTGCGCCTTGAGCACCTTGGGCGTGTACAGGCCGACGACGGAGGGCGTCCAGAGGCGGATCGTGCAGTCCTTGCTTCCGGACGCGATGGAGCCTCCCGTCGGGTTGTACGCCACGGTCGTGACGGCGTCCTAATAAGGCGGGGGTGGGAGGAGGGGCGAGGCCGCGCGTGAGCGAGAGCGAGCGCGCGGGGGACGCCGCGGGCGAAGAATCGAACTGAAAAAGAACGAGCGCGGCCGCGGCGCGGCGCGACGCGCGGCGTGAAGGGACGCGCGATGCGACGCTCGCGCGCACCTTGTGCCCCGTGAAGCGATACGCGCGCATCTGCGGCTTGAAGTTCCAGATCATGAGCGAGTTGTCGTTCGACGACGTGATGAGCTGCTTCATGTTCGGGTTGAACGCGCAGCACGTGACCGCGTCTTTGTGCCCGCGGAACGTCCGCTCCAGGGTGGGGTCCTCCGACGACTCGTTCGCCATGGGGACGCCGCCGAAGCGAACCATGATGCCGGGCGCGCGTGGGGACGCTCCGTGCGGGGGGTGAGTGATGACGACGCGTCGTCGCTCGTGAATTTGAAAACGGGCGAATTTTCGTGCGGTCAAATCGTGAGTTTTTCACCCATTCATAGGTTTCAACATTTGATCGTGTCTGCTTTCAAATGACCCGCATATGGAATCGCCCGTATTGGCGCACAGCGCGTCAAAGTTTCGTTCAACACACGTTCGCTCTCTCATCGCGCCGCGCTCGCGCCTCCGGCGCTCTCTTCCGCGCGCTCCATCTTCCACGCCCCCTCCTTCAACACCCACGTCTCCTCCTCCTCGCTCCATCGAAACCATCGCGGCGTCCACGCCTCCCCCGCTCTCGCCCGGCGCGCGCGCTCGCCCCGCTCGTCGCGTTCCACTTTTTTCTTCGCCCTCTTCGCGTCGTCCCAACGCCGCTCCTCCATCGCGCGTATCACCTCCCCCCACACCGCCTCCGTGGCCTTGACGCCGTCGCTCTCGTGCGCCCAGTTGTGTTCTTTCACGAACCCGGCGACCTCTTTCCTGGCCGCCTCGGACGCGTCGTACAGGACGCCGACCTCGGGGCGATCGCGACCCTTCTTCTTCGCGGCGGTCAATGCGGCGGTCTCCTCGCTTATTACTCCTCGAAGGTCGGTCGCCGTGACCCTCGCGTCGTACCGCCCGGCGATCGCGAACAGCGTCCGTTCCGGGTCCGCCTCGCGGAATACCCTCCCGATGACCCTGAACCCGCCGCTCGCGCCCTCGGCGAACTTCCGAGGCTTGTGCCGCACCTCCGCGCGAAGGCCGCTCTCGCGGCAACGCACGACGAACGGCGCCTTGGACTCCATCTGCACGTACATCCGCGGGACGAAGTGCCACTCGAACCCGACCATCGTCGTGTCGTACGTCTCGTAGACCGGGTCGTCCATCTCGGCGGCGGCGTGGGCGCGCGCGGGCGGGACGCGGACTCTGAAGACGCGCTTCCCGATCATGTCGATCTCGACGCGAAGACCGACGAGCCGCGGCCGCGCGCGGAAGTGCCCGTGGACGCTCCAGCCGTCGCCGACGCTGCGAGGGAAGGCGCGAGCGCGCGCGCGTCGGTCAGTCGCGTTGAAAGGAATGCATGCGCGCGGCGAGGCGAAGCGAGCGGCGAACAGAGGGAGAAGCGAAAGGGGCCCGCCGCGCGGGAAGCGGTCGGACGCGAGCCTCTCGCCTGTGAAAAGCCGTCACCGGCGGGTGATGCGTCACTTGCTCCAACACGCTTCGTATCTCGACGCCGTTCGAGAGGTGCAGCTCGTGCCGCGCGGTCTCGCCGAGGACGGGGTTAAACGGCTTCTGGAGGTGCGCGGGAGGTTCCGCGTCCGCGAGGAGCGCGCGGACGACGCGGAGGATCCGTCCCTCGGGCGTTGAAGCCGGCGGGGGCACGGTCGTCGCGACGTCGACGTCGCGCGCTTCGTCCGCGTCGACGTCGACGTCGACGTCGACTTCGATTTCTCCGTGGACTTCGCCGTCGTCGCCGTAGTCCACGCTGACGTTATCCCACGCCGCGTGGTCGTCCTCCAGGTCCGCTAAGTCCTCGAGCGCTTCGATCGAGTGCTGTCGCTCGACCGCGAAGAAGGGGGAGGAGAATTTGGATTTTCGTTCGTCCTCGCCGTCGCCGTCGCCGCCGTCGCCGTCGTCGCGCGATCGGTCCGCCTCTCCCGCGATCCCGCGCGCTCGCGCCGCCTCTCGAAGCGCGCGCGACCGGGCCCCAAAGTCGCGCTGCAGCTGCGTGAACAGCCGCGTCGCGCGCGGTCGTCGTCGCTCCCGTTCCCCCGGGGAACCCCGCGGCGGCGGCCGCGTCGACGCCGGCCCACCGGCTCCGGCGGCGGCGGGCGGCTTCAGCGACGATTCGCCGACCGCGTGCGTTCGCAGGACGGACGTCCGCGCGTGCCAGCGGATGGGCGTTCCCGCGAACGCGGTGAGGTCGAGGCTTCCGCCCGCGGCGCGCGCGGCTTTCGTCATCGAGCGCATCATGCGCATGCCCGACGCGACTCTCGCGACTCTGGCGAGAGCGCCTTTCCTCTTCGTCTTCTTCTTGGTCGTCGTCGTCGTCGTCGTCGTCGTCGCCGCCGCCGCCGCCGCTCCCGCGTCGCCGTCGTCGCCGTCGTCGCACAGGCGCTCGATCGCGTCGTCCTCGAGGTGCTCGGACGCGCTCGCGAGGAGCTGCGCCACGCGCGCGTCCATCGCGGGCGGGGTGTCCGGCGGCGGCGCGGGCTGCGCGAGCGCGAGCGTCGTCTTCGTCGTCGTCGTCGTCGTCGTCGCGTTTCGAGGCGACCGCGCGAGCGAGGGGACGCGGTCGCCGCCGCCGCCGCCGTCGTCGTCGTCGTCGTCGTCGGACGCGAAGCTGCTGCGTCCGGAGCGGTAGCTCGACGCGTCGTCGTCGTCGTCGTCGTCGTCGCCGACGCCGTCGACGCGCGCGCGGTCGACCTCGAGCGGCGTTGTCGTCGTCGTCGTCGTCGCCTTCCGCTCGAGCGACGACGGCGCTCGGACGAGGCGCG
>Ga0255756_1003337_pt1 | contig 16253 bp, 18 predicted proteins | sample 011ome_20_FD_179956 | JGI IMG/M metagenome (GOLD analysis project Ga0255756, IMG submission 179956) | Coastal salt marsh microbial communities from the Groves Creek Marsh, Skidaway Island, Georgia - 011509CT metaG (version 2) | ecosystem: Environmental > Aquatic > Marine > Intertidal zone > Salt...
TGATGATAATGTAAGGTGTCTGAGTAGTGGTGGTGATCGCCGATGTGATCTCCATTAAAATCTGCAGGATCCATCACTGATAACACCAGTGAATCTGGCGTCAAAAAAAGGCTATTGGGGCCCATCTGCATCCGAAAGGTGGAAGGGTCATTCCATTGCCCACTATTGTGCACAAAACCTTGCTGCGCCTGAAGGCCGCAGGAGATCAATAATGCTAGTGAAAATAATATGGAACGCATAGCTCCAAGATAAGGAGTATCTAGCGCACTTTGTTCGCTATTGGCGCATTGAATTGCACCATTGAAGCATCGGATTAATACTCGTCCGCAGCGGCGCTTTCCCCTTGTTTCATCAAGAACGCTTTCAAGAATGCATCAATGTTTCCATTCATCACCCCATCTACATCTGAGGTCTCTTCCGCAGTACGGACGTCTTTGACCAATTTGTACGGGTGCATCACGTAGTTGCGAATCTGTGAACCCCATTCGATCTTCTTCTTGCCTGCTTCAATCTCTGCACGCTTGGCATTGCGCGCCTCAATCTCCATCTCGTACAATTGAGACTTCAAAAGCTGAATGGCCTTCTCCTTGTTGCCCAATTGCGAGCGCGTTTCCGTATTCTCAATGATGATTCCGGTAGGTTTATGACGTAATCGGACCCCGGTCTCTACCTTATTCACGTTCTGACCACCCGCTCCCGAACTACGGAAGGTATCCCATTCGATATCGCTCAAGTTGATCTGAATGTCGATGGTATCATCCACCAATGGGAATACATAGACGGAAACGAATGAAGTATGGCGCTTGGCATTCGAATCGAATGGAGAAATACGCACAAGGCGGTGCACTCCGTTTTCACCTTTCAAATATCCAAAAGCGTAATCACCTTCAATCTCTATGGTTACAGTTTTAATTCCAGCAACATCGCCTTCTTGCATCACCAGCTCCTTGGTCTTGTAGCCACTCTTCTCAGCGTACATTAAATACATACGCATCAACATACTGGCCCAATCACAACTCTCGGTACCACCGGCACCTGCTGTAATCTGCAATACGGCGCTCAGTTTATCTTCCTCGCCGCTCAACATGTTGCGGAATTCCAATTCTTCGATCAAATTCTCACAAGCATCATAGGCCGCTTTAACCTCTGCCTCGTCTAGCTCACCTTCTTTGTAAAACTCTAAGCTTAGTTCGGCCTCACCGAACAAAGCCTCCGCTTGTTCGTAGCCCTCTACCCAGAACTTCACGCCACGAAGTGCCTTCATGGTTTTTTCCGCCTCTTTCGGGTCGTTCCAAAACTCAGGAGAAGCAGTTTTCTCCTCTTCGTTAATGATATAGATGCGCTTTTGCTCAAGGTTGAGGTAGGACGCTAGTCGCTCCAATCGCTCACCCAAAGACTTGATTTGATCTGCTGTAACCATAGGATGACAAAGTTAAGCATACCCTTGTTATCTTCACGACCAAAGACAAGGGAAGTACTATGTTTGAGGTTGATTTAAGAAGCGATACGGTGACCCGCCCTTCGAAGGGCATGATGGACGCCATGATGAGTGCCAAGGTTGGCGATGATGTATTGGGCGATGACCCTACAGTTAAAGCATTGGAGGCTACGATGGCGGACCGATTCTCCACTGAATCTGCGCTTTTCTGTGTCTCCGGCACGCAAGCCAACCAAATCGCTTTGATGTCACACCTCAGCCCAGGCGACGAAGTGATCTGTCATCACTTTGCCCATATTTACAACTATGAAGGTGGCGGAATCGCGGCAAATGCCCATGCTTCGGTCCGATTAGCCGGTGACGACCGTGGAATACTCCATCCACACCAAATCCTTCCGCTCATCCAACCCGACGATCAACACTTCCCACGTACACGAGTTTTAGCCGTGGAAAACACCTCCAACAAAGGAGGGGGAACCTGCTACTCTTGGACAGAAATTGAAGCGTTGCGCGCCGTGGCAAACACCCACGCCCTCACCTTCCACCTCGACGGCGCCCGCCTCTACAACGCCCTCATAGCAACGGGCCAAAATGAAGCAGATTACGGCACGGCATTCGACTCCATTTCCATCTGCCTCTCCAAGGGCTTGGGCGCTCCTGTGGGTTCAATCCTTCTAGGCTCAGAAGCTTTTATTGACCACGCCCGCCGCATTCGTAAACGTATAGGCGGTGGCTGGCGTCAGGCTGGAATTTTAGCTGGGGCAGCACTTTATGCCCTCGACCACAATATCGATCGCCTTGCCGAAGACCATGATGCAGCCAAAGACATGGCAGAGTTTTTACGCGGTCTAAGTTTTATCAAAAACGTGGTGGAACCCGAAACTAACGTTCTGATTTTCGGACTTGAAGAGGATATCGATCAAGCAGAATTCATTGCCAACCTCGCCTCCCAAGGCATTGGAATTTCCCAGATGGGACCGGGCAAATGCCGCATGGTCTTTCACCTTGATGTTACGCCCAAGGGAATTCAAAAGGTGAAATCCACATTAGAATCGATATACTAGATCGTGGGCCGAGTTAAGCAATGTCCTAACTGCAATAAGGACCATTCCGTCATGTTCAGGGTTCAATACAAACCTGCTGACAAAACTTGGTATTTCCTATGTGAGGCGTGCGTCTTAGAAGTCAAACCTGGAAACAGCCACTACCGCTACGGCGGGACTTGGAAGGGTTAATGAGCGTTTTTGCGCTCCTCTTCCACCCTTTGATACACCCAATTAATCATCTCAAAAGAATACCCGCGGCGTTGCATCGCAGCGGCAAGCTGCTCCTTGGTCTTTGAGCTGAACCAACGGTCGGCTAAATACAGTGCATTCTCTTCCACGCGCTCTTGAGGTATTTGATTCAGGATTCTGTCAATGGTCACCTTGGGAATGCGATGCTCCCTCAATCCTATACTTATCCGGTAGGGTGCCCAATGCTTCTGATTAAGCTTGCCCTGACAATAGGCTTCCGCAAAACGATATTCATCAAGGAAGTTTTCTTCCATCAAGCTTGCCACGACCTCCTCATGCCGGTCCTTGGGCAATCCTAGAAGACCCAACTTTCGGTATACCTCGAATGGACTGCGCTCTTGATAAGCACAATACCTGCGGAGTTTCTGCAAAGCTTCGGACGTAGTCATTAACCAATTTTAATAAAAAAACCCGCTCCATACTTCGTACGGAGCGGGTTTGTGGAAAAACTAAAGTTTTACAAAGAGTTGTTCTCGCTGTCTTTCACCTTCCATTCGAGCATGGTGTAGGCATCGCGGGGAACAACCACAATCTTTTTACGAAGTTCTTTCTGCCAAGTCTTTTTGACGCTACTAAAGAATCCTTTGGTGATATAAGACTCTAAGAACGGGTGAACATGCAAATAGACTTCTCTATTGTTGACCGCAGTTAATTTTGATTTGATGGTTTCTATAATCTGTATAGGTGCATCAACCAAATTGTCTGGGTTCTCCTCACGAGTGACAATGTTTGTTTCAGGTCGAACGCGCTGACGCGTGAGCTCCATCAAACCAAACCTTGAGATAGGTAGGATTTTATGTCGAGCACGATCCCTCTTCATCTCAGCGCTCATCTTCTCGTATACCGCTTTGCGATTCTCTGCGCTGTTCATATCAATGAAATCGATAACAACGATTCCACCCATGTCACGAAGACGCAACTGACGTGCTACTTCTTCCGCTGCCAGAAGGTTTACCTGCAAGGCGTTTGCCTCTTGATTTTCCGCAGTATTCGTTCTGTTGCCAGAGTTGACATCTATGACGTGCATGGCCTCTGTATGCTCAATGATGAGATAAGCTCCCTTGGGCATGCTTACAGAACGACCGAATGCACCTTTGATTTGACGATCCACACTAGCAAACTGAAACAATGGCATTTGTCCATTGTAATGTTTAACCATTTTGGATGCACCTGGCTGGATTTCATCTAGATATTCTCTGACTTCATCGTATAGATCTTCGTTGTCTATAGTAATGGAAGTAAAAGTATCATTGAACACATCGCGAAGAAACGCGCTGGCTCTATTCATTTCGCTGAAGATTCGAACTGGCTTCTTCGAACGCTTGACGCCTTTATGGAGTACTTTCCATTTGCGCATTAGCGTATCTATATCTGCCTGCAGTTCTTCCGCGCTCTGTCCTTTTGCGACAGTACGTATAATTACACCAAAGCCTTTCGGCTTGATGCTTCTGACCAAGTTTTTAAGTCTGTCCTTCTCATCACGCTCGCGAATCTTTTGACTCACGCTTACGCGATTCGAGAATGGAACGAGCACTACAAAACGGCCCGCAATACTAAGCTCAGCAGTGATTCTTGGCCCTTTCGTAGAAATAGGCTCCTTGGTGATTTGCACCAAGATTTGATCTCCTTGCTTGATAACATCACCAATGTTGCCCTCTTTTTCAATGTTGGGCTCACTCTTAAAATTGGTGAGATTGCTTTGTTGCTTACCGTTTAAGGTGCGACGTAAATAGGATTGCCAAGAATTTATCTGCGGCCCAAGATCGTGGTAATGTAAAAAGGCATCTTTTTCATAGCCTACATCCACGAAGGCAGCGTTTAGGCCAGTGGCCAATTTCTTGACGGTACCTAGGTATACGTCACCAACAGAGAAACTATCGTCTCCCTTTTCCTTAATGAGTTCCTGAAGTCTTCCGTCTTCAAGTAGTGCAATATCCGCTCGGTCAGAACTAGCACTAATGACTAATTCCGTGCGCATACTCTACTTGATTATTTTTTCTTGTGACGGTTTTTTCTTAGACGCTTTTTACGCTTGTGCGTTGCTATCTTATGTCTTTTACGTTTCTTTCCGCTTGGCATAATACTAAGTTTTAAAAATTATTAATTCTGTAATCCTGCTAACCAATCGCTTAATTGGGAAGCATTTGGATAATCTTTCAAATACGTTTGTGCTGTCGATATCGCAGAAGTCGTGTCGCCCATTTGCAACAAAGACTGCGACTTATTGACCCAATATAATTCTACCTCTGGTCGCAATTGCGTTAGGTGGTGAAACCTATCCACTGCTTTTTCCCATTGGCCACTCATCATAGAGAAATTACCTAACCACAGCAAGGCTTTTTCATGGTCTGGATTCTCTTTTAGTACATCTAGCAACATGCCGATAGCCTGCATAGGAGCTCCTTGTCCGCTTTGAATAATGGCTACCGCCTCATCCACTTTAGCGTCCAAATCTGCATTCTCTGTTGCTGCTGGAACGACCTCTTCTACAGGTGCAGTTCTTGGCATACGCATGAGAACAACAGCGGCAACTACCGCTAGAATTACTGCTATGAGTTGATTTCTTTTCAAATTAGTCGTTTACAGGTACGCTATCCTTAACGCCATCAACAAAAACTTTTGCTGGCTTAAAAGCAGGGATGTAGTGAGCTGGAATGACAATTGTCGTGTTCTTAGAAATATTACGACCTGTTTTTTGTGCACGCTTCTTCACGATGAATGAACCAAATCCACGTAGGTAAACGTTATTTCCATCTTCTAGGCTGTGCTTGATTTCTTTCATAAAGCTTTCAACAACAGCTTGAACATCTCCGCGTTCCATTCCTGTTTTATCAGAAATCTTAGTAACGATATCTGCTTTAGTCATTTGCTCTGTATTTTTAGGTCCTTTCGGACTTGGTTAATGAGGGGCGCAAATATACACCTATTCTCCTTATTTACAGATTCAAAGAACAAAATAATCTCAAAGACAAGCTGTGGCAAAAGACTCTTATAATCACTTCATTATCAGCATTGAAGATTTTTACAGCACGCAAAAACGTGATCTACCATGGCGCAAAGCACAACCAGTACCCTACGAGGTTTGGTTAAGCGAAATCATTTTGCAACAGACCCGTGTCGCTCAAGGCACTCCTTACTTCGTTAAAATATTAGCTGCATTTCCCACAGTAATTGACCTTGCAGAGGCATCTGAGGATGAATTATTAGCACTTTGGACCGGACTGGGGTACTACAGCAGAGCTCGGAATCTTCAGAAAGGTGCTCGACAGATTGTGGCGGAATTCGGGGGAGAAATACCGAACAACTTTCAATCGCTGATCAAAATTGCCGGAATCGGACCATATACTGCTGCTGCCATATCAAGCATTTGTTTCGGAGAACGAAAGGGCGTGGTTGACGGCAACGTCTACAGGGTGCTTTCACGCTACTTCGGGATACACACCCCTGTAAATAGTACGGCCGGAGTCAAAGAATTTCAAAATCTTGCAGACGCTTTGATACAGGAGGCCGCCGACCCGAAGAACTACAATCAAGGCATTATGGAATTTGGTGCTTTACAATGCACACCAAAAAAACCCGCCTGCCAGATTTGCCCACTGCAAGATTTTTGTATTGCCAACCAAAGTGGCACCACAGCACAACTTCCAGTGAAAATTAAAAAAGGCAAACGAAGCAAAGAAACCATTCATTTCGCCGTAATCAACGATGAAAATCGGTGGGCACTTTATAAAAGAGACCATGCCAGCATATGGGGCGGGCTTTACGAATTCCCTAGGCTTGTATCTGCACCGAAAAACGCACAATTACTTCAAGGCCCAGTCGTTCACAAGCTATCTCACAAAGACCTTTTTTGCCATTTTTGGGAAGTCGATGCCAGTCATTGCTCAGAACCATTTGAATTCTATACAAAAGAAGAGATAACGCACCTAGGCATGCCCATAATCGTTTCCGATTTTGTTAAAAAACAGCAGTGATTCCACTTCCATATTTAACTATCTTTGATAGATATACAACGCGAATAGATAGATCAATATGGCAGGGACACTCAACAAGGTAATGCTCATTGGAAACTTAGGTAAAGACCCAGAAATCATGCATTTCGACAATGGCGGTTCACTAGTTAAATTCCCATTGGCGACATCGGAAACATACACGAATAGAGAAGGACAACGCGTTACAAACACGGAGTGGCACAACATTGTGATCAATGCAAAAGGCCTCGTAGATGTGGCACACAAATACCTAAAACGCGGCCACAAAGTATATCTTGAGGGACGTATTAAAACGCGTAAATGGCAGGACCAAACAGGTGCGGACCGTTATTCTACCGAAATTCAAGTGAATCAAATGACCATGCTCACCTCACGTGCGGACAGCGATGGCGTTTCAGGCGATTCCGGAACAGCATACGGAAATCCAAATTACAGCTCCAATAATCAAGCAAGTGCACCTGCACCAAATCCAGCACCTGCACCCTCCATGTCTAGCCAAGATGAGGATGATTTGCCATTCTAAGTTGAACTAAACCAAAGCTTTTGGAAACTGAGCCTCCTCCTTTTTTACAAATAATAGAATTTCTACAATCCTTTGCTACTGCAGATATTATTCTGTTGGTAGTACTGTTTATCCTGCTCTTCTTATCGGCATTGATTTCAGGTTCAGAGGTTGCTTATTTTTCAATAAGACCTGCTGACAAGGAACTTATGGACGACTCGAATCCACGCGAACAGAAAATCCTAGAACTACTTGAAGAGCCCGATCACCTTCTTGCTACTATATTGATTTCCAACAACTTTGTTAATGTGGGAATCGTAATCCTTTCCACATATTTACTAAACAGTTTTTTCTCCCCTGAAAGCTGGAGCCCTCTCCTGACCTTTGCAATTGAGATTTTAGCAATTACCGGTATCCTCCTGTTATTTGGGGAGATCCTTCCGAAAGTTTATGCCAATGCATCTAAGCTTCAGTTTGCTTTGATGGTTACCCCTCTTCTTTCGAGAATTCATTTAGCGTTGTACCCAATCAGCACTCGCCTTAGCAAGACCATTAATAGAATCAACATTGAAGGCCGCGGTCCTCAACTGAGTGTGGATGATTTGGAGCAGGCATTGGAATTAACAGCCGATGAAAACTCAAATGAAGATGAGCAACGAATATTAAAGGGCATCGTACGATTTGGATCCACGGCAGTGAAAGAGGTTATGACGCCACGAACATCTGTAGTGGCCATTGACATAAAATCTGCGTACATCGATATCTTAAAACATATTACAGAAAGCGGCTATTCACGTATACCGGTTTTCGAGGAAAACTTAGATCAAATAAAGGGATTGGTATATGTCAAGGACCTCCTGCCCTACATCGATGCTTCTGAAAATTTTGGTTGGCAAGACCTCATGAGGGTTCCTTTTTTTGTCCCTGAAAGCAAAAAAATTGACGACCTCTTAAAAGAATTTCAACAACGTAGAATTCACCTCGCCATCGTTGTAGACGAATTCGGAGGAACATCAGGGGTTATTTCGTTGGAAGATGTATTGGAGGAAATCGTCGGTGAAATTTCGGATGAGTTTGACGACGAAGATGTCGTTTACAGCAAATTAGACGACAACAATTATGTCTTTGAGGCGCAAACTCCTCTAATTGACTTTTGCCGGGTGTTGGCTGTACCGCGTGATCTTTTTGACACCGTCGACGGAGAGAGTGAAACACTTGCTGGACTCGTGCTCGAATTGGCCGGGAAATTTTTAGAAAAAAATGAGCGTGTACAATTCAACGCGTACACATTCAAGGTCGAAAGCGTGGATCAACGCAAACTCATTCGCATTAAAGTAACTATAGATCCAAACCATGAAGGTTAACGCATACATCTTGATTCTTTTCAGTTTTATCATTTCCTGTGACGAAGGCCCAATTGCACGTCCAGATGGCTATATGCGAATAGGATTACCCCAAAGAACTGAGTATGTGCCACTAACCGTTGAAGCCCCGATTTCAATGGAGGTCAATTCCGCAGCAAGGACGATGGTAAAAGACGTATTAATTGACCCAGAAAATACCGAAAACGCAAGAGCTGGTGAATTTTGGTTAGACATAGTGTATCCGACGATTCTCAGTACTGTGCAACTCACGTATAAACCTGTTGCTGAAGGCAATTTAGAGACATTGGTCCGTGATGCACAACAATTGGCCTACAAGCATACCGTGAAGGCAAGCGGAATGCGAGAACAATTCTTCTCATACCCTGAAAAGAAAGTTTATGGACTGTATTATGAACTTTCGGGTGCCTCTGCAACAACAACTCAATTCTACGCTACGGATAGCTCGAATCATTTTCTACGAGGAGTATTGTACCACTACAGCACACCAAATGCAGATAGTTTAGCTCCGGTAACTGCCTACATGCAGGAAGAAGTATTGCGTATGATTAGCACATTAAATTGGTCCAATGGCGAATAAATTACTTTACATCGCCGCCTCACCTATCGAAGCGGACCTCATGGCAAACTATCTGGAAAGCCAAAGTATTCGTGTACTTCTGGAACACTACCAAATGGCAAGCGTCTTGCCGGTAGGAGGAGATTTGAGTATCAAGATTTTAGTACATGAAGCACAATGGGATCGAGCCCTTCAGCTTCTTAAGACTTACGTAGCGCGAGAAACAGAGGATAACTCGTAGAGGCCAAAATTCCAATACTCAAAACCAGGTGAACGGGTTGCATCGCCTGCGGCAATCCTGTAAAATACAGTACGACACCAATTGCCCATTCTAAGGCAATCCCAAAAACCAAAGGCTTAAATCCCGGCAATAGCATTCCGTATTTGCGCTGCTGAAAGAAAAGCACACTGGTCAACACCAAAATGGTCCAAGCAAAAGTTCTATGGACTTTTGGAAGTAGGCTCGTAATCGAATCCATCACCTCCGGCCTAAGTACCCCGTGCTCTAATGCGTAATCGACCAACTCCCGCGTCTGCGTTCCCAAGAAAATCTGCACCACAACCAATAGAAGCAATAGCACCATCGATCTCAATATTCCTTTAGGGTAATTGAAGGTGCCTTCCGTATTGCGAGCGCGAAGCGCGAGCAGCAAGAGTACGATGGCAACAGAGCCCATCATATGTATGGTGATCTGATTCGGAACCAAATTGCCATCCACCACAATCTTACCGAGCCATGCCTCAAATAACAGCAGGAACAACACGCCCACAGCGAGCACCGCGTTCCAAACATTGCGTCGTACGCCCCATACCCCAAAAATTGCAAGCGCCAGCACCGGCAAACCGCTCAAGGCACCGATGAGTCGATTAATGAATTCAATCCAGGTATGTACCGGGTTGAAAATGGTGTAATCGTGTCGGTCGAATAGGGTCCAATTCTCTGCTTCGAATGCCTCGCTTGTGGTGAAATCTGAGGTCGCTACCCAAAATTGGTTGTTTAATAAAATCATCTGACCCTCCTCAAAGCTTCTGCCTTCGCGCCAGGTCAAGGTTTCCACATCTGTAGGAGGAATATTATAGCCAAAGCACTGTGGCCAGTCCGGACATCCCATGCCCGAACCCGTTGCACGCACCACCGACCCCGCCAAGATGACAAGGAAAATGAAGACCAACGAAGTTGTCGCCCAAAAGCGAATGCGTGCGCTTCTCATATTATTCTGCTAATAAAGTGGCTGTATACAGCCCGCCACCAGCAACCGAACCGACCGCATCAGCCAATTCTTCTGCGCTCACCATGGTGCTATCATAGCTCACCGTCGCAACGCTGTCCTCGAAAACAATGGCAAAGCTCGCCACACCCTCATGGGCATTGAGCGACTTTTCAATCGCGCCCTTGCATCCCATCACACAGGTCATGCCCGACACAAACATTTTAGCTTCAGCATTAGGAGCTACCTCGACAACCTCCGTCTTAATAGGCATTTCAATGACTTCTGGCTCAGGCTGACCGCAGGCAACCATTAAAAATGAAAGGGGAATAAGGAAGGAAAGGGTTCTCATACTCAAGTATTTTCAGCAAAATTACATCCCACCGCGTCAAAGTGTGAGGCATTTGTCACAATTTTGCGGCATGTCGAAACAAAGTACCTCTCACTCGCCCGCCCTCCCGTGGATCCTATTCATAGGCTTGGCCATCATCTGGGGCTCCAGCTTCATTTTAATGAAACGTGGCCTTCAAAGCTTTTCCTACACACAGGTAGGCACCTTGCGCGTGAGCATCGCCGCCCTTTTCATGGCGATCATTGGCTTTCGTCACTTCAAGCATTTCCGCAAGAAAGACCTCATCTCTTTGACCATAGTGGGTTTTTTAGGAAACGCCATTCCCTACGTTTTGTTCCCCCTCGCCGTCAACCACCTCGATAGCGGTGTGGTCGGGATCATCAACTCCCTGGTGCCACTTTTCACTGTATTAATTGGCGGCTGGTTCTTTGGACAAAAAGCTACAGGCACCCAATGGCAAGGGGTTGCCGTAGGACTGCTTGGTGCGGTAATTCTCATCCTTCCGATGAATTCCATCCTGCACGGCGGCTTTAACATTGAAGGAGAATTGGGGTATGGACTTTTCGGCGTACTCGCCACCATGATGTACGGTACCAGCGTCAATACATTAAAATCAAACTTGCCTCACCTCAAAGCACTTACGGTCACGACCCTTTCACTCGCTACCGCCGCACCATTCACCATCGTTTTTAGCTTGGCCTCTGGGGTACATGAAGTTTTCATGAACGACCCTCAGGCATGGACAAACTTTGGTTTCATAGCGATTCTCGGAATTGTCGGTTCAGGGTTTGCAGTGATCATGTTCAACTACCTCATCCAAATCACCAATGCCCTTTTCTCCAGCTCAGTGACCTATGCCATTCCGATCGTGGCTGTGCTTTGGGGACTATGGGACGGGGAGCAAATCATTTGGAATCACCTTCTCGGTTTGGGGGTCATTATCACCGGGATATATTTGGTGAACAAGAAAAAATAATTCAACAAAAAACCCCCACGCCGAGGCGTGGGGGTTCGTCTTCAAAATTTTTGTTCGTACTGGGAATTACTTCCAAGTTACTTTATCCACTGTCACAGTAAAGGACTGTGGACCGGCACTTTGTTCGATGGTTTTTACAAAGGTCAAACCATTTACTTCCTGCCACTCTTTGTATACGGTTGTAACTGTAATATCGCCTTCAGGACCTTCTGCAGTCTCTACACTCATATGGAGTAGACCTGTAGCCAAATCAAAGTAGTGCGTTTGCTCGCCCTCAGTGAACTGATAAACATCCTTGCCATTGACTAGGGTTTGCCCGTCGAAGGTAATGGCCTCTGGATTTTCTAACCACTCTAGTTGGCTGATGACATACTTCGCTTCCTTGGCGGTAGAGGCCAATTCCTCTCCTTCCAACTCCGCATTACCGCGCATACCACTGCGTGTCGCTGCGCCATCCTTGTACTCTACCTTCATTAAGGTCATGCCTTGCATGCTTTGCTCGGTCAGGTAGTAATTTGGAATGTTCTTCACCGTCTTCATGCCGACAGCACCTGGCATGCCTGGCGCCTCAAGGCTCATTTCTTGCTCGAAAGACGTGATGTTCTGGAACGCTTCTGCTCCACCGATAGCATCGAAGAATGTATTCAATACAGCTTCTTTAGTAACGCCCTCGGGCATGAATAAGAAAGTTGGCGCGTCGGTTTCATTACCGTCGGCATCATAGTATTCCACTTCACCAAAAGCACTAAGCTTGCCCGCAACATCCTGTGCCTTACCGACTACAGTGATGGTCAACGGACCGTTCATGTAAGCGTTGGCCACACGCATCACATCCTCAGCTGTAACGGCTTCAAGACGCGACAAGTAGTTGCTGTAATAATCGGATGGAAGTTCGTAGCGCGCGATGTTCAAAGCAAAGTTTGCCGCACTCGCTGGGCTCTCAAGGGAACGACCAAAGGATCCACTCAAGCTGGCTTTCGCAGCGATGAGATCCTCATCAGTCACTGCTTCGTTCTTCATGCGATCAATCTCGTACAAGAACTCAGTGATGGCAGAATCTGTCACCTCGTTGCGCACTTTAGCTGATGCTCCGAAAGTAGCGTTCAACTCGTCTACACCGAAGTTTGAGTAAGCTCCATAGGTATAGGCTTTATCTTCACGGAGGTTAGTGAACAAGCGACCCGACATACCGCCACCCAAAATTTGGTTGGCTACGCGCAATGGCTCGATATCCGGATGGCCTTGCGGCAAGTCGATCACGTTGCCCAACCAAACTACAGATTGAACAGCGGAAGGCTTGTCTACCATAACGATACGAGACGATGCCGCGCGAGATGTTTTCGCATAGTCATGCGCAGGTACCTCAGCAGCTTTCCACTTCTTCAATGCTTTATTGAGTTTCTTCTTGGCATCCTTTACTGTAATATCACCAATGACCACCATGTAGGCGATGTTTGGACGGAAGTACGTATCAAAATATGCCTTACAATCGTCGATGCTGATGGCTTCCACGGTTGCTTCGGTCATCACCTCTCCATACGGGTGCTCAAGGCCATAAAGGGCTGCACCGCGCAAGTTGCCAGAGATGGCATCAGGATCGTCAGCATTGGCCTTCAATCCAGAAATCATTTGGCTCTTAAGTTTATCGAATTCCTCTTCAGGGAAGCTTGGGTTCAACAAAACATCGGAAAGGATGTCGATGAGTTGATCGGTGTATTTGCTCAGTCCACCTACTCGGATGGAGTTAGAACCCGTGCCGAAATTGGCCCCCATAAAATCGACTTCTTCATCCAAAGCAGATTTTGTGCGATTTGCAGTTCCAGCACCAATGAGGTCACCGGCGATGCTCACATAACCTGCCTTTGCACCTTCTACGATTGGATCGCGGTCCAAAATTAGGGACATGGTGATGCGTGGGAGTTTGTGATCCTCCACGACGAAGACCTTCAGGCCATTCTTCAATTCAAAACTTTCGTACGAACCTATTTCCGGAGTACGTGCAGGACCTGGTGTAGGTGCTGTAGATCGGTCGATGGTTACCTGAGCGCTTAGGCTTACGGTAACTAAGGCTATAAATAAGGTATAGATATACTTTTTCATGGCTCGGGATTATTCAGCTGCTGCTGTTGGTTCTTCACTCTTGGGCAAATAGCGCAATACAACGCGGTTGTCTTTGACCAAATATTTCTGTGCCACGCGTTGGATGTCTTCGCGAGTTACCGCGCGATAGCGTTCGAGTTCGGTGTTGATCAAGTCGGCATCACCATAGTACGTGTGGTAATCGGCCAAACTTTCGGCAATACCGGCCATGGTTGAGTTGCTCTGTACGAACCTGCTCTCCATTTGATTCTGGATCTTCTGGAATTCACGCTCTGAGATGAGCTCGTTCTGCAAGTTGGCAATCTCTTCCTCCAAAGCAGGAACCATATCATCGATGGTTTTTCCGGCATTGGCTAATGAGAAGGTGATGAAAGCACCGCCTTGCTCCAATGAGAATGGGAAGGAGAATACCTGCAGGGCAGTTTGATCTTGATCGACCAAACGCTTGTACATGCGTGAAGAAGGTCCGCCACTCAAAACCGTTGAAGCCATTTGAAGTGCGTAGGCATCGTCAGAGGTTTGTGGAGGCATACGGTAACCCATCATTACAGCAGGCAATTGGATATTGTCGTAGATGGTGGCTGTTTTCTCACCGCCTAAAGCTGGCTCGATAACGGTAGGTTGTTCTACTGGAGTTCCAGCTGGAATGTCTCCGAAGTAGGCTTGAATCAATTCTTTCGTTTTTTCCACATCAATATCACCGGCAATGCTAAGGGTAGCGTTGTTCGGGATGTAGAATTTCTTGTAGAAGGCCATGAATTCGTCCAATTGGGCCGCATTCAAGTGATCCATAGAACCGATAGGAACCCAATTGTAAGGATGCTCGGTGTATAAGCGCTTCATCATGTTCTCCAACCATGATCCATAAGGCTGGTTGTCCACACGCTGACGCTTCTCTTCTTTCACGACCTCGCGTTGCGTTTCTACTCCTACGGTTTGAATGTTCGCGTGTAACATGCGCTCGCTCTCCAACCAAAGGCCTAATTCCATTTGGTTCGACGGCAACAATTCAAAGTAGAAGGTGCGGTCTTGAGAGGTATTGGCATTTAACGCACCGCCTGCATTAGTTACATAGCTGTCAAATTCGCCTCGACCAATGTTTTCACTTCCTTCAAAGAGCAAGTGCTCGAAGAAGTGCGCAAAACCTGTGCGTTCCGGGTTTTCATTTTTTGAGCCAACGTGATAGAGTACGGTAACGGCCGCAATAGGCGTGCTGTGGTCTTCGTGTAGAATGACGTGCAACCCATTGTCCAAATCGTATTCTTCGAAGGCAATGTTGTTTTGAGACCAAGCGCTTAGCGTTGAAAGCAGCAACCCGGTCAATACCATCTTTTTCATGAAGTATTTGTTAAGGTTGCCCAAATATAAGAGTCATATTAAGGCCATACTTCACGCTGAAGAGGATATTCTTGTCAACTCATTTATTTTAACACTTTGTTTATCACAAGATTGTTTTATATTTGCAGCCCTTAAAAACAAGTATAATGTACGCAATTGTAGAGATAGCAGGGCTTCAATACAAAGTTGAGAAAGACCAACGCTTGTACGTAAACCGCTTGAACGTTGAAGAAGGAAAGAAGGTTAAGTTTGACCGTGTCCTTTTGATCGAAGAGAATGGTGATGTAAAGGTTGGCGCCCCAGTTATAGACGGTGCTTTAGTAGAGGCAACTGTCAACGGCGAAGTGAAAGGTGACAAAGTTCTTATCTTCAAGAAAAAACGTCGCAAAGGTTACCAAAAGATGAATGGTCACCGTCAAATGTTCACTTCTATTACTATTAACAAAATCACTGCGAAGGCTCCAGCAAAGAAAGCTGCAGCTAAGGCAACTGAAGACGCGAAAGCGGCTCCTAAGGCAGCGGCAAAAAAGCCTGCAGCTAAGAAGCCTGCAACCAAGAAAGCAGCTCCTAAAGCAGAAAAATAAATAGATTATGGCTCACAAGAAAGGTGTCGGTAGTTCGAAAAACGGACGTGAATCAGCAAGTAAACGATTGGGTATCAAAATCTTTGGTGGCCAAGATGCAATTGCAGGAAACATTATCGTACGTCAGCGTGGTACAAAACACGCAGCAGGTGAGAACGTAGGTGTAGGTAAAGACCACACATTGTTCGCACTAGTTGACGGTAAGGTTGAATTCCGCAAGAAAAAAGACAACAAATCTTACGTTAGCGTAGTGCCAAACGCATAAGGATTGTTTTGTTTTAGACAATAGAAACCCGGTTCGCGAGAATCGGGTTTTTTTATTGGCCATGAGCAACCTCTTGCATCATCGCACCCATCTCTCTGAGGGTCGCATCCAAAGGCGTGTATTGGCCTATGAGCTCGCTTCCCGTGGTTCCATCGTATGTATTTCGTGAGAATAACATGATACGTGAAGAAGCCGAAAAGAATCGACCAATTAAGGGCAACGTTTTAAGAAAATCCAATCGACGCATTCTATTCAACCATGG
>Ga0255756_1003341_pt1 | contig 16243 bp, 5 predicted proteins | sample 011ome_20_FD_179956 | JGI IMG/M metagenome (GOLD analysis project Ga0255756, IMG submission 179956) | Coastal salt marsh microbial communities from the Groves Creek Marsh, Skidaway Island, Georgia - 011509CT metaG (version 2) | ecosystem: Environmental > Aquatic > Marine > Intertidal zone > Salt...
TCATTCGATTCGACGACGACGACGACGTGCCGCGCGCTCACTCGTCGTCGTCGTCGTCGTCGTCGTCGTCCTCGGGCTCTGGCTTCCCCCGGCCTCTTCCTCCCCTCACTCCTCTCCCCGGGCCCCTCCCCCCCCGCCCGCCCTTCCTCGCGCGGACTGCGCCGCGACTTTCACCACGACTCGACGCGGACTGCGCCGCGACTTTCGCCTCCTTCCTCGCGCGATTCGCCGCGGACTGCGCCGCGACTTTCGGCGCGTAGTTCGTCCCCCAGTACAACATCTCCGCCTTGACGTCCGCGTACGGCGCGCGCAACGCGTCCTCGCCGCAGAACACGAGCATGTCGCACGTGCTCGGCCACGCCTCTTTATTCTTCCGGAAGATGTCGCGCACGCGGCGTTTCACCGAGTTTCGATCCACCGCGCGCCTGAGAAGCTTCTTCGGGGCTTTGATCCCCAGACGCGTGTTGTCCACGTCCGGGACGTCCGTCGTGTCGCACCACTTGATGCGCACGAGCTTTCCGTTGAAGGAGCGTCCCGTGTTTTGCACGCGGGTGAAATCCGCTTGCGTCTTGAGTCGCTCGCGCGGGCGGAACACCTCGCCGGCGATGCTCTCCACCTGCGCGGTGCGCCGCGAGGACGGAGTGCGCCGCGTCAGATGCAATGCGCGCGGGCGTCGGGCCACACGCCGAGCGAGCGAGCGATCGAGCGATCGAGCGAGAGAGAGAGCAGAGAAGAGAAAGGAAGAAAATCGAGTCGTCGTCGTCGTCGTCGTCGTCGTCGTCTTTTCCGTCACGCAGACCTCGGCGCCAACCGAGGGAAACTGTTTCTTTCGACACGAGGGCGTCCCCCATGGAACCAAATAGTTTCAGGCTGGTGCCAGTATTGGTTCATCACTCGGAATAAGGACGCGACGCGACGGACGGACGGACGGACGACCGACCGCGGGCGAGGGAGGACGGCGGCGGCGGGGGGCAAATCGAATCGGATCGCTCGAATCGCACTCGGCGCACCTTTTCCCTCGCGCGCTTCTCCCGCGCCCTCCTCTGTCCCTCCTTCACGCTCGCCTTGTGCGCTTCCTTGCGCCGCGCGTCGCTCCACGCGATGTCGCCGAGGTACGCGAGCGGGTCCGCCGCGTCGTCGTCGTCGTCCCACGACGTCGGCGCGGACGCGGACGTCGCCTTCGGGCAGTCCCTCGCGAGGTGCCCGGGCGCGTGACATCGGAAGCACGCGCGCGTCTCCGTCGTCGTCGGCGACGACGACGACGACGACCAGCGGGGCGCGCTCGACCGCGCGACCGCGCGCGTCGTCGTCGTCGACGACGACGTCGCGAGCGCGTCGCGCCGAGCGGCGCGCGGCGCCGCGCGCGCGGTCGCGCGGCGGTGCGACGTCGTCAGCGTCGAGAACGCGGCCGCGCGCGCGTTCGCCGCCGCCGACGACGCGATGATTAGTGGGGGACGTCCGGTCCTTAAGAAACGCCGTTCACATCGCGAACGGGGTCGTATGGGGACCAGTCTCACCGCTTCATGAATCATCGTCGTCAACGCGAACGACGACGACGAGGACTCGAGAGCGCGAGCCGCCGCGGCGAGCGCCGCGGAGGCGAGCGCGCGTCTCGTCTGGATGTTGCCCCGCGCGCGACTGGGGTGCCGCGACGAGCTTCCGGTCGCTGCGGCGGTGCGCGGGCTCCGTGTGATGACCTACTGTAGAGTTGCGAATTTTCCTCGGTTCGTCCAGTCGTCCGCGTCCGCCGACCGCGCGACCGCGCCGGTGCCGAGTACGGGTGGTGATGTTTGTCGAGAGCTCGGGAAAAGGGCGCGCGATCGGCGCCGCCGTCGCACACGCGCGAGCGGTGGCTCGACGCGAGCGCGCGGGCTCGCATCGGACACCCGCGGGACGCGTTCGGCGATCGGAGGGGGATCCCTCGGGGGAGGATACCCCCGGGGGAGGCACCCGCTGGGGCGGGGCGAGACGTCACAAATTCAAATCTGAGCGAGCCGAGAAGTCGTCGTCGCTTTCCGCGCGCGTCGTCCATCGTCTGGGCCGAGCGGAGCTGGCTCGGGAGCACGGCACCATGACGCGTCCCGGCGCGCGCGGCGGCGACGGCGACCCTCCGACGCCGTCCACGCGCTACGCCGGCGTCGTCGACCCCGCGTACGCGTCGTCCGACGACGACGACGACGCGTTCACGCCGCGCCTCCGCCCGCCGTTCGTCGCGTCCGACGGATCGCCGTCGACGTCCGCCTCGCCGACGCGGCCGCCGCGCGAGGTCGTCGCGCGGCGCTCCGTCGCGTGGGACGCGGACCTGGAGCGGTACGAGCCCGTGGAGTCGTCCTCCGCGCCGCCGCCGCCGCCGATCCTGAAGCCGTCGCGCGGCGGATGCGGCGGCGTCCTCGACGCGCTGTCGCCGCGGAAGCGACGCGAGCGACGCGAGGCGCGCGAGCGCGACGAGACGCGACGCCGCGACGCGTCCGCCGCGTCGGACGCGGCGACGCGCGCGGCCGTCGACGCCGCCGCGCGGTTCGACGAGAACGTCCCGCTGCCGGGCGAGGCGTTGCGGGGCGACGAGGAGGAGTTCTACGGCGGCGGAGCGGGGGGCGACGAGGAGGAGGAGGACGACGACAGCTGGCGTCGCGGCGTCGTCGGCGTCGGCGGGCGCGTCCGCGCGACGGCGACGACGACGTCCGCGCCGACGGCCTCGATCGACGCGTCGCGCCGCGTCGCGGAGGAGGACGCGCTCGCGGCGCTGCGCGCGGCGTACGCCGCGGAGGAGGACGACCGACCGTCCACGAGCGCGGCGGCGCGATTCTTCGCCGCGGACGTCGGCGACGGCGACGCGACGCGTTTCGAATCCTACCCGGGGATGGCGAAGTCCACCGTGGACGCGATATTATACGGCAACGCGCTCGCGGGCGGCGAAGAGGAAGACGCCGAGGAGGAAGGCGCCGGAAGAAGAGTAGACGCGACGCGCGCGCGCGACGCGCGACGCGAAGAGCGGCGCCGGCGCCGCGAGCGCGAGCGCGAGGAAAACGCCGAGGAAGACGCCGGCGGCGGCCGAAAACCGCCGAACGACGACGCCGTCGTCGCGCCGTTCACCGTCGCCGTCGCGGACGCGGAGCTCAGCGCCGGCGCGCGCCCGGGGATCGCGCTCGAGATCGGCGACGACGTCGCGAGGATGAAGCACGCGCTGGAGAACGTCGGCGCGGCGCGAGAGGCGCACCTCGCGGAGATGCGATCGTTTTTATCGCGCGACGGCGGCGACCGCGGCGGCGGCGGCGGCGGCGGACGCGTGACCCTCGCGCCCGGCGCGACCTCGATCCTCCCCCCGGGGAGCCCGTCCGCGTCCGTCGCGGAAGAGGCCGCGGAGGCGACCGCGCGCATCGCGATGAACGCCGCGCGCGTCGAGGAGACGGCGACGTACGCGAACCGGTTGGTCGCGGCGGCGATCGAGCCGTCGCCGCCGCCGGCGGATTGGCGCGCGACGATGCAGCCGCAGTGGGCGTCCGAGGACGAGTGGACGTCCCCGCCGCCGACGCCGACGCCGATCCCGATCCCGATCCCGTCGCCGAAGATCGCCGTGGCGTCGTCGCCGCGGTCGTCCGCGGCGTTGGAGGCTGCCGCGAGCGCGGCGAGCGGCGCGACGCGACGCGCGACGGCGGACGCCGCGGCGGACGGCGACGAAGAGATGCTCGAGGTGTTGCGCGTTCTCGAGGGCGTGACGACGACCGCGAGCGAGATCGCGCGCGGCGGCGGCGGCGGCGCCAGACCCCGCGCGCGGGCCGCGCTGACGTTCGATTGGAATTGGAACGCGGACGCCGCGGACGCCGCGGACGCCGCGGACGACGGGATCGATCGCGCGCCGAGAGGGGACCTCGCCGTCGCGATGGGTTTGCCGCGATTCGATCCGACGCGGAGAAGAGAGGTCACATTCGGCCCGTCGTCGCGTCCGTCCGCGGCCGCCGCGCGCCGCGCGTGGGAGCCGCCGCGCGTGGGGTTCGGCAGCGCGACGACGCGCGAGGGCGAGCCCAGACGTGCGGGGAGGGGCGGGGACGCCGCGCGAGCGGTAGGCGGCGCCGTGCGTTGGCGCGGCGGCCCGCCGGAGCCAACGTCGGCGCCAGAGGCGTCGCGCGCGTCGGCGTCGGCGTCGGCGTCGACGTCGCCGCGCGCGAAAGAGAAAAGGAAGGAAGACTACTCGCACGTCGGGAGTAAGCTCAAGGAGCAGTGGGAGGCGTGGCGCGCGGGCACGGACGAGGGCGTCGCGGAGGAGAAGCGACGCGCGGAGAAGATAAAACTCCGCGCGGGGCTTCGAGGGGTGCTCGTCGATATTCACGCCGCGACGACGGCGATGGAGGCGGCGACGGCGGCGGAGTCGCCCACGGTGACGCATTCGTCCGAGGAGAGCGTCTCCGAGGGGGACGACGCCCCGAAGCGGCGGCGAGCCGCGTTGGCCGTCATCGAGAAGAACGCGCCGCCGCCCGCGTCGGTCGAGACGGCGACGGACGAGGACGCGAGACGACGGGAAGAGAAGAAGAAACTGCGCGCGGGGCTCGTGGACATGCTCGCCGACTTGCAGCGCGCGCGCGTGGACACCGCGGCGGGGACGTCCGATGACGTGTCTCCCGCGACGAAACGCCGCGAAGAGAAGCGGAAACTGCGAGAGAGCCTGGAAGACATGCTGTCGGACGTGCACCGCGCGAAGGAACCGCCGTCGCCGCCGCTCCCGTCGCCGCCGGCGGCGCTCCCGGCGTCGCTTCCGGTCGCCCCCGCGGCGACGCTTCCCGCCGCGACGCCGACGCCACTCGTCGTCGCGCGCGGCACGCGCGCGCGAAGCGCCGTCGCCGTCTCCGACGCCGCCGTCGGCACCGTATCGTCGTCGCACGCGGCCGCGCAAACGTCCACGGCGGCGGCGGTGGAACTCGACGACGACGACGACGACGACGACGACGACGACGACGGCTCCGTCGCGTCCGACCGCGACGATCTCCTCATGACGACCGCGGGGGCGTACCAAGTCTTAGGGTACACCGAACGCGGAGATCTCACGGAAGAGACCGGGACGCAGACGCTGTCGGCGCCGCCGCCGCCCGCGGACGAAGCGAAAGAGGAGGAGGCGAGGTTCGAACGCGAAGCCGCGGCGATCGCGCGCGAGCTCGTGTCCGGCGCCGCGCGCGCCGCCGACGCCGACGACGCGTCGCCGTCGCCATCGTGGCTTCGCCTGCAGCTCCGAGCCGTGCGCGTGCTCGCGCGCGCGCGCGAGGAGACGCACCGCGAGCGCGTCGCGGCGATGTGCGAGCGTTTCCGCGACGCGGACGCGCGGCTGCGGGAGCAGGCGCGTTCTATACACTGGTCCCCATACGACCGCGTCGGCGATGTGAACGCCGATCCTTAAGGACTTTGCCGTCGTCTCTCTCCGCCCACCCCTCGCTTTCAATGCCCGCCCTCGACGCCTTTCAACTCCCTCTGACGCCTTTCAACTCCACCCCGACGTTCGCTCAGGAGTACCTCTTGTCTTTCTCCGCCGCGTCGCGGGATATCCGCCGCGCGAGAGCGACGGAGGCGAAGCGCGATAAGGCGGCGGCGCGCGGGAAGAAGTGGGCGCCGCCCGGGGGAGGCAAGGCTGCGTTCGCCGGCGGCGGCCGCGGCGGGAAGAGCCACAACGTGCACGTCTCGAGAGGCGCGGGGCCCGATGCGGCGACCTGGGAGGCGGCGACGAAACCGGCGGCGGCGGGGAGAGGAAAAAGTAAAATCGCCCCCGGGAGCGCCGGCGCTCGCGGTCGCGACGGTCCGAACCTCGCGGACGACCCGTGGGAAGGCTCGGAGTTTAAGCGTCAGATGCTGATCACGCTGTCGAGTAAGCTTCTGATGAAGACCGCGCTCGCGGCGTTCGCGGCCGCCGCGCAGGGCGCGCGGGATGTGCGGACGAACGTCCGAAGGGTGTGGGTGAAGAACCGCGCGAAGCTTTTGGTCGCGTGCCTCGACGCGTTGAAAGAAAACGCGCGCATCGCTGCCGTTTTCGAATCCAAAGCCTCCACCGTCGCGGCAGAACGCCTGAGAAAACACGCGAGAGCTGGGCTCAAGCGCTGGCGATTCATCGCGGGCAGGGACGCGGAAGAGAGGAAGCGAAACGCGCTCGCGGACGCGGCGTACGGTCGCAGAGCCGCGGGCGCGGCGTTTTCGCAGTGGCGCGCCGCGCGCGTCGCGACCGACATCGACGCGCACGTAACGTCCCTCGCGCGTACGTTTCGCGACAAACGCCTCGCCGTCGCGGCTCTCCACGCGTGGGCGATGCAGACGAAATCGGAAGACGTCTATTACGCGCGCGCGAGCGAGAACTACGCGTTCGCGAGGGCGCGCGCGTTCAAAGACTCCTTCCTCGCCGGTCGCCGCGCGCGCGCGTGGCAAATCAACGAGATGCCCGATCGAGCCGCGCGCGACGCCGCGATGGACGCATTCGTCGACGCTTACCGCGCGTGGTCGCGGTCGCGTGGGGCGCTTCAGGCGTGGATCATCGCGTGGCGCGCGACGAAGGACGCGCGCGGCGCGACGACGCGCGGCGCGGACGCCATCGCGCGCGTCGTCGCCGAGTGCGACGGCAGCCGACGAAGAGCCGCCGCGCGCGACGCGTCGGCGACGCTCCGAGCGCTTCTGTCGCGGCGGCAGTACGTCGCCTCGGACGCGGACGTTCGGTGGGTCTCGCTCGCGAGCGCGCACATGCGGCGCGCGCGCGAGGAGGAGACGAACGAGACGGCGTGGGAACGCGCGCGCGAGACGGAGACGGAGACGACGCGCGCGAACGACGATCGCGACGACGCCGCCGCCGCGGACGCCGCCGCGTGGTCGAAGAAGTGGTGGTCGAGCACGCGCCCGCCCCGGGACCCGGACGCCGCGCCGGCGACGAAGACGCAGCGCGACGCCGCGGCGGCGAAGGTGTTCGACGACCCGGGGGTGCCGGACGACGACGACGGCGACGGCGACGACGCGACGGAGAGGGGAACGAAGAGCGCGAACGAAGAAGAAGACGCGGCGCGAATCGACGTCGACGCGTCCGTCGTCGCGACGGACGCCGTCGTCGTCGCCGCCGACGCGCTCGCGCACACCGCGTCGTCCGCGTCCGTCGCGCACGCGACGGCCGTCTCCGAGCGTCGCGTCGCCGCGGACGCCGCGCGACGCCGCGCCGCGGACGTCGCCGCGGAGACCGCGCAGACCAAGCTCGTCATCGCGCGCGAACGCGCGGAGATGGAGGCGTGGACCGTCGCCGGCGGCGACGCCGCGGTGTTTTCCGCGCTCGACGCCGAGTCGAGATGGGTCGCGTCGGACGCGGCGGGCGCGTCGTCGTCGTCCGCCGCGGCCGCCGCCGCGAGAGAAGCCGAGGCGAACGCGAAAGACGCGGACGCGGACGCGTCGACGGCCGCGAACCTCGCGTCCGTCGCGACGGACATCGCGTCGTTCGCGAGGGACGCGGCGAAGGCGACGGCGACGGCGGCGGCGGCGGCGGCGGCGGCGGCGCGGACGGCGGCGGCGGCGGACGCGGCGGCGCGTCTTTCGCGCGCGAGCGTGAACGCGTCGCGCGAGGTCGTCGCGGAGGCGGCGGCGGAGGCGGCGGCGAACGACGACGACGACGACGACGCGTCGGCGTCGGCGTCGATCGCGAAGCTTCGAGAGCGATGCGAGCGCGCGGAACGCGACGCGACGGACGATGCCGCGGCGCTCGCGGCGGCCGCGGAGGCGTCCGCCGCTTTCAACGCCGCCTCGGACCGCGCGTCCGCTCGCCACGACGTCGTCCGCGTCGTGATCGACGCGCTCGAGACCGCGCGCGCCGCGGTCAAGGCGTCCGCCGCGTGGCGCGACGACGCGACGCGACGCGTCGCGAACGCCGACGCGGAGGCGGCGGCGGCCGTCGCGGAGGCGGCGGGCGCGGAGGCGCGAGAGGCGTTTTGGTCCGAAAAGTACCGCGACGCCGTCGTCGACGCGGAGGACGCTAAAAACGATCACGACGCGTGGGCGGCGATGCCGGAGACGGAGGACGCCGCGATCGCGCGCAGACGCGCGGAGAAGCTGCGCGCGGCGGCGAACGCGGCGAACGAGAGGAGAGAAAAGGCGGTCGTGGAGGCGGACGTCGCCGCCGCCGCCGCCGCCGCCGCCGCGGAAGACGCGGAGATGGCTGCGAACGACCAGCACGCGCTCGATTACGTCGCGATCGCGCGCGATACCGCGCGCGCGGCCGAGGCTGAAGCGGCGGCGGCGAAAACTCGACGCGACGGGTGCGTTTCGAGGGCAGAAGCCGCGTCCGAGGCGGCGCGAGCGCACGTGGAAATCGCGCACGAAGCCGCGATGCGCGGCGGCGAACTCTCCTCCGACCCGGCGTGGCGGCTCGCGGTCGCGACGGAGGCCGAGGCTGAGTGCGCGCGCGCGGAGTTTGATCTCATCGAAGCGAACGCCGCCGCCGCGGTCGCGTCCGATGAACTCCATCGAAGAGAGAGCTCGGTCAACGCCGCGAACGCGAGCGCGTTCGCCGCCGCGGAGGAGGAGACGACGCGCGGGAACAGCCTCCGCGACGCGGCAATGGCGGCGAAACGCGAATTCGAAGACGCGGAGAAAGCCGCGACGCGCGCGGAGAACGACGCGGTGCTCATGTCCGGCGGCGACGTCGCCGCGCTGCGCGCGGAGCGCGCGGAGTCGACCGCGCGCCACGTCGCGGAGTCGCGGCAGGCGTTGCTGGACGCGAAGCGGCACGCGGAGCGACGACGCACGCGCGCGGAGGAGGCGACGCGCGCGGCGCGAAAAACGCGCGCGGAACACGCGGACGTCTCGAAAGCGGCCAACACCGCGCGCGATCGCCTCGCCGCAGCCGCGGACGCCGCGAGGAAACTCGTCCGCGCGTCTGTTACCGCCGCGAGCCGCGCGGACGCGGCGTCGCTCGCCGCGGCGCGCGCGCGCGACGCGACGCGCGCGGGCGCGCGGTGGAAAAAGGCGGCGGAGGTTTTGAAACGACGCGCGTCGAAAGCGCGCGAGCTCGCCGCCGTCGCGAGAGACCGCGCGACGTACGCCGCGTCCGACGCGCGGCTCGCCGCGGGCGCGGGTGGCGACCGCGACGAGGCCCGCAGAGCGGCGTGCGCCGCCGCGGACGCCGCGGAAGACGCGACGAAGGCCGCCGCGAGGGCGCGCGCGATCGAGGACGCGACGCGCGACGCGCGGCTCGTCGCCGCCGCCGCCGACGCGCTCGCGTCGACGACGCGCGAGGACGCGGCGACGCATCTCGAAGCGAGCGACGTCGCGACCGCGTCCGAGGACGCCGCGATCAAGGAGCTGGAAGCGCTCGTCGCGGGGGTGACGCGCGCGGCGGCGGCGGCGGAGACGTTCGTCGCGCGCGCCGCGGAGACGGAAGCGGCGGCGCTCGCCGCGGAGGCGGAGGCGGCGGCGGCGTTGAAAGCGACGGCGCTGACCGCCGCGGAGGCTGAAGCCTCCGCGCTGGAGGGCGAGAAGAAGATCCTCGAAGCGAAAGCCGAGATCGCGGCGAAAGCGCGCGAGGCGTCCGCCGCGGAAGCGCGGCGAAGGGTCGAGCGCGCGCGCGCGGCGGCGGCGGACGAGGCGAAAGCCGCGGCGGATTTCGAATCTCGCATGCGGTGCGTTCTACACACTGGTCCCCATACGACCGCGTTCGCGTGGTGAACGCCGATCCTTAAGGACTTTGCCCGGCGCATCTCTCCGCCCACCCATCGCTTTCAACCCCCGAACTCGACGCCTTTCAACGCCACCTGACGCCTTTCAACTCCACCCCGACGTTCGCTCGTATGGAACGACCCTGAGACGCGAACGCGCCGAGCTCGAACGCCTCCGCGCGGTCGAGGACGCCGCGGCGACCAAGGCGGCGACGGAGCGCGAGAACGCGCGCCGCGCGCTCGAGCGCGAGCTCGAGCGCCGGCGAGAGGTGGACGCCGCGCGAGCGCTCGTGGAAGCGCACGAGGCGGAGACGACCCGGCGCGCGGAACTCGCCGCGCTCGCCGACGCGCGCGAGAAGGACTTGCACGCCGTCGAGGACGCCGCCGCCGCCGCGCTCGCCGCCGTGCAGCTCGCGGAGGCCAAGTCGATCGCGGAAGCGCGCGTGAGAGCCGCGGAGGACGCGTCCGCGGCGGCGTCGAGAGCGCGCGAGGAGACCGCGGCGGCGGCGGCCGAGGCGGCGGCGAGCGCGGCGGCGGCGGCGGCGGCGGCGCGCGCCGCGGAAGCCGAGCGCGAGGCTCGCGAGGCGGACGTCGCGGAGGAGGAGCGAGAGCAGCTCGCGGCCGTGGAGATTATTCGACTGAAGCGCGTCGCGGAAGAGCGCGTGGCGAGGGCGACCGCGGACGCGCGCGAGGCGATCCGGGTCGAGCGCGAGACGCGAGAGGCGGTGGAGCGCGCGACCGCGGACGCGGCGAATGCGGCGGCGCGCGAGCGAAGGCTTCGCGACGCGTCCGAAGCCGCGGCGGCGGCGGCGAACGAGCTCGACGTCGAGCGCCTGCGAGCGCGGATGAACGAGGCGAACGCGCAGGCGGAGATGGCGCGAGCGGAGGCGGACGCCGCCGCCGCGGCGGCGGCGACGGCGGCGGCGGCGATGCGCGCGAGCGCGACGCCGCAACCCCCCGCGCCCGCCGCTTCGGCGTCGGCGTCGCCGGCGCCGGCGCCGGCGATCGCGTCGCCGCCGATGCGAACGTCGTCGTCCGCTTCCATCGGCGGCGTCGGGACCTCGCCGCCGCGCACGCCGACGCCGGAGACGATCTTCGCGAAGGCTGCGGCGGACGACGCGGCGAACGCGGCCGCGGACCGCGCGGAGGTGGCGACGCGGGAGGCGACGCGCGCGACGCGCGAGTACGAGCGCACGTCCGAGGACCCGCGTTTCGCGGAGGAATTCGAGCGCGCGAAGAAACGGCACGACGACGCGGTCGCGGCGATCGCGAAAGAAACCGCCGATCTGAAGGCGTTATACGAATCCAAAGCGGCCGCGGACGTCGCCGCCGCCGAAGCGGAAGCGCGCGCCGCGGACGCGCGCGCGAGGCAATCCGCCGCGGAGACGGAAGCGGAACGACTCGCGCGCGTCGAGGAGGAGACGAACGACGCGCGGCGGCGGCGGACGATTGCGAAAGTCAAAGCGATGCACGCCGCGGACGTCTCCGAGGCGGAATCCGAAGCGTCGCGCGCGGCGGAGACGGAACGACGCGAGCGCGCGGCGTACGCGGAGGCTGCGCGCGCCGCGGACGCGGCGAACGCGTGGGTGAACGCCTCGAAAGCCGCGGCGAGGGACGCGAAGGAACAGGAGAAGCTCGCCGCCGCCGCCGCCGCCGCCGCCGCCGCCGCCGTCGAGACGAAGGCTGAGTGCGAACGCAAAGCCGCGGACGCGCAAAAAGAAGCGGACGCGCGCGCCGCGGCCGCGGTCGCGAACGCGACGCGCGAGGCGGAGAACGCGGTGCGCCTCGCGCGCGCGGCCGCCGCCGCGGCGATCGACGCCGCCGTCTCCGACGCGAACGAAGCCGTGCGCGTCGCGAGAGCGACGTTGGAGACGCGCGAGAAGGAATCCGCGGCCGCGCTCGCGCGCGCGAAGAACGACGACGCCCTCCTCGACGCGAAGCGCAGGGCGGAGATCACGCGCGATCGCGACGACGCGCGCGAGGCGTTGCGCGCGGCGGAGAGCGACGCGAGGGCGACCGTCGCCGAGGCGCGACGCGACGCGGAAAAGAAGTCGTCGGACGCGAAGCGTCGCGCCGAGACGGATAAGCGCGCCGCGATCGCCGCCGCGAAGGCGGCCGCGAGAGCGCAGATCGACGCCTCTCGCGAGGCTTTAAACGACGCGCGAAGGGAGTCGACGACGGCGGCCCGCGCGAAGACACGCGCGATGCGCCGCGCGGCGGACGCGGAGAGGGAGACGGAGGAGGTGCGGAAAAACGCGCGCGACGCCGAGGCGCGCGCGGATGCGGCGGAGCGCGCGGCGGCGGCGGCGAAGGACGCCGCGCTCGCCGCGGAGCGCGACGCGGAGCGCGCCGCGCTCGAGGCGTCCGAGGCGCAGGCGGCGGCGAGTCGCGAGGTCGCGAAGCACCAGCGCGCGCTGACGCCCGAACGCGGCGGCGGCGGCGGCGGCGGGATCGCCCCCGACCGACGACGGGACGAGCGCGCGAGCGCGGAGGTCGACGAGTGGCGCGAACGCGCGAGGCTCGCGCGCGCGGCGGCGTCGAGGGAGCGCGAGCGCGCGAAGGACGCCGCGTCGCGGGAGACCGCCGCGCGCGCGGAGGCGGCGGACCTCGCCGCGAAGGACCGCGCGAAGGTGTTGGCGCTGGAAGAGAAGGTGAAGCGTCTGAAGCGCGACGCGGCGGCGAAGGAGAAGGAGGTGCAAAAGAGAATCGACGCCGGCGCGGCGGCGGCGGCGGCTTTCGCGGCGGACGAGGCTGCCTGTACCGCCGCGGCCGAGGCGGAAGCGCGCGCGCGCGAGGCCCACGCGTTAGAAGCGAGCGAAGCGGAGAAGGACGCCGCGGAGAGAGCCGCGGAGGAGGCGGCATCGCGCGCGGCGGTCGCCGCGGCGGCGGCGGCGTCCTCAGCGGCGACGGAGGAGGCGCGATCCGCCGCGAAAGCCGCCGCGGAAGACGCCGCGTCGTGGCGCCGCGAGGCGGACTTCCTCGCGAAGGAGTGGTTCGACGCGAAGACCGCCGCAAAAGCCGCGGACGCGCGCCACGAGCGCCGCGCGAACGAACTCGCGCTCGCGGCGGCGCACGCGGAGCGAGAGCGCGCGCGACTCGAGAGGGAAAACGCCGCGAACCGCGCGGAGATTGAACGCGTCGTCGCGGACGCCGCCGCCGCGTGGGAGATGGCCGCGGACGCCGCGCGCGCCGCGGAGGACGCGGAGAATGCGCGCGAGATGGCGATCGCTGAGGAGGCGACGCGCGCCGCGGAGGCGAATTCGCGCGCGGAGGAGGCGCTATGCGCGGCGGAGGCGCACGACCGGGAGGCGACGCGGCTCGACGCCGTCCGCGAGGAGGAACGCGCGATGATCGAGACGGCGGCGGCCAAGGCTCGCGAGGCGATCGACGCGATCGACGGCGCGGTCGCGGCCGCGGTGGCGAACGCGCGGAGGCTTCGAGACGCCGCGGATGCGGCGGAGGCGGCGCGGACGCGCGCGGCGAGGGACGCGACGACCGCGGACGTGGAGCGACGGCGCGTCGCGAACGGCGCGGAGATTAAAATTCGCGAGCTCGAGCGCCGCGCGCGCGAGAGCGACGAGGAGGCGTCGACGCACGCCGTAAAGCTGAGGGACGCGGAAGCTCGCGCGTCCGCCGCGGAGGCGGCGTTGATCAAGGCGGAGATCGCCGCCGCGGAGGCGGCGAAGAAGGCTGAGCGGGACGTCGCGAACGCGGCGCTCGCGTCCGCGGCCGCGGCGGCGGCGCCGGCGGCGGCGCCGGCGGCGTTGACGGCGGACATCGGCGTGGTGACGATGACGACGGGGACGCGCGGGCCGTCGCTGCCGTCTCGCGCCGCGCGCGACGCCGCGCGCAGACGTCTCGCGGCGAAGCGCGCGGCGCGCGCGGCGGCGGAGACGGTCGCGCTGGCGCCGGTCGAGGAGGCCGCGGCGCCGCCGCCGCCGTCTCGGTCGCGGGCGGCGGACGACGTCGCGCGAGAGGAGGCGCGCGCGGCGGCCACGAGGCGACGGATCGAGACGCGCGAGACGTACGCCGCGCGCGAGCGGACGCGAGCGACGACGAGGCCGAAGCCGCCGGTGCCGCCGCCGCTGCCGTCGTCGTCGGGCGCGATGAACGCTATCGTGACGGTCGCGAGAGCGCCGTTTAATCCGTTCGCGAGCGCGGAGCTCGACCCCCGGCGATCCGCGGAGATCGAACGAAGAGTCGAGGCGCGCCGCGCCGTCGGCGGGAAGCGAAAAGCCTCCGCCGCCGGCGACGGTTCGTCTTCCACCGTGACGTCATCGCTCGCGCGCGAGTCGGCGTTCGCCGCCGCGGAAGAGGCCGCGCGTCTCGCGGAAGCGGAAGCCGCGGAGGCGGCGCACCGACGCGCGGCGAGACGCGCGGGCGCGCGCGTTCGCGCGTCGCGAGCGCGCGATCTCTCGACGCGTCCCGAGTCCGAGCCCCCGAATTCGCCTTCGCCTTCGACGTCCTCGCCGTCGAAGCTCCAGGAGTTGAAAGTCGCCGCCGCGATCGCCGCCGCGGCCGAGCGCGTCGCGACGCGGCGGTCGTTCGCGGCGGAACACGCGGACGCGGAGAAGACGAGAGCGTCGGTGCCGACGTTCTTACGCGTCGCCGCGCGCGACGACGCGGCGCGGAAATCACGCGACGAAATCGCGTCGATAAAGTCCTCGGGCGGCGACGCGAACGCGAACGCGAACGCGACGCGACGGTCGTTCCCTCCGGCGCCAGCCTGGCGGCCGTCCTCGAGCGCGACAGTCGCGTCCGCGAGGGCGTCCCTGGACGCCGCGGATGGCGCGGCGGCGAGGAGGAAGCCGGAGATGTGGTCGTCGCTCGACCTCTCGAGACCGAAACGGCGGAAGGTCGGTCGGAGCGTGACGTTCGCGCGCGGGGCGTTCACGACGAGGATCTCCGCGGACTTCCCGCGCGGGTTCGACGACGACGACGACGAGGACGAGGACGACGCGATCGCGGACGCGATCGACGACGCGGAGGCGGCGGAGTGGAACGAAGAACGACGCGCCGAGGGCGTTCTTCTCGCGCTTCGCGCCAACGTCGCGCGACGAAAAATGAAAACCGCGCTGCACGCCGCGGCGGCGCGACACGCGCGCCGCCGCGCGCTGACGCGCGATCTCCGGTTCTGGCACGCCACGGCGAAAAGAAACGCACTCTTACGGCGCGTTTTCACCATCTGCGAGAAAGCCTGGCGCGCGCACGTGCGCGTCCACGGCGTGCACCTGAGCCCCGAGGACGTCCGAACGATTTCCGTCGCGCGAGAAGGCCTCGCCGTCTGGCGCGCCGCCGCGGCGAGACGACGCCGCGCGCACGCCAAAAAAGTCGCGCTCGTCCGCGCGGAGACGTACCGACGCCTGAGCGTCTCGCGCCGGCATCTGCTCGCGTGGCGCGCGGCGCTTCGCGCGGCGAGAGCGCGAGAGCGCGCGTACGCGACGTTCGCCGACGCGTTCGCTTCGTGGCGCGTCGAGGCGAAAACCGCCGCCGCCGAGCGAGAGGAGGCGGCTCGCGCGCGTTTCTCGCGGCTGTGGCTCGACTGGCGCGCGCGCGCGGCGACGACCGCCGCGGTCGCTCGCATGCGCCGCCGCGCGTTGACGCGCGCGGCATCGCCCGCGCTGCACGGCTGGCGGATCGTCGTCCTCGCGCGCGCGCGTCGACGGCTGACGCGCGAGATGAACGTTCTGATCGCCGGCCGCCGCCGCATGTGGGCCGCTTGGCGGGCCTGGTGTCTGGGTCCCGGGTGCGCGGCGCTGACGCGCGGCGCGCCGACGCCGCTGCCGCCGGAGCACGCGGACGCGCGGCGGAAGCGGTTCAAGACGACGCGCGACGCGCTGCGGGAGATTGTCTTGCGGCCGACGCGCGAGCGAAATTTCTCGCGACGCGTCGCGTCGGCGTGGAGACGCGCGGCGCGAGACGCGGCGCGGTGCGTTCTATACACTGGTCCCCATACGACCGCGTTCGCGTGGTGAACGCCGATCCTTAAGGACTTTGCCCGGCGCATCTCTCCGCCCACCCCTCGCTTTCAATCCACGCCCTCGGCGCCTTTCAACTCCACCTGACGCCTATGAACTCCACCCCGACGTTCGCTCGTATAGGACGCGCGCGGCTTTCGCGGAAGCCGCGGAGACGATGACGCCGGAGGACATCACGTCGCTGCGCGGGCGGCCGCTGTCCGCGTGGCGCGCGCGCGCGGCGGAGATCGCCGACGCGCGAGACGCCGCGCGCGCGGACGAGCGATGGGTCGGCGGTCTGCGAGGAGATTTGCATCGTTCGCGAGACGACGACGACGACGTCTTCGCGGACGACGCCGTCTGGGCGCCGCCGCCGTCGCCGCCGCGCCGCGCGCGACGCGCGAACCCGCCGCTGCCGCACGTCGTCCGCGTGCCGCGGTCTTCCCCCCCTCGCGATCGCCGCGCGACGGCGACGGCGACGGCGACGACGGGCGGCGGCGCGGGCGCGGGCGCGGGCGCGGGCGCGACGGTCGACGTCCGGGGACGGTTCGAATTCCGAGACGTCCGCGTCGCGGCGGGCGCGTGCGCGGCGACGCACGACGGGAACATCGCGGCGGGGATCACGGCGTT
>Ga0255756_1003353_pt1 | contig 16215 bp, 11 predicted proteins | sample 011ome_20_FD_179956 | JGI IMG/M metagenome (GOLD analysis project Ga0255756, IMG submission 179956) | Coastal salt marsh microbial communities from the Groves Creek Marsh, Skidaway Island, Georgia - 011509CT metaG (version 2) | ecosystem: Environmental > Aquatic > Marine > Intertidal zone > Salt...
GGTAAATCGTTTGATGCCGCAAAGAGTGAGAGCAAATACTCGCTGCAACGACCACCACGGCCTTTGACTCCAGCTGGGATAGTCACAGTGCATTCACCCCCAGAAATTAAGGCTAGCGGCTTATCAAATCCCTTAGCCACATAGTCTCGCACTAAAGCGGCCTGCTCTAAACCAACCTCCTGTGCCTCGCCGGTAATTGTGTCACCCAAAATAATTGGCTCATAGCCTTGGTGACGGACATACTCAGCAGCAGCTTCTAGGCTTTTATAGGCAGTTGCAATGACATGATTCGAAACTTGGCTATCAACCAAATCAATATCTTTTAAGGTCTCAGGGATTTCTCTTGCTAAACCTCGCTTGAGATGATCAAGAACAGATGCCGGAATAGTAGATGCATCTAAATCGTATTTTTGCAAAATATTGAGCGCATCTAAATACGTAGAGTAATCCGCAGCACAAGGACCACTAGCAATATCTGCAGGTGAGTCACCTGTGACGTCAGAAATCAATAAAGCTTCCACTCTTGCGCCACGTGCAATCGCAACTCTGGCCAAGTTACCACCCAAAATTGCAGATAGGTGTTTGCGTACCACATTCATCTCTTCAATCGGGGCGCCACTTCGCAAAAGCGCTTCTGTGGTCTTGCGCATGTCATCAATAGAAATGCCTTCTTGAGGCAAAGTCAGAAGGCTTGAGCCTCCCCCAGATACCAAAGCGATCAATACATCGCCTTGCTCTAATTGCTTTGTTAGCGCCAATACTTCCTTGGCCCCATCCATGCCGGCTTGGTCAGGCACCGGATGCCCAGCCTCAACAATCTTAATATGGCTTGTTGGTGAGTTATGGCCGTAACGCGTCAGTACAGCGCCTTCTAATTTCGCCTGCGGCCAATTAGCTTTTGCGTAAGCTTCAAATGCGCTAGCCATAGATGCACTAGCTTTACCGGCACCCACAACTAAACAGCGCCCTTTAGGTTCTTGACCCTTTGGAAATATCTGCGCTAAATACTGCGGAACAATCACTTGTGGATCAGCAACTGCGACAGCAGCGGCAAAAGCATTTTTTAAGATTGCTTCTGTACTGTTGGCTGCCGAGCTTGGAGAGACGCTTTTGGTCATAAAGCTATTTTAATCAAGAGTGGCGCGCTCTTGCATCTGCCACATCTCGGCATATTTACCCTTTACCGCAAGCAACTCCTCATGGGTTCCATGCTCCACAATTTGTCCATGATCCATTACCAAAATTTGATCTGCATGAATGATGGTTGAAAGACGATGGGCAATGATGAGTGTTGTTCGGTTCTTAGCTAAGCTGAGAAGCTCTTCTTGAAAAGCACGTTCGGTTTTAGAGTCGAGCGCTGAAGTAGCTTCATCAAAAATAAGCATGGCAGGTTTCTTTAAGAGTGTTCTCGCAATAGCAACCCTTTGCTTCTCACCCCCGGATAGCTTGAGACCCCGCTCGCCAACTTGAGTGTCATAACCCTCAGGTAAGCGCTTAATAAAGCTATCAATTTGCGCGGCTCTGGCCGCCTCCTGCACCTCTTCAATAGTTGCAGAGGGATTGCCATAGGCTATGTTGTATCCAATCGTGTCATTAAATAAGACTGTATCTTGTGGCACGATACCAATAGCTTTGCGCAAACTAGCCTGAGTGACATCCTGAATATTTTGACCATCAATCAAAATCTTTCCTGATTGAACATCATAAAAACGGAACAATAATCTTGCGAGGGTACTTTTACCAGCGCCACTTTGACCAACCACCGCTGTAATCGTCCCAGCAGGAATATTGAAGCTCACATCGCGGAGAATTTCACGCTTAGCATCATAGTGAAACGATACGTGCTCAAATCGCACATCTGGGCCACAATCATGATTTTCAATTTGAAGTGTCTTAGCATCTGGTGAATCCGCTATCTCTTTCTCAGTATTGAGTAAAGAAAACATGCGATCCATGTCAGTCAATGATTGCTTAATCTCTCGATAAATCACGCCCAAGAAGTTCAGGGGGATATAGAGCTGAATCATTAAGGTGTTAACCAAGACCAAATCGCCCAAAGTCATGGTGCCATTGACTACACCAACCGTGGCGCGCCAAAGAATCAGCATTAAGCCAACTGCAATAATGATTTGCTGACCAAGATTCAATACCGCCAAAGTCTTTTGTGACTTCACAGCAGCCGATTGATAGCGCAGAAGATTTTCATCGTAACGACTGGCTTCAAATGCCTCGTTACCAAAGTACTTCACTGTCTCGAAATTTAATAAGGAATCAATCGCCTTTTGATTGGCTTTCGAATCCATATCATTCATCGTGCGGCGAAAATGTGTACGCCACTCAGTAACTACGACTGTGAAAACAATGTAAAGAACCAAGGCGACTAAAGTAATCGCAGCAAACCAAATATCGTAGGAGTAAGCAAGGTAGCCTAAAACCAAACAGAATTCGATCAGTGTGGGCAGAATGCTATAGAGAGAATAAGAAATCAGTGACTGTATGCCACGTGTGCCACGCTCAATATCTCGACTTACGCCACCAGTTTGACGAGCAAGGTGAAAGCTCAGCGCTAAGGAGTGCAAGTGCTCAAAAACTTGAAGCGCTACTTTACGAACCGCGTTCTGTGTGACCTTAGCAAACAATGCTTCGCGAAGCTCTGTAAATACGGATGCAAAAATTCTTAAAAGGCCATAAGCAACAATAATTCCCAAGGGAACGACCAAAAGTGCTTGTGGTGAATTGACATTGATATTTAAAGAATCAATTAAGTCTTTCAACACTATTGGTATGCCAAGATTGGTAACCTTGGCGGCAATTAAACAGCTTAGGGCAATCAAGACCCTAAAGCGATATTCCAATAGATAAGGAAGTAGGTCGCGAATAACGCGCCAGTCACCTCGCCCCGCTGTTTTTGAATCTGCGCTACCGTGATGATGCCCCGATGAATGTCTCATCGCTCTATCTTATTCCTTATTCAAGCTGGCTTTTGTCTGCTGAAAATAATTTGAGAATCGCCTCTCCATTACTAGGAGAAAAACATTTTTTAGCGGCCTCTTGGTATGGGAGCCATTCATAGGCCACATGCTCCCTGGGGGCTAGCGTAATAGGGGTGTTATCGGGAACCTCTAATGAGAACCAGTGTTCAGTATTGCGCGTGACGCCAGGCGCATAACGAGACCGCCAGGCAGGATAGATTTCATATTCGATCTGGTGGTGCATATTTTTCAATGCATCTTTTGGCAACCCCTCTACCGCAATACCCGTCTCTTCAAATACTTCACGGGCTGCCGCCAAAGCAAGATCTTCGTCGCTAGCATCAAGGCTACCAGTGACGGACTGCCAAAAGCTCGCGCGATCTGCACGCTCTATCAATAAAACATCCCTATTCGATTTATAGATAACTACTAAAACCGAAATAGGGATTTTCAAGGTGGATCTAAAACGCTACTTAAGTTGTTTTAAGCAGCAGGTGCTGCTTGACGCAAGCGAATGTGTAACTCACGCAATTGACGCTCATCCACTGGGCTAGGAGCCTGAGTTAATAAACATTGCGCACGCTGTGTTTTAGGGAAGGCGATTACATCTCGAATTGATTCGGCACCAGTCATCATGGTGACGATACGGTCCAAACCAAATGCAATACCGCCATGTGGAGGCGCACCATATTGGAGTGCATCCAACAAGAAGCCAAACTTAGCTTGAGCTTCTTCCGCATCAATCTTCAATGCACGGAATACTTGGCTTTGAACTGCTTCTTGGTGAATACGAACAGAACCACCACCAATTTCACTACCGTTCAACACCATGTCATAAGCCTTGGCTAAGCACTTGCCTGGATCAGACTCCAAGTACTGCATATGCTCATCTTTAGGGCTGGTGAACGGATGATGGCAAGCAACCCAGCGCGCTTCGCCTTCATCGTAATCAAACATTGGGAAGTCAACTATCCATAATGGCTTCCAGCCTTCTGTAAACAGTCCATGCTCTTTACCCCAAGCAGATTGACCGATACGTAGACGTAAATTACCGATTGCATCGTTTACTACTTTTTCTTTATCAGCGCCAAAGAAAATGATGTCGCCATCTTTTGCACCAGTGCGCTTCAAGATACCTTCAATCGCAGCGTCATGCAAATTCTTCACGATTGGTGACTGCAAACCATTGCGGCCTTCAGCCACAGAGTTGACCTTAATCCACGCCAAACCTTTAGCACCATAGATGCTCACGAACTGGGTGTAGTCATCGATTTCGCTACGGCTAATTTCAGCACCACCAGGTACACACAAGCCCACTACGCGGCCGCCAATTTGGTTCGCTGCGCCTGAGAACACTTTGAAATCAACGTCTTTCATCAAATCCGTCAATTCAGTGAACTCAAAGTTCACGCGCAAATCTGGCTTATCAGACCCAAAACGCGCCATACCTTCTGAGTAAGGCATTGTTGGGAATGGATTCGGCAACTCGACATTCATTGTCTTCTTGAAAATATGACGAATCATGTTTTCAAACAAATCACGAATTTCTAACTCGCTCAAGAAGGCAGTTTCACAGTCGATCTGAGTAAATTCAGGCTGACGATCTGCGCGTAAGTCTTCATCACGGAAGCACTTAGTAATTTGATAGTAACGATCAAAGCCAGCCACCATTAACAACTGCTTAAACAATTGAGGAGACTGTGGCAATGCAAAAAACTGACCATCATGTACACGTGATGGAACTAAATAATCACGCGCGCCTTCTGGTGTGCTCTTAGTGAGCATTGGTGTTTCGATATCGATAAATCCTGCGTCATCCAAATAACGACGACACTCCATCGCAACGTTGTAACGCAAGCGCAAATTCTTTTGCATTTGTGGACGACGTAAATCTAATACACGATGGGTCAAACGAGTAGTCTCAGATAAATTCTCATCGTCAATTTGGAATGGTGGTGTTACAGACGCATTCAAGATCACTAAGCTATGGCAAAGAATTTCTACTTTTCCACTAACTAAATCTACATTCTCAGTACCAGCAGGACGCGCACGCACGAGACCTTTAATCTGTATGCAGAACTCGCTACGCACTTGCTCAGCCAGGGCGAACATCTCTGGACGATCTGGATCGCAAACTACTTGCACAAAACCTTCGCGGTCACGCAAGTCAATAAAGATAACGCCTCCGTGGTCACGGCGACGATTCACCCAACCAGAGAGAGTGACTTCTTGACCAATCAGTGAATCGGTTACCTGGCCGCAGGTATGGCTTCGCATCGACATAACAATTTCCTATAAATCAAAAATGGTGTGGTAACTGGGTTGCAGTTATGCCACTAGAACTATTGGGGGGAACAGAGCCCATGGAAACAATATGTTTCAGGGCCTCTTCCACGCTCATCTCTAATTCAATCGTTTGTGCACGGGGCACAATCATGAAAAAACCAGAGGTAGGGTTTGGGGTTGTTGGTAAAAATACGTTAACGTAATCTTCGCCCAATTTGGCAGTCACTTCTTTTGCAGGAGTGCCTGTTTGAAAAGCAATCACCCATGAATCAGCATGGGGGTAACGAATTAGCAACGCTTTACTAAAAGCTTGGCCGCTTCCGGAAAATAAGGTGGAAGAAACCTGCTGAACACTTGAATAAATAGAGCGAACGATTGGAATACGATTGATCTGTTTATTCCACATCCGGATCCACCACTGACCAGCAAAACTGATTGCTAACAAACCAGTGGCCATGATCACGCCGATCACAATCAAAATGCCAACACCAGGCAATTCGCGGAAATGCTGCAAATCTCCAGCAAATTGACGTGGGAAGACTGTAATGATGGCGTGCATTACAGAACCAAATACGCCATCGAGCAGACCCAAGCCCCAGGCAATCACCCAGATGGTGATCGACAATGGTGCCCATACGAGGATGCCAGCGATAAAGTATTTTTTCATGTGTTCTGCCTAACCCGCTATTTTAGCGGGTTAGCAGCCAATCAGGGAGAGACTAATAAAAGCCCAGGCTGATGATCAAAATTCCCGCCAAAAACCCGCCTGCAAAGAGCAAAGCGCCGGCCAGTAGGCGGTGAGTACGTCTTTCTTGGAGCAAAAGAGCCTTTAAGACCTCAATTTCGCCGTTTTGGTCTTTTACGGGATTTCGGCCTTTAGCCAAGCTATCCGCTATCAAACGAGGCAAAGTGGGCAGAATCTTGGCCCAAGTAGGCGCCTCTTCCTTTAAGCCATCCAATAAACCACGCCATCCTAATTGCTTACTTACCCATCTCTCCAAAATCGGCTTAGCTGTTTTCCAAAGATCCAGATCGGGATCAAGTTGACGAGCCAGACCCTCTACATTCAAGAGAGTTTTTTGTAATAAGGTCAGTTGTGGCTGAATTTCTACTTTAAAGCGGCGTGATGTCTGGAATAAACGCATCAACACGATACCTAGAGAAATTTCTTTTAGTGGGCGATCAAAGTATGGCTCACAAACAGAGCGCACTGCACCCTCTAATTCTTCAACACGAGTATTGGCCGGGACCCAGCCTGACTCAATATGCAATTCAGCAACGCGTCGGTAATCGCGATTAAAGAATGCTAAGAAATTCAGTGCTAAATAGTTTTTATCAGTCTCACTTAATGCGCCAACGATTCCAAAATCAAGTGAAATGAAACGGCCAAATGTTTCTGGCTCTAAGCTAATCATGATGTTGCCAGGATGCATATCTGCATGGAAGAACCCATACTCAAATACTTGAGTAAAGAATATCTCTACGCCATCAGCAGCCAGCTTTTTAAAGTCAACTCCAGCCTCTCGTAGCGCAGTAGTTTTTCCAATGGAGATGCCATACATTCTCTCCATCACAATCACATTGGTATGGCAAAGATCCCAATACATTTCCGGAATCATGAGTTTCTGGGAATCAGCAAACTGCCTGCGTAATTGGCTTGCATTCGCAGCTTCGCGCATGAGATCCAGCTCATCATGCAAATACGTATCAAACTCTGCTACGTTCTCACGCGGCTTTAAACGTCGACCATCTTCTGAGCTTTTCTCAATCACCTTGGCAAGGTCATACATCAATGCCAGATCACCGTTAATCACCGGCAAAATACCGGGACGTAGAACTTTGATAGCTACTGCACGACCTTCCCACTCAGGACGTTTATCTGTTCCACGCAATACACCAAAGTGCACCTGCGCCACTGAGGCGCTAGCAACAGGAGTTGCATCAAAACTAATAAATACATCCTCAATCGGTTGCCCTAGATCTTTCTCAATTAAGCGACGAGATTCTTCGTTTGAGAATGGTGGTACTTGATCCTGTAGCTTGGCTAACTCATTGGCAATGTCTTCTGGCAACAAGTCGCGACGTGTAGAAAGAACCTGCCCAAACTTTACAAATATCGGGCCTAGCGCTTCTAGCGTTAATCGAATGCGTTCACCTCTGGGCAAATGAGTGCCAGGAGAAACCCAACAAAGCATCGTTAAGAAACCACGGCGAATGCCTGGTCTTAAAAGATCGCGAAGCAAAGGCAATAAGCCATAACGCCAAGCAGTAAAAAAGATGAAGTAAAGACGAGCAATGCGACGCACGATTATTTAGCCTTTTGCTCTAGAAGTTGAATGCGCTTTTCCATGCGATCCACCGATTCGCGTAATTCGCTTAATTCAGATTTACGAACCATAAAATCTCGTTTATTTAAAAGCACTTTTCTCTCTTCGCTGACATACTCCACTACATTGTCCAGCAAATCACCAGCAGCGGAGCGAGTGGCGGAGACAAACTTTTTCCCTTGTCTTACCGCAAAGTTTGCTGGTGCATCACCCACTAAACGTGCTAAATCTTCCTCGTACTCCCAACGTAGCTGCCCAGCAAGACGACCCAATAGTTGAGCCAAATCTGCATCACCAGTAATTTTTACCGCTTTGAAGGCTTGCTCGCGCAATGAACCAGCGCTGCCAGCCAAATCACTCAGCGCTCTTGAGGAAACCTCTAAAGTAAGTACAGGAGTCTCAATCTCTTTTAGGCTAGCCAGTAAACCATCAGGCTTTATCTCAAAACATAGGTTGCCCAGCGGAAGCTGTAACAAAATGGTTTTATTAGCATGGCGAGCCAACTCAGTACATGCCCATGGCTCACTAGCTAAAACATGGTTGATCCCCCGGCAGGCAGCGCTGGAGGCAATCGTATGGGTGGTTGAGAAATGTGTGTTCATAAGTGTAAAAAACCCGCACAAGTGCGGGTTTTCCGACGGCAAGTACCTAAAGCTTAAACCAACTGGGTAATACCCGCCAGTACCCAGCCACCAGGACCCTCTACTGGCTTACTTAGATTCCAAATTTCGGAGAAGTCACTCGCTGGCGCGCCCTGCTGCTCACGAATCATGCCGCTGAACTGAACGCTACAGAAATAATGACCATCAGCCGTCTCAATTCCCAAGAGCTGAGCATTGATAGTGACAACATCGGTTTGATTGCTTGCATCAGTACGACCAGCTAGATCCTGTTGGATCGTGGCAAACATTTCTGGAGTTGTAAATTCTCGCAAAGAAGCAAGATCACCTTGATCCCATGCTTTTTGCAAGGTTGCAAAATATTGTTTTGCATTCTCAAGGAATGTTTGCTGATCAAAACCAGGGGGCAAGGTTGATTGAAATGGCTCTGGCTCTGTACTGACTCCGCCAAATGCGTTTGCAGCAGGAGTAAAAGCAGGTTCCTGTCTTGGTGTCTGATCCAAGCCAGTGCGCTGCATTCCATTAGAGGAAAGATTAGGGCTTTGACCTGCACTAGACATTTTTGGCATGAGCTTGCGCATTACAAACATAATCGCAAAGCCTGCCAACACAGCAATCAGCAAACCAGTGATCAAAGAAGAGGCTGCCTCACCCAAACCAAAATGGGACAAGAGGTAACCAATACCCAAGCCTGCAGCTAAGCCACCCAAAATGCCACCCATGCCGCCAAAACGACTAGGCGCAGGAGCTTGTGGAGCTGGAGCAGGTGCAGCAGGCTGTGCTTGCTGTGCAGGTTTTTGTACTGGCGCAGCTTGCTTTTGAATTGGCGCACTTGGGGCTCTGCCTACGCTCTTACCACCACCTAAACGAGCGGCATCAACATGACCCACTGTTGCAAAAATTAAAGTAAGACTTAAGAGTGTTGCTTTAAAAAAATGTTTATTCATAAATCCGTACCCCTTCTTATAACTGCTGAAATTCTTTAGTTTTTAAGACTTTAAAAACTATACAACCATCAGTATTTAATACCAATATGTAGGGCAACGATACCCCCAGTCATCCTATGGGTTTCCACTTCATCAAAACCCGCTCCTAACATCATTTCTTTGAGGGTTTGGGCATCTGGATGCATACGAATCGATTCCGCCAAATAGCGATAGCTCTCTGAATCTTGGGCAATCTTCTCACCCAACCATGGCAAAACTTTAAAAGAATAGGTGTCATATACCGGTTGCAAAAAGGCATCTGGCTTCGAAAACTCCAATACCAATACACGGCCACCCGGCTTTATTACCCGACGCATTTCACCTAAAGCTACCTCTTTGTGCGTCATATTGCGCAAACCAAAGGCAACCGTAACTACGTCAAAATGATTATTAGGAAATGGAATCTTTTCTGCATCAAACTGCACACAAGGCAAAGCCATTCCGCGATCCAAGAGTCGATCACGACCAACTCCCAGCATAGAGGCATTAATGTCGCTTAACCAAACTTGAGCGTCGGGGTTGCGACCCCAGTCAGCTGCTTTTGCAAATGCTGCAGCCAAGTCGCCAGTTCCACCGGCAATATCTAAAACCTTTTGACCTGGACGAACATTTGCGCGCGCAATCGTAATTTTTTTCCAAACACGGTGTAAGCCAAATGACATGAGGTCATTCATCACGTCATATTTACTAGCTACCGAGTGAAATACTTCAGCGACCTTACCAGCCTTCTCGGCCTCATCAACGCTTTGATAACCAAAATGCGTTTTACTCATTAGTGACTTCCACAAGAATGACCGCCCGACTGACCTGCTTGCGCCATAGGCGCATCACGATCAAGACCTGCAGCAGCCAATTTATCCAAATGCTCTTTCCATAACTGCTCTTGGTTTTCGCATAAGAAATATAAAAAATCCCAAGAATACAAACCTGAATCGTGTCCATCAGAAAAGCTCGGCTTGAGGGCGTAGTGTCCAACAGGCTCAATGTTTGCGATCAAGACATCGCGCTTACCAGTTTGCAAGGTTTCTTGTCCAGGTCCATGACCTTGAACCTCAGCAGAGGGAGATAGAACTCTTAGAAACTCAAAGGGCAATTTATAAGTCTGGCCATTCTCGTACGAGAGCTCTAGAACCTTGGACTGTTGATGCACAACGATATTGCTTGGAATCATTAAACAAGAACCCTCTCAATACCGCCTTGGTTTGCTTTAGCAACGTAGTCCTGCATCCAGTCTTTGCCTAACAACTTCTGCGCCATCTCCACCACAATGTAATCCGCTGTTGTATCGCTATCAGCATCAAAACGTGTCAGGCCTTGCAAACAGGATGGGCAGCTTGTCAACACTTTGACTTCGCCAGTGAAATCACCTTGACGCAATTCATTGGCAGCTTTTTCCATTTCAATCTGCTTACGGAAACGAACTTGTGTAGAGATGTCAGGACGAGTTACAGCCAGAGTTCCAGACTCGCCACAGCAACGATCATTTTTAGCAATAGCTTTACCATCCTCAAGTTGAATTAATTCATTGACCGTCTTCAATGGATCCTGCAACTTCATTGGTGAGTGGCAAGGATCGTGATACATGTATTTCACGCCAGTAACGCCAGAGAGCTTCACACCCTTTTCAGCCAAGAACTCATGAATATCAATAATTCGGCAACCAGGGAAAATCTGCTCAAACTGATAGCCAGCCAACTGGTCATAACAAGTACCGCATGAAACTACAACGGTCTTGATATCCAAGTAATTCAGAGTATTGGCAACGCGGTGGAATAAGACACGGTTATCCGTGATCATCTTCTCAGCTTTATCAAAGTCGCCATTGCCGCGCTGTGGATAGCCGCAGCAAAGGTAGCCCGGTGGTAATACCGTTTGCACGCCTACATTCCACAACATAGCCTGAGTAGCCAAGCCTACCTGTGAGAACAAACGCTCAGAGCCACAGCCCGGGAAATAAAACACTGCTTCAGTATCAGCAGAAGTCGTTTTAGGGTCCCGAATAATTGGTACGTAGTTAGCGTCTTCAATATCCAATAAAGCGCGAGCGGTTTTCTTGGGTAAATTGCCTGGCATCTTCTTGTTAACAAAGAAGATCACCTGCTCTTTAACGCTCGGCTTACCTACCGTTGCAGGAGGGTGTGCTGTTTGTTGTTTGGCGAACTTGCGCAGAACATCATTACCCAAGCGCTGTAACTTGTAACCCCAACCAATCATCGTCTTGCGGGCAAGATGGATGCTTTCTGGGCTGGTCGCATTAAGGAAGAACATCGACGCAGCAGTGCCAGGATTAAAACGTTGCTGCCCCATCTTACGCAATAAATTACGCATATTCATAGTCACGTCACCAAAGTCAATCTTGACCGGGCAAGGCGTCAAACACTTGTGACATACGGTGCAATGCGCAGCTACATCGTCAAACATTTCCCAGTGACGGATCGAAACACCACGACGCGTCTGCTCTTCGTACAAGAAGGCTTCAATCAGTAATGAGGTTGCCAGAATCTTATCGCGTGGGCTGTAAAGCAAGTTTGCACGCGGCACATGTGTAGAGCACACTGGCTTACATTTACCGCAACGCAAGCAATCTTTCACGCTATCAGCAATCGCGCCAATATCACTTTGTTGCATGATGATTGACTCATGACCCATCAAACCAAAGCTTGGTGTGTAAGCCATGCTCAGATCTGCATGCGGCATTAATTTGCCTTTGTTAAAGCGGCCCTCTGGATCAACGCGATTCTTATAACTACGGAAATCTTTAAGCTCGGCTTCAGTAAGGTACTCTAATTTGGTGATACCAATACCATGCTCGCCAGAAATCACACCGTCCAAAGAGCGCGCTAACTTCATGATGCGGTCTACAGCACGATGGGCATCTTGCAACATCTCATAGTCATCAGAGTTCACAGGAATATTGGTGTGAACGTTACCGTCACCCGCATGCATGTGCAAAGCTACGAAGACACGTTTACGCAAAATGTTTTTATGAATGGCTTCCAACTCAGTGAGGATAGGCTCAAACGCCAGACCACCAAAGATGATGCGCAACTCTGAACGTACTTCCTCTTTCCAGGAAGCACGCAAGCTGTAATTTTGTAGTTGCGGGAAATGCACATCCATCTGTGTGAGCCAATCAGCCCAACGAGTACGCACTTTAGCAATTAACTCCAAAGCTTGTTGAACACGATCGCCCAAGATTTCTGCTGTTGGAATCTCGTACTCAGCATCACTCTTACCAAGTGGCAGTGCACTCTTCTTCAAGAAAGCCTCTAGACCATCGAGCACTTGGAGCTTATTTTTGAGAGAAAGCTCAATATTGATGCGATCAATGCCATCGGTGTACTCGCCCATACGTGGCAAAGGAATTACGACGTCTTCATTGATCTTAAATGCGTTGGTATGACGGGCAATCGCGGCCGTACGAGCGCGATCTAGCCAAAACTTCTTCCGTGCTTCTGCGCTAACGGCAACAAAGCCTTCGCCAACCCGTAAATTGGCCATACGCACTACTTCACTAGTTGCAGCGGCAACGGCCTCTTCATCATCGCCTGCAATATCGCCAATCAACACCATCTTCGGCAAGCTATTGCGCTTAGATTTTGTTGAGTAACCAACTGCTCTTAGGTAACGATCATCTAAATGCTCAAGACCAGCCAAAATTGGACCGCCTTGCTTGCTTAATCCATCTAGGTAAGCCTTGATTTCTACAATGCTCGGAATAGCTTCGCGTGCTTGACCAAAAAACTCTAAACAAACAGTGCGCATGAATTTAGGCATGCGATGTAAAACCCAAGTTGCACTGGTAATCAAACCATCGCAACCTTCTTTTTGCACGCCAGGCAATCCTGATAAAAATTTATCAGTAACGTCTTTTCCCAAACCCTCTTTACGGAAACGCTTGCCTTCAACTTCTAATAATTCTGTTTTGAGAACGCGCTGACCAGGTTCGCTTGTTCCTTCGGACCAAGTTAACTGAAAACGCACCATTGCCACATCATGAATCTTGCCCATGTTGTGATCAAGACGTTCCACATCCAACCAATTGCCTTCTGGATCAACCATGCGCCAGCTAGCGAGATTATCTAAAGCCGTTCCCCAGAGAACTGCTTTTTTACCACCAGCATTCATTGCAATATTGCCGCCAATACAGCTGGCATCAGCAGAGGTCGGATCAACCGCAAACACAAGCCCAGCATGCTCTGCAGCATCTGATACGCGGCGGGTTACAACACCTGCACCTGTAAAGATGGTTGACACTTCGCGGTCAAGGCCAGGAAGTTTTTTAGCTTTGACGCTACCAATATCTTGCAACTTCTCAGTGTTAATAACTGCGGACATTGCATAAAGTGGAATTGCACCACCGGTATAGCCAGTGCCGCCTCCACGAGGAATAATGGTCAAGCCTAATTCAACGCAAGCTTTTACTAAACCCGGAATTTCAGATTCGTAGTCAGGCTTAAGTACGACGAGTGGAAACTCAACACGCCAGTCTGTTGCATCAGTAACGTGCGCAGCACGAGACACACCATCAAAACAAATATTGTCAGAAGCGGTATGACGGCCCAACTCTTTTCGAGCACGCTTACGAATGACTTCAACTTCTTTAAATCCATTTTCAAAATTTTCAATTGCGCGATAGGCAGCGCTTAATAAAATTTCGACTTGATCTGCAGAGTCGCCATTATTGCGCTTCTTGACTTCGCCCAAGCGATGCCAGAGAGCATCGATTAATTGCTTGCGACGATTTGGACTATCGAGCAAGTCATCTTGCAAGAATGGGTTACGTTGAACAACCCAGATATCACCGAGAATTTCAAACAACATCCGCGCAGAACGGCCGGTACGGCGAACGCCACGTAAGTTATTTAGAACGCGCCATGACTCCTCACCCAATAGGCGAATAACAATCTCTCGATCGGAAAAGGAGGTGTAGTTGTAGGGAATTTCACGCAGACGGGGGGAACCCGCCTCAGCGTTCAACAACTGGTTCAAAGCTAGTGGGGCGTTCATAGCGACATATTTGATAAATAAGCATTTTAATAGAGCAATCCTGATACTGGCAGTATTCCGAGAAAGCTGCTCCCAAATTAGATAAACCCTTGCAAATCTAAGGGCTTAGGAGCCATCCGTGGTACGCTCATTGGATGGCAACGAACTATTTAAAGAAAATTTTATCGGCTCGCGTCTATGACGTAGCCAGAGAAACCGAGCTTCAGCCCGCCCCCGAGCTGACAAAGCGTTTGGGCAACCAGGTACTTCTAAAAAGGGAAGATAACCAGCCGGTTTTCTCCTTCAAACTGCGTGGCGCCTATAACAAAATGGCCCATTTACCCCCGGAAGCCTTAAAACGCGGGGTTATTGCAGCCTCCGCAGGCAATCATGCCCAAGGCGTTGCCCTATCGGCAGCCAAAATGAAGTGCAAAGCTGTAATCGTGATGCCGGTAACCACTCCTAGTGTCAAAATTGATGCAGTTAAGGCTCGAGGTGGATCATGGGTCGAAATCATCCTTTATGGCGAATCCTATAGTGATGCCTTCAAGCATTCTGAAGTTTTAGGTAAAAAACGGGGTCTCACTTTTGTTCATCCATTCGACGATCCGGATGTCATTGCAGGCCAGGGAACTATCGCCCATGAAATTTTTACCCAATATGAAAAACCAATCGATGCAGTATTTGTAGCTATTGGTGGTGGCGGCCTGATTGCAGGCATTGGCGAATACATCAAAGCAGTTAGTCCAAAGACAAAAGTAATTGGCGTTCAAGCGTCAGACTCAGATGCCATGAATCAATCGCTCAAAGCGAATAAGCGCATTGAGATGAAAGATGTTGGTTTGTTCTCAGACGGCACTGCTGTGAAACTCGTCGGCAAAGAAACATTCCGCATTTGCAAAAAAGTAGTTGATGAAATTATCACTGTCGATACAGATGAAATCTGTGCAGCGATTAATGATGTCTTTACCGATACTCGCAGCATTCTTGAACCCGCTGGCGCACTAGCCATTGCCGGGATGAAGAAGTACGTTGAGAAAAAACGGATCAAGAAGAAAACCTTAGTGGCAGTGGCTTGCGGGGCTAATATGAACTTTAGCCGCCTGCGCTTTGTAGCTGAACGCGCAGACGTTGGCGAGTTCCGCGAAGCCGTATTTGCAGTGACAATTCCTGAGGAGCGCGGCTCATTCAAACGCTTCTGCGAATTGCTTGGCAAACGCAATGTAACTGAATTTAACTATCGCATTGGTGATCAAAGCGAAGCGCATATTTTTGTAGGCATCAGCACACAAAAGTCTGGTGATAGCGAAACAATTGCAAAGCATTTCCGCAAAGCAAAGTTTGCAACGATTGACCTGACTCACGATGAATTAGCGAAGTCACATTTACGCCACATGGTGGGCGGACATTCTGCGCTCGCTAAAGATGAATTGCTCTATCGCTTTGAGTTTCCAGAGCGTCCAGGTGCTTTGATGAAGTTCCTCACCAGCATGGCGCCGAACTGGAACATCAGCTTGTTCCACTATCGTAATCATGGCGCTGACTATGGACGTATTTTGGTTGGTCTACAGGTCCCCAAGAATGAGCAGAAGAAATTCCAAAGCTTTTTGGCTGGCCTAGGCTACCCACACTGGGATGAGAGCAATAACCCTGCTTATCGTTTGTTTCTTAAATAATGTCATACACACTCACCGGGAAACTCGTCGTCGCGATCTCCTCGCGCGCCCTGTTTGATTTCGAAGAAGAAAACCGCATCTTTGAATCAACCGATGACAGCGCGTATATGAAATTGCAGCTTGAGCGTTTGAGTGAAGCAGCCCAAAAAGGGGTGGCTTTTCCATTGGTCAAGAAACTACTCGCCTTTAATGAAGAGGGTGAGCAGCGCGTTGAAGTGGTAATTCTTTCTCGCAACGATCCCGTAAGCGGCCTACGCGTCTTCCGCTCTGCAGAGCATCACGGCTTGCATCTTGAACGTGGCGTATTCACGAGAGGTCGCCCACCGTACCATTACCTACGCTCACTGCATGCCAACCTC
>Ga0255756_1003358_pt1 | contig 16197 bp, 17 predicted proteins | sample 011ome_20_FD_179956 | JGI IMG/M metagenome (GOLD analysis project Ga0255756, IMG submission 179956) | Coastal salt marsh microbial communities from the Groves Creek Marsh, Skidaway Island, Georgia - 011509CT metaG (version 2) | ecosystem: Environmental > Aquatic > Marine > Intertidal zone > Salt...
GGCACCTCGATGTCGGCTCGTCGCATCCTGGGGCTGGAGTAGGTCCCAAGGGTTGGGCTGTTCGCCCATTAAAGCGGTACGCGAGCTGGGTTTAGAACGTCGTGAGACAGTTCGGTCCCTATCCGCCACGCGCGTAAGAGTCTTGAAGAGACCTGTCCCTAGTACGAGAGGACCGGGACGGACGAACCTCTGGTGTGCCAGTTGTCCTGCCAAGGGCACGGCTGGTTTGCTACGTTCGGTAGGGATAACCGCTGAAAGCATCTAAGCGGGAAACCCGCTCTAAGATAAGGGCTCTCACAGGGTTAACCTGGTAAGGACCCCAGTAGATGACTGGGTTGATAGGCCGGAAGTGTAAGTGCAGTAATGCATGTAGCTGACCGGTACTAATAGTCCGAGGACTTGCCTCATATATAAATTGCACTCGCGTCCACTGTGCGGTTCCCGAGATTCGGTCGGGAACCTTCTCCACTAGGAGAAGACCAATTGAAATCTCAATAGAGTTTCGGCGGTCATAGCGAAGGGGAAACGCCCGGTTCCATTCCGAACCCGGAAGCTAAGCCCTTCAGCGTCGATGGTACTGCGCGGGTGACTGCGTGGGAGAGTAGAACGCCGCCGGACATTTTTTTTCTAAAGGCCACCCTAGGGTGGCCTTTAGTATTTCTACGGTTATGTAATTTTTGACCACCACTATGCTTCATCTGTAATTCAATAGCGATCATGCCTGAGCCTAATCTCAGCGCGGAGGAAACGGGAGTTCCCATGTCTGAGGAAAGGCGCACAGAGCGCTCGCAAAAGTCACCATCAAGGGGAAGCGGTTCCGACCGATCTCGTTCGGATAAGCCTCGTTCGGATAAGCCTCGTTCGGATAAGCCTCGTTCGGACCGCCCCGCTAATAGCAGTTCAGGGTATAGCAGTTCAGGGTCTGGAACTGGTGCCCGTGATGGGGCTCGTCGTGATTCGCGTGGTTCACACGATTCTAGGAGCAGAACATCTGAGCGGCCAACGACTTACAAGAGGGCTGAGGATTCTGACCGTCCGGAGCGGGGTCCTTGGTTGGATGAGTCGATCGTTTTCGAGGATCTTGATAAATCCGTTCGCTTCGAACTGCACACCTTGCCAGAGACATTGCAGGAGAAGGTTGGTCGTTATTTACTCGCGGCGGAGAACGCGGTTGCGGACGATGACCTTAAATCTGCTCTGGCATATGTGCGCTATGCAAAGAAAATTGCGGGTCGGGTTTCGGTAGTCCGTGAGTCTGCTGGTGTCATCGAATACCTTGCAGGAGAGTATGCCGCGGCATTGAATGAATTCAGGGCCGTTCGTCGAATGACGGGCTCGAATGATTTCGTTGCCATGATGGCCGATTGTGAGCGGGGTTTGGGTAGACCGGAGAGGGCCATTGAATTTCTCAAGTCCGTCCCGATGGATAAATTGTCCCAAGAGACCCAAGTTGAGGCTTTGATTGTGGCGGCGGGGGCACGGGCAGATATGGGACAGGTTGATGCTGGTCTGATCTTGCTGAACATTCCAGCCCTTAAGTCCTTGCCCGCAGGTGATCTGCGTGCCCGTTTGCAGGAGGCATATTCAAACCTCTTGGAGCAGGCAGGCAAGTTGGACCAAGCGCAGATATGGCGCGCCAAGGCGCTGAAGTCAGATATCAACGGGGTGACATCCTTTAGCCGCAATGATGAAGATGATGAAGTGAGCATTGAGATGCTCGGCGAGGTCGACTAACTCTTAGTTTCCAGCCATCGCCAGATCCCCTGCACCTGAGCTTCAGTGCTGCTCAATTCTTCGAACTTATCGGCAACTGCTCTATTGGCAAAGAATTCAGAATTATTTGCTCGGTCCTTCTCCTGAGCCAGCAGCACGGCGTGGTCGAGATCAAGTCCATTGAGGTGAGCGTCAGTCACCCATTCCACCCAGTAATTCAGTTGCTCTATAGATTGCCCAAAGATGATGTCGACATCATCGACCGGGCCAAAATGGCTGAATAGCAGTCGTTTTGGTCGAACTGCTTTCATCGCCTCTATCGAATTGATGGCTAAGTCAAAGTCAAAGTCTGGTGGGGGCGTAGCTGGGCGAATGCTGCTGGTCTCTGGCACGTAGACACCGGCGGCATCACCTGTATAGAGGTCGCCGGTAATCGAGTCCACTAAGGCGACATGGTGCGAGGCATGTCCGGGGTTATGAAAAGACTCGAGGTGCCTGCCAGCCCCAAGATCAATTCGATCGCGGGCGCCGAGCGCTTTAATTCGTGCAGGATCAGAAGCAAGCAATGGTCCAAAGAATGTGTCCATTCGATCGCCAAAGACCCGGTATGCGCTCGCAACCAATTTTGTGGGATCGGCCAAATGCCGAGCGCCCCTTTCATGGACAACGATCTCGGCATTGGGAAATGCCTTGGCAATGTCGCCAACACCCCCGGCATGATCAAGATGGATATGAGTCACAACGATTGTGGCGAGGTCGCTTCGGGATATACCCAGATGTTCAAGAGCCTGGATGACCACAGGCGCGCACAACGCTGAACCGGTCTCGATTAATGCAGGTTTGTCTGATGCAATCAGATAACTTGATGTAATCCCGGTGTAGCCGCCCATGAGGGTATCGATGGCGAATACGTGATCCCCCAAGTCTTGGATAAGTTCATTGTCCACAGGCGCTGACATGATGTCCACTGTGTCATAGATTCGGTTCTCTTTTCTGGACATCCTCGAAATGATCTGAACTCAAGAGCGAGGAGTTGAAAATGCACAACAATGTCTCGATCACTGGGAGGCTGGGTAGTAATGTCACGGTGCGAAATTTGCCGAGTGGTGACGAGGTCACCTCTTTTACCGTAATCGTGGAAAGGCCCGAAAAGGAGAGAGTGGGATCTACAAAGGTGGATTCCATCCCTTGTCAAACTTTCAGAGTTTCTGTTGCCTCAAAAGTTTTGGGGCTGGATTCGGGGACACTCGTCACGGCCCAAGGCGTTCTTCGAAGAAGGTTTTGGAAAGTAGCCAGCGGACTGGGCAGTGCCATGGAAGTTGAAGTTCGCAGCTTGAAGCGCGCATAGGTGTGCGCCTGAGTGTAGGCCTCATTAGAGTTGGACCATGATTCCTGCCGATGAGATCTTCTCCACCTCAGATGAAGGTGTGAAGATTGTGGGGGAGCTGCCGCCCATGATTCAACGTGGACCGGGTGTTTTCCTTGACCCTATTGAGTCCGCGATTGAGGCAATTGCGGCCGGCCGGCCTGTGGTCGTGATCGATGACGAAGACCGCGAGAATGAAGGGGACCTGATTTTTGCCGCGTCAAAAGCCACACCTGAGATGACGGCTTTCATGATCCGCCATACATCCGGCTACATCTGCGTGGCAATGACCGGGGCGTCGTTGGACCGGTTGGGCCTACCGCCGATGACCGCAATCAACGAGGACCGTAAAGGGACGGCCTACGCGGTATCTGTGGATGCTCGAGACGTTGAATCAACGGGAATTTCGGCTAAAGACCGTGCACACACGATCAAGGTGTTGGCTGACTCTGCCACTGAGCCATTTGAATTGACGCGCCCAGGCCATGTCATGCCTCTCAGGGCAGCCGCGGGAGGTGTGCTTCGTCGTCCGGGTCACACGGAGGCCACGGTTGATCTTGCGCGTCTTTCCGGGTTGACGCCCGCAGGAGCTCTGTGTGAGTTGGTCAACGACGACGGCACCATGATGCGAGCCCCTCGATGCAGGGAGTTCGCTGATGAACACAATCTCGTCATGATCTCCATCGCGGATTTGATCAAGTATCGACGTAAACATGAGTCGCAGGTGACACTGGTTGCCGACGTAGACCTGCCCACCGAATTTGGCGAGTTCCGAGCACTTGGCTACCGCAGTGACATTGATGGCACTGAACACATAGCTCTCATTGCCGGAGATATCGGTGACGGTCACGACATTCTCGTGCGTGTGCACTCTGAATGTCTGACAGGCGATGTCCTTGGTTCATTGAAGTGTGATTGTGGACCTCAACTCCACGCCGCAATGCGGAAAGTGGCAGAGGAGGGCAGGGGAGTCGTTTTGTACGTCAAGGGGCATGAGGGTCGTGGCATCGGGCTCTTGGACAAATTGCGCGCATATGAACTTCAACAGAAAGGTCTCGATACCGTTGATGCCAATCTCGAACTCGGTTTGCCGGCTGATGCGCGAGACTATGGCACGGGGGCGCAAATTCTCGCTGATTTGGGCGTGAAGTCGATGCGTCTTTTGACCAACAACCCCACAAAACGCGCAGGGCTTGAAGGATATGGCCTCTCCATTGTTGAAAGAGTCCCACTATTAATTGAGCCCAATGATCACAACGCTAGGTACATGACCACGAAGATTGATCGAATGGGTCATGAGCTCGGATAACGTTAGTGATGGCGCCCTATCACCGGGCGCCCCCGTGGGTTCTCCATATGACTGGTATCTCCGAGCAACGGAGTTATTGAACTCTGGAAACAGCAACGCGGCGGCCATCCTTTTTGCGCGATTGCGCGAGGAAGACAGTTCCCCAGCCGTGCTGGAGTGGCATGGCAGAGCACTCTTTGACGGTAAGCGGTATGCCGACGCGGCAGAGGTATTGCAGGAACTTGTCGAATTATCTCCGGACAACGACTACGCGCACTTTGCATTGGGACTGTCCTTATGGCGATTACAAGAGTTCGTGCGCGCGCGAGATCATCTTGCTATGGCCTTTGTCATGCGACCTGATCGCAGTGAGTATGGAACTGCTCTGGCGCAGGTGAAAGCCACTCTGCGAAGTCGAATCGAGGGTGGCATGCCTCTGAATGGACCGATCAAAGGGCAAGGATCTTTGTGAGCGCTCAGGATCCAGGCGCTGATGTCAAGACTTTGGGCACCCAACCACAAACGTTAGCCGAATGTTTTGACTGCATCCTTTTTGATTTGGACGGTGTGCTTTATCGGGGTTCTCAAGCGATCAATGGCGCCTCGGAAACATTGAAAACTTTAGTGACAATGAATATCGGACGCTGTTTTATCACGAACAATGCGTCTAGAACGCCGGCACAAGTTGCGGCCCACCTGCGTGAACTTGGAATTGACGCGGCTCCGATCGACGTTGCGACATCGCCACAAGCGGCGGTGCTGGTGTTGGAGGACTTTGTCGCGAACGGGCGAGTATCCGCGAGAGAGCGTGTTTATGTCGTGGGCGGAGGAGGCATCGAGTGGGCCTTGCATGAAGGTGGATTTGAGTCAACGCGGGATCCTGAGGGATGCAAAGTGGTCATGCAAGGCTTTGGCCCCTCGGTGTCGTGGACTGAATTGGCCGAAGCGGCCTATCTTGTTGCAAAGGGCGCGCTCTGGATCGCAACCAACTTGGACGCAACTTTTCCCACAGACAGAGGAATCGCTCCAGGCAATGGGTCATTGGTTAATGCTGTTGCGACTGCAGTGGGGCGGGGCCCTGACGGCGTGGGTGGAAAGCCAGCACCCGCGCTCCTAGAATTCGCCCTCGAGCAATCGGGTGCACTATCCCCGCTCATGGTGGGGGATCGTTATGACACAGACATAGCGGGGGCCATTGCGGTGGGGATTCCGGGCTTGCTAGTCCTCTCAGGAGTTTGTGGCCCGCAAGAGGTCTGGACCTCGGATCTGCGTTCGGATTACTTAGCCCAAGACGTCACCGATTTGATTGTGCCCTATCCGGATATTGTCCTGGAAGGGGATCGCGCAACGTGTGACGGGGCGATTGCCACGTTAAATCGTGCTGATAGGTCAGCGAAAGTTTCTGGTGGCAGTGAAATCAATGGTCTTCGTGCTTTAGATGCATTGAAATGGCATCTCCTCGACGAAGGATTTGCCGGGTGTGCTCGGGGGTCTGAAATCGCTCAGACTGTGAGAGTGGAGTGGCCAGAATCAGGCTTGCTCGAGGGCAAAGAGCGATAGAACTGTATGCGAAGGATAATAGGAACATGCTTGAAGGATTACCCAGTATCGGGGCATTGAAAAATTATCTTGAACTTGCCACTGGCTTGACCGAGGTGACAGCATCTAAAGCCAAGGATGCGGCTTTCGCACTCATCGCGCAGGGCATGTCACTTGGCACCAAACAGCCAGCGGAGGTTGCCGCATCGGTTCAGCAGGCGGCGGATGACCTAGTGGCCATGAGTAAGACGAATAGAGACATGCTCGTTGGAATGATCCGAACTGAAGTTGACAGAACGGTCGGCCGCATGGGATTCGTTCGCGAGGATGAATTAGCTGCTCTCCGTGCGCGAGTTGAGAAACTGGAAGCTGCGGGCCAGGAACGAATTGGAAATGGCAGAACAGGCGCTCAACATGATGAGTCAGAAGACAAGACTGAAAACGAGCGCGAGCCGCACGAACCAATCGTTAAGAAGAAAAAGGTGATCGTCAATGAATAGCGAAGGTTTCGAGGTTCAGGACGTAGACGTTGCGGTCTCCGAAGTCGAAGAGACGAGTGCGCCGAATTCCGATGAATCACCAGTGACTGAAGCAGATTCCGGTGCTGAAGCGGAGGGCCATGTAATGCTTTTGGCCGAAGCCACAGATCCAGACCTTGTGCTGCCGGTATGGGAAGCAACTGGAAACGTCGAAGTTGATCAGGCACTAGAAATGATTCAACTCCTTGATTCTGAGGATGTGCATCAGCACCCAGAGGTTCTCGGACAAGTGCATTCTCAACTTCATAGTCTTATGTCACAACTTGATAGGTAAGTGTGCGACGCCTTGATGCTGAGCTAGTAACTCGAGGACTTGCACGCTCACGTGCAGAGGCTCAACTGGCAATCACTGAAGGTCGGGTAGTGGTCGAGGGCATGCCCGCAACCAAAGCTGCGCGGACCGTGTCACCGCAGTCCAGTATCAAACTTGTTGAATTAGAAAAGTCTTATGTGTCGCGGGGCGCTTTCAAACTAATTGGTGCTCTGGATGCCTTTGGCATCGATGTAACTAATGCAGTGGTACTCGATGCAGGGGCATCGACAGGTGGATTCACCGAGGTCCTTCTCGAGCGCGGTGCGAAACAGGTATTGGCCGTTGATGTTGGATACGGCCAACTTGCTTGGTCGCTGCGCTCTGATGACCGGGTGGTAGTGATGGAACGCACGAATGTCCGACATCTCGAGCCTGAAATGTTGCCTGTTGTGCCCAATTTGGTTGTCGCGGACCTGTCGTTCATCTCCCTTACCGCAGTACTTCCTGCTCTGTCCAAAGTAGTGGCACTGTCCGGTGAGATGGTGTTGATGGTCAAGCCGCAATTTGAAGCTGGCAAGGCGATCGTCAATGCGCATCACGGAGTCATCAAGGAGCCAGAGGTGCGGGTTGCATGTGTTGTGAAAGTCGCACAATGTGCCATTGATGCCGGTTGGCTCGTCGCTGGTATCGCGGCTAGCCCACTGCCGGGGCCAAAAGGTAATGTCGAGTATTTTCTGTGGCTTAGCCACAGCCGCGACGCTGTGGCTATGCATACGGGCGAAGATGCAGCAGACTTAGAGGCGCTAGTCAGGCAAGCTGTTGCATTGGGACCATCATGAGTAGTCAAGGGAGGTGTTTGCATGAGCCATCGCGATAGAGAGGGTGGGAGTCCAGTGGAGTCACCTCTGCGCGCACCTGCTCGGGTCCACATTGTTACCAATAGCCAGTCCGAACAAGCAAGGAGTCTCGAGGCTCGTGCGCGACAGGGATTGGAATCACAGGGCATTGTGGTGAGCATTGAGCCTACGGATTCTGAAGTTGGTCCCGTTGGCCTTGACGTTCACAGGGATGCCGGTCTGTCAGCACAAGACCTGATTCTGGTGCTGGGCGGCGACGGCACCATGCTGCGCGCAGCAGAAGTTAGTAGGGCCTCAGGGGCCGCAATATTAGGTGTCAACCTTGGCCACGTCGGCTTTCTCGCTGAAGCCGAGCACGAGGACATCAACTTTGTCATTGAATCGATTTTTCAGGGAAATTGGATTGTTGAGGAACGAACTGCCCTAGATGTATCGGTCATGGGTAATCCCAATGGCGGGTCTGCTCCGATCATTGCGTCAACGTGGGCCTTGAACGAGATAAGTGTGGAAAAGCAGGCCCGGGAGAAAATGATCAGTGTCCTGGTTGATGTCGATCGCAGGCCTTTGAGCAGGTGGGGGTGCGATGGCGTCATTTGTGCTACTCCGACTGGATCTACCGCATATGCATTCTCAGCGGGCGGGCCAGTGATCTGGCCCGAGGTGAGGGCTTTGCTCCTGGTGCCGATTAGTGCCCATGCGCTGTTTGCCCGCCCATCGGTTATCGCACCGACAAGCGTTATTGGTCTTGACCTCGCACATGATTCACCTGCAGTCCTGTGGGCGGATGGACGCCGAATGCTTAACCTTGAGGGCGGCTGCCGCATCGAGGTTAAAGCGCATGCGTCCCCTGTTCGATTCGCCCGATTAATCACAGCACCATTCACCGATCGACTGGTTGCGAAATTCGAGTTGCCCATCGATGGTTGGCGTGGGAAAAAATAATCATGATCGAGTCTCTGGAAATTCGGAATCTCGGTTTAATCGACGTAGCGGAAATTGAATTCTGTTCTGGATTAAATGTCATCACAGGTGAAACAGGCGCGGGTAAGAGCATGGTTCTCAATAGTGTGAACCTGCTCAGCGGGCGCAGGGGTGGTGCTGACCTTGTCACGTCGGGTGCGTCCACTTGCCATGTAACAGCGAACTTCATGGTTTCTGACACCTGGGTTAATGCCCATCATCAGGAACTTCAAGAGCGTGGCGCTGAGTTGGAGCCAGGTGTTGAGGAAACTGAATTCTCGCTGTTGGTTTCACGCGAGGTCACCTCGCTGGGACGTAGCAAGACCTTTCTCGGTGGCAGACAAGTTCCATTAGGTGCGCTCGGTGATTTTGGGGATTCGCTGATTGCGATTCATGGTCAGGCCGAGCAGCAGTTGTTGAGGGATCCTGATTCTCAGCGCGAGCTCATCGATCGGGCCGGGGGCGAGAAACTCAGGCAGGCCCTCGCCATGTATCAAGAAGCTCGAACTTCATGGCGTTCACTTCGAAAGCGCCGTCAGAATTTAATGGCTAGCCGCTCAGAGAATGAGTTAAAACTGCAAGTGTTGCAACTTGGAATCGCCGAGATCGAAAGTGTGGACCCGCTCAACGGAGAAGATGCTGAGATCGAGGCTCAGTTGCAGGTGATGCGTAATTCTTCTGACTTGAGAGATGCCACGGCCCATGCGAATGAAGCACTTGGAGGATCCGATGCTCACCCAGGCGGCGTGATCGGTGGATTAGAGCAGGCGCTTCGGGAATTGGAACGCGCGCGAGCCATGGACCCGCTTCTGGAGCCCTTTGTCGCGAGGTTGAAAAGCGGAATCTCAGAAACGCTTGATATCGACGCCGAGATCTCGCAGTATGGGATCAACCTAGAGGTGGATCCGGCTGTCCTCGAAGCACTCGAGCAGCGTTATGCCGCAATCAAAAATTTGTGCAAGAAATATGGGCCAGGAATTTCTGAGGTACGGGAATGGGAGCGTGTGGCGCGACTCGAATGTGAAGAGTTGTTGACAACCCCTGAGGAATTTGAGCAACTCGATCTCGACATCGAAAATGCGGGTCGCGCATTGACCGCAGCGGGGGAGACTCTGAGCGTTTTAAGGGGTGAAACTGCCAAAGTCATAGGCGTGGGCATCGAGAGTGAGCTCCGAGAACTTGCCATGCCTCACGCGCAGATTCGGATTGATGTCCAATCAGAATCAGACCTATCAAAATGGACAAAGTTTGGTGCTGATGTCGTCACGTTCCAGATCGCTGCCCACGAGGGCGCTGTTTACCGGCCAATCGGCAAAAGTGCCTCAGGTGGTGAACTCAGCAGACTGATGTTGGCGATTGAGGTTGTCCTTGCAGGCAAGGCCCCGATCCCAACCATGATCTTCGATGAAGTCGATGCCGGGATTGGCGGAGCCGTCGCGGTGGAGGTGGGGCGCCGATTGGCTCGATTGGCGGAGTTCACTCAGGTCATTGTGGTGACGCACTTACCGCAGGTGGCCGCTTTTGCGCAGCGCCATTTTGTGGTTGAAAAAGAGGAATCCAACTCTCGAGTTGCCGCACGTGTGGCTGAAGTGACGGGAGACGCCAGAACTCGAGAGATTGCCCGAATGTTGTCTGGGCTCTCTGATTCGGTGAGCGGCGCAGCACATGCGGATGAACTACTGGCACTTGCGGCAAATCGCTGAGATTTGCGCGAGCCTTACACCGCGAGACTCCGGTGCTGATAGTCTGAACTCCCGTGGAGAAAACTTCGACAAAGCACATATTCGTAACAGGCGGAGTAGCGTCATCACTCGGTAAGGGTCTCACCGCCTCATCATTGGGAAATCTCCTCACATCGCGTGGTCTTCGAGTCACCATGCAAAAGTTGGATCCGTACTTGAACGTAGATCCAGGCACAATGAATCCATTTCAACACGGTGAGGTTTTTGTCACCGACGATGGCGCCGAAACCGATCTCGACATCGGTCACTACGAACGTTTTCTTGATACAAACTTGCATGGATCAGCAAATGTCACCACCGGTCAGGTGTACTCGACGGTTATCGCGAAAGAGCGTCGTGGTGAGTACCTCGGCGACACCGTCCAGGTCATTCCTCACATTACAAACGAAATCAAGTCTCGGATTCGAAGAATGGCAAGTCCCAATGTGGATGTGGTTATCACTGAGGTTGGTGGCACGGTCGGTGACATTGAGAGCCTGCCGTTCCTCGAGGCGGTGCGCCAGATCAGACACGAAGTGGGTCGCGATAACGTCTTTTTCCTGCATGTGTCGCTCCTGCCGTACATCGGACCTTCGGGTGAACTCAAAACGAAGCCGACCCAACATTCAGTGGCGGCGCTGCGCAACATTGGTATCCAGCCCGACGCAATTGTTTTGCGCGCCGACCGTCCCGTACCCAGCAGCATCAAACACAAAATTTCTCTGATGTGTGACGTAGATGCTGAAGCAGTTGTCGCCGCCGTTGATGCTCCGAGCATTTATGACATCCCAAAAGTCCTGCACTCTGAGGGTCTGGATGCATATGTCGTGCGGCGACTTGACCTGCCCTTCCGGGACGTGAAATGGAAGCAATGGGATGACCTATTGCGCCGCGTGCATCACCCCAAGTCAGAGGTGACCATTGGTTTAGTTGGCAAGTACATTGATTTGCCTGATGCGTACCTTTCGGTCACCGAGGCCTTGCGAGCTGGTGGATTCCACAATGAATGTAGAGTCAATATTCGTTGGGTTTCCAGTGATGATTGTGCGACTGAGGCAGGGGCTGCCAAAAATCTTTCAGATCTTGATGGAATCTGTGTCCCCGGTGGATTCGGAGTTCGCGGTATCGAGGGGAAACTTGGAGCGCTGACTTACGCCCGAAAACACATGATTCCAACACTCGGCTTGTGTCTAGGCCTGCAGTGCATGGTTATTGAATATGCACGCACCGAGGCGGGTTTGGCTGATGCTAATTCCGTTGAATTCGATGAGTCAACACCGCATCCGGTTGTTTCAACCATGGCGGATCAACAAGACGTCATCGCTGGTGATCGCGATATGGGTGGAACCATGCGCCTTGGTTTATATCCGGCCAAATTGAGCGAAGGCTCTGTTGCATTCTCTGTCTACGGACAGCCCTACATTGAAGAGCGACACCGTCACCGATTTGAAGTCGCAAACTCCTATCGCACAATCCTCGAGGAAAGAGGATTGGTGTTTTCGGGGACTTCGCCGGATGGAAGGCTAGTTGAATTCGTTGAACTTCCTGCCGATGTGCACCCCTATTACATTGGCACTCAGGCTCACCCTGAGCTTCGCTCGAGACCGACTAACGCGCACCCCTTATTTATTGGATTGATCAAGGCGGCCGTTGATCGGAATCAAAGTTTAAGTAGCGATATGAATGAGAGCAGTGAAGCGCGCGCTTAGGTTCATATCAAATCTGCAGACGGTGTCAATGTGAAAGAGTCCTGGGTTGGTCCGATCAAGGACACATGGGAGCCAGCAGATCTTTTGGATCAAAAAATTGTTCATCGTGGCGCAAAGTGGGATGTTGTAGTTGAGCAGGTTGAAATAGGTAATTCTGTTGTGCAGCGCGATGTGGTTGTTCACCCCGGCGCTGTTGCGGTCGTGGCTTTAAATGAGAACGAACAAATTTTTTTGATCCGTCAATATCGACAGCCATTGGGCATGTACCTCTTTGAAACTCCTGCGGGTTTACTCGACCACGGCAATGAAAGTCCGCTTCGAGCAGCCCAACGGGAACTCGCTGAGGAAGCAGGCCTGATGGCCTCCGAATGGAATGTTCTCGTGGACTTTTTCAATACACCCGGTGGATCATCTGAAGCGATTCGCATTTACCTTGCGCGGGGGATAGCCCAAGTATCTGGCGGGAGAATTCACACTGGCGAAGCCGAGGAAATGCACCTTCCGGGGGTGTGGGTGGATCTCGATGCGGCATGTTCCCTCGTACTTGCGGGGGACTTGGGCAATCCAACGACGGTAGTAGGAGCCTTGGCCGCACAAAGTGCCATGCGTGCCAAGTGGCACTCGCTGAGGCCAGCCCAAGCCCCTTGGCAGGCGCATGCCAGGCGTAAATTAGTTCGACCAGATTAAGCGAACCACGAGTCAGTAGTAGTGTGCGAACATAGGACGAATTACATTGGGTAATTCGCTCGAGAAAGCATGAGGTTGTAGTGAAGGTTGGCGTTCCCAAAGAGATCAAGAACCATGAATACCGAGTAGCAATTACACCAGCGGGTGTTCATGAATTTGTGACCAACGGCCACGAGGTTTTCATCGAGGAAAATGCTGGTGTCGGTTCCTCTATCCCTGATGAAGCTTTTGCATCAGCTGGCGCGACTATTCTGCCGACAGCTGATGCAGTCTGGGAAACAGCTGACATGATCTTGAAAGTCAAAGAGCCGATCGCCGCGGAGTACCACAGGATGCGCAAAGGTCAATTGATCTTTACCTACCTTCACCTTGCTGCGTCGAAGGAGTGCACTGATGCGCTGGTGGCATCGGGCTCAACTGCCATCGCTTATGAAACTGTGGAGCTCTCTGATGGTTCACTTCCACTGCTGGCACCCATGTCCGAGGTTGCTGGACGGTTGGCCCCGCAAGTGGGTGCACATGCACTAATGCGAGCGCACGGCGGGCGTGGCGTGTTGATGGGTGGAGTTTCTGGTGTGTACGCGGCCAAAGTTGTGGTCCTTGGTGCAGGCGTCGCGGGAATGAATGCGGCGGCAATTGCACTGGGCATGCAGGCTGAGGTTCTATTGCTCGATAAGAACATTGCGAGGCTTCGTCAGATGGATGCCATCTACCAGGGGCATATGCAAACAGTTGCATCAAACGCCTATGAAATTGAGCAAGCAGTACTTGATGCTGACATGGTGATCGGAGCGGTGCTCGTTCCTGGAGCAAAAGCCCCAAAGTTGATCTCAAATGAATTGGTATCCCGGATGAAGCCCGGTTCGGTTCTCGTGGATATTGCAATCGATCAAGGCGGTTGCTTTGAGGACTCGCGGCCAACGACGCACGCTGAACCCACTTACCCGATTCACAATTCGGTGTTCTATTGCGTGGCCAATATGCCCGGAGCGGTACCCCATACATCAACCTATGCGCTCACCAACGTGACATTGCCATATGCAATTGCATTGGCAAATAAGGGCTGGAAGCAGGCATTGCGCGAGGACTCTGCTTTGGCATTGGGACTTAACGTCCACGATGGTCAAGTTACCTACGCGGCTGTGTCTGAGTCATTTGGAATGTCTTTGCTCCCCCTTGAAGAGGCAATCGCCTGAAACTAAGTGGTGCTATTGCGGGATACCTCGATCACATCAGTATTGAGCGAGGTCTCTCCGCTAACACGGTATCGGCATATCGCAGGGATCTTGCGCGCTATGCAACATGGTGTAGCGGCAAAGGCGTTGAATCACTCAGTGAAATTCGACCACGGGATGTCAGTGACTTTGCCATTTCCCTTGCACAGGATCTGAGTGCATCGAGCTCTGCGCGAACAATCGTGTCGGTGAGAGGTTTTCACAAGTTTGCAGTGGCCGAATCCTGGGTTCCGGTTGATCCATCGGTGGATGTTCATCCCGCAGGCATTCCGCGCAAACTACCCAAAGCATTGCCCTATGAATCTATAACCAAGATCATTGGGGCTGCGAGTGAATCAAGTTATCCGCAGAGAGATACCGCACTCATCGAATTGCTCTATGGCACAGGCATGCGAATCTCTGAGTTAGTGGGATTAGATGTGGATGATCTCGATGCCGAGTCCACGACTGTCCTCGTCACTGGGAAAGGGAATAAGCAGCGACTCATTCCTGTGGGTGGGTACGCGTTGAAAGCTTTCGAGATCTATGTGGGAGGTGAGCGACGAGAACTCCTCTCTCGTTTGCGGTCTGGGGGCTCGCACAAGGCATTTCTCAACACGCGTGGCCGACCCCTTTCAAGGCAAAGCGCTTGGGAGATCGTGTCCAAGGCAGCCGACAGGGCTGAGATCGACGGAGTGACGCCGCACAGTTTTCGTCACAGTTATGCCACGCACCTGCTTGAGCGAGGGGCTGATGTGCGGACGGTTCAAGAACTCTTGGGTCATTCATCCGTAACGACCACTCAGATCTACACAATGGTGACCGTGGAAACATTGCGGGAAATCTACGCGGGAGCGCACCCTCGGGCCCGATAAATCATGAGACAGGCTCTCAAGGGTGCTTGAGGCGCCCTGAGACGGACTTAGCAGAATCCGAGCAACCAATGTCCCCATGAGGGCTGTTAGCACAGTAGGCTCACTCCATCATGAGTGAGAACGAATTCGCAGGACTCCCCGAGATTCCAGAGCCCGCACCAATCACAGGTCATGGGCCGGCCCGGGTGATCTCGATGGTGAATCAAAAGGGCGGTGTCGGTAAAACGACTTCAACCGTTTCACTGGGTGCAGCGCTAGCGGGCTATGGCAGGAAAGTCCTTCTCGTGGACTTTGACCCCCAAGGTGCCCTCTCCGTCGCACTAGGCATGAACCCCAATGAGATGGACCTTTCGATTTACAACCTTCTCACCCAAAACGACTGTCATGTGGGAGATGTCATCCTCACCACTCGGGTTGAGAACCTCGATCTGATCCCCAGCAACATAGATCTTTCGGCTGCAGAAGTGCAACTTGTGAGCGAAGTGGGGCGGGAGTACGCCCTGCAGCGCGCACTCGCTCCCGTTATCGACGAATACGACTTTATTCTCATTGACTGCCAACCGTCGTTGGGCCTGCTGACTTTGAACTCCCTCACGGCAAGCACAGAAGTCATCATCCCGATGGCAACTGAATACTTTGCACTTCGCGGAGTCGCACTCCTCAAGGACACTATTGACAAAGTGACCAGCAGGTTAAATCCAAGTTTGCGAATTGTTGGAGTCTTACCAACCATGCATGACCCACGAACGCTCCACAGTCGTGAGGTACTGGAGTCAGTGACCGGTGCTTTCGGTGACACGGTGTTCACCACCACCATCAATCGGACTATTAAATTCCCCGACTCTGCGGTGGCGGGAGAGCCCATTACAACTTTTGCTGCATCAAGCTCTGGTGCAGAGGCTTACCGCAGGCTAGCGCGCGAGGTGCTCGCCCGGTGACCAATGCGTCCACCGTGCAATTAGATAGTTCTGATAGCGCCGGTAGTGCAGTTGTAGGCGAAGGTGGGTTCTCAGTTCGAGTGGGGGACTTCGAAGGCCCATTTGATCTGCTGCTCTCGCTGATTTCGAAGCACAAGCTTGAAGTAACCGACTTGGCCTTGCATCAGGTCACCGATGACTTTATCTCTCACATTCGCGTTCAAGGGGAAAATTGGGATCTTGAAGAGACCAGCAGCTTCCTCGTTGTCGCTGCAACGCTTCTTGACCTGAAAGCTGCTCGGCTCTTGCCTCGGGGTGAGGTCGAGGACGAAGAAGACTTAGCCCTGCTTGAAGCCCGCGACCTACTGTTTGCTCGAATCCTGCAATATCGGGCTTACAAGGAAATCACGGTTATTTTCACCGAGATGATGAATTCCGCCAGCAAGTCGCTGCCTAGGACCGCAGGCCTTGAACCCCACTTTGCTGAGCTTCTCCCTGAGGTGTTGCTGGGGATCGGGCCCGATCAATTTGCCGCAATGGCTGCCCGGGCACTTGCCCC
>Ga0255756_1003365_pt1 | contig 16179 bp, 12 predicted proteins | sample 011ome_20_FD_179956 | JGI IMG/M metagenome (GOLD analysis project Ga0255756, IMG submission 179956) | Coastal salt marsh microbial communities from the Groves Creek Marsh, Skidaway Island, Georgia - 011509CT metaG (version 2) | ecosystem: Environmental > Aquatic > Marine > Intertidal zone > Salt...
TCGTCCCGGCGAAGCTCGAGGGCGTCGTGATCGATTACCTTCGCGCGTTTCGGTTCGGCGGGTACGACGTCGGGGCGACCGCGGGGCAGGGGTCGGAGTGATCGACGATTCGTTCGTTCGATTTCATGTACGTAGACTATCATCAAATTCGGTCGTTGTAACACAGAAGAGCACTCAGAAATGCTTGATGAATTTCGTTTTCTCTTCTCTCTCCTACCTCTCTCTCCTGCTCGACGGATGAATGTTGAACGAACTCGTCAGGGGTCGTCGTCGCCGAAGCTGAGGACGGGCTTCCCGTTCGCCTTCTTCGCCTTCTTCGAGACCGGCGCCGCCGCCGCCGCGACGAGGGCGTCCGCGGGCGCGTCCTCCACCTCCGCGATCTCGCGCTTCTCGCGAAGGTGGCGCGGCGGCGGCATGGACGGACCGATGGACGGTCCGATCGACGGCGCGGCGGCGTCGTCGTCGTCGTCGTCCTCCTCCTCCGGAGGCGGCATCGGCCGTCCCGGCGGCCCTATCGCCGGCCCTATCGCCGACCCTATCTCCCCCCCATCCCCTCTTTCCTCGCCGTCGCCCTCGCCGTCGCCGTCGCTCGTCGTCTCCCCCCCCTTCGCTCTGAGACCCTCCGCGGTGCGTCGCGCCGCCTCCTCCGCCTTGGCCTCCGCGGCGCTGTCGGGGCGGAGTCGAAAGGCGTCAGAAGTGGAGTTGAAAGGCGCCGAGGTGTGTCGGGATTGAAAGCGAGTGGTGATGGGCGGAGAGAAACACAACACACGCCGGGAAGTAAAGAAGTCCTTAAGGAACGGCGTGCACCACGCGAACGCGGTCGTATGGGGACCAGTGTAAATATGAACGCACCTCAGCGCCGCGATCGCGTCCTCGCCCTTCGCCACCTCCCGCGGCCGCTTCCCTCGCTTGCTCCTCGTCAGCGCGCTGACCTGCTTCCGGAGGAGCATCGATATCAGCTTCACGTCCCCCGTCCGCGCGGCGAAGTGCAGCGCGTTCTCGCCCTTGTACGTGACCGCCTTGGCGTTCGCGCCGAGGTTGACGAGCTCGCGCGCGAGATCGTGGTGTCCTCGCATGCACGCGAAGTGCAGCGCGTTGACGCCGTCGGTCGCCTCGAGGTGGAGCTTCGCGCCGGAGGCGACGAGGAACTTCGCGGCGTCCATCTGCGGAGGGCGGGGCGAGGAGGGAGAGGGGGGGGAAGAGGTCGGCGAGGACGGGCGGCGACGGGACGGGACCGCGACGCGAGCGAGAGAGGAGCGAGGGAGCGGGCGCGAAGAAGCGCGAGCGACGACGGACCTGTCCCGCGTGCGCGGCGAGATGCAGCGGCGTGCGCTTGTGCGCGTCCCGCGCGTTCACGTCCTGCCCCGCGGCGACAGCCTTGTTGATCGCCTCGACGTCGCCGTTCCGTGCGGCGTCGTGCAGGTAAACCTCCGCCATCGCGACGGCGGCGGCGCGCGAGACGCCGAGTGATGAAGACGCGTTTCGTTCGAAGAAGAGGGTAGGAGGGCGACGACTGCCGAAAAAAAACGTTTCGTTCGTTTCGATGTTTTTCGATTCGACGCTCGCTACCCGCGAACCAACCCAACCCCGCGCGCCGCGCGCTCTCTCGTCGCCCCCGCGCCACGCCGCCGACGCGCCTCGCCTCGCCTCGCCTCGCCTCGCCTCGCCTCGCCTCACCGCGTCTCACCCGAACGACGCGATGATGTACTTCTTGTAGACGGCCATGAACTTCGCGATGAACGCCTCCATGTGGATGATCGCCTTCGAACCCTCCGCGAGCCTGCGCTCGAAAAACGCCGCGTGCTTCGCCACCTCGTGCTTCAGCTCCACGTCGATCTTCCGGCACAGCTCCCTCGCGAGCTTCTTCATGATCAACTCCGGCGGGATGCAGTTCACGAGGAGCTCGTACAGCCGTCCTCGGATCTGAAGAGGGCAAATCCATTCCATACAAAAAAATGGTATTCACGGGTCAGTTGAAAGGGGATGCGATCAAATGTTGAAACCGGGCGATGGGTGAAAAACGTTCGTAAAAAAATGAACGCACCTGAAGCAGACGCTTCGGCGACTGCTCCTGTAAGATCTCGTTCGCGATCTGCGCGACGTACGCCTCCCAGTCCGTCCCCTGCACGACCTGGTCCGGCGTGAACGGGTACTGATGCGCGCGACACGCTTCCAACGACAGCAGCGCGCGGCGCATGTTACGCTCGGAGTGCGCGGCGACGCGTCCGGCGAGCTCGGGCGGAAGCGTCAGCTTCTCTCTCTTCGCGACGTCGTGCAGCAACGCCTCCACCTCCGTCGTCGACGGCGCGGCGACGCGGATGGGAAGACACCGACTCCGCACCGCGTCCAACACCTTCGAGACGCTGTTGCACACGAGCACGAGCCGGCACGCCTGCGAGTACTTCTCCATCGTTCGCCTCAGCCCGTGCTGCGCCTCTTTCGACAGGTTGTCGACCTCGTTGAGGAGCAAAACTTTGGGTCGTTCCGTACGAAGCGACGTCGGGGTGGAGTTCAAAGGCGTCAGTTGAAGTTGAAAGGCGTCGAGGGCGGGGATTGTGAGCGAGGGACCCTGGGCGGAGAGAGACGACGGGAAAAGTCCTTAAGGATCGGCGTTCACCCCGCCGACGCGGTCGTATGGGAACCAGTGTGAGATAGAACGCGCCTTTGAAGCCTTGGTTCCCCGCGGCGTCGATGGGCCGCGACTTGGCCATCTCTTTGATCACCTCCTGGACGACGTACCGGTCTTTGTTCCCCGCGTCCGAGGGGTTCATCTCGACGTGGTAGTTGCTGCTCATCGTCGTGAGCTCGACCTCGATCTTCCGCTCGCCTTGCTCGATCTTCCACGTCTTGCCCTCCACCTTGACCTTCTCAACCCCCGGGCCGAAGATCTCTCGGAGCACCGCGAGCGCGAGCGTCTTCTTCCCCGCGCCGCTGACGCCGTAGAAGAGCAAGTGCGGGCAGTCGCCGTCCGCGACGAGGCGCTTCAGGTGCTCCGCGGTCGAGACGTTCGCGTGCGCGAACTTGTCGAGCGCGTGCGGGCGATGCTTGTCCACCCACAGCATCGCGATCGTTTCACTTTTTTTGCGTGTCTTCTTACGCTATAAAAGTCTTCTTACGCGATCTGACCGCGCCCCGGCGTCTCGTTCGCGTCGTCTCTCGGAGGCTCAGACGAGACGTCCGCGCGATGACGTCGCGGCGTTCGCTGGCTGGCGACGTGAGCGCGCGCGCGTGGACGTCTCTCTCGCGCGCGACGAGTGTGGGAGAGGACGTCGCGCGGACTGAGGTGTGCCCACAGTAGATTTCAAACTGCTCGAGCTTCGATCGCGCGATCGCACTGCACGTCGCGTCGGCCGACCGCAGACGCGTCGTCGTCGTCGCACCGTTTGCCCTAGCTCGCCCCGCCCGTCCGCACACGTCGTCGCGCGATGGCGGGCCGCCGAGCGACGATGGCGTGTTTCCGCGCGATGTCGCGCGTGCAGTGCGCGCCGCCGAGCGTCGCGCGCGCGGCGCACGGCGCCGCGTCGCGCGCGGCGGGGGCGAATCGATCCGTCGTCGCGGGAGCGAGGGACTCGGCGACGCGGTCGTTCCTGACGGGCGGCGGCGCGGGCGCGGGCGGGGGGGCGGGCGGCGCGACGGCGGGCGCGCGCGGCGCGATGCGAGCGCTCGCGGCGTGCGTGCCCTCGGGTCCGAGCGGGACGAAAGCGCAGCTCGCGGCCGCGCGGGTGTTGATGCACGACGACGCGATGGAACGCGCGCTGTTCGGTGAGGGGGACGACCTGGAAGACACATGACCCTCTCGACCCCCGGACCATTCATCATCACATCATCGTTAGAGAAGACGAGACGACGACCGCGCGCGCGCACCGTAACGCGCGCGCGGGGGGCGTTTGTTTTGAATTTATAGTCACTAATCTGAGTCTCTGTTCACGCGGTTCGACCCTCGCGGTAGGCACGGTCCCGGAGGAGGAGGATCGGTGAGCGCGCTCGACCCCCGGAGCCATTCGGCGCGACGGAATCGAAAACCAAAAACCGAACGCGTCCACCCGCGACGGCGGACGCGCAGCAGCTTCGACGACGTCAGATTTAGGTAGTTAAAACACAAACGCAAAAAACGACGTCGTATTCTCCTCTCCTCTCCTTCCCGGGGATCGTTTCGATCAGTAGTAAGACGATCCCCGTCCTCGTCCGCGCCCGCCGAAGCCTCCGCCGCCTCGTCCGCGTCCGCCGCCGCTGAGGGTCGAGGGTCCATACGAGCGAATGTCGGGGTGGAGTTAAAAGGCGTCAGTTGAAGTTGAAAGGCGTCGCGGTGTGTCGGGATTGAAAGCGAGGGACCCTGGGCGCAGAGATGCGCCGGGAAGTAAAGTCCTTAAGGATCGGCGTTCACCGCGCCGACGCGGTCGTACGGGGACCAGTGTGAGATAAAACGCGCCTCCCCGCGCGAACCTCCGTCTGCAACAGCGCGAGCATCCGCCCCGGTCCCGGCGGCTTGGGCGCGGGGATCACCATCCCGTCCTCGTACCGCTTCAGAAACTTCTTCCCGTCGCTGACGCTCCACTCCTCCGGCGCCGCCGGGTTCGGACGCGAGAGCTTGAAGCCGAACCTGGACAACGCGTCGTGCACGCCGAGGAAGGTGTTTTTCCCGCGGTCGCCGTCGGCGTCGAGGGTCACTTCGCCCTGGTTGTTCGCCGCGAGGACGTCCTTGCCGTACATGTGCAGGACGACGACGCCGTCGTCGCGCTTGTAGATCTTTCCGGGCTGCGAAGGAACGAACGAACGCGCGTCGGAGAAGAGACGCGTCAGGGTTGGAGGGATAGATGGATGGGACGGAACGGAACGACGACGGGGATCGATCCAATCATGCACGAACGAACGAACGAACGAACGAACGAACGACGAACGCGCGATCGTTCGATCGATCCGACGCTCGAACGATGAACGCCATCGAGCGCACCGTCTTCCTCGGCGGCGCGGGACCTCTTCCCCCGAACCCTCTCCCGCCGCCCGCGGGTCGCTTCACGATCACCGCGCGCACTTTCAACCGTCCGCCCTCGCCTTTGTGTCCTCGTCCGCCCCGCCCGCCACCGGCCGGTTTGCTCTCGCGAACGAGATCGTCTAACGACATGCCGAGGCCCTTCGGTCCGACGTCCGTCGTCATCGCGTCCGCGGTGACCGCGTCCACGGGATACTGCGCCGCGTCGACGACGCCGTCCATGGTTTCGGGCTCCATGTCGAGAGGCGCGCGCGGTCTGGGAATGGCGGGAGGCGGGGAGCGAATTGCGATGGAAATAAATCGCGCTGTTACTGTTCGTCTCTCGCGGGAGAATTGTTCCATCAAATCAACCCGCCTCCGGCGACGACGGCTCGTTCGTTTACTCCGCTACGATTTCGTCACCACTACAAAAACAACACAGGCGATCACACGATGCCGTACACGACCCGCCGCTCGAACTTCTCCAGATCCAGAACCGCCTGCAGATCCGCGCGTCGCGTCTTGCTCCGACGCGTGCACTCCCTCACTCTGACCGGCGACCTCGCCCTCGGCCACTCGCCTCTCGCCTTCGCGTCGCGCATCGTCGCCATCCTCTCGCGCTCCGCGTCCATCGGGTTGACGTAGACCTTACCGCTCCTCCGCAACGTCTCGTTCGTGACGCGGTCGCTGTGCTTCTTCGCGCGGGCGGTGACGCGTCTCAGCCCGGTCTCGCGGTCGCGATCGAGCGCGTTGCCTAAACCGTGCGATTCCAAATTCGTCCGCGCGCACCAGTCCCCCTCGAACGGCTCCTTCGCGAACGCGACGGACTTCGTCCCCCACGTCGACTTCAGGAGCGCGCCGTCCGTGAGCGTCCGCTGCGAGCGCGACGGCGCGAACTTCCCGGGCGCGGTCGCGAGGAGCGCGTCCGAGGCTTTCGCGCGCGTGAAGACGTGCTGATTCACGTACGTCGTCTGCTGCCACTGCCGCGGTCGAACCCCGAGGGGATCCGCGCCGCGCGTCGACGCGACCGCGCGTCGCGCCGCGATCGACGCCTCCGGGACTTTCGCGGTCCTGAACGCGGTGACGTCGGACCTGTACGTCGTCGCGGCGTGCCCGGGCGGGCGAAGGAACGCGTCCGAGCGCGCCATCGCGAATCCCCCCCTCCTCTTCTCGCCTCCTAATTAATTCCTAATCCGTTTCGCGCGACGCGATCGGCCGTCCTCGGCGCGCGCGCGCGTCCTCCTCGGCGCGAGCGCGTCGCGAAGCTCGCGGGGATCGACCTGCCGCGACGCGATCGCGCGCTCGCGACGCCGACGCCGCGCGCGGATCGCAATGCCTCGCGGCGAACGGAGAGCGCCGAACGCGTCTCGTCGGCGTGCCCCTCGAAAAGTTCAGGCGAAGCGGCGTACTAGTACGTAAAAACGTACTCGTTTCCGTATGCGTTTTTGTGGTGGGAACGGCCAACCAATCACAGCCCTTCGAGCGGCGATAGGATGTTTAGCGCGAAACGTGGCCGGGTAAGGAGCCGGCTGCGCCGTCGCTCGCCGGGCGCACACTCTCACGCCCAGCCCTCGCGGTCGGTGCGTACACGCCTCCGTCTCCGTCGACGCTTTCCGTTCCCGCGGATCGCGCGCGCGCTCCCGCGTCGAACGACCCCGAAGTCGCTCGCTCGCTCGCCGTCTCCATCGACGTCGTCGACGTCGACGCGAAAACAATCGCGCGCGGTCGTTGAATCGCGATCGATCCTTTGAACCGATCGCGCGTCTTCGCCGATCGCAGTAACGCGCGCGCACGATGGCGACGCACACGCTCAGCATGAGCGCGTCCGCGCTCTGCGCCGGCGCCGTCCGCGCCGACGCCGCGTCCTCCTCCTCCTCCTCCTCCTCGCGTCGTCGCGTCCGCGCGTCCGCGAGGGCGGTCTCGAAGACGACGACGCGCGTGCGCGCCTCGATCGCGTATCCCGCCCCGAGCGGCGACGCGGAACCCCCGAAGGAGAAGGTCGTCATCAAGAACAACACGAACCCGCTCAGCGCGGAGTCCGCGAAGCCGGTCAACATTAAGCCCAAGGGCGAGCCCGTGCGAATCAAGATCGACGACCAGTGGTACGACTGCGCGGGGTGGGCCAAGGCGCACCCGGGGGGAGAACGGTGGATCCACTTTTTCGACGGTCGCGACGGCACGGACGCGTTCTACGCGCTCCACTCGTACGGCCCGAACGGCTCGTCGAAGGCGGCGGACAGGCTCGCGAAGCTCCCGAGGTGCGACCCGCCGCCGGAGAAGGAGCTCAAGACGCCGACGCCGTCGGAGTACGCCGCGTCCATGAGCTTCCGCGAGTTCCGCAAGAAGCTCGAGGCGGACGGCTTCTTCAAACGCGACTGGCTGAAAGAGACGTGGGCGCTCGTGCAAGTGCTGGGCCTGTACGCCGCCGGGCAGTTCTTCGCGTACTCGAACCCGGTGATGTCCACGGTGCTGCTCGGGCTCGGGATGGTGCAGGCGGGCTGGCTCGGGCACGATTACGTCCACGGCCGCGGGCCGCTGTGCGAGGCCTTGAGGTACATGCCGACGCTGTTGAACGGCCACGGCGTGGAGTGGTGGTCGCAAAAGCACAGCATGCACCACACGTTCACGAACGAGGAGCACATGGACAACGACGTGATGATGGAGCCGTTTTTCTTCCTTCGGCCGCCGAGCGAGTCGGGGCGACCGGACTCGCCGCTGCGTAAGTACCAGCACATCTTCGGGTATCCGCTGCTGTCGATCATGTTCTGGCTGTGGCGGTTCCACAGCGCGGAGAGCGCGTGGAGGCGGAAGGACAAGAAAGAGCTCGTGCTGCTCGGCGCCAACTACGCGTGGCTCGCGTTTTGCATGCCGTGGCAGGTGGCGATCGGGAGCGTCTTCCTCTCCGGGTTCATCGTCGCGTCTCTCGTGAGCGCGACGCATCAGAGCGAGGAGATCATGGAGTACGGCGAAGGCGCGGAGTACGTGGAAGGGCAGTTCCGCTCGACGCGCGACGCGGAGACGGTGTTCGGGCCGCTCGAGACGTGGATCTGGGGTGGGATGGACACGCAGCTCGAGCATCACCTGTTTCCGACGATGCCGCGGTATCGGTACCACGCGCTGCGGCCCATCTTGAAGGCGTGGGCCAAGGCGAACGACATCAACTACCGGATCTCGCCGTCCACGAAGATCATCGCGGATAACCTCAAGCTCCTGAAGGAGGTCGCCGCGGCGCCGTGATGAGGACACCACGCATCGTGTTGTCATACCCTAAATGCCTCCGTCGCGCGACGGTGGCATTCGCGACGCGGAGCCGCGCCGACGCCTCGACGCCGGCGCGGGCACCGCCTTTCCTTATACTGATTTACCCTGTTCGCTTACCATATACCCACCTATCTATCACATTTATATGTCTATTAGCTACGCCTAGAGCTACTTATGTCAATGATAACATGACGATCTCTTCATTCACTCGCTCGCTCGTCGCGAGACAACGCGACGAATTCGCTCGCTTCGCGCGCTGGATCACCGTTCTCCCCGCGCGCGTCCGCCAAAACCCCGCCGCGACCCGCGCCGCGTCGACGCCCTGCCCTCGCGCGCACGCGCTCCGAACCGACGCGACGTACGACAGCAACCGCCGTCGCGCCCAGTCGTCGTCGTCGTCGTCCGCGTCGTGCGCGATGAACGCCTCGACGGCGACGAGCGCCGCCGTCAGCCCGCCGCGCACGGTTCTTCGCGCGCGCGAGAGCGCGCACAGCTGTCTGCGGTGGTTGCTCCTCGCCTCCCGCGTCTCCACCGCGCGCGCGAGGCGATCGACGTGCGCGTCGAACGCGACGGCCGCGGCGGCGATCTCGTCCGCGGCGGCGCGAAGGCACTCCGCCCCGGGCGAAGGGCCGGGCGGCGGCGGCGGCGGGTGCGAGTACTTCGGCGGCGCCGCCGCCGCCGCCGACGACGACGGCGCCGCCGCCGCCGCCGCCGCCGCCACCGTCTCCCCGAGAAGAAACGCGCGCGCGATCTCCCGCGCCGCGGTCGGCGCCGCGTCGGCGTCGGCGGCGAGGACGTCGCGCAGGGCGCTCGCGACGACGGGCTCGTCCGCGGCGGCGGCGGACCCCGTCTTGTTCGTCTTTTCCGTGAACGCGACGCGGACCCCCCCTGAGGGCGCCGCGACCGTCACGGTCACCGTATCTTCGTCCGCGCTCGCCGGGACGATCTCGAACGCGAACCGCGCGGCCGAGCCAGAGCCGTCGCGCGTGGACATCTCCGCGACCGCCGCGTCGAGCGACGCTCTCGCGCGCGCGATGGGATGAAACGCCGGCTCGTAGCCGCGCAACGCGCCGCCGGCGCCGTCGACGCCGCGCAGTCGCTCGACGTCTTCGCGCCATCGTGATAACGCTTCGTCGTCGAACGTTTCAGTTTCAAGGGGAGGATGCAGCGCGCACATCTCCAGCGCGATGCACAGCAACAGCCGCGCGCACGCGCCGCCTCGCACCTCCGGCCGCGGCGCGAGGTCGACGGACCCGTGCGCGAACGTCGCGCGCAGACCCGGTCCGCGATCGCGAAGGAAGAGGTCTTCGAGCGCGGCGCGGACGCTCGGCGGGAGCGACGCCGGGAGCGCGTTCTCCCTCGCGCTTCCTTTCAGTCCTCCTCCCTCATTATTCGCCGGGAGGGGTCGGAGCGGATGCAGGAGCACGTCGTGCACGTGCGTCCGCCCGAACCCGTCCAGGGTCGCGTAGTATTCCCCCGCGCGCGCGACGAGGACGCTCTCGTCGTCGTTCACCTTCGATAGGGGACGTCCGGTCGAGCTGTCCGGTCAGTCGAACGGCGGCGTAGGGTGGGTTGGGTCGAGCGAGCGTTGAAACCGACCGGGGTGGAAAGTCAGTCCTTAAGAAACGACGTACACCACAGCACGCGAATGGGGTCGTACGGGACGCAGTTTGATAAAAACAACGCACCTTCGCGAACGTCGCGCGCAGCGCCGCTTCCACGGCGACGGCGACGACGGCGACGAACGAAGCGTCGTCGCCGTCGCGCAGGAGGTCCTCGATCGCGTCGCCCGCGGGCGCGCGCCACCCGGGGGGCAGGAAGCTCGAGCGCGCCACGACGCGCCGCGCGCGTTCGGCGGCGTCGGCGTCGGCGATCGCCGAGCCGCCGAGCGACGGCGCGCGCGCGAGGAGTTCGCGTTCGCATCGCTCGAGATCGCGCGTCCCGTCGCCGCCGTCTGTCGCTGTCGTTTTTGAATTCAAACCTCCTCCGCGTCGTCCTCGTCCTCGCGGCGGCGGTATCGACGCCGCGAGCGTCAGCGCCAACGCCGCGAGCTCCGGCCGCGCGTCCGCGGGGAGGAGGAACCCGTGCCACGTCACGTTTCGAAGGTTCAAGCACCGCGGGTCCAGCGCCATTCGAAGCGGCCACGTCGCGTCCACGTCATCTTCCACGTCATCTTCCACGTCAGCACGCGTCGTCAGCGCCTCCGCGACGCGCGACGACGCCAGCACCTCGGACAGCAGCGGCGACCGCGCGCCGTCGGCGACGTAGAGGTCCGCGACGCGTCGTTCCAGGATCGCGAGGCTCAGGGCTAGGATCACGTACGAGGAGCGGCGTCGCCGCCGTCGGGGAGCGGCCGCGGGCGCGTCGTCCAATTCCTCCTCCTCCTCCTCCTCCTCCTCCTCCTCCTTCTCGTCGTTCGCGATGGCGCGGAGGTCGCGGTGGAGGCGCTCGAGGAGCGGTCCGTGCGCGGCTTCGTCGTCGGCTCGCGATCGCAGCTCGCCGCGCGCGACGCGACGCAGCGAGACGGTCGCGAGGCGTCGAAGCGCCCTCGCGGGCTCCGACCGCGCGACGGTCCGCGATGACGCGCTCGAGGGAGGCGGGCACGGAGGCGCGCGTCTCCAGTCGATCGCGCCGGTGTCTTCCTCGAACCGCCACGCCGTCGTCTCGTCGTCGTCGTCGTCGTCGTCGTCGTCGTCGAACCGAAGCAACATCTCCGCGACCTCGGGGCTGAGCGGCGACGTCGGCGCCGCCGGGCGCGACATCGGCCGCGGCGGCGACGCGCGCGGAGCCGCGCGCGACCCGCGAGCGACGACGCGCGGTGGACGCGTCGCGGCGACGTCGACCGCGGACGCCGCCCCGGCGCGCATGGGGGGAGTGCCGCGCTGTTGTAGTTGTCGGAGGCCGAACCTCGGTTCGTTGTTGCCTGAGCGCGACCGCATCCGGCAGCTGCCTGTCGCCACTGCCGCGGCCGACCGAGTGACCAGACCGAGCGGAGCGCTCAAGCCCTATTATTTCGCCGTGTACTTAAGCCGCGAAGGACGCGCGCTCGCTCCCTCTTTACGCGACGCTCGACAGCACGTCGTTGCGACAGACTTCAGGATGGTGAAGTTCCTCAAGGTGCGCGTCGTATCCTCGCTCGTCTCCGCGCTCGCGACGCCGCGCGGCGCCGTCCGCCGCGCGCGAAGATCCGTCCTCGCCGTCGTCCATTCCATTCACGACTCGCTCGCGCTCACCGTCTACGATTTCCCGCGCCGCGTCCTCCTCAGGCGAACAAGGTCGTCGTGGTCCTCAACGGCCGCTACGCGGGCAAGAAGGCCGTCATCGTCAAGAACTACGACGAGGGCACCTCCTCCCGCCCGTACGGGCACGCGCTCGTCTGCGGTCTTAGCACGTATCCCCGCAAGGTGCGCGAACGCTCGGCAGATGTGTTTTTTTCTCGCGCCCGCGACGACGACGGATGGAGACGAAACGCGCGCGCATCGCCGCGACGGAAGACGGCGCGCCTCGCGTCGCGCGCGCGCGCGTCGACCCTCCTCTCGACGCGCGCGCTCGCGACGCGCGCGCGTCCGACGATCGCGACGTCTCCTCGCGCCGTCGCGTCGTCGCGCGCGTCGCGCGCGGTCCGTCCGTCGTCGCCGCGCGAGCGACCGACGAGAAACCCTAGCAGCGCAGCGTTCATTTCGTTTCATTTCGTTCGCTCGCGCGTACCGTCGTTCGTCTTCTGACCGCCGTCCGTCCGTCCATCCTACTCTCGTCTTCTCTAGGTCACGAAGAAGCAGACGAAGAAGCAGCAGGACAAGCACTCGCGCGTGAAGACGTTCATCAAGACGGTGAACTACAACCACCTCATGCCGACGCGGTACACGCTGGACGTGGACCTGAAGACGACGGTGACCCCCGACGTTCTGGACAACGCGACGAAGAAGGTCGCGGCGAGGAAGGAGGCGAAGAAGGTTTTGGAGGAGCGGTTCAAGACGGGCAAGAGCCGGTGGTTCTTCACGCGCCTCGCGTTCTGATCGTCGATTTGCGTTGTTAGAACGGCGGGGAGGATGGAGAAGATAGCGGGTGCGACGATTTGATGACTTTCTTGTGATGACGACGATCGATCAAAACGTCTCTACTTATACATACACGCGGTGCCTCGCGGCCGGCGACCGACGCGTTTTTTTCCTCAGCATCGGTACGACCCCGGCCCCGGGGTGTCGACCTTGCCCGCGTCCTCGCCCTTCCCGAAACGCTTCCCTCTCGTGAACCCGACGGACGGCGCGCTCCTCCTGGCGCTGCGAATCTGTAGTGCGTGCGTACGGTGTGTAAAGAAAAGTTGATCGGTCAGTCGATCGGCGTCGCGGTCGATTCTCGGTCGATGAACGCGACCAGAGTGAAAGCGAGAGACTGGAAGAAAACGATGAAACGAGTTCGCGAACGATCGATCGATCCGCCGACGGACCTGCGCGCCGAGTCCGCCCGGTCCCGGGGGCTCGACCGCGGGCCCCGGCCCCATCCTCCCTCCCAAGATCGCGCTCGCCTGCTCGCGACTCAAGCTCGCCTTCGCGGCCTGGTCGCGGTAGCACGTCCCGAACGACGCGGACGGCGCGCGCCGCCGGCCGCTGCGCGTCTGCGGACCGACGGAGCGCTCCGCTCGAAACGCGCCGGGTCCGGGCCCGGAGCCGCCGTCGCGCTCGTCCGCGCGCTTCTTCGCGCCGTCGCCTATCGCGCGCTTGTCTCGCGTGAACGCGATCGACTTGTACGGCGAGTTCGTGAGCGAATCCTTCAGCGTGTACCGCGTCGACGGCGGGGCGTCTCTCCCGGCTTCCACCGCGCCCGACGACACCTCTCGACTCCCGCGCGTGAACGAGATCGTCGCGCCGGTCTCTTTGGTGCTGTCCGGCTGCTTCCCGAGCGACGGCGGCAGAGGGTACGTCCCCGGGTCCGGCGCGCGATTGCGCTTCGGCGCGGTCGCGAATCGATGCGCCTTGCCGAACGCCGCGCGCGGGCACGTGCGACGCTCGGCGAGGATCTGCGGCGGGTCGTTCAAAGCGTCGTTCGAAGCGACGTCGGGGTGGAGTCGAAAGGCGTCAGAAGCGGAGTTGAAAGGCATCGCGGTGTGTCGGGATTGAAAGCGAGGGACCCTGTGCGGAGAGAAATGACCGCCGGGAGAGAAAGTCCTTAAGGAACGGCGTTCACCACGGCGACGCGGTCGTATGGGGACCAGTGTGAACGCGGTCGTACGGGAACCGGCGTGATGAATCAATCGATCAGAACGCGCCTGATCCCCGACGGCGGCGGCGGGCGCGTAGGCGCCCGGCCCCGGGACCGCGTACGACGGCGGCCGCGGCGCTTTCGGGGAGTCCGGCTTCTCGAGCCAGGGGAACCTGGACGCGGTCGCGAACCCGACGGACGGGGACGTGCGCTTCCCCGCCTCCACCTGCTCGCCGAATTGCGACCTCTGCATCGACGCTCTCTCGCCCGCGAACGCCGACGGCGACGTTCGCATGGAGAGCTTGGAGGCGTCGGAGGCGAGGAGAGGGTCGCGCGGGGTGATCGTGTCGTTCGCGTTCGCGTTCGCGTCGTTCGCCGCGACGGCGGCGTCCGCGGACGGCGTCGGCGGCGCCTCGACGTCCTGCGGGGATGAGAGGAGGGAACGGGGCGGACGATGAGGGCGGTGTCGGAGGAAACAAAATATTGGATGAGATGATTTTTCGATGATGATATCTTGGCGTTCGACGAGATGCGCCCGTCGAGGGCGCTGCCTGCCGCGGGGGGAGGAGGAGAAGACAGAGGCGCGCGCGAACGTCGCGGGACGCACCATCGTCGCGTCCTCAGCGGTCGTGGACATCCTCGTCCTCTGCGTCGCGCGAGGATGCGAATGAAAGCCTCCGACGTGTGTCCGATCGGATCGACTGTTATCGATGGTTTCATCGTTGGCTCAGAAAGCGCGTGTTTGAGAGGCCCGAAAATCCATTCGCGACACCAACGCGCGATCAGTCAGAGTAGTCGCCAAAACGTAGTACGACGAACTGTGCGGCTCAGCGCCGCGCCGGCGGCGACCGCGCGCGCACCGCGCGAGGCGTCGTCCGAGAACCGTCATCACTCGCCGATCGCGCGCGGGGCGCGGCGCGCGACGACGACGACGATGACGACCGATCGCGCGCCCGACGCCGACGCCGACGCCGACGGAGCGGCGGCGATCGTCGACGCGCGCGAGCTCGAGCGCGCGGTGCGCGACATGCTCCGCGCGCTCGGGGAGGACGTCGAGCGCGAGGGCCTGCGCGACACGCCGAAGCGCGTGGCGAAGGCGCTGGCGTTCGCGACGCGCGGCTACGCGATGAGCGCGGTCGACGCCGTCGGGTCCGCGCTGTTCAACGAGCCGGGACTCCGCGAGGACCAGGAGAGGGAGGCGGCCGCGGCGGGAGGATTTGAGAGGGGAGCGGAGGAGGACGGGGGGGAGGAGGAGGATGACGACGACGACGACGACGACGACGACGCGCGCGGGCGATCGCGCGCGGGGGTCGTCGTCGTCAGAGACATCCCGTTCTTCAGCACGTCCGAGGACGACCTCATGCCGTTCTACGGGCGATGCCACGTCGGATACGTCCCGAGAGACGGCGTCATCGTGGGGCTGTCCAAGGTGGCGAGAGTCGCGGAGGTGTTCGCGCGGCGCGTGCAGACGCCGTCGCGTCTCGCGCGCGACGTCGCGGAAGCGCTCGACGCCGGCGCGTCCCCGCGCGGGGTGTCGGTGTTCCTCGAGGGATCGCAGATGGGGCCGTTCGGTCCATCGCGGCGCGTCGGCGCCGCCGCGCTCGGGTGCTTCGTCGACGACGGCGAGGACGGCGACGCGGAGGGGTATCGCGAGGAGTTCGAGGCGATGCTCGGCGCGAGCGTGGGACGCGGCGTCGGGCCCGGCGTCGGGTTGCGCGGCGGCGGCGGCGGGGCGCGGATCGAATCGTCGCTCGCGTCGAGGCGGTTCGCGGATCGAATCGCCGCGACGAGATATTATCCCGACGAGAGCTGCGGGTGCCTCACGCCGAGAAGCCATCCAGGCGGCGACGGCGACGACGAGGCGTGGACGAGCGCGTCGACGGCGACCGCCGCGGACGTGACGGGGGAACCGAACGAAAACGGAAACGAAAACGATGACGATGACGAAAACGAAAACGAAAACGGAGAAGAAGACCTGGCGACCGGCGCTGCGACCGTCGACGGCGACGCGTCCGACCGCGGGTCGTCGCCGTCCGCGTCGAACGCGTCCTGCGAGGAGCAGGACGTCGACGGCGGGAGCGGGAGGGGGAGGGGGAGCGACGTCGAGACGCCGCCGCCGATCCCGATCGCGCCCGCGGCGGCGGCGCACGCTGTCGAGCGCATGATGCGCGCGCTCGGGTTGGACAAGCGACCGCCGGGAGGGGGGTCCGCGTCGATGTCGGAGGCGAAGCTGGTCGCGACCGCGCGGAAATACGCGGACTTGATGGCCGCGTCGAGGGCGGGGCACGGCATGCCGCGGCTGGGCAACGGAGGGAAGGGCGAGGCGGCGAAGAAGCGGAAACGCGGCGTCGGCGTCGGCGTCGGCGACGGCGACGGCGCGACGAAACCGGAAACCTCCCCCGCCGCCGCCGCGACGACGACGACGACGACGACGACGACGATGACGATCGAGCGCGACGTCCCGCTCGCGACGCTCTGCGAGCACCACCTCCTGCCGTTCCACGGCGCGGTGCACGTCGCGATCATCACGGCGAACTCCGGATCGGGCGCGCGCGCGCCGTCGCGCGACGTCCTCGAATCCGTCGTCGCGCGGCACGGCCGCCGACTTCAAGTCCAGGAGCGGCTCACGCGCGACGTCGCGAGGGAGATCAGAGAGCTCACGAACGCCGCGGGCGTGATGGTCGTCGCGCGCGCGTCGCACCTGTGCATGATCGCGCGCGGGGTGGAGAAGCCCGGGAGCACGACGTGCA
>Ga0255756_1003375_pt1 | contig 16140 bp, 7 predicted proteins | sample 011ome_20_FD_179956 | JGI IMG/M metagenome (GOLD analysis project Ga0255756, IMG submission 179956) | Coastal salt marsh microbial communities from the Groves Creek Marsh, Skidaway Island, Georgia - 011509CT metaG (version 2) | ecosystem: Environmental > Aquatic > Marine > Intertidal zone > Salt...
CGCGCGGAGTACTTCGCGCGCGTCGACGCGCTCGCGTACGTCCCCCGCGCCCGCGCGGACGGCGCGCTCGCGTCCACGGCGCTCCGCGCGTCGCTCGCGACGCGCCTCCGCGCGATGAAACGCCTCTCCGACGCGATCGGCGCGCCGAACGTCTCCCGCGGCGTCGGATCCGTCGCCTCCGAGACGGAGCCGCGGTCGCTGCACTTCCTCCCCCCCGGGCTCGAACACTACGTCACCGTGGAGTACCCCCTCCCCAAAGGCGACGCGCTGCGGACGAGCGCGACGGCGGATCCGGACGAGGGCCTGGAGAGGACGCGCGCGAAGGTGCACGAGGCGTTGGGCCTGTCGCTCGACCGACCGCGCGTGCGCGTCGCGAACGCGTTGGGCCGCCGCGTCGAATCGATCGCCGGCGCGAAAGGGCCCTTCAAGCTGCGCACCGTTCACGCGGACGCGCGCGTGCCTCTGCCTCCCTCGCACGTCGTCGGCGGGACCCAGCACTTAGTCCAGGGCGGGTACGACTACCACCACTACATGCAGGACGGTTTCGACGACAGCGGCTGGGGGTGCGCGTACCGGTCGTGCCAGGCGCGTTCTATGCACTGGTCCCCATACGGCCGCGTCGGCGTGGTGAACGCCGATCCTTAAGGACTTTTCCCGTCGTGTCTCTCCGCCCATCCCTCGGTTTCAATCCCCGTCCTCGACGCCTTTCAACTCCAACTGACGCCTTTCAACTCCACCCCGACAATCGCTCGTATGGAACGCCCCTCAGACGCTGTGTTCGTGGTTTCGCGTCAACGCGTACACGACGGCGCCCGTGCCGACGCATCACGAGATGCAGTCCACGCTGTGCAGGATCGGCGACAAGCCGTCGAGCTTCGTCGGGAGCGCGCAGTGGATCGGCGCGATCGAGCTGTCGTACGTCCTGGACGAGCACCTGGGCGTGTCGTGCAAGATCATGACCGTGAGCGACGGGCTCGACTTGCCGTCGAGAGGTCGCGAGCTCGCGCGGCACTTCGACGCGGTCGGGACGCCGATCATGATGGGCGGCGGGCAGCTCGCGTACACGCTCCTCGGCGTGGACTACAACGAGCGCACGGGAGATTGCGCGTTCTTGATCCTGGACCCGCACTACGTGGGCGGGGAGAACGCGGCGGCGATCATCCCGCGGTGGTGCGGGTGGAAGAAGTGCGAGGACGTCTTCGCGAGGGCGTTTTATAACCTTCTCATGCCGCAACGACCGGCGGGGGTGTGACGACGACGCGACGGAGGGAGGAGGACGCGGGCGCGCGGCGTGCGGCGCGCCGGCGGCGCGGCGCGGTAGATTAGCAGAGGCGCGGCGTCGTCCGATGACGCCAGATGGACATGAAATATGTAGTACGCTACCATCTCCGATCTCCCGCGTCCCTCCCTCCCTCGGCTTCCCTCCCGACGGGACAGGACGAACTCGAAGCGACGGACGCGTCGACGACGTCAGATCACTTCCCGAACCCGAACAGACCCTTCTTCTTCGGCTCCGGCGCGGGCGCGGTCTTCTTCTTCCCGAAGGAGAACCCGCTCTTCTTCGGTTCCGCCGCCTTGGCCTCCGCCTTCTTCGCGCCGAAGGAAAACCCCCCGGTCGCGCCGCCCTTCTTCGCCGCCGCCTTCGCCTTGTTCTCCGCGATGAGCTTCTTCTTCGCTTCCATCTTTTTCAGGTAGTCCTCCTTCGGCATGTTGGGACCGAAGCCGCCGAGGGCGACGACGCCGGTGACGCGCGCCACCTTGGTCGGCGCGCGCGCGATGACGGGGCGGGACGCGACCGCGGCGCTGAACGAGAGAGCGGACATCGTGGGTGGGCGGCTGTGCGAACGAGAGTGTCGTCGCGACGGAATCGGAAAACGCGTCGAGTCGTGCGAACTCGAGGCTGTGAACGCTCCTGAAGGCGCTTTCGGTGACGTGGGCGAATCCGCGCATCGTCCTCGTCCGTCGCCGACGCGGGGCAGAACGCGCGGCACGACGCGAGGTCACGCCCGCCGCGGTGCTACGCGTCATCAGATATGACTCTCGTGTCTAGACTCGCGAGCGTGTCGTGCCTGGGAAGGCACGCGACGCGCGGCGGCGTCCTCTCCCGAGGCGCGCCGGTCGCGTTCGCCTCGCCGAGCGTCGGAACGACCACGACGGTCCTCGCGCGACGCTCGAGCGCGGGGCGCAGGGCGGCGCCTCCCGGGGTCGTCTCCTCGTCGCGTCGGTTCGTCGTCGCGCGCGCCGCGGTGTCCACGACCGCGAAGGACGAAGCGTCGACGTCCGCGGCCGCGGCGTTCAAGCGCCACGAGCGCATCGCCGCCATCAAGGTGCGCGCCGGCGTCGCCGTCGCGTCCCGATCCTATCCATCGAGCGACGGAACCCGCGCCGAGGCCGTCATCGCGATTCGAGTCGCGTCGCGTCGCGTCGCATCGCGTCGCACCGCGATCGCCCGCCCCTCCGCCCGCCCCTCCGTCGTCGCTCGCTCACCGTCGTCCGGCCCCGACCCCAACTCGAACCACCGTCCATCTCCGTCAGGGCTCCGACGGCGGCGTCTCGCGCGTCGGCGACGCCGTCGAACTCCGCGGCTGGGTCAGGACCGTCCGCGCGCAAAAAGACTTGTCCTTCGTGGAGGTGAACGACGGCTCGTCGCTGTCCGGCATCCAGGCTGTCGTCACCGCCGACGCGACCGGCGCGGAGCTCCTCGCGGACGGCGCCATCACCACCGGCGCGGCGGTCGTCGTCCACGGCGTCGTCGTGGAGTCCCCCGGGGGGAAGCAGGCGGTGGAGGTCAAGGCGACGGCGGTGGAGCTCGTCGGCGGCGCCGACGCGTCTACGTTTCCGCTGCAAAAGAAGCGCCACACGCTGGAATTTTTGCGCGGGATCGCGCACCTCAGGCCGCGCACGAACACGATCGGCGCGGTGACGCGCGTGAGGAACCAGCTCGCGTACGCGACGCACACGTTCTTCCAGAGCCACGGGTTCCAGTACGTCAACACGCCGATCATCACCGCGTCGGATTGCGAAGGCGCGGGGGAGCAGTTCCAAATCACGACGCTGCTCAACGGAATCGACGGGCCGAAGGGCGCCGCCGCCGCCGCCGCCGCCGGTTCGATCCCCGCCGCCGGCGGTGACGTCGACGCCGCGAAGGCTGCCGCCGCCGCGCAGGGCGCGGTCGTGAAGGACCTCAAGGAGAAGAAGAAGAACGGCGACGCGACCAAGGAGGACGTCGACGCCGCCGTCGCGACGCTCCTGGAGCTCAAAGCCGCCGTCGAGGCGATCGAGCGCCCGCCGGCCAGCGACGCCGCGACGCCGGCCGGCGGCCACGGCGAGGTTCCGCGGCGTAAGGACGGGTCCGTGGACTACGCGAAGGACTTCTTCGGGAAGCCGTCGTACATGACGGTGTCCGGGCAGCTCAACGCGGAGATTTACGCGTGCGCGATGCGCGACGTGTACACGTTCGGGCCGACGTTTCGCGCGGAGAACAGCAACACCTCGAGGCACCTCGCGGAGTTTTGGATGGTCGAGCCGGAGCTCGCGTTCTCGGACCTCCAGGACGACATGGACTGCGCGGAGGCGTACTTGAAGCACTGCATCTCGCACGTGCTCGAGCACTGCGACGAGGATTTGGAATTTTTCGAGAAGAACGTCTCCAAGGACAACCTGAGGGAGCGCCTGCGCGGCGTCGCGACGACGCCGTTCGCGCGCATCACGTACACGGAAGCCGTCGAGCACGTCCTCAGCGCGAAGAAGAAGTTCGAATTCCCCGTGGAGTGGGGCAGCGACCTGCAGTCCGAGCACGAGCGGTACATCTGCGAGGAGGTGTTCAAGGACGTCCCGGTGATCGTGCGCGATTACCCCAAGGGCGTCAAGGCGTTTTACATGCGCGAGAACGACGACGGGAAGACCGTCGCCGCGATGGACGTCCTCGTGCCGAAGGTTGGCGAGCTCATGGGCGGGTCCCAGCGCGAAGAGCGTCTGGACGTCCTCGAGCGAAGGATCGAGGAGGTGGGGTTGGAGAAGGAGAGCTACTGGTGGTATCTGGACTTGCGCAGGTACGGCTCCGTGCCGCACGCGGGTTTCGGCCTCGGGTTCGAACGCCTGGTGCAGTACGTCACGGGGGTGGAGAACATCCGAGACGCGATTCCGTTCCCGCGGTACCCGGGCAGCGCGGAGTTTTAATTATGTGAAGGTAAACATCATCGCGTGAGTGCGTGCGACGCGCGACGCGCCGACGTCGCGGGTTCGCGTCTCCCGGAAAAATCACACCCGGTAGCCCTGCCAGCACCCGACGCGACGCGCGACGCGACGCGACGAGCCATTTCCAGCCTCGTCCTTTCGGGCCCCATTTTCGGTTCGGTCCTCGTCCGCGCGCGCCGATCGTCGCGCGTCTCAGAAGACGAGCGCGGCGTGCACGGGCAGCCGCGGTCGGTGAAGCGCGGGCGGGCGCTTCGGACGACGTCGGCGCGCGCGCGATACGCCTCGGACGCGCGCGCGGTTCGGACGCGCGGACCGACCGATCGACGAAAGGGCACGTCCGGACGATTGCGCGCGCTGAATGCGGCACTGAGCGCCGTTTGACTCCCGAATAGTCTGAACGATGATGTCGTCCGCCGGCGCGAGGGCGCTGCCGTGGCTGCGGATGTTCCCGCCCTCGATCACGTTCGAGGACGTGGAAGCGAACGCGGTGCACACGACGACGGTCACGCTCACGAACGCGGACGCGCGCATCCACGGCGTGAAGATACTCAAGCCGACGAGCAAGAAGTTCCACCTCGTGTCGCGCGATTTCGTCGCCGTCAAGCTCGCGCCCGGGATGAGCACGTCGTTCGAGCTCGCGTTCAGCACGGACCACGAGGAGTCCTTCTACGACACGCTCGTCATCCAATCCGACGCCGGGACCGCGACGATGCCGCTCGCCGCGCACGCGCCGTGCGGCGACGCGGTCGTCACCGGCTCGCTGGACATGGGCGTCGTCGTCGGCGGGCGCGCGGTGACGACCGATCTGACGATCCGAAACCGCGGCCCGCGACCGGCGAACTTCACCGTGGACTGGGACCGCACCTGGGGACAGGTGATTCGAATCGATCCCGCGAGCGGCGTCGTCGGCCCCGCGCGAGACGGCCAAGCCGGGATCGCGAAGGTGTTCGTGACGTGCGCGCCGGGGGCGAATCTGACGTCTGTGACGACTCCGGTGGAGGTGACCCTCGACGGGCGATTAGGACGCCCGACGACGTTCCACCTCACCGCGGCGGTGGTGCCGCACACGTTCGAGATATTGGAGAACGTCCCGGGCGGGGGCGTCGCGAAGACGCTCGGGTTCGGCACCGTGCTGTTCGGCGAGACGAGAGAGCGGACGGCGGTGGTGTACAACAACGGACCGGCGCCGGTGGAATTCGCGGCGAGCTGCTCCGCGGCGCCGTTGGACGACGTCGCCGCCGCGAAAGCGGCGGCGAGCTCCGTGAGCGCGTCCACGCGGTTCGATGACATCGTCCCGGGGGTCGTGGACCTGCGCGGGTGCGTGGACGCGTCGCTGACGTTCGGGGACGCGAAGGGCACGCTCGCGCCGTACGAGAAACGCGTCCTCACGTTTTCGCTCTCGCCGACCATCGCGACGCCGACGAAAGGGTTCAAATCGAAAGACTCCGCGCTCGTGGGCGAGTCACGAGAGATGAAGTACCTCGCGATCGTGTCGTTCAAAGGTCACGACACGCGCCTCGCGCTGCCGATCACCGCGCGCGCGGTCGCGGGCTGCCTCGCCGTGGACCCGCCGCTGTTGGACTTTGGCCCGATCGCGTCGGACGACGTCGGCGACCACCTCGTGACGATCAAGAACACGAACAAGGAGATGCCCGTGGACTTCACCGCGCCTAGGATCAAGTTCTTCAAGACGACGCCCTCGAGCGGCGTCATACCCGCGGGGCAGCAAGTCTCCGTGGTGGTGCGGTACGAGCCGAAGAATCTCGGCGCGCACAAGGAGCGCCTCGCGATCAACGCGCTCGGCGTCAACGGCGAGATCATTCAGACGACGACGCTGATCGTGAAGGGGGTGTCGCACGAGCCCGGGGAGAAGTGGAGGCCGCTCCCTGGTGGGACGATGGCGCTCCCGGAGGACTTCGTGAAGCAGAGGAAGTACGTCAACCCGATGGACGTGACGCGCGCGACGATCGCGAGGAGCAAAGCCGGGCGAGGGACGCGGCCGCCGACGCTAGAGAGGAGCGAGACGATGCGCCTGTACGAAGCCGTGGACAGGAACGAGACGTTTGGATTCACGCTCGAGCAGGCGACGGCGAAGGAGCGGAACAAGAGCGGGTACGTGGAGTACCTTCGCGCGCGTCGGACGCAGCGCGTCGGCGCGAAGGTGGACCCCACGGACGACCTGTCGTTGGGTTTGCGAGACAAGTGCGGCTTGCGCGACAACGGACCGCCGCTGCCGGACCCGCGCGAGCCGCTCTGGTTGGACCCGAACGAGACGGCGCGTCCGATGAAACATTTGCGACCGAAGACGATCTCGCAGCACGTCGCGGAGGCGAAAGAGCTCGACATCGCGAGGAAGCACAAGGAGCACCCGACGACGGCGCGGGAGATGAAGGAGTGCGGTCGCGTGCTCATCCCGAAAGAAGTCGCCAAGCTCACGATGGGTCCGTCCACGTTGGACTTCGGCACCGTCTGCGCGCTGAGCACGAACACGAAGTACTTCCCGGTGACGAATCGCACGGATCAGTGCGTGTTCGTGGAGGTGGACGCGGAGGCGGCGTCGCCGTGGCTGCGAGGCAGCGGCCCGCGATCGCAAGTCGTCCCTCCGGGCGAGACGGCGTCGTTCGCGCTGCGCCTGCGCGTCCCGGAGGCGACCGCGGGGGTGCGCGTGCCGATCGTGTACACGGTCAACAGCAACGCGAACACGCGGTACTCGTTCGACGTCGTCGCGAACGTCGTGCCGGTCACGATCAAGCTGAACAACGAGTCGCTGTCGTTTCGATTCGCGCAGGAAAACTGGGAGGACGTCGTCGACGAGACGCTCGTGCTGTCGAACCAGGGGAGTTACCCGGCGGAGTTCGAGTGGAAAGCGCCCCCGGGGTGCGCGTTCACGGTCTCCCCATCCAGCGGCGTCGTCCCGGGGTGCGCGTCCAAGCCCGTCGTCGTGACGTGGCTGCCGCAGAGGATCGAGGGCGGCAAAGGCGGCGGCGTCAACGCCGCGGATCTCGAGTTGAGCGTCGTCGGAAACCCGGAGCCGATCGTCGTCCCGTGCTCGGGGGAAGCCGGCGAGCCCAGGGCGCGGTTCAAGGAGAAGCACTTAGACCTGGGGACGTGCGCGGTCGGGTTCACGACGCACCGCAGCGTCTCGATCGCGAACTTGGGCGAGGTGGACGCGGTGTTTTCCGTGCTGCCTCTGCACGACGGCGCGCCCGTCTCGTGCGAGCCGACGCGGGGGAGAATCGCGGAGGCGTCGTCCAAGGAGATCGAGATCACGTGCTACTTCGACGAGCCCGGGTCGCACGATTTCCCGCTGTGCGTCAAGCTCCGCGGCGGCAAGATCATCAAGTGTAGGGTCACCGCGGAGGCGATCGTGCCGGTGGTGTCGGTCAAGCAGAAGCGGTTCACGTTCGACGACGTCTTCGTCGGCGGCGTGCGTCGGCTGCCCGTCACGGTGACGAATCACAGCGTCATCGACGCGACGTTCGTGATCAACCTGAAGAAGTTCCCGGAGTTTTCCGTGCAGCTCCCGAGCGAGAACTGGTCCGAGGACGTGTACGAGGAAGGCCCGCCGATCGTTCGCGCGTCCGAGAACCCGGACTCGCCGCCGGACACGGTCAGCGGCGCGCGGCCGATGCCGGGCGCGCCCGCGAAGGAGCTCGCGTCGACGACGGCGGCGGGCGACGGGTTCGACTACGCGCTCGTCGTCGCCGCGAACGCGTCGCTGACGTTTAACCTCGTGTTCCGACCGACGGTCGAGAATACGCACGCGTTCGCGCTCCCGCTGTTCTTGCGGAGCGTCGACCTCGTCCTGGACGAGAACGTGCAGCGGACGGTGCGGGCGCGGAGCGAAGCGCCGCGGCTGGCGATTTCGCCGTCGACGTCTATATTTTTCGGACCGAGAATTCTTCTGCGAGAGGGGTTCCGTAAGATACCGTACGCGCACGAGATGACGCTGACGAACAACGACAACTCGAAGAACACGATGCAGTGGTCCTTCGGCGCGTGCGTGAACGAGAACAACCCGGCCGGCCCCAAGCCGGACGCGCACGCGAAGTGCGTGCGGTTCGAGCCGTCCTTCGGCTCTCTCGCGTATGGCGCCAGCATCGTCGTGAAGTGTTACTTCGAACCTCTGCACGCGCTGCCGTACGACGTCACCGTCCCGGTGTACCTGGACAACGTCAAAGACGTCGCGTACGAGACGCTCGAAGTCAACGGCGTCGGGTGCCACCCGAAGCTGACGTTCGACGTGAAGGAGGTTGTCCTCGCGCCGACGCCGCTGGGCGTCGCGACGACGCGTCGGTTCAACCTCGTCAACGACGGGTACGGCAACGTCGAGGTATCGTGCCGGCTCCCCACGGACACGGCGAAGATCCCGATGGAGGTGTCGTTCCCGGAGGGTAAGAACATCGGCCGCGCGAAGCCGATTCTTCCGGTGGACATCACGTTCAAGAGCAGGAAGCCGATTTCATTCACCGCCGACGTCGACTTTTTAGACGAGGACGCGCGGCGATTCTCCATCCCCGTCAGCGGCACCGCGGACAACTGCCTCCTGACCCTGGAGCCGTTCATGGCTGCGAACGCGGATCTGAAGCTCGTCGGCGACGAGGGACGGCCCGTGCTCGTCTCCGAGCCGGAGACGGTGGAGGTGCCGTCCGCGTCCGCGGTGGAGTCCGGGGTGAACGAGCGTCTGCTGATGAACTGGTTGAACTGCACGACGTCGATCGGGCCGTTCGACGACATCCCGGGGAATTTCATCGAGTCGAAGGGGAGGCTCATGACCGAGCTCGTGGAGTACTGGAGCGGGCACCCGGTTCCGGGGAAGATCGGCAGCGGGAAGGTGTTGGTCCTGAGCGCGAAGAAGCGCGAAGCCGCGGAGCAGCTCTTGGAGCAAAACGAAAAGCTCTTGGGGTTCTTGAAAGCGCACGGCGCGCTGTTAAACTCCGTGAAACCGGAGATGCTCTTGGACCCGATGGACTTCCATCGCGTTCTCGATCGCCGCGTCGCGAAGTACTACTCGCACGCGAACAAAAACCCGGACGAGACCGAGGGCGCGGCGCTGAAGCACTGGGTCGCGTTGGACCGAGACCGCGCCAGGTTCGTCTCCACCTCCGCGGCGGCGTACCGCGCGACGTTGACGCAAATCATCAAGATTTTCGTGCTCTCGCGCGTCACCCCGAAGCAGTTCAAGACGATGCCCGGGGTGGACCCCGCCGTGAAGGAGACCCCGGACGGAACCCTGAGCGGCTCGCAGGTCTTCTCCGTCGCGGAGGGCATCCTCCTGAAGTGGCTGTCGTACCACAGCGAGAAGATCTTCAAGAGCGAGGCGAGACGCGTCGTGAACTTTTCCTCAGACTTGAAATCCGGCTCCGTGTTTTACGCCACGCTCGTGTCGCACTGGCCTTCGCTGAAAGAGCACGGCGGCGGGATGTGCCGCGACCCGAAGACCAACGGCGATTACCTCGCGAACGCGGAGTGCGTTCTCGGGATGCTCAAGGCGGTGAACATGCCGTACCTGATCACCGCGTCGCAGCTCGTCAACGCCAAACCCGCGGAGCGCGTGCTGTTCGTGCTGTTCCTGTATAACACGCTCCCGCAGTTGATACCGAAGACGAACATCGAGTTCCCGTGCACGCTGCACGTGAAGACGACGAAACAGATCGAGCTCACGAACCCGACGAAGAAGAACATCGTGTACGAGGTGAGACTGGAGGGCGAGGCGGATTTCAAAGTGGACGCGAACAAAGTGCGGCTGGGCCCGAAGGCGACCGCGCACTTGCCCGTGGCGCTCACGCCGCGGACGTCCACCCCGGGCGAGGCGAAGCTGATGCTCTCGTGCAATCGCGAGGGGTCCGCGCCGACGGCGACGACGCTCGTGTTTGGTCTCAAACCGAAGCTCGACGCCGAGGCGCCGTTGAGGCGATTCAACTTTGACGCCAGCTGCTACGAGCACGTGATCACGACCGTGGAGCTCGAGAACCCGTTCCCGGGCGACTGCGAGTTCGCGATCGAGGTGAAGAACTTCGACGCGGACGAGGTGAAAGCGGCCGCGGACGCGGCGGCGCTGGAGGCGGCGACGTCCGCGGGCGCGGGCGCGGGCTCGGGGTGGACGCGAGAACGCGGCGTCGCGCCCGCGACGACGGCGCGACTCACCGCGACAAACCGCCCGAAGGTCCCAAAAGTGGACTCGAGCCTGTTCCCGGATCCGTTCGGGGTGAACCGCCGATCGACGCGCGTTCGCAGAGGCGACGCCGTCGCGCTATCCGTGTCGTACTTACCGTTCACGATGGGCTCGCACGTCGCGCACGTCACGTTCACGGATGCAAAGTACGGATCGTTCGTGTACGAGCTCAATGGGACGTCGGATTACCCTATGCCGTTCGTGACCAAGAAGGAGACCGTGGAGATCACGGCGCAGCAGATTTTGGTGCCGCTCACGTACCAGAACGGGCCGTTCGAGGACGCGAAGCGGTCGTTCCTGGAGAAGCACCCGCTGAATAAGTTCCAGGACCAGGTCGATAAGCTTCGGTGCGCGGCGCCGTGGCCGAAAAAGATTGAGTACCGTCTGCAGACGCACAGCAAGTACATGGAAGTTCCGAAGGACCGGATCACGCTGACGCTGAACGGCGCCAAGGCGAAGTCCGTCGTGGAGAAGAACAACAAAGGCGATGTGGTCGTTCGCGAGATCCCGGGCGAGAACGACATGCCGATCGACTTCACGCCGAAAGGTCCGGGGCGGTACCCGGGAAAAGTCGTGCTCGTGTCCCCGTACGACGTTCGCGTCATCGAGGTCGAGTTCAACGCGGACGATAAGGACACCGCGGCGTCGCTCGAGTTCGAGTGCGCGGCGAGGCAGGTGATCACGCAGGACATCCCGATGGTGAACAACGGTCCGAGGGCGATGACGGTGCAGAGCAAGTTTGAGGGAGACGTCTTCTTCACCGGACCGCGCGACCTCATCGTCCCCGGCGGCCAGACGTTGAACTACCCGCTGTCGTTCAAACCCAAGGGCGCGGGCGAGTTCAACGGACGGCTGACGCTGTCCACGGGGACGACGGACAAGAGCGCGTACGTCTTACACGCGGTCGTGTCCGACCCGCTCGCGGAGGCGCACGTCATCTTGCACTGCCAAGCGCGGACGAAGACGTCTCAGCGTCTGACGATTCCAAACGTCTACGGCGTCACGCGCGGCGCGACGTACGTCGTCAGCAGCGACCTAGGGTTCGTCTCCGGGCAGTCCAAAGCGCACGCGAAGTGCGGAGGCGTCGGGTACTTCGACCTCGAGGTTCGACCGCCGTGCAGCGGGAAGCACTTGGGGACGATCACGTTCACGGCGCCCAACGGGTACTACTGTTGGTTCACGCTGGAGATTCACGCGACGCCGCCGCCGAGCGAGGACGTCATCGCCATGGAGGTGGCCACGCGACAGGCGGTCACGGTGAAGATCCCGCTGTCGAACCCGACGGACTTCCCCGCGCTGTTCAAGGTGACGCACGAGGGGCACGGGGTGTTAGGGAGCGAGGAGTTCAGGCTCAAACCCCGGAGCGAGGGCGCGTACGATTTGGCGTACTCGCCGTTGTTGATGGGGAGGAGCCAGGGTTTCGTGACGTTCCGCGACGCGCGGCTCGGGGAATTCGCGTTCGAGCTCGACCTGACGCCGCTCGAGGCGAAGCCGATCAAGCTCCCGAAGATGTCCGCCGCGGTCGGGCTGTTCGACTCCACGACCGTGTCCATCGAGAACCCGCTCGACGACGAGGTCTTGCTCGACCTGAGCTGCGACAACCGCGCAAACTTTTCCTTCTCCCCGAACAAGGTGCTCCTCCCGCCGTTCGGCGTCGGGAAGTTCGACGTGCGGTACTCGCCGAGCAGCATGGGGCCGGAGGAGCGCGGAACGATCACCGCGACGAGTCAGCGCGCGGGGACGTGGACGTTCGCCGCCGTCGGCGTCGGCGCGCTGCCCGGGGACATGCCCAAGCGCGACGTCTACGTCACGTGCGGCGAAACCGGGCACGACCAGATTGAGTTTAAAAACCCGTTCGATCGCGCGTTGACGGTGTCGTTAACGCTGGAGACGCGTACGTTCGCGGAGGACGACCCGTTCGCGATCGCGGGCCTCAAGCGGCAGAAGAACGTCTTGTTACCCGCGTTTGGGGTGTTACACGTGCCGTTCACGTTCAGCCCGAAGCGCATGATGCGTCACGACGCGACGCTCGTCGTCTCCGACGACGGCTCCGACCTCGCGTGGCGGTTCCCGATCGTCGGCAGCCCGGAGGGCGCGCCCGACGGCACGGAGTACCACATCGAAGGCAAGGCGCGAAGGCGTCTGGAGACGTCCATGTCCTTCCGCTTGCCCGGGCTGAAGCTCAGAGGCAGGAGCGAGCGGTACACGCACGCCATCGTGGCGCCGAACGACATCGCGCGAGAGCACCTCGAACGCGCGCTCACCCTGCAGCCTATCAAGTCCGCGATCACGTCCGAGACTGACCCGCTGCACTTCGCGGTCGTCTTCCGACCGGTGAAAGCGATCGATTTTTGCACGTGCGAGCTCGTCATCGAGAAAGCGTCCGGGGGACGGTGGCGGTTCCCCGTGCACGTCCGCGCGACGGAGCCGGATATCGACGGCGTGCTGCAGGTGAGCGCGTACGTCGGGGAAGTGAGCGAGACGACGTTCACGCTCGCGAACCCGGACCCGCTGCCGTGCAACTTCACCGCGTACTTCAACCCGGGGGGTCCGAAGGAGCTGACCGTGTCGCCGGAGTGCGGGTTGATGCGCGCGAGCAAGGCGCGCGGGGTCTCCGCGGCGGCGCGGGATCTGGGCCGGACGACGATGAGATCGGACGTCGTCACCGCGGGACCCGCGGACCCCGAGCTCGGCGGCGCGGAGTTTGTCGTGTCGTACGCGCCGACGTCGTACGGCAGCGACATCGTGGGCGAGCTCATCGTGCACACGCCGCAGACGCAGTGGACGTTCAAGGTGATCGGCACCGTGCCCGAGTACGATGCTCCCGAGGGGCGGAAGAAGGTGGTGACGAAGATTTCGAGGGAGGTGGAGGAGAGTCTTCGACGCGCGCAGGACGAGAAGTGCGTTCGGGAGAGGACGAAGAACATCGTGCACAGGAACGTGCGGGGGGGGTACACGAGTAAGGTGGCGCTCGGGACGTCGAAGTTGCGGAAGACGGAGGGGAGGAAGACCTGGGGGTTAATTTGAGACGAGAGGGAGGGGGGCTAGCGGCGACGAGCTTGTAACTTATGAAAACGAAATTAGGGCAAACTCAGGGCACCTCCAGTGTACAACGTTGTAGTTTCGGCCGACCGCCTGAGCCGATGAAAATCGTTCTTTCAAAAAAAATCGCGCTTTGTAAACCACCTATGAAAACGTTTTTTGACCCTGCAAAAATCGTTCTCGCCTCAAACGCGCTCGGCGGATCCCGCCCGAGGCACGGCGGCGGCTCGAGAGGACGAATCTCGCGTCTTATCGTCCCTCTACCATCCGCGCGCGTCCGTCGTACGCCGCGCTCCGTGTCCCGACCGCATCCGGTCGATCCTTTCGCGCGAACCGTCGAGAGGAACACGCGTCGCCGCGCACACGCGACGCGCTCGGTGATCGTCGTCGCCGCGTAGGTTCGGAGCTGACCGAGAGGTTCTTCGCGCGCGGTTCAAGATGCCGAAGAACAAAGGGAAGGGCGGGAAGAACCGCCGCAGGGGAAAGAACGAGGGCGACGAGAAGCGCGAGCTCGTGTTCAAGGAGGACGGGCAGGAGTACGCGCAAGTCCTCAGAATGCTCGGCAACGGGCGCTTAGAGGCGCAGTGCATCGACGGCGTGAAGCGCCTGTGTCACATCCGCGGGAAGATGAGGAAAAAGGTGTGGGTGTGCACCGGGGACATCATCTTGCTCGGCCTGCGCGACTTCCAGGACGAGAAAGCGGACGTGATCCTCAAGTACCTCGCGGACGAGGCGCGTTCGCTGAAAGCGTACGGCGAGCTCCCGGACAGCATCCGCGTGAACGAGACGGACACGTTCGAGGAGGAGAGGGACGAGAACGACGACTTTTTCGACTTCGACGACGTCGACCAGATCTAATGAAGACGCCTTTGATCTCATCTCGCGGGCGGGCGGACGCGGGGCGATACATCGCGGGGGTGGGTCCCGCGCGAGCCCGCGTCGGCTCGTCGGCGGCGACGAGTGGCGTCGCTCTCGCGCTCGGCGGTCGCGGGCCGGTCGAGAAGGGGTCGGCAGACCCGAACGGCGCTCGCGGACGACGCCGGTTTGCATTGAAATCAGAATCGACGGTTCTTCCATCCGTTCAAACGGATCAGATTCGCGCCACCGCCAGCCTACTAGTAGTTACACTCCGCGAAGAAGTTCCGGTAGTAATACGTCGCCTCCGGCGCCTCGTCCCTGCACAAGATCCCGTGCCCCTCCGCCATCGCGAGGTACTCCCCCGCGACCGCGGGCGGGATGCCCAGCGCGTCGCTCGCCCCGTACGCGTCCAAGCGCGACAGCGTCTTTTTAGTCTTTCCTCCTCCTCCTCCTCCTCCTCCTCCTCCTCCGCCGCCGCCGCCGTCGTCGCCGTCCTCCGCGCTCTTCTCCGCCATCACGCGCGCGAGCAGCGCGCACACCTCGTCGTCGCTCCGGTCCAGCGATTGCACGACCGCGACGCCGCTGTCGAACCTCCGGAACTGCACCGGCGACCGGAGCTTCTCCCACAGCTTGCACGCCCTGAGCAGATCGTCCGGCGATATCAGCTCGGCGCCGCGCGCGCGGTTGAACAGACAGTACACGTCCGGCAGCGGCAATATCCCTCCGTAGTTCTCCAGGACGGGCGGGAGCCAGTCCGCGAGCTGACGCGCGAGCTGCTGGTGGTACAGCGCCCCCGCGGTGTCGCGCGTGACCGGGGACCGGATCCCCACGGACATCAGCATCGTCTCCAACTCGTTCCTCTCGTCCGCGGAGGACGACGCCGCGCCGTTCCCGCCGTTCCCGCCGTTCCCGCCGTTCCCTCCCGCGCCGCCGCCGCCGATCGCGCCCGCGAATCGCTCCGCGAGAACGACCATCTCCTTCGCTTTCGTCATGAGCGCGGTCATGTCCGTGAACGCCTCGCCGAGCGCGGCCTCCGTCGCCGCGCGCTCTTGTCGCTGCCGCAGTAAGATGCCGGCGACGCCCGCGGTTCTCGCGTTGGGCATCGTTCCTCCTCCTCCTCCTCCTCCTCCTCCTCCTCCGTTCGCGCCGCCGCCGCCGCCGCCGCCGCCGTTCCTCCCCGCGGTACCCCCTCTGCCGCTCGACGACGCCACCGGCGGCTCCGCGAGCCACGCCTTGGCGAGCATCGCCTCCGCGAGCGCCTTCGTGAACGCGTCCGGGGGCTCGCCGCGAAACGCCGTTCGAATCTCCCCGCCGTCGTCCCTCGCGCTGACCACCTTCGCGCGCAGCTGGAATCGCACGCGCTTCGCTTTCGACGTGCTGAACATGCCCTTCGCGACGGGCCCCCACTTCGTTATTCGCTCCAAGCGCAGGCTGCACGACCGCCCCGGCGTCGGGAGCGACGCCTGGTCGAGCCATATCAGTCGATGCGTCGTGAGGAACGCGACGCCCCTGACGTACTTGTCCGCGACGTCGCGCTCGAGGCCGCCGGGCGCGCCGTCGAACTCGAGGTCGCACTTCTCCAGGATCTTGAGCTCGAGCTCCTCTGGCGCGAGCACGGGGCGGCCGCTGCTCGTGAGCGCGACGCCCTCGAGGAGCAGCATCGCGCGAGGGGGCGCGGAGCAGCGGCGCGGGCTATGATGACAAGTGACGATGAACGAATCTCTGCTAGGCACCTCAGCATAGGGAGTGGGTAACGGCGTAGTACTTTTTGTATGAGAAATAGTCTGAAAATCGCGGTGGTACCATTTCAACTTTTTTGCTTTCAGCGTTGATCGATGTATCGATCAAACCAGAGAATTCATCGCGAA